>Ga0209154_1000269_pt1 | contig 36954 bp, 41 predicted proteins | sample GraSoiAngelo_121_FD_185878 | JGI IMG/M metagenome (GOLD analysis project Ga0209154, IMG submission 185878) | Grasslands soil microbial communities from the Angelo Coastal Reserve, California, USA - 14_0919_12_20cm (SPAdes) (version 2) | ecosystem: Environmental > Terrestrial > Soil > Grasslands ... | reverse complement strand
TTTCCGAGAGTACCTTGGTAGAACTTATTAGCGCGCCCGGGAAGATTCAACAAACGTTCTAGGGATCGAATTTGCCAGAGAAGACCGCAACTCTACGAGTCGCAGATGCTCTCCAACGAGACGTGGGGCGAGGAATAGCTCGAATAGACCCGAAAGCTGTCCAAGAACTCGGACTTACATCTGGCGATGTCGTCCAGATTGTTGGCAAAAGGAAGACGAACGCACTGTGCTGGCCGGCACATGAACAAGATTATGGAAAAGGGATTGTCCGCATAGACGGCTATCTAAGAAACAACGCGGGAGTCTCAATTGATGACAAGGTTACTATTCGAAAGATAGACGCGAAGATCGCGGAACGTCTGACACTAGCCCCAACAGAACCCCTGCGTATCGTCGGCGGAGAAGAGTATCTTAGCCAACTACTAGAAGGACGGGTTCTGTCGCGAGGAGACTTCGTCCCGATCAATATCATGGGACGGACTGTCAACCTAGTCGTGACCAATACGAGTCCTAACGCCGAAGCCGTGATTGTTACCGAAGGAACCGAGGTCCTAGTCGGCGAGCAGGTCAAGGAACCGATTCGCGCTATTCCCAAGATCAGCTACGAGGACATAGGCGGTTTGCGACCCGTGATCCAGAAGGTCCGGGAGATGATTGAGCTCCCGCTTAGACATCCTGAACTGTTTGAAAGATTGGGTGTCGAGGCCCCCAAGGGAGTCTTGCTTCATGGGCCCCCTGGTACTGGAAAAACTCTGCTCGCGAGGGCGGTTGCGAGTGAGACGAATGCTAACTTTCTCAGCATTGGTGGACCGGAGATCATGAGCAAGTATTACGGAGAGAGCGAGGAGAGATTGCGGGACGTGTTCAAGCAAGCGCAGGAGAATGCTCCTTCAATCATCTTCATCGACGAAATTGACTCCATCGCGCCGAAGAGAGAGGAGGTCACCGGGGAAGTGGAGAAGCGGGTTACCTCGCAGCTCTTGTCCCTGATGGATGGTCTCCAGTCGCGTGGGAAGGTGGTTGTGATAGGGGCGACGAATCGTCCGAATGCCATTGATCCGGCGCTGCGCCGGCCGGGCAGGTTCGACCGTGAGATTGAGATTGGTGTGCCGGATCGTGATGGCCGGCTGGAGGTGTTGGAGATTCACACTCGAGGGATGCCGTTGGCGGAGGATGTTGATCTGAAGAAACTCGCGGACGTGACTCATGGCTTTGTGGGAGCTGATCTCGAGTCGCTGGCGAAGGAGGCTGCTATACGAGCACTTCGGAGGATTCTCCCCGAGATCAATCTCGAAGCGCAAAGCATCCCCGGCGATATTTTGAACAAGATTATTGTGAAGATGGCGGATTTTCAGGACGCTCTGAAGGAGGTAGAGCCTTCAGCGATGCGGGAGGTGCTGGTTGAGATTCCAGACGTGTCCTGGGATCAGGTTGGTGGCCTGGAGGACGTGAAGGAGGAGCTGCGGGAGGCTGTGGAGTGGCCGTTGAAGTATCCGGACTTGTTTGCGCAGCTGAATGCGACTCCGCCGAAAGGGCTGCTGTTGTATGGTCCGCCGGGGACGGGTAAGACATTGTTGGCGAAGGCGGTGGCTCACGAGAGCGAGTCTAATTTCATTAGTGTCAAAGGTCCTGAACTGCTGAACAAGTTCGTTGGAGAGTCTGAGAAGGCGGTCCGCGAGGTCTTTAGGAAGGCTCGGCAAGCGTCACCGTGTATCATATTCTTCGACGAGGTTGACTCTGTTGCGCCGACCCGTGGGAGTAGTATGGGCGACTCTCATGTTACTGAGAGGGTGATTAGCCAGTTTTTGACTGAGATGGATGGTCTCGAGGAGCTTCGGAACGTCATCATCATCGCAGCTACGAACAGACCGGATATCATTGACTCGGCTCTGTTGAGGCCGGGGAGGTTTGACCGGTTGCTGTTTGTTCCTCCTCCTGATCTTGAGGCGAGGAAGCAGATCTTCAAGATTCATACTCGCAAGACCCCCTTGGCGGACGATGTGAACCTGGATGAGTTGGCTAGGAAGACTGACGGGTATACCGGTGCGGATATTGCGTCTCTAGCTAACACGGGTGTGATGCTTGCTTTGCGGGAGCATATCTCGAAGGCTAAGGACCCGGAAGATGCCAAGAAGCGTGCAAAGGGCTTGAAGGTGGCTAAGCGACATTTTGATGAGGCTTTGCAGAAGATCAAGCCCATGTCTACTGAGGAGTTGAAGATGTACGAGCGGTTCTCCGAGCAGTTCTCCGATTCGGCACGGCCCAAGTTGCGGACGACTCCCGTGGCTTGATGTAGGAAGGTAGATGGTTAGTAGAGTCTCTGTGAATTGAGGCCTAGAATCTTACGTTCCTACTGGAGATGCGTATCGTAGGAAAAAAAGGAGCGGGCTAGGTTCTAGCTCGCCCGATTGTGGCGTTTAGGAGAGGTCTGCGGGCCTGCTCCATGAGTATGCCTGTGCGGGATAAGAGGCGCGTGGGTTGTGCTAAGGTGTTCTGGATGTTAGCCTGTCCAGTTGGGACTGCTTTCAGCCAATCCGGGATGACGATGGTGCGGATCAGCGCTTGTACAGTGACGTCTCTTGCTTTTGCCTCAGCGAGGAGTCGGTGGTAGTTTTCTTCTCCAAGTGACTGCATGAATTTGGGCATAGAAGGATATCTTATGCTTCCGTTGGAGATAAACGTTGGAATTTGAACAAGAAGGAAGGAACAATTCGTCGCCTGTTCAGCTAATTTGAACGAGCCCCGAAGGAATTTTCAGGGATTTGATTACAGGATCAAGGTCTATTTTCTAGCTGAAGAATCCTATGTCCGGTCAAAGTTTCCAACGGTGTTGGGCTGAGAGCTCTCAGGGGATGGTGTCGAGTTCACCTTCCATCATCCGAGACCCGAGCCTGTCTCAAGTCGAATGGGAGGTTTGGTCTGGATAGTTCTTCTTTGCGAGTTTGTTTTGGCCAGATCGAGAATGAGTGGCCTGTTCCTGCCGCACGATTGTGGATGTGCCCAGTACGGTTCGGCTTGAGTTGTCTTTTGGGGGTCTCGGGTTTCAGATAGCTATTTAGGGGTCTTCGGTGGTAGAGCGTCTGCCGGACATCGTACTCGCGCTGTCGGAGGTGAATTGCTTGTCAGAAGAACCAAGGAAGACGGAGAGGGCTCCTGCCCCTGTGCGTAGAACTGATATTCCAGCGGACACTATACTGATCGGTAAGAAGCCGATCATGGCTTATGCTACTGCTGTCATGATGCACTATAACACGGGCGCCAAGAAGCTGACCCTAAAGGCTCGTGGAAGAGCCATCAGCACTGCCGTTGACGTGGCTGAGGTGGTGAATAACCGCTTCTTCCAGGGCGGCTTGTCGAAGCATGTGAACTTGGGCACGGAGATTGTCGGTGATGGCCAGGATGCACGGAATGTCTCCACCATAGAGATAATACTTGAACGGTTGAAATAGGAATATCTCTGGGAGACCCACCTGGGACACAAACCCCCTTTTTCTAACACCCTCCTTATCTCAACTGGGGAGAGTTCTTCTTGTGTCTGTAGGAAGATTTGATGGGCCTCCGGGGGGTTGTTAAGAATGCTTTTTTCTCTGCTGGAAAACGTATTTTCCCGTCTGTCTCGGACGTTGGAATACGTTCAGTGTCTGGGGGCGGTTTCGTATCCTTCGGTTAGCTGTTCCGTATGCGGCTTAGGTCTTCGACGACATTGTTTTATTGGGAGGAACGGCTCTCGTCCTAGTGCCTTAGGATCATTGGGAAGTCGCGACTAGGAGACTGGTCTTGGCGCGTTTTCCGGGTCTTGCCGTGTCTACGAGACGTGACGCCCCAAGAAATGGCGTTAGAGGAGATAGAGAATGGTGGAAGAGGATTCTGGAGGAGAGTCTGGTCGTGAGGAGTTGCTGGCGAACATTCGAAGGCTAACCATCGCGGTCCTGGACAATCTCGAGGAAGGCTCCAGGGACAAGACCCTAGATCAGGGACAGAAACGGTTGCTCAGTAGCACTGGGTCCAGACTGCTGAGGTTATGGAGGATTACCCTGAAGGATGATGCGGTCAGCCAGGCAGCGGGTCAGGGTCGAAAGATGGCCCTCGCGTCCGAGGAGCCAAATGGGAAGGTTGCGTCCTAGTATTGGCAGAGGATAACGACCCAGTAGAAGAATGTGCAGTCCGAACCCAGATCATAACAGAGCTACTCGAAAGCCTGGCAGAGTCTAGGAAGATCATGCTTGACCATGACAAGGATCTGAAGACACGGGAACGCTGGACCCAACTCCACATGAACACGAGCCAAATACTCAACACGGTCCTCCGCGACAGACAAATGAGAGACTGGGAGAAACAGCTCAAAGAGATCGAAGAATGCAGACACATCAGACCAAGAATCTAGACAAGGAGAAGACCCGGATTTGCGTCGCCCGAGACTTGAAGGCTTTATCAGACTAGTTCAAAATTCTCCCTTGCTAGCGGGGGTTGCCAAGCCAGGTCAAAGGCGCGAGAACTCAACCCTGCCAAGAATGGTTGAGGAACGCGAAGCTCAGGACCTCGTCCCGTAGGGGTTCGTGGGTTCAAATCCCACCCCCCGCACCAACACTAAACCCCCCGCTTCAGACATTGACCTTGAGAATCGGATCGTAACCTTCACGCCCGAGAAGGGAAGCCGTCCAAGACAATTCAAAGTAAGCGCGAAGCTCGCGTCAATGATTGGGGGAACCGCCAAGAAAGGCGTGAAAGTCTTTGGAAACGGCAACGTTGAGAAGTTCCGCAGAAACTACGAGAAGCAACGGAGACATGTCGCTGAGAAACTCGGTAATCCGAGACCTCATCAAATTAAGATGCACTCGTTTCGGCATTGGAAAGCTACCTACGAGTATCACAAGACCAAAGACATTCTGCACGTCATGCGGTTCCTGGGACACAAGTCGATTCAGAATACGTTACGCTATACGCAGTTGGTTGACTGGGGAACCGAATCAGACTACACTTGCAAAGTAGCTCAGACACTTGCAGAGGCGAGCCAGTTGATCGAGACTGGCTTCCAGTACGTGACAGAAATGAACGGCACGAAGTTGTTCAGGAAGCGGAAGTGGTGGCGCGTTATCGATGCTATACGTGTGGCGCGCCTTTTGATTCTTGGGAAGCATTGACGAGACACCGGAGAGCCGCACACGGAGAGACCAGAAAGGGTTTCATGAGCCGTCTCGAATGGTTGGTTCTACATGGGCTGGGTTGGCGTTGGGGTGCATTCCCCACCTCCGCCAAACTCTTGGGCATAATGCGACAATTAGTTGTCCTCTAAGGTCTTTGGCTCATGAGACTCTTACAAAGGAGGTACGTCTTCTATTCTCCGCGGAACGTGAATCGTCACACAAGTGCAAGAACAGTCTGACCTGTCTGATTCGGGAACCTCTTATGCCCATCTGTTTCTCATCGCCATTATGAACCATGGGCTCAGGCACTATCTGCAAGTCTTGTTTCCAAGAAATCCTTGAAGGCGAGCCTTGGCACTACAGATACGACAAGAGAGCGGGATTGTTCGAACCAATCCATAACAAGTGTCCTCAGAAGTCGGATCTACAGAAAAATTGATTCAAGTTTACTCTGATCCCCCAAAAAAGGGAGATGGAGAGTCGAAGAAAACTCTCCCTAGTTCTCTTGCTCGATCACGCCAGCTTCTGCCGATAGGGAACGCACTGTACTCTCAGTCACGGGTGCGATTGCAGCCAGGATACGTTTGGCAAGCAGTCCGACAGATTTCATTCCTCCGTAAGTAGACACTGGTCCATTCGTGGACCAGTCGAGTGTGCTTCCACTGTCGAATTTTGTCTTGCGCGTCATCGCTACGAGAGGCTCCATATCATCGGAATCAGTGTGTTCTTCAGCTAGGCAACGGTCGATGATACTTCCTCCTACCACCGACATTGCTCGGTAGCCAACTCCTTTGAGAAGTAGAGAGTCCTTGTTCCAATCCGCACTGTAGATCTTCTTGACTGCGTTCCAGTAGTTGCGGATCAGGATGTATTTCGCTGGTACTGTTTCGATCGTTGTTCCCGGTATTGCGTTCATTGCCGTGCCTGAATTCAGTAGCAAGTCAATGCCATTCTTGAATGACGTGAGGTTGATGTATCTCTGAACGCCTTGATCCCGAACACCACCTCGATAGACGAGTCCGAGAAACGGACTGTCGGGGTTTTCGTGGAGTTTCACAGCTATCCATAGCGCTGGATCCTCGTCCATCGTCTTGGTTTCTGGGGACGATCTGAATATGATGTTGTGGAGAAGCTTTTGACCACGATGTGAATGCGTTTCTTCATGATCGCGTAGTAAACCAATTGTTAGAAGGAGCTGGGTTTTCCTGGAAACACATCTTAGACCGCTTGAAGGGACTTAGAGGAACCGCGTGGCTCGACGAATGCAAGAGAATCGCCGAGAAGGTGAATGCCATCGTCGACCAACATTTCATTCAGCCAAGGCGAGTTGAAATCTTCAACGCTATCGTATACAAGTCCGGCAACTTAGAGGTTCGGAGCTTATCGCGACCAAAGAGTATAGCCCAGACGCGCGCGTCAGAAGATGAAGTGTTCAGAGGGAGTCGGTTCACTGAGGCAGATGAGAAATCGTTTTACGATGTTACTAGGTCATCATTGGCGGGTTACACCGAATCACGTGAAATCTGGGTCGAAACCCTCGTCGTTCATTACAAGAAGAAAATTGGCGAGGATGAGATTGACGTAGGAATCCGGGCGCCGTTGAAAGAGTATGGCCGGGCATTCCATATTTGGATGCGGATCAATGGTGTCCATTTCTACCCCGTTGCTCCATACAGAGAGGCGTCGACGGGTGAAACAAAGTGGGTGTATCGTGTATACCATACAGAAAACTGGAAACAGAATCTCAAGAAACAGTTAGACTATATGCGTAATCAGGAAAATCGAGCTGTTGAGATCGCGGCCGCTGCACGGAAGTTATCGCTACAAGATGCGAAGGCAGAACTGACCAAAATCGGTGTTTCGCTCGAAGAGGTTGGTGACTTACTCTCGGGCTGGAGGAGTGGTACTCTTTGGGACCTCGTATCTATTCTTCCCGATAGAAGGTACGTCGTAGCCCTTCTCAAGAAACACGTCCTACTCGACGAGCCACCAGAGAATAATTGACTGTATGTTGGTGTCACATTATTCCGCTCGCCCGCCTAAACAAGTCATAAGGGCCAGAAAATACCTGAGGTTGCGTCAGAATGGCTCTACCATTGGGTACAGCCGGTTCAACTGTGAAGGCAGGATGGACTTGCGCACACTTTCGCGATGAAATCAAAGCCGGCCACGAAAATACCCGTTGGAGAGACGGAAACGCCGGTAGCAGGCGAGGTCCCGAAGAAAATAGACCATGTTTCTGTACCATCGGAATTAAGGTGCTCGACGAATGCGCCAAATGGCGACACGTCGTAACGGAGTCCCACTACGTAGACTCCTGACGAGTCTGCGGAAAGCGCCATTGAAAAGGTTCCGGGAGGGCCGCTGGCTACCATCCATACAGGATTGCCCTTGAGGTCAAGCTTCTGAACAGAAGAATAGCTCCAAACGTATAATCCAGCGGGTCCGACCGAAACTCTACCTCCGTCGACCGGTCTTGTCCACTGCTCATTGCCATTATGGTCAAACGCCTTCATGAAACTTCCTGACTCCGGAGACGGATCGCATCGGATATGAGCAGGGCAAGTGTTTCCTCCAACTACGTACACGCCTTTCGGTCCTACCGAGATTCCGGTCATTACAGTGGAGAAGCCTATCGCGTGGATCTGGCGAGTCCAGATTTCGTTCCCGCTATGGTCGAACTTCTCGACAATGCCAATAGACTGCCTTGAGGCGAAATCGGAGCCTCCCGCAACATATACTCCAGTGGAATCTACTGAGACGCTTTCAGCATGAGAACCTTCTAGGCCTCCGAACTGACTTGACCAGATCAGATTACCGTTGAAGTCAAGCTTCTGCACAAAAGAATAGAAGCCGACGAGATAAATTCCATCTAATCCTGAAGCTACTCCCAACGCGACGGCATAGGGAAGATGTCCAACTTGCCGGGTCCAAACCAGGCTGCCGTCGAAATCGTATCTTCTAGCTTCGGACCCCCCGGCTACAAACACGCCTACTCTACCTACGGATACGCTAACGGGGAACGAAGACCCAAGAGGGTAAATCCAAACCAGATGCGGTTGAGCCAAAGTGGGCCCCGCTCCACTCAAAGCAAGCGTTACGAGTGCAAGGGCAAGCGTTAGAGGCAAATTGTGTCCTAACCTCGCGACAATCGGACTAGCCTTGGGATCGGCGAGCTGTTAAACGTAGCGGTCGGCTCTGAAGCAGAATGCTTCTGCAACCTAGACTATTGCAAGCATTTCCTTTCGATTAGAATCCAAAGATCGAGACAATGCCCGTTATTACTGCCAGCAGGTACAGCCAAGCGTCCACTCCGTCTCCGATTCCAAACGCTATGAGCATCGACACGAACGCAGCCAGTGTTGCCAAGTCCGCTTCTCATATTGTCTACGTCCCGAATCGTTGCGTTCCGAGAAGGGGAACCATCCCTTCTACGCCACCAGGAATTAGGGCCAATAGTGAGCAAGTGATAATCCAGAAGAAAGCGATGATAACCGATCCTCTAACGGGTTGTGCGTAACCGACTTTCTCGAAATCCGCACAACGTTTTTTTGAAAACCGAATATTAACATTTCCAGCGAGACGGTCGTTCCAATAACCTCAGAATGCATTATCAGAGTGGGGTGGAGAGGGGTTCGCTCCGAAATGCGCCCATCAGTGAGCGGGATTTCGAAGAATGTATTCGGCTACGGCATCTTGAACTCGAACGTGAGGCAACTTGCCAAACTTGCAATGTTCAGCGAGGTCGTGGTCCATCACTATGAGGGTGATTGTCCCTTGAGCATCTCTAATGAACTGAACGATTTCACCATCAGGAATCTTGATGCGTGAATCCTTTGTATTGCGCATAAGCATGTGGCAAGTCTCACAGTCTATTCCCTTCTGTCGAAGTTCGGGAGCCATATCAGCTAGACTTGCGTCGGTCATGTATCGCATGAGAATCGATTTCTCTGCGCTTGCTTGTAAACTGACCGGAAGATTCAAAGCTAGGTAGCGACTAAGCATCTATTGTGATAATCTGATGGAGGAAACTGATGTCACTGGAAGTGTCTCTCCGACAGGAGAGCACTTCCGGGGTTCAAATCCCACCCCCCGCACCAGATTTACTAGTAAATACAGAGCGCCTCGCGGAATGGCTTCTCAGACCTAAGATCTGACAAGTGCCCGGATCCAGAAACTCTGACGAAATAAATAGGACGCGTGAGATTGTGCTCAGAATGATGATAGATGAGCGGCCAAGTTTCTCAGCCCGTTAGCATTCCACCCTCAAGACAGATGGGTCAACTAATCTGGCCGGGCGCAATGGCCGCTCAAACAATCTATGTGGCTGCAAAGATAGGCCTCGCCGACATCATAACGAAAGGTCCCAAGACCGCTGAAGAGTTAGCGCTTGAAACGAACACTCACCCTCCGACACTTCGCCGTTTTCTACGGGCCCTCAACAGCCTAGGCATTTTCTCAGAAGATGCAACGGGAAGGTTTCATCATACGCCACTGAGCGAGACCCTACGAAGCGACGTGCCGGATTCGGTCCGGGCTTGGGCCATAATGCTCGGGGCTCCATTCATCTGGAAGCCCTGGGGAGAACTATATGAAACAATCATCACCGGCAGGCCCGCGTTCGAAAGAATATTCGGCCTAAATCTCTTCGACCACTTGGCCAAACATCCTGATGACGGGGCAATCTTCGACGCAGCAATGAGTTCTGAATCTTCAGGCCTCTCGGACATACTTTCCGCGTATGATTTTTCCAGATTTGACCGGATCGTGGATGTCGGCGGAGGCCGAGGCGAACTGCTCCGCGGAATCCTGGCAGCGAACCCGGCCCTGCGCGGAATTCTCTATGACCTTCCCTCAGTTGTCACAGGTGCAACGGCATTGCGAGGAGGAACCCTAGGGTCTCGTTGTGAGATCCGAGCTGGAAACTTTTTCGATTCGGTACCCGAGGGGGCTGATGCGTATGTCCTCAAGCAGATCATTCACAGTTGGAACGACGAAGACGCGATTAGGATCCTTAGAAACTGTAGACGCGCAATCAGACCCAATGGAACCCTTATCATAATCGGAGACGTTCTGAAACCTTCAGACAAGCCCGACTCTAATGTCGGATTAATGGACTTGATGGTGCTAGTGCTGTCGCCGGGTCGTGAACGAACCGAGTCTGAATATGCCACCTTGCTGACGGAAGCAGGGTTCTCTCTCGCGAGAGTCATATCGAGAGTAACAGGCTCGATTATTGAGGCCCATCCGGTATAGCGGCCATGGACCCAAGTTGTATGAATGAACCGCGAAGGCGGGAGCTCTTGCGAGAAAGTTGCCATGAGTCGTTCATACGTACTAGCAACCCGGAGATCAAATCCCATCCCCCGCACCATTTTTGTTAGCTAGCTGATTAGTGCTCCAAGCCTCGTTTCGCGCACAGCCGAAGAATAGTCAAGCCATCCTATGATGGCAGTGGATCCTAAGGGGTTGCAGTGATGTTTCTCGCGAGCTGGTCGTAGATTCTCAATCTTTCCAGCGCGATATCAGCTCCAGTAACTTTGTGCTGGCTGAAGAATTTCTCGACCTCAGCAAGGCGACCGACGCCGACAATCGAAAGGTATTCTCGCAAAATGATCGAGAACTGGGCTGTCCCAGAGTACATCGCTTCTAGTTTCGCCATGTTGTTCTTGAACCATTGCCAAATGGCAGTTTTCGCATCTGGGTTGGCTGTTGCGTAGAGGATCACGTTGCGGATGTCTTGCCGCTTTACCTTGCCACTCAACGCAAAGTCTAGCGTTTTTGCTACGAGTTCAGGATTCTTGAAGCTGGCTAAGCCTTCCAAGTATCTTAGTCGTTCTTCGTCTGTAGTGCTTTTTGTATACTTGCCAATTAGGCCATCATAATCGTTTGAAGATCTAGCGTATCCCATAACAACTGATCGTTTCATGTCAGGCTCGACATTGGCCAGGTCATTGAGCTTAGAACCGGCCTTCTTTGCATAGGCATCGTCTAGAAGAGTGAGGCGGGCGGCGATGATGCCCTTGAGAGTGGTGCTATTGTCGTCCTTCTTGCTCTCGAAGATTCTGAGGCCGGCGCTATGGAATCTGCGGGAAGTCTCGATTAGTCTTGAGGGTGCAATCTGGTAGAGGAATGAGAGTTGGTCGGAGACTTCGACAGCGGGAAGATACTCCTCCCCGTTCTGATACTTATCGACTAGGTTGATGTATTCTTTGAAAGACGTCCGTCCGGACAGGAGAAAGGCTTTGGCGTCGCTGATCAATCCCCAACGGTCAAGCGGAGAAAGCACGCTCTTCCAAACAAGGTCTACCAGTTCCTTTCCATCGTACTGGACGACGTAGAATCCCGTCTGGTCCACGTTTAATTTGAGAGATCGTGGTGTTGTTGGGACCTTTACCTCGGCCTTTTTCTTGTCGAGCAATAACGATTGCGTCTTGCCGTCAACGTTCATTGTGACAGGGATCGGCCAGGTTTGCTTGGACGTCCCACCGGTCAGGAGAAACCTCTCCTGCTCTAGCGTTAGTCTGCCATCGACCAGAGAGGCTTTGATCACCGGGAAGCCTTCTTGGCTAATCCAGTCTTCCATGATTCGGCTTACATCCGTCCCGGATGCTTCTTGGAGGCTTGACCAGAGATCGTGACCCGAGGCGTTGCTGTAGCGGAATTTCTGCAGATACTGAGCGACGCCCTTCTTGAAATTCTCTGAACCAATATACGCCTCGATCATACGCAGGATGCTTGCGCCCTTTCCGTAACTTATCTCGTCGAATAATTCCTCGATCTCCTCAGGGTCGTGGACCTTCGCCATGATGGGATGGGTCCTAGTCAGTGCGTCGCGGCCCATCGCGCCTGATGTGGATGTTCGGACAAAATCTTGCCAGACCTTCCATTCAGGATAGGCTCGGTCTGTGGACTTGAAGTCCATGAATGTCGCGAAGCTCTCGTTCAACCAGAGATCGTCCCACCATCTCATCGTGACCAGATCTCCGAACCACATGTGAGCAATCTCATGTGCGATCACATGAGCCACCGATTTCCTTGCACGGATGCTCGTATCCTTGTCAACGTGTAGGAGAATTTCCCGGTAGGTTATGGCTCCCCAGTTCTCCATGGCACCGTACGCAAATTCTGGGACGGCTACGTTGTGGAGCTTGGGTAGTTGGAAGGGGATGCCGAAGTATGATTCGTAGAAGTCTAAGACTTTCCGGGTGGCGTCGAATGAGAATTCTGTATTGATCTTACTAGTCGGCCGATCCGCGTAGGCTGCGTAAAGTTCTGTCACGCCATGCCGGCTCTTCTCCTGGACGAACTTTCCAACGCCCAAGTAGAGGAGGTAGGTGGACATTTTCGGCGTCTTCTTGAACGTGACAGTCTTCTTGTCTCCCTGCTTTGTCTCGGATTCGATCGGCATGTTCGAGATGACGGAGAGGTCAGCGTCAGTTCTGACTCTAACCTTGAACACTGCCTTGAACGCAGGATGGTCCACGCACGGGAGAACCTTGCGAGCCTGAACCGCTTCCAGATGTGTGGAGAGGATGTAACCGTCCCCGTAAGATGCCTTGTAAAACCCGGTGAAGTTGTCCGAGACCTTACCATTGAACTCTATTTCTAGCGGACCCGAGAACTTGCCCGTCTGAATCTCTAGAACCTTCCCGGAATGCTTGAACGGGACCTTTATGCCACCAGACTTTACGTTACGGATCTCTTGACCCACGGCGTCGAGGGAAACATCCCCCATGGATTCGAGATCCACTACTACTTTGCCGCTGTACTTGAGACCGGGAAAGTCAACATCGAGGAATAGATCGTATTCTCGGACCTCCTGAACGTTCTTCTCTGACTGAGTTGTGGCTAGCTGCAAGAGATGTCGTATTTCGACTTGGATTAACATCTACTTAAGAATCACTTGAAGCGGCTACAGACAAGGCTCGTATTTCGGGACCAGCCATGCCTTAGCGATGAAGTACCTGTGAATCAAAGAGTCGGACAAACGTTATCATCGATAGAGCACATTTTGCCTAAAGCTCATGATCAAATTCAAGTGCAAGGATTTCCTCTTGAAAGAGTGCGAGTTCGAAGCAAACATTCTGTAGACGAAATGATGAAGCTGGTCGAAGTTCACGCAGGAGATGAGCATAGAACGCTCAAGCTCTCCCCAGAAACGATTGAAAAGATTCGCAGCGCCTTGGAGAAACAGACTCGCTCCTAGAGACCTTTCTCTTGCACTTGCTAGCTCTCTCGCGAGGCTGATCCGAAGCGCCTAGTTCTTGGTCCGACGCCTCACGAACAACGCGATCGATGCCACTGTGATGACTCCGGCAACTACTCCGCCAATGACGTAAGGCGTGTAGTCAAATGGCGTTGTCTTCATGGATGGGGGCGGTTGGACATCTGAACCAGTTACATTGACCAATCCGTTCATTGTGGCCGGATGGAACGCACATTGAATAGGATAGAAGCCATGTTTGTAAAAGATGTAAGAGAAATTCTGTGCCGGATTCAAGGGTCCGCTGCTGATTAGAGGTGTCCCTCCCTGCGTAGTGTTAGTCTGCGGCGAGGATGTAACAGTGTGTTGAGTGTTTCCATTGTTCCTCCAGATCACTTCGGTTCCTGTTGTTACATTGATTCGTTGTGGCTGGAAGGCAAAGTCGATGATTGCTGCAGGATAAGTAGGGCTGCTTGCTTGAACAGACCTCGGGGAGAAGTCGAGTATTGATGAGGGGACTAAGTTAGCGAAGGTAATAATGAGGACTATCGTCGTCAAGGACGAATAGAAAAAACGGGGATAGGGCCACCTCATTTTGGTGAGCCCGATTAAGGCTTTGGCTTAGGCTTGAACGCAACGTACGCCACAAGTATGACGGCTACGATCGACACAATTAGGGCTCCGAGACTAAAGTACATCGCATTACCTGCATTGCTCTGCGCAATGTTGGCCGTTGATTGAAGCGGGTCAGCGACATTCACAGTAGTAGTTGAGTTGATTCCCGGACTAAACTGATAGTGAAGATCGTTCACGAGGTCTAGCCGGATAGTATGTGTTCCGGGAGTCAGAGTCAAGGGTATCCCGTTTGTTGTCGTCCAGATGGTAATGTAGTGGCTGTCGACGAACACGTGGATGTGACCTTCGCTGTGGGCTTTGATACTACCAGATGCCGGTACCGTCGTGTTGACATCGTTTACTGTCCCTGGCTGCACCAAGGTGAAATTGTTGACCGCGAATGACACGATGAAGGAAGAGTTGACGTTTGTGTTAGGGTTCAAAGGTCCGCCGGGAGATAGGATTGCGATGGTGCACTTTTGCAAGCACGGTACCGCAATAGAGGTAGCTCCGTAGACGCGGGGCGTCGTTGAAGGCATCGCTGCCAGAAAGAAGGCGAGCACTAGTGCTATGATTGCTAATCGTTTATGGCTTCGCATTTTTTCTCTTTTTCCGAGTCGGCTTCATAGAGTTCTTTAGTCTTATTCAGGTAGTAGAAATGCTCGAATCTCAATATGTGTCAGCGACATAGAGAGTTCCAACCAATGGATTTTCCACCCTTCAAATCAGAAAAGCCAGAGGAAATTGGCTACTCGATTGATGCATGACGTTCATGCATGAATGGATCCTCCTCTAGTCATGAGATTCTGAACCGAGGTATTACCCCAAGTCGAAGAAGTCTAAAAAAATGGGGGGATGAAGTTGTTATGGAATAGTTAGACCTGTGTAGTCGCCTATGACATAAGCACTGTAAGGCGCGTTCATCACGTTGGCGTTGCTGGGACTATAGCCGGGGCTGTTGATTGTGCCATAGGTGGCTACGATTGTCCGGTTCGTCGTTGTCGTGACCTCGATTACTTGGTCGTTGAACTGGTCGCTGATGAGAGTGTTGCCATTGGCCAGTCTGACTGCTCGCGTCGGCAGTGGTGATGTATTGCTGCCCGGACGGGTGTTGGTGAAGTACTGCCAGACCGGGTTGTCTTTCGCGTCGACTTCAACGATGCGGGCGTTGTTTGAGTCTGTGATCAATGTGTCACCGTTAGCTAACCTGCTTGCGAACGCGACTCCGCTGACTGTTCCGTGAGCAGTAAAGGTTGCAACGATGTGGCTCGGCGTTGTGTGAGTTACCTCGATTGCGCGATTGTTGTTCTCGTCGGAGATGAGTATGTGGCCGTTGGGGAGAAGCTCGGCAGCGTTCGGATTGTTCAACTGGTTACGACCTATGCCCACCACACCGTTTTGCCCGTACTGCCATACGATGGCATTGTTAGACCGCTGGACTTCTATGATCCTCTCGTTACCCTGGTCGGTGATGAGCACGTTGCCATTTGGCAGGAACGTGTTCTGGACCGGCGTGTTCAACTGGTTAGCCCCAAAACCGGTCACACCGAACTGACCATACTGCCAGACGATGTTACCGCCTTGGTCAACGAGTAGAACCCGGTTGTCGACACAGCCCGCTTTGCAGTTTGTAGTAGCCCCTGACGGGACGCCTGTGCCAGACATTAGTGTGAGGCTGCCCACCCGCTCAGCATCATTGGTTCCAGCGATCGCGTTGGCTGAGGTATCGCCGGGACCATTCCCGAAGTGCCAGACGATGCTGCCAGAGGGGGAGATTTCGATGACGCGGTTGTTGAACTGGTCAGTGATCAGAATATTTCCCGGTTGGTTGAAGCCTGCATTGATGATCTTGGGCGTGCTGGCGGCAAATACCGACGGAAAGGCCGCGAGTGCTAGAAATACTACGGCAAGTCCTAGAAGGTTGTTCTTCCAAAGAAAAGACATGTTTTTCTCCTCCTTAATTTTCCGAAGGTTCTATCGCAATGGTACTATCATAATAGGCTTTTCATCCACGAGAACGCTCCGTTTATCTCCGGCAGGCTTCAGTCATACTCGAGACTCCCTAAATCTTGACTAAAGCAGAGACCCAGGAAAGAACGGAGGTCCAGAACCCAGTATCATCGCTGAAGTTTGCGTGTCCACTCTACGAGGCTCGAGAGAACATCTCGAAGGGTCTGGCGAGTGTCTTCGTCGGTCAACTGTAGCTCTTCATTGAATTTGTCTTTAGCATTCGCCACCAATAGGAGAGGCCTATTGATTGGGTACATGTTTAGGTCGATCATGATCTGTCGAAGGTGAAGCTGCGCTCTCACTCCTCCTCGCATCGAGGTTGAGGCGCTGATGACTGCTGCGGGTTTGCCGGTCCAAGAAGCGTCTCTGGGAGGCCTGTTGCCCCATTCGATGGCGTTCTTGAGAACCGCCGTGATGGAATAGTTGTGTTCAGGAGTGGCGATCAGAATTGCGTCGGCACCGCGAACCTTCTTCTTGAGTTCCTTGACGACCTCGGGCATGTCATGCTCGAGATCCTGATTGTAGAGTGGAAGTCTTGAGACATCGACGACCTCAAGAGTTGCGTCCGGTGGGAGAAGCTGCTTTGCTACTTCGAGCAGAGCGGTGTTGAACGACCTCTTCCGCCCACTACCAGATATGCCGAGAATTGCGACTTTAGAGGCCTGCTCCATAATTTTCTCTCCTGTCGACATTAGACCGACGTCTAGTTCTATACAACATCTATGAAGTGACCATTTGAGCGCGGATGCTGGTCAACAAATACATGGATCTGATGATTAGCAGTGAGGACCTAATCGTGGTCGACCGGAACGAACTCTTTGAGAGCTTGAAGACCTGGATACTTCAACTTCCAGGCGTGACTCACGTGGCTCACCGGTTTGGAGGAACAGAATTCCAGGTTGAAGGGCTAGAGTTCATGCACCATCACGGACCTTCCTTCCTAGACATCCGCCTCTCTAAAAACGACCAAGCAACAGCGCTGAAGAATGGGACAGCTCTCCCTCATCGGTTCGCTCCTCAAGCCGGATGGGTAAGCTTCAGAATCAACAAAGCAGAAGACGTCAACGAGGCCAAGAAACTCATCCAGCTCGCATACGAAAACGCAAGGACCAGCATGGAAGCCCGCAGAGCTAGAATAACCCAAATGAAACTTGGTTAAGATCCCCATCAAAGTGTGAGTCGGAATATGAAATCGGTGCAGGGCGGGGCTGAACCAGAGTTCAGAATGTTCAGCACATGACACTCCGCGAGGAACGCCTACTCCCACTTAGTCGAAGTACTACAACTCTTCACTTGAGCGTGGGTGGAGACTAGTATCAGTTTGTCGGGGCAGGGCTAGCTGGACATTGTTCGCCGAGCCATGTTCTCTTCGAACTTGTCGACATCCTGATAGTATTGCGACACTAGACCGGCCGAGGCCGGATTCGTGTAGAGCTCCGCCACGGGATTATCGATTAGCCCTGCAATCTGTGTCGCGACTTCCTCCGCTGACTGGACGATCATCGGGCCGACTTGACTGCCTGCTCTCGGTAATTGGGGCGTGTTGGCAACTCTGTAAAAATCTGTCTCGACCATTCCAGGCATGACCAGCGAGACGTGAATTCCGGCATACTTGGCTTTGAGGTCCATGCGCGCGTTCGAGGTGAGTACGTTGACCCCGCTCTTTGCTGCGCTGTAGATCGACCGGTGACTCACGAGTGGAACTCTTTCGAGAAGGGAAGAGACGTTGATCAAATGTCCTCGGCCGCGTTCTTGAAAGTGAGGAATGATGGCCTGCATTCCGTAGAGAACCGACTTAAGAACGACAGAAGTTATCTCGTCGACGTCCTTCAGTTCCTTCTCGCGTCTTGCTGCAAGTACGAGTTGATGACCCTTGGACCCAAGATGCTTGGCTAAGCCCGCTCCTATTCCGCTGCTCGCACCAGTAATCACAGTGACCTCATTTATCATGATAGAACTCCCGGAGAGTCATGAAGCACATAAAATGTTGGAATCTGAGATCCCATTCTGACTCCCGAAGGAGTTGCGAAAAGAGAGGTTGATTACCCCCATAAGAGCGGCGTGTTCCTATGTCAGGGGAGTATCAAGGTAAGGAGTCTGGTCAGAACTGGGAAGGATCGGCAGCCCAGTCCGCACAATCAGAATCAGGAAAGATCCAGCCTAAGCAACTCCTCATTCTACTCGTCCTGAGCCTCTCCCTCGCAATCATCGTCATTGACGCGACCATAGTTATCGTCGCCCTGCCTCAAATCCAGAAAGACTTCAGCATCAGCCTCAAGGATCTAGAATGGATCACGTCCCTCTACGCACTCATCTTCGGCTCCTTTCTCCTCTCCTGGGGGAAACTGAGCGATGAATTCGGCAGAAAACTTATCTTCATGGCTGGAATCTCCAGTTTCATTGTTGGATCTATTGTCGACGGGTTTTCGCAAAACCTGTCTCAGATGCTTATCGGCCGGGTCATCCAAGGATTCGGGGCGGCGATGGCTTCTCCCTCCACTCTCTCGATCCTGACCACAACGTTCACCGGTAAATCCCGAAACGTAGCTTTCGGCATCTGGGGCGCCACGGCGGGAGCGGCTGCGGTTCTGGGTCCAGTCTTAGGCGGGTACTTTACAACATACATTTCTTGGCGGTGGGCTTTCTTCATCAATATTCCAATAGGGATCGCAGCCCTAGTCGGAGCCGCCCTCGTTATCAGAGAGACACGCTTCAAAGATCCAAAATACACAACCGACTATCCAGGACTGATCCTCATCACCATTGGCCTAGCCAGTGTCCTTTTCGGTCTCATCGAGGCCCAAACTTATGGCTGGTTGGTTCCTAACCAGGAGTTTTCAGCCGGAGGCTTCTCATGGTCGACCTCAAGCCCATTATCGCTCCCTCTGGTTTCGATAATCACCGGAATCGTTCTGCTTGGCGCATTCACCTTCTACGAGATTCGCCGTGCAAGGAAGGGAAGAGTGCCTCTGTTTGATTTCAGTCTACTAAGATACAAGGGCTTCCGCTATGGGCTATTCACAGTCACTATCGTTGCGATGGGGGAGTTTGGGGCAGTCTTCATCATCTCAATATTCCTACAGACGGTCAAGGGATTGTCCGCGATCAGCGCAGGTCTCACATTCCTACCGATGGCTATCTCAGTGTTCATATTCGCCCCAATCGCCGGTGTTCTAGCTACTCGCTTTGGGCCCAAGTGGATTATCACAACCGGGATGGTTCTGGAAGCTGTTGCGCTCTTTAGTATGTCTCAGATCATCAGCATCTCTAACCCCGTCTACTACCTTTATCCTGTTCTTGTCGTCTATGGCGCTGGCGTTGGACTGGCGATCAGCCAGGTTACAAGCACGGTCTTGATGAGCATACCCTGGCAGAAAGCAGGTGTAGGATCTGGGGCCAACAATACCGTTAGACAGATCGGGTCAGCCTTCGGAATCGCTGTAATTGGGGCTATACTGGTAGCTCAGATATCCACCGTGGGACAGGCTGAGCTCGCAGCCAGTACGGTCAATTTTGGCCAGACGGGAATCGCTATCTTGAAGGCGGCCTTCAATTCGGGATTGTCGGGAGGAATAGACCCATCACTCATCGCCAGCTTTGGTGCAAATTGGCCTGCCGCGAGGGACATCATCTTTGATGCGCTTACTCAGGGGACCCGGTGGGCTGCGTTTACAGCCGGCATCTTCGTCTCCCTCGGAGCTTTGAGCTCTCTCCTAATTCCCGACCCAAGGCCGAAAAAGACCAAAGTCGCTCCAAAATTAATGGTTCGGGAACCTCAAGCAATTGGAAGAACCCTAGGCGCAATTGTGATCAGCCAATTCCTCACAATACTGGGTCTGTCGGCAGTTCTCTCGTCAGAGTACCAATCGAACCCGTTCATGCGCGACTGGTTCACTAGCTACGCATGGCCCCTAGGCTATCTCCTAGGAAACTATCTCGGCTCGATGCTGATCGGGATCATTGGAACGATCCTGATCCTTTGGAGATTAGTCGTCCGTTAGAACTTGTGAGTCCCGGCCTAGGGGGACTGTGTGCTCGAAGCTTCCTTCCAGGTAGACCCGCAGTAACGACAGTCGTGATACCTGAACAACCTGAGGGACTCAGAGTGCGGATAGATACACGGGCTTAGTCCTCCACAGATTGGGCACATGTGATCCATTTCGTAAAGCCCCAACGGTTGACTTGTCTGTGGTTAGCTTCCACGACTTAGGGCGCGTTCGATGCGTTGTTTGTAGACGGACGCTGGGTATGCTCCCACGATGCTATCTTCGACTCTGCCGTTCTCGAACAGCATTATCGTCGGTATGCTCATGATCTCGTATCTCGACGCTACTTCTTGGTTGGCATCGACATCGACTTTGACGAATTTTACTTTGCCTTCGAACTCGTTTGACAGGGCTTCAATCGTCGGCGCAATCGCATGGCATGGTCCGCACCAGTCTGCGTAGAAATCTACGAGAACCGGTACGTCGGATTTGAGAACCTGGGTCTCAAACTCACCGTTGTTAAGGCGGATTACTTTGCCGTCTGTCTTTTGTTTGCTCATCATGCCGAAAAGGTGGGGCGAACAGGATATAAACATATTGATGAATATCTATATTGTCGATCGGAACATTCCCGGTTTGAGAGGGCAGAGTACAACGGATAGATGCATATCGAAACGTTAATAGTTTCGTTGAACCTGGTTGATCTTTGATGAAGCTCGCGACTGAGGACTTCGATCGTATCAGCAAGGCTCTAGCTGACCCGCAGCGCCGCGCAATACTGCAGAAGCTGGCAATGACAGGAAAGCTAAACTGCTCAGATGTCGGTGCTTTTTTCGACGTCTCGCAACCCACGGTCTCTCATCATCTGAAGGAACTTGCCACGGCTCACGTCGTCGAGAAGGAGAAGCAAGGCCAGTTCTGCTTCTATCACGTCAACAATGAAGTCCTCTCCGCATACGTCTCCGAACTCCAGCGTCGGCTAGGTTTGAGCGCCGTTCTAGCGGCACCGCGCGCACACTGAGAACAACATATAGACGTTCATCAATGCGTTTATATATTCAGAGTTCATCACTAATAGCATGACCCAACATTCGGAACCGAGATCGCTACAGATGGTAGTGGCTAAGGAATTCCCAAGAAATTATCGCTCATTCATCCGCCGCGGGAAAAAGCAGCAGAATGAGCAGTCCAACCTTGAGAAAATATACTCTGAAGAAGTGGAGCTTGCACGGCGACACCCACATCCCGCCGACAAAACGGGATTCAGTTGACAGTCTAAACTACTGAGACTACTAGGCCACTCATATCTCAAATCGTCTTGTCTCTTACGTTGTGATCCGTTATGGGCGATAGAATGAACATTTCGAAGAAGTGTAAGCGATGGTAGAGCCAGGTAGCCCGGCACCCGGTTTCCGACTCCAGACCAGCACTGGTGAATACGTTAGCCTCGAGGATTTCCACGGAAAGAAGAACGTCGTCGTATACTTCTATCCGAAAGACTTCTCGAAAGGATGCACAACGGAGGCCTGCGAGTTTCGAGACTCATACGAGGAATTCAAGAACCTCGGCGCAGAGGTCATCGGAATAAGCAACGATAACCAAAAGTCACATGGAGCCTTCGCCACGGAACACAAATTACCCTTCATACTCCTCAGCGACCCAGACGGATCCGTCAGAAAATCTTACGGGGTCAAAAAGACCATTGGAATAGTCCCGGGAAGAGTCAGCTTCGTAATCGACAAGAACGGGATCGTCAGGCACGTTTTCTCATCCCAATCGAGAGCAACAGCACATGTGAGCGAAGCATTGGCCGTGCTCAAATCCTTTGACCTAGACGCAACGGTGTCTTTCTAGCAAGACACTTTGGCTAGGGAAGGCTCAACTCTACGGCCGCGTCAAATCCCGTGTAATACTTTTTCACATCCGCTACTCCATGCTTCTTCCTGAACTTGTCCGCCACAGATGCAACCCTCTTCGAATCGTTAATCGGCTTACCAACAAGTTCGAGTGACACTTTCCCCGATGAAATCTTGATTTGTCTCGACTTCATGACATTCTTGTACCATTGATTCTTCGAGCCTCTGACCGGCATGAGAAAGATCGTTTTTCCTTCTCGGACGAACCATACTGGTGTCGAGAATTCTCGTCCTGATTTTCTTCCGGTAACGGTGATCTGTAGTTCCATTGAAGAATCGAGGGCTTTCTGAATCTCTGAGCTATCCATGGAGGTCCGTTTCTCCGGGTCTGATTTAGTCGTTGCTCGCGCGGATCATTATCTCTCCTTCTTCGTTGTCAAGAACGGGGATCCTTCCAAGATCGTTGGGATCGTGTCCAATCACTATGAATTGAGGGGGTTCGGTCCCCTAAGGTCTATAGGCTAGTGGCATTCCTATCCTAGTGCACGCTGATAGGAGGTGTACTAGGCCGATGAGTCGTAGTTCGTATGGCAGTCCTCGGACGATGCATAAAGTAGTCTGTTCTGACTGTGGCAAGGAGACGGAAGTCCCCTTCCAGCCCACAGAGGGAAGACCAGTCTACTGTAGGGACTGTTATCAAAAGCACCGCCGATATTAACGCGGTGCTAAATCCCGGAGTCCCGTCTGACTCGGCCGGGTCGTTGATAACGAGGAGCCAGGGGTTCAGCGAGGCGGGTGACGTGGCCGCGGGAAAGTTCGCGGTCTCGGCATGGCGCGCAAAGAATCCCGAGGCCAACCTCTACCTCAACGGCAAGGTCGATCAGTATGTTCCTGGACGGGCACTCTACCTTTTTTCAAAGTGGCTTGGACGGCAGCCTGGCTGGCAATCGCCGGTCGGGCTGACCGTTCTCGGCTACGCATTAAAGAAGCAGGGCGCGATGAGGACTGACGCGCAACGTGGACAGTTGGAGGATCTTCTTCTCCAGTATCTCAAAGCCGAAGTCCACGGCTCGTTCAACTACAAAGTACGCATCTACTCGTCCGTCCACGGGCTCTTCAAAAAACACCGGGTCAATCTTCCAAACTCTAGCCTTGAAGAGAACATCACGGCAGACTCGGAACCAGTCGAAGGATCGTTGAGCCTCGACGAGATACGGAAAATCGTAGACGAGTGCAAGCCGCGAGAGGCTGCCATTTTCAAACTGAAGTATCAGAGCTTGATGGACAATGAGCGTTTCCTAGACTTCAACCGGCGCGGCTGGGCTGAGATCAAGGACCAGCTAGCGAGCAATGCTGAATGGATCAAGTTCTCGTTCCCGCGCGGGCGCAAGAAAAACAAGAAGCGATACTATGTGGTCTGGCACAAGGACTGGGACAGCATCAAGGATCTGAAAAAGTATCTGGCAGAGAGAGGCGAGCCCAAACCCGCCGGGGTCGACGATCGCGGCCAGACAACCTACGCGCCGATCTTCCTCAACAACGACGGCCAACCATACGGCAAGAGGAGCCTTGAGACAGGCTGGCTCTACGCTTCCACACGCGCCGGCATAGTCACCCGGATCAGCCCCTACTGCCCCGTGTGCAAGACGTCCATGAGATTGAGACGCCTCTACGTGCCAGGCAGCTACATACGCGGAAGCGAAAAGGAGAAGGGCTATCCGCAGTCGCTGACCCGCCGCTACTACGTCTGCCCAAAGTGCCAGAACAAGGAAGAGCCGTCAAAGTTCGCGCTGCAGAACGGTAGAATCCGCTACGGCAAGAACCTACACGAAATGCGCGACGTTGTCAAGACAGTCCTAACCAACATGGCCGGGGTCCCGGAGCGGCTCGTCGACTTTTTCATGGGCCACCAAGTCGATCCGCTCTACTACAACAAGATCCTAGCGCTGGAAAAGATCACGGGTCTACCGTTCGACGAGACCATCGGTAGGACCTGGACGAGAGCCGAGCCGTTCCTCAACCTTTGGAGTCGTACTGGCTCGCTGATGGCGCAGACAGAGGAAACTCGGAAGCTCAAGGACGATATGAAGGAGATCAAGGCGCTCTACGCCGACGCGATCAGACGAGTCGAAGATATGGAGAAAGTTTACTGGCCTGGACAGATCGCCAGAGTCCAGCGAGGACTCGACATGCTGAGACGTGTAAACCCGAACCTACCGGAACTCTCCAACGAAGAAATCCTACGGGACTTGGAGCGACACAAGACCAACGAGTCCTCCAGAAACACACACCCAAACTTTGAAGGACCAGATCGCGGGGAGAGACAAGATTATTCCGAAGCTGGTTGAGCGAGCTTCCTCTTCGCCCTCAGCATAATACTCGTCCATTTCTATTCGGTATCGAAGACGCTGTCGACGTCGTTACTTGGCACTTTAGGCTGATTGCTGCACGATCCCCCTCGCCTACGCAATCATTAGCCCATTAACACGTCATCAACCAAACGAGATAAATGTCGGGCTATAGAGCCCGACGAAAGGCATGTCCTCAACGCAAACGAAGGTCGCAAAGACAGAAGCTGATTCACGAGCAGCGGGGATACACGTCCAAACTCCTACGGCTAAGGAACTGCTGGAAGCGAGAGAGGATGCGCAATCTAAGAGATTTTCCACAGTTTGGATAGAACCGAGTTCGCGCCATTCGTAAGAATAACCCCTGAAAGCTCGTCAAGCAGCGTTTAGGACATCCTCAACAGTCATTAAGGCTATTACCAACTGGTCTTCGAGCTTCGCTCTAGCGACTTCCTCGTAGGCTCCTCTCCCAAAGTCGAATGCCACGATTACGCCCTCTCTCTTCTTCACTCGCCTCAAAGCAGTCTCAAAGTTGTCCACGACGTTACGTCCCACCCCATCTGACTGTTTCACCTGAACGGGTCTGTCCAATAGCCATCCATCTATCCCATAGTCGTGCACCGGTCTTTCGCTCAGTCTCCCGCCAAGCGTTTGGATAACCCAGTTCTGAAACTCGAAAGGCTGCATCGCCTTGACTTCACTTAGGGACCGTGGTAGCCCGATGATATCCTTGTCCTCTATCGAGACACCTTTCTTCCTCATACGCTGAGCCATTATCTTACAGGCGGTGGGAGAAACATCGATTCCTATCCATCGTCTCTTGGATGTTTCAGCGACTGCGACCGCAGTCCCGCAACCGCAGAAAGGATCTAACACTATGTCAGTTGGATTACTAGATGCGCTGATGATCCTGTCTAGCAGAGTTTCAGGCTTCTGTGTAGGATAACCCAACTGCTCTGCCTTGGGTGGAGCATAATTCCCGAGATTCCAAACGTCTCCCGGCACGCGGCCTAACGGATTGATTGGGCTTTCTCGCGAGCGCTTAATATCTTGTCTGAGGCCGAGGCCTCGTCCGCCATAGTAGAGTTTTCCATCCGGTCCCTTCTTGGCACGTTTGAGAGTCGATGCAGAATACGGCTCTCGGATCGCATCGATGTTAAAGACGACCTTGTCGTAGTTCTTTGCGTATCGGTAGATGGTTTCGTGCCACTTCAATAGTTTCTTTTTGGTGCCCGCTACCTTGTTGAAGGTCCAAATGATTTCGTCGCCGAAGTTGTTCTCCCCGAATATCTTATCCATGAGAATGCGCAAATGGGCGTTAGCGTGCCAGTCGCAGTGTAGATACATAGACCCAGAATCTTTGAGGACTCTGTGGCACTCTCTGAGCTTGGGGTCCATCCACGCAATGTAGTTCTCTATACCACCCTTCCATCGATCTTCGAACGATCTAATCTCGTAGCCGTCACCCCAGATGACCTCATATCTCCGGTTGGAGAAAAAAGGCGGATCCGCATAGATCAGGTCTACTGACTTCTCTGGAAACTGGGACATCACTTTGCCGCAGTCGCCGCAATAGATGCGGTTAGTCTCCAACGCGAACAGATAGGCACAACCGAAATCGCGTGGATTGGCGTATTGTAGCTAGGAAGGTCACAAGGGCGTAGTCATGTGAGAGAGCTTCAAACCATCGCAGAGCCTCATGTTACCCCCAAAGTATGTGAAAGGTAACGATACGGGTTTCTGAGAACTGCTGATGCTGACTTTCTGCGCGCCTTGTCAGTCCAGGTTTCCACTCCGAAATCTTCCTGGAATCCGCTCCTGACATTCTTCCTCGGACTGCTGCTGTTCATTTTCGCGTTCCCCTTCGCGGCTACTGGTGAGCCGGCGCTGCTTAGTCTAGGTGGCTTCCTATTCTTGATCGGGATGATTCTCATGTTCGTCGGGTATGTTCAGAACGGGAGCCGGAAGAAGAAGCAAAGGAGACAAATGATGCAGCCGTATCCACAGCAGATTATCATTCAGACCCCTGCTCCGGCCGCCACCCAGTATCATTCTGAAGTCACTCGTGAGATCGTAAAAGTCCGATGCAAAAGCTGCAACTCTCTAAACTTCGAGACTGCAAACCGATGCAGCAACTGCGGCGCTAGTCTCTAAGCCCGGTGATGCCTTTCTCGATGTAGGGGGGTCAGAAGTGGATTGGATCTAAGACTGAGCTATCACGAGATCAAGAGGGTCGCTCCCTACCAGGCTCTCGACTCGTTCGAGGTGGTAGAAGAGGTCGAGCGATACAGAAACTTATGGAAGCCTCAGAAACCTCGAATACTCCTACTTGGCGAGTCCCACGTCCACACCCGTGACCAAGACTTTGCTCATCGCTGGTCATATCCCGAAGAGGGTACATACCAAGGAAATCTTGTCAGATTCGTTTACTGTCTCGCGAACGGTGAACGCGATCTCGTGAACATTCCAACCAACCGAGGTACCTGGCAGTACTGGAAGATCCTGTCAAGCTGTCTCAGCGGTGTATCAGGCTTTCCGACCATCCTCAAACATTCTACTCCCGATTTCAAGCGACGAATCAAGAACAAGATTCGACTTCTCAAGAGTCTGAAAGAGAGTGGGATATGGCTGATGGATGCAAGCATCGTCGGCATCAATGGCACCAGCGAGCCCACCAAGACCAACGTGCTACTCCAAAGCTGGAAAAACTACACGGGTCCCACAGTAAAGAGCCTCAGCCCAACGCTCAAGCACATTATCGTAATCGGGGCTGGAGTCGAGCGAACAATCCGGAACGAGATCGAACGCTTGGGAATAAGGCACAGCGTGATCCCGCAACCCAACGCTCGTCTGACTGGCGGTTACCCTTCCAAGCACTACGAGACATGTTTCGAAATATGCTCGAAACTCCTGAACTAAGAGTGATCCATCGGAAGTCTGCATCATTTCTCCCATCCTCCGACCCACTCCTGCATATCTTCCTTGTCGCGTCGATCAAACGGCAGTCCCAAGTAGTGATTCACAGCCACGAAAGTCGTGTGACCCTGCGATACGACGATCTCTGGGAACCGTTCAGGATAGGATGAGACTAACCAACTTTCGAAGGTCTTTCTCGTTGTTTTAACTCCTAATCCAAGAGGGTCGATCTTCGAGATTTCAGCCCATCGCTTCAGATTGTCAGTCCACCCCGACCAGGTCGGAAGCGGTTTCGTCTTGAAGAAGTACGGTAGAATCGCTGCTCCCCTAGTCGATAACCTGACCCAGCGCTCACGCTGTTGCCGCCGGACCTTTCTCTGCGCTCCTTCCGGCAAGTGAATGAAACGCTTGTCGAGCCAGTCAGGGTTCTCCTGGAGACGCTGAGCTTCCACATATCGTAGTCCAGTCAATAGTAGAGCGTCGAGCCGTGTCTGGTTCTGAACACTGGCAGCACCATCTCTCAGCAACTCATACTCGCCCGGCCGTAGGATTCGGACTCCGCTCTTGATGATAGGTTTAGACATCTCACTCGTAACTAAAAGTGCAAGTTCCTAAAGCATCTTTCTAACTGACTCAGCGTGTCTCAATCATGGTATACCGAGCAGATGTTTGGTTTTGATGTAAAAGTGAGAGTACGATCCTCCGTGATATTGTGAGGGCCGGACGCCGGGAATCTAGGCGGGGAGCAACAGGCTTCAGATTTTCCACTCCGTGAGATTACAAGCCGCTCGTAGAAGAGCTGGAGGTTCCACGGGCAAATTGTCTCAGCGCGAGAGCCGTTCCGAACAATGTCAACGTAGGAGTTAGTATAGCAGGCCAAAAGAGCAGTTCGAGGAGTTTGACATTGCTAATTATGCTACAAGAGATAGGGTCGCCAAATTCGGCGCAACGATCCCCGAAGGGCGTGGAGGCCATAGCTAGTGAGCCGAACTCATAGAATGCGAGAAACAAGAGAAATCCACAGGCCAACATCAGAACCTCTGAATATGACACGCTTATTGGGCCACGTTTGATCAATCCCACGAGCGCCAAGGATAGTCCGACTATCAGTAAGAAGGCCTGGAGAGCAAATGATTCATCGCTGTACCAGGCAAAGCCCAGCATTGCAAGACCTAATGGGGACAGGAAAGACATGCCATCCAAGACGAGTCCTATCGAAGTTATTCTCCAGTCCATTAGCCCTGGGCCTGCGGAGAAAGATTTTCGCTCCGACGCAAGCTTTTAGGATTCTCCCGTCTTCCTCCCGAAGAATAATTCACCTGCCTCTCGCCGACAGAAAAAAGCAAACCAATCCGACAGTCAGGAAGGCGCCGAGCACTACGAGTAGCGTGCCTGCCACCGAGTCTCTGCTCAAATCTTTTCTAAGTCTGTCGAGGAACACACTCAAACGGTAGGAGAAGAAGCTCTCCTGTTCCTCAGCAAGATCGCAACAAAGAGGCCAAGCAGGATTATTCCGGGAACAAGCGCGGTTGCAATAGTCGCCTCTAGTGGCGCTCCGATAGTGCATCCAAATCCAGGATTGCAGCTTGAAAATGACGCTGCAAACTGAATGTCGAATAGCGTCCAGACACAGAAAATTACCACGAAGGCAAGTCCTAGGCCGAGTAAGCGAATGTTCATTGCGAATGTCCCGGACTAGTTAATCGAGTCGTGTCGATATAGGCCCACTGTGCCCGCGACCGCCCTGCCGCTAAAAACACTGAAGCCAATTCCGACGAGCCTAGGTCGCGGTTTTCGCTTTCTTAGCTCGGTGCCGTTTCGGGGAACGTTTCTCAGTCTTGTCGACGTAGAGGCCGAATCCTGAGATGAACGAGAGGATTCCGAAAGCGAACAGTAGGGCGGACACTGGAGAGTAGATGCCTACGGCGTTGAGAGGGAAGAAAGTTCCCCCGCCAACAACCATCAATAAGACTCCGAGCGTGATCAGTCGTGCCTCTCTGCTCTTACCCATGATCTTCTCGACTTTCTGCCATAGTTCCAAGTTCTGCCTCGCTGGTTGTGCTGGTTGAGAGTCCAGCCTCAACGGGACTGGTTGGGTCGACACCACAACTGATGCTCCGCATTTAGAACAGAACGAAGCTCCATGCTGAAGCTCTCGGCCGCATGTTGAGCAGAACTGCATTAGCTGGGATTTTTCAGATTCGAGAATAAAGGAGTTCTGAAACTCAGCCCGGTCGATAATCCAAGCGTGGGTCTGCGATTATCGCTTAGGCTGGGCAGATCGGCGGACTATCGGGTTAGCTGCCAACTATAGCTCGCGCCGTCTTGATCGGTTAGAATTATCTTGTAAGAGTACCCACCCGTAAAGACGAACGGGCTGCCGCTCAGACTCATGTTGTTCAGATTTAGATTGACTGATCCTCGATAGTTGAGCGTCGTTGTTCCAGCATAGCAGCTTGAGTTGTAGCAGACCTGCTCTTTCACGATCGTGCCGCTTCCACACGCATCAGTTCCGCACTGAGTGTAAGTACCATTCCCTATAAGATACATTGTCAACGCCGTACCGTTGCTGCTGAAGGCGAAGCTAGTCAACACTGGACCATAGGGGTCCGTATAGTGCGCCTGGAAGCTATGGTTTCCACTCGAATCAGTCAGGATTATCGTATAGTTAGTGTAGTATTGGAAGGCAAACGTAGCTCCCACCATGCTGTTCAAGTTCAGGTAGAGTTTCCCTGGATAACTGAAGGTTACCGCCTCAGAAAAACAACTATTCGAACTATCACAGACCTGTGCCTTTGTTATCGTGCCTGTCTGAGCAGAAGTGATGGATATGGTTAGTTCGGTATTGTTGGAGAAGACATATCCTGACATGGTTGGAGTTGGATTGCTCTTACCCGTGGTCGGTGGCCGAATAACTCCTGTAGCGAATATCACGCCCAAGACCGAAGATATGACTACGACTCCTACGACGACTGCAAGGATTTTCGTGTTCATTCGTTTTCGCTCAGGAGAGCTGGGAGCCTGAGAGGCTAGGCCCACAAAGCTGGCCGCCTGGCTTGGAGAAATCCGCTCTGTTCCTGAGAGCCGATGCGTTCAGTAACCGAAAATGTCCACGGGGCTGAGGCGTACAACGGAGACTATCCAGCTCATAGATGGAGAGGTGTCGACTGAACGTGCTCTGCATGACCACACTCTTTTTCCAGCGCAGACTCGGCGGGAGATGACGCGATGAAACCAGCAGCAGTCCATCAAATAAGTAACCCAATTATCAGCTCGACATCTGGCCTTTGGCAAGCGGTTTCTTTGCAGTCGTATGCTCCTTGACCAAGATAGTTTCCGCCGTATGAGTTCTCATTGAATGTAACAAACTCGACCTTGAACCCGGACGCCGCAGCAAGGTCGGAACTCGCTACGGGTTGGAACCTAACGTAAAAGAAAATCCAAAAGTCTGTCTTTGATCCAGGTGGTAGATAGAGCCCGCCGTTTATGTCGGGAATCGTCTGGTTCGGATAAGTGGCCGTGAACGAAGCGTTCGCGATAAACATAGTACTCGCCACTGGAGCGCTACCGTTGAAAATCCAGGAGAACCATCCACCACCAATCGATGCGTTCCCACCCCCGATGTTTGTCACCGACACATTGACCAATAGGAAGACTTCGTCAGGAAGCGGGGGTTGTTGGTTCGATGAGAAATGGAACTGTATGTTCTTGGCCTGATCGAAGTGATAGTTGTGAACAGCGATGCTGAGTCTCCCATCCGACGCCTGAGAGATCCCGCAGACAGCACTATATCCAGCTTCAGAAACTTGCGGGTCGGAGGAAAGCAGTGAACTGCAGAAAGATGGTAGCTTCGGTAACGAGAGGAAGTAGGCTAGCGAAACCACGCCAACTATGGCGATTGCTAGCGCCAGGAAAACTATCCGGCGATTCTTCAGCAAGTCGATGGGCCGCTTGATTTAGTTGCGATCGCGAATATTATTGATTTCGCTAGCCCATCTACTTGCCTATTATTTCCCTCATTCTCAATCGAAAGCCCTCTTTCACGTAGCTGCATGCTTACAAGGTCTACCAAGTGTGGTCAGATGATTCTAGATGATCACACCTCCGGTCATTTCAGTGCACTTGTATGTAGTCATCTGTGGACGTGATGATAAATGCAGAACCCACGCGTTGTGGCTTTTGAAAATACATGAGAGTCTGCAAAAGACCGGAAATAATACATCAATCCAACGAAAAGCTCGTCAGGGAGGGACAAATTTTGACGTATGCTTTGCTGCTTGCGGTCCTGTTTCTGTTCCCGTTCGTGCCTTATTCGGCTCATGGGTCAGCACAGACCAAAAGCTTGCCTGTGGCGATGGCAACAATAGCAAACAATAATCCGAACCTTCGAGGCAATGCCTACGACATTGCGTTGTGGAGATATTCTGAGATCGGGGGACCTCCACAGCTTGCAAGTTCTGCAAACCTTGCCGCCGCCGGACAGGTTGCACTGTTTGATTCTAGTTTGTCGACCTTTACGCACTCAAGCCCATATGTCCACTATTCAGTGGTGATCCTCGAAACACTTCGCGATGGAACCATTGCTCAACTGGCGAACTATCACTGGACGAGTCAACTGAATGGGTACAAAGGCAACACTGGAGGGTATGTTGACCGCACGGAAATACTATCCCTAAATCAACTTTCCAACGGAAGAACCAGCATAACGAGCAACTCGCAAGTAGTCCCGTACATGGCCCCGACCTCATACGCACCAGTCTCAAACACAAATTCGACCCCTACCCGCAACACAAACACCGCCTCAAGCCTCACAGTTGAATCGGACAGTTGGCCGACTTCAATCCTCAAAGTTTCAGTCTCACACGAACACGCAAGCACAATCCAGCCCGCGTTCCAGACACCAGGTTGTTACTACTACGAAGTCGAATATTGTTGGGTAGCCATTAAGACTTGGAACAATGTATGGACCACGATCGGAGAGGCATCCGGATCAGGGTACATGTCAGATTACTTCTCATACGGCGTACAAAGTAGTTCACAAATCGCAACCGCTGCTTCCTCAGGTGGCGGCGGATGGAGCGTAAGCGGTAGCTGGACGGTTACGAATACCCAGTCTCAATCCACGAATTGGCCTGTGTTGCACTGTTGCTCGAATTGGTTGACTAACTCTCAGTTCAACTACGAAGAAGACCAAATGTGCTTTCCCTATTCTGACTACACTGGCAATTACTGCACCTGGACAAACTCCTACCAAATCTATGCACCCGGATGGGACGGAAGTGCAGAAGCCTGGTTAAATGCTGGTATCTCTAACAGTTCACCGGGCGACTGCCAGACTTTGTCAACAATCCAAACCAACGGATGGTCCTATGGCACGTTTGCGGCCGGGTCCGGTACCACCATAAGCAATGATAATGGATTTCAGTACTCTTCGGCTGTCACAGTAGGTGGAACAATTGGTGACAACACTGGTTCTGTGACGCTCAGCGACACCACAGCGTATAATTATCACACATCACAAGCCTTCTCATTCGGAACACAGTACTCCTACTACTATCTTTACTCGGGTACCCCCCCCAACAATGGCGTAAACCAATATCCAGTGATCTTCTCAACGAATACTGCAGCCCACTGCGGACCTTGAGGTAGCTCGTATCAACGCCGAGAGCGAACTCCTCAACCCCCTCTCTTTTTTTCCAAGGCCCAGCCTGAGTCGGTCTAGAAGCTTCATGTTTGCAGACTTTCGACATAGGCATCCCATCTTGAGGACCCGCTGAGATGAGCAACGCCGACAAGAAAGTACGTGCAGACACTCAGTAAGAACATCTATGCGGAACTCGACTTTATCGCGCACTGCAGGGGGATCAGTGTCCAAGAGCTGATCCGTGCGGTCATCATACCCGACTGGATTCGAACTCAAGAAAGAAGAACTCGGTGATCCAGACTGACTTGAGTGGGCCGACGCTGATTGAGCGTAATGAGCAACCTTTTCTAATCTGGGACTCGTCAAACGACCCGATGAAAAATCAAGACCGATTTATGGAGCGTATAGTCGTGCACTGCATCAACGTGGGCATCTTCTTGGAGAAGCGACGGATGATACTGGAAGAAATCGAAGAGATCGATCGCCGGGCAAAATCTTTCCCACGGAACCCCAAGACTCGACACGGTCCAATTCGGAACCTCAACGAGGAGGCGGAGCGGTTGGAAATTCAGATCGGTAAACTGGAAGAGGCGGTCAAGAAAGAAGTAGGCCAGTGAAGTCAAAACTTGCACCGGTGCTTATGGTGCCTGCTCTCATTGTCCCGTTAATCAGCGGCCTAGAGGTAAAGTAGACGACGGAGCCCCCAGTGGAGTTGTAGTACGACCAAGACCGGTAAAAGTCAGGGCTGTCTGCGAAGACAGTGTTTTGCTCCAGATTTGTGATTGTGAACGGGGTAGTAAGAAAGAAGACGAACGGATAGCTCTTATTGGTGAAAATCGACGAGTAGATCTGAACCGTCAGACGGCTCTCTCCGCCTAGCGCTAGAGGAACCAAGTTGATTTGGACGCTTGGCCGTGAAACGTCTGAGGTGTTGTCCGGAGACCAGCCCGCGATTATCCCAGTATCGATAATTCCCAGGTTGTTTGAGTAGTTTTGCGTAAAGGAAAGTAGCAGACCCCCTCCGACGATGCTCAGAATGGTGCCCACTGTTAGCAAGACGAGCAAGACCTGATTCCATTGTCTCAGAATCTAACGCCCCCGACGATCGGTGACATGATTTGCGTTAAGACATCCGTACAGTGGTCAGATTTGAATCCACTAACTTCCCAGGGGGCTTCCAAACTCATAAGACAAGTTCCCCCAGAACGTTTTCCCTATGCCACATCTCACGATAGGGATCGGGTATTCGGCAGTGTTAGCTAGCCTTGTGATCATGGGGATGGTCTTTCTGAGTCATGACGTGTCTGCTCAGCCCGCCGAATCATCGCTAACGTTCTCATTGTCGGGAGGGGAGACCCTTTCACACTCTTTCCGAGTGAGTGGAGGTGATATCCTAAAGATGACCTACCAAGTTACGCTCTCGAATGCGACTGATTGTGTTGAAGTTAGTGGAGCTTTCGAGCAAGATTACGCTCCACTCAGAAGCATCGATTATAACCAGACAAGCGCGCTTAGTAGCAAAACGTTCAACGGGGTTCATTCGTTTCCCATCAATGTGACTGGAACTCAAACGATGACCTATTCCATGTGTCCAAACGTTCCGAAATGTCAAGGAACCGCAATGTTCAGCGCGACGTACGAAACCGCGGTGACTGTGTCGCCGAAAACTGACGAATGGAGCCAGATCGAAGTAGATCTGATAACGGTGGCTCTTGTAGCATCGTTGGCTATAGGCTCCTATGCCATCTATAGGAAAGTGAGAGCCTTGCTCTCATCAGGTTCTGGAGCCCTGACCCCGGCTCCCACCCGACAAGGGGTGCTCCAGCTATTGTTTCATTCAATGATTGCGTCTATCGCCTCATGGTTCCCATCCATAGTTGGGGTGCTGGGGGCGGAGTGAAATCGGCTACACTAGCCGATTTGGGCATCGCACAGGTCCGATTTCGGTCTATCGCAGATCGCCAGCGACCGATAAGGGCCAACTAACCTGCGCTCCTTTAGGATGTAGTGGGTGGAGGAGTAGGCGGTGGCGGTGTGGCGGGTGGCTGCGATGATGGAGCAGAGGGCGAACGCTGAGTGCCTGGTGTAGGGACAATCCCGATTTGCACGCCCCTAATCCAGGCGCGCCCAAGATGATTCTCGATGAGCTTTGTCGTCGCTGAAGTGGTGAACGTTAGACTTGTCGCGTGAAAAACCGATAGCACGTAGTCCTCGGTCGTAGGATCTGCTTCGAGATCGTCGATTACAAGCCCGAACGATCTGGCCTGGTCTCTGCCGATGTGTCGTGCATGGGTCTTGAAGGTTTTGTGATCGGCCAGTCGCTTAGCAATCATAGCGGCCTTCGTTGCTGCTCTCGGTTGTCCGTGAAGCATGTATTTTGCCAGCCACGTCTTGACCAGTTCCTTGGATAGCTTCAAGCCCTCTTCGCACTGGACGAGTAATGCTGGGCCATACTGGGTAAGCGTTGGTACCCATGCAGGGAGATTATTGGGATCACGGCATTCTTTCTTGGCGAGCTTGAACTGATCTAGTATTGCTTGGGCGGGAGCAGATTGCTGAATCCCCCCTTCGCCGACTATGGTGAACTGAGGATCGATTGGGCCGATCGATGATTGTGCTCCCATTACAATCCGGTTCGCGGAGCAGGCCAGCATTGTTGCTGCAGACATGGCGGCGTGGGGAATGAAGACTCGAACATCTGAAAATCTGGAGCGGATGAAGGTCACGATAGACTCGGTTGCCTCTGCGATACCGCCCGGAGAATGTAGGATTATGTCTAGGCCTTCAGAAGAAGGCAGCTTGTCGAACACTTCCATGAACCCCTCGATATCTTCATCGTTGATCATCATCATCTGGGGCGGTATTGGAAATGGCAACGGACTGGCCGTCCAACGGCTCGCGTAGAGTATGGCGTTCCTTCCAGTATGCTGTTGAAGGGCGATCAGGTACTTGCGTCGTAGGAAGTCGGCCGCGCCGACTCCCGGAGTGGGCTGGGCCGATAGTGCATTCAGTTCTTTGAGAAGTTCGCCCCACGAAGGCACTTTGCCGACGACACTTCAGAGGCTGCTAGGAAGAAGAATCTGATACTGTGGAGACGGGTTGTGGAACTCGCAGATACGGTTGAATGCTGGCCACTGCCTTTTGGTACTTCTGGTACATTCTCATGGTCTCGGCGACTCCTGCCTGCTCCATAGCTTTACGGATCAGTTCGTCTAGTTCTGCGGTGGAGCCCTGCTTAGTTTTCATCTGGGCCACTAACCTGAAAGGCCACGTACCTGTAATAAGACTGTCCCTGTCTTTGAACAGATAGTGTAGAGTTACTACTCGTAGTGGTGAAGCGCTCGTCGGGTTGGCCCCTTGGACCCGTGGAAGAATCATGGTATCTTCCCTGTGGAAACCCAGCCGAGAAGGTCGAAGGCGGTCGAGTTCGATGGTCGAGTCCAAGCGGTGTCGGGTGAGACGCGCGAGGGGTTCCCAGATCGGCAACCGAATGGGTATCCAGCGCACGATCTAGGCGACAAGCCCCTGCGCACTAGGATTCTCTCTTGCTTGCGTAAAAGCCCTGCATACATGCACTCCTGCTAAATAGGAGGACATGGAGTTTCAGCGCTGGGTATCCAGCGATGTTAGAAACCGCAACTCAGCCTGATTCTCGCAAAACCGCCGGCTCTGTTTCTTCCGGCAAAAGGGTCCGAACCTACAGCGACGGCTACGGCCACACCGTCGAAGCCGTCGAAGATCTCCAGCATTCCCTGAAATCCCGCCGCGCTATCAAAAGTATCGCAGGTACTAGGAGTCCCTAAACTAGGGGCCCAGTCCACCCCCTTTCTTTTTTTCCGTTACCGACGTTCTGGCTAAGCCTTGGGCTTGGCCAGGCATTATTTTCTGCACCGTGCCTACATCTTAAATCCAGAACACTCCTGAAATCGTCGGCCGACCGAAAGTGGCGGACCCTATACTACTAGCCAACAATCTCTGGGTCATCATATGTGGACTACTCGTCTTTACCATGACGATTTCTGTCGGATTCTTGGAGATAGGAGAGCTCGGATCCGATCTAGAGATCAGTTTGCTCAAGACGATGCTCATCACAGGATCAGCTCTCTTCTTCATGGCCCTAGTCGGATTCAACACCGCATTCGCGCCGACAATCAACGGCGTGATAGGCAATCCACTCTACACTGGACTGTTTCTAGGAGGCTCATCCACAAACGTCAGCGGCCTTCTCA
>Ga0209154_1000266_pt1 | contig 37082 bp, 30 predicted proteins | sample GraSoiAngelo_121_FD_185878 | JGI IMG/M metagenome (GOLD analysis project Ga0209154, IMG submission 185878) | Grasslands soil microbial communities from the Angelo Coastal Reserve, California, USA - 14_0919_12_20cm (SPAdes) (version 2) | ecosystem: Environmental > Terrestrial > Soil > Grasslands ... | reverse complement strand
CTGGGGACATCCGGGTGGCACGTTCGATAGGGATGGGACTCGACGAGAAAGCGATCGAGGCTGTCAGCAGGTGGAGTTTTACGCCTGCTATGAAAGCCGGTCAACCGGTAAGGGTTATGATCAATATCGAGATCGCCTTCCGGCTATAACAACACCATGTTTTTATCGGGCTCCCGCGTGACCGAACGCCCCACCCAGGCGCCGGGCCGGATCTCTGCACCATTAACTGACACCCCTGGCCCCTTATCCCCTCTCCTCTCTCTAACCCCATCTAACCCCCCACACGATTTGACCCCTTTTCTCGCGTCCACCTAGAATTGAAGATTCGACGCACAGCACTCCGAACTCTCTATGCCGCTGCGCCTTTACAACACACTGTCTGGAAAAATTGAGGAATTTCGGCCGCTCGCGGACAACCAGGTGCGCATGTACGCCTGCGGTCCTACGGTTTACGACTACGGGCACATCGGCAACTTCCGAACTTTTATTGCAGTGGACGGGCTGCGGCGTTTCCTGCGCCAGAGCGGATATCAGGTTCGCCACGTCATGAACATCACCGACGTGGACGACAAGATTATCCGCAACTCCGCGCGCGATGGTGTCAGCGTCAAGCAATACACCGAGAAGTACGAGAAGGCTTTTCTGGAGGACGCGGAAACGCTGAATATCGAGCGGCCGCAACTGGTGCGTGCGACCGATCACATTCAGGATATGGCGAAGTCTATTGCCTTGCTGGAAAAGAAGGGATTTGCCTACCGCGCGGACGATGGCTCTTATTATTTCCGGATCGCGAAATTCCCCGATTATGGAAAGCTCTCCAAGAAAGATTTTGCCGGGATGGAAGACGGCGCGCGGGTGGATGTCGACGAGTACGACAAGGACAATGCCCGCGATTTCGCGCTGTGGAAAGCGGCCAAGCCGGGCGAAGCCTTCTGGGAGACGCCCATCGGTCCCGGGCGACCGGGCTGGCATATCGAATGCTCGGTGATGTCGATGGAGGAGCTTGGCGAGACTTTCGATCTTCATGCCGGCGGCGAAGACCTGATCTTCCCGCATCATGAGAACGAAATAGCCCAATCCGAAGCCATGACCGGTAAGCCGTTCGTCCACTTCTGGTTTCATGCGCGGTTTCTGCTGGTGGAAGGGGAGAAGATGTCCAAGAGCCTGGGCAACTTCTTTACCCTGCGCGACTTGGTGCTCAAGGGTCACAAACCGTCGTCGATCCGTTACCTGCTGGCATCGGTTCCCTACCGAAATCAGCTCAACTTTACGTTTAATGGATTGAAGCAGGCGGCCGAGTCAGTCGACCGTCTGCGGACCTTTGCGCTGCGTTTGAAGACCGAGCGTTTTTCCAAGGGTGCCAGCGAAGGCATTTCAGAGTTGGCGAAAGAGACGATCGAACGCATGCGGGCCGCTCTGGAAGACGATCTCAACACGGCGCAGGCCCAAGGGGCAATTTTTGAGATGGTTCGCAGGGCCAACGCGGCAGCTGATGCCGGCCAGATGAGGAAAGATGATATTTCGCCATTGCTGTGTGCAGTTGAGAAGTTCGACGAGATTTTTGCGGTATTGAAAGATGACGACCAGCCGAAGATTCAGCGCGTTCTGGAGTGGGCCAGGACGGAAGGCAAGCTGAAGGAAGCAAGCCAGGAGGTAATCGCGGCGGCTAACGCTCAGCAGTTATCGGATGCCGAGGTCGAGGAGAAGGTCGCCGAGATGGAGCAGGCGCGGCGTGCCCGGAACTTCAAGCAGTCGGATGCTATCCGTGCGGAACTCCATGCCGCCGGGATCATCGTGGAGATCACCAAGGACGGGGCACGCTGGCGCAGGAAGTAAACGGGATCACGCCAGTGCTGAACCGTTGGCTAGAAGCTGAAGGCAGCCTGCAATTCGAGCTTTCGATTGGCGGCGGCGCTGGCGAAGGGACCGCCTGCCAGGGAATTCGATTCGCCAAAGAGAGGCGAATTAAGATGCCCGATCGGAGTCGCCAGGTTCACCCGGTTCAGCACATTGCGAGCGTTGACACTGAAAGTCAGGTTGTAACGGCGCGAGCTCGTTTCTCCTCCCAACTTAAAAGGCCCGCCACCCATGGGCCGGCCGAAGGCTCCGCCTCCCGCACGTGAAACGGCCCGGGGCGGGCCATCTCCTCGCGGCCTGCCGCTAGCGCGCGAAGTTTCCGGTCCGAAGCCGAAGGTCTTACTCAAGCGCAGATTCAACGTGAAGTGAGCCGGTCCCGTCAGGTAATTAACTGGAATTGGAGTGTAGGCCTGTGTGGGAACCGTGTAGTGGCAAGCCGCGGTTGGCGAAAGGCATGATCCGGAAAGATTCGCCGCGAACGCAGGCCGGTCATTGAATAACGAATCACCGCTCAAGTCCTGGCCAACAGTCACATTGTAAGGGGAACCCGAATTGGCAAGCATAAACGGGCTCAGCCGGAACGCGTAGGGCAGGCTGATGCTGCCGCCCAGGAAGAGCCGGTGTCGCACGTCGAATGAGGCTCGGCCGTAGTCCGAGGCCAGATCGTACTGATCGGACGGGAAGTTGGATGCGCCTGAAGTGTTGCTGTTGGCATAATTCAGAGAGTAGAAACCAAACAACGCCAGCTTCTGACCTAAGCGGATATTGAAATTCGTGATGAGCTGGTTTTGCCGAAGTGTTCCTTCTGATGTGTACTGATCAATGTTGCCTGCGTTCGGATCGGGGCGCGGGCCGGTGGAGTACGGGGTTCCGGGCAGCGGCGCATTGATGTTCCTCGCCAAAAACTGGTGCACGCCGCGCGAGTTCAGATAAGTCACCGTCAGGGTGGCATTCTTCGTGAGCTGGCGCTCTACGCTGACGGCGCCCTGCACGATGTATGCGGCATGCAACGCTGGATCGATCTGATAGATCGTCGGTGTTGTTTGCAAGGCTGGAGTGTTGACCGGTGGCACGAGTGGGAAAAAATCAATCGGAGTGTTCGCTGTTGCCGCGACAATGTACTGTTGCTGCGTCCTTCCGTTCAGGCGCTCTGAATTGAGGACTAGGTTCTCGGCGAAACGGTCATAAAAGATTCCGTAGCCTGCACGTAGCACCGTCTTTGCCGTGTTCTTCCCTCCGCCGCCCATGCCCCATGCAATAGCCACGCGTGGCGCCCAATCAGCATGATCGTGAATGGCGTTCTGCGTTTCAAACCGCAGGCCGTAGCTGAGGGTTATGTTGGGACGCACGCGCCAGTCGTCCTGCGCGTATAGGCCGGCATCTGCCACAGTGGCAGCGACGGCAGGAATCCCGCCGCTCGGAGGTACAGTGATCGAAAACTGGCTAGCGCCTGGCGCAGTGGTTGCGCCGGATGCCAGGGTCTGCTCCGCGCTCTGGTACGCAGCAAGGGAAGAGAACGTGAAGCTGCCATTAAACCCTGCGCCGGAGCTTTCTATTTCGTGTACTGCCCGCAGACGGCCTCCGAACTTCACGAAGTGAGATCCCAACCCCAGCGAAACATAATTTTGCAACTCGTAGTGATCCGTATGATCTGCCAGAATTCCGGCGTTGCTCCCTCCGCCGGTGAAAGCGCCGATAACGTTAATGGTCGGGCCGGTGGTCAGCGGTGTCTGCCAGTTGTTGTGCCGGATGTATTGGAACCGCATCTCGTTGACCACCTTCGTCCCAAAGATCTGCGTGTCGCTGACCTGCAGGGTATGTTCCGCAGAGGAGGCGTCGTAACCGGTAGAAGCCAACGCAAACTGTCCGACACCCGCATTGTCCTGTGTATCGTGGAAATATTGATAGCGGGCCGTGAGCGTGTTGTTCGGAGTGAGCTGGTAGTCGAGACGCGGGCTGAGATTGGTTCTCGTTCGAGGATTGGAGACGCTTGCGTTGAATTGCGTGGGATTCAGATTTGGATCGAGCACGACGGCGTTGACTACCGCCAACTCATTAATGTTCCGCCTCTGGAAATCGAAGAAGAAAGACGATTTCTTGTTCAGCGGACCGCCGATGTTTCCCATGTAGATGGCCGAGTAATACGGCGGCTCCTCGCGGAGGAAAGGATTGCGGGAGTTGAGCGCCGAGCTATTGCCCACGACGGAGAACTGTCCGTGGAACTTGTCCGTACCCGGCTTGGTAAAGATCTCGATTCTGCCATATCCCACCTTGTCATATTCGGCCGAAAACGGATTCTGATTAATGCGGATTTCGCGAATTGACGACTTGGGAGGCAACTGCCCCCCAGGGAAGCCGTCGATGTAAATCTGCCCGCCGTTGGGTCCCGCTGAGGGTCCGGCGAGTGCCTGGAGGTCTTGTTCCAATTCGTCTGGATCATCGGGGAGAGCCTCCAGGTCCTTGCCGCTGATCACGATCCCGCTCGCGTTGTTGGCAGGATTCACTTGGACCTGCGCTCCCTCTTCTCCCTGGACCTCGATCTTCTCTTTTTCCACCTCGATTTCCAGCGAGATGTTGAATTGTTGGGTTTGGCCTGACACTACCTGCATGTCTTTGACGAGCGTTGCGAAGCCGCGGGCTGCGACGGTGACGCTATATTTGCCCGGCGGCAGATTGGCAATTTCGAACTTACCGGCGCCATCGGCGTTCGCCGTGTGTGCGGCACCGCTGCCTCCGCTTGCCGTTACCTTGGCGTTTCCGATCACTGCACCGGACGGGTCAGTAACCTGCCCGCGTAAAGTTCCAGTCGGCGCCTGCGCGGAAGAAAAGGACGACAGCAACAAGACCGTTACTATTAAAACGGGCAAATATCTGAGGATTGCAGCCATTGCATTTTTCAAATCACGCTCGGGAATATGCATAGGTTCGTTAGGGCTCAGACGCAGCCTCTGCATTCGAGGAACCCAGCGTCCACGGTGACAGAACCATGGATGCGCTTTGATTCGGTGCTGCAGCCAGAATCGGCTCCACACCCGCCAACAGCGTGACGGCTGTGACGGCCTGTCCGTCTCCGGGGGAGGACGCAACAATCATGACGGCATCCCCCTTTAGCAGGTCCGCCAGCGTGCTGCCGGGCAGCCGGCTCACCATCCGCTGAAAATCGGGTGGACCATTCCTTTGGTCGCCCTGCGTGACGCCGGCTGGGCCGGGCGATTGTGATGCGGACCCGGCCATCGCTCCGTCGCGGGGAAATCCGCCATTTCGGGTCCCCGGACTCCAACGTGCCTCCTCGGAGCTGCCGCCCTTCAACCTCATGGCGATACGTTCCGCCATCTGCTGGGGCAGCTTCTTCATCTGCGAGTCGGGTGAGATCTTCACGACGACGACACCCTTGTGAATAAAATCCTGTACTGTGATGGAGTTGCCTGCCAGATCAACCGTGGCGATGGTTCCCGCAATATTACGAAATGTCCCCGAGACGATTTCCTCGGCGGTAAGCTGGCTGCCGTCTTCGCTCCGCGTGCCGCGAGCCCAAAGCTGATCTCCCGGTTTGATCTGGTCGAGGGGCGCGAGCTTGGCAAAGTCGAACCGTACAGAACCGGGCGGGTAGCGGCGCAGCACTGTCTCTTTGCTGGTATGCACGACGAGGTTCCGGTTCCCGACGAATGCGCCGGTTGTGATGGTGATGTTCCCTGTCGTTGCATCTACAGCGCTGACCAAACCGCCTACACCTCGCTTCTGCCAGTCTTCGCGATCGTGCTCGCGTTTGGCAGCCACATCAGCCTGCTTCATGACTATGACGGCGAGGGCAGCAATGGAGCGGCCATCCGGCGCTGTCGTTCCACGAATCAAAACGCGATCGCCCGGCTGCAAATCCTCACCTTGAACCGGGGTTAGGTTCTTCAGGTCCTTCTGTCCCGGAGGCACGCGCAAGAGGCGGGTGGAAGCCGTGATTTGGGCAATCACTTCGCTGCCAGAATCAGAGGTGAGAGTAATAGAGGCCGCCTGCACACTCTTGATCGTGCCAGCAGTTCGGGTGACCTGCGCGTTCACCGATCCTTGCGTTTGAGAGTAGCTCTGCCACGCGAGAATCGGCACGAGGGCTGCGACAAAACGGACTCTTAACCACCGCTGCAAGCCTGCCTGCATGCAGGTGACTTTAGCATCGGTCGGGAGACGAACCATCGGCTTTTACGAACTTTTACTCGGAAGCTTACGCGATTTTACGGTTCTTGACGGACTCTTTACAGAGTGTCAGCAACTCTGGATTCTGACACGCGCATCCATTCCTGCATTCAGTCACCAGAAATCCTTCGACGGGGGTGCGCAGTCATGCGAAATCGCACGTGGATGTGTTTCGTTCTCGTCCCGGAGTTGCTAGCGATGGCTTGCCTTACGGTTGGATGCGGATCCAGCAATGCGAAAATCCGTTTACTTAATGCCACGCCCGATGAGTCAAGCCTCAGCCTGTTGGTGGATAGCAAGAGCGTGGCGACCGCGAGCTATGGCACGGCTTCCGGATACAGTTCGGTCAGCTCCGGCTCACCGCATTTGCAAGTAGAGCCCGCCGGCACCTCAACTCCTCTCATCGACATCACTGCCACCGCAAGTTCAGGCAGCAGCCTGACCCTAATTTCCCTGAATTACTCGTTTAACATCAGCAACGTGGTCCTTACCGACGATAATTCCGCGCCCAGTTCCGGAAATTCCAAACTGCGGATTATCAACGCGTCCCCGGGATTAAGCGCGCAGGACGTGTATGTCGAGCCGCCCAATACAAATATCGGTTCACTCGCGCCAACTTTTTCGAGTCTGGCATTCGGAGCCGCGTCGCCCTACGGCGTTCTAACGCCGGGAGACTACGAAGTGTACTTCACCTCGCCAGGACAGAAATTTATTAATCTCGATACCAGAGTGCTCAGTTTCACGGCAGGGCAAATCCGCACTCTCGTAGCACTGAACGCGCAGTCAGGAGGCTACACGTCAACCGTGTTGGCGGACTTGAACTGAATTGAGTAATAGCTACGCGTGTCGACTGAACGGTCTGCCGACCCGTCTTTGCCCTGCGTCAAGCCCAGGATCATCATGAGCATGCGTCGCGACCGGGCCCGCTGATGTGAAACAACTCCACCCGCTTGTTATAGCTGTCCACGATGTAGAGGCAGTGCCCTGAGTCCACCCAAATACCCGATATCCCATGAAACTGCCCAGGCTCTGTTCCAATCTGCCCGAACTCATAAGACAACTGACCGTTGTGATCAAAGACCTGGAGACGGTCGAGCTGTGGATCAGTGACATAGATGTTCTTGTCATTGTCCATCGCCAGGCTGGCATGGGTGGCGGCATCTCCCAGCCTGATCTCCATCCGAAAATGTCCCCGGAGGTCGAAGATCTGCACTCGATAATTCCGCGAATCGAGGATCACCATCTCGTCCCCCGCAGTGGCAACCTGGGTTGGATACTTAAATTCCCCAGGTCCCGTCCCACCGCCGCGCTTGCCCCAGCGGGCAAGGACATGACCCTTCTTATCGAGCATGACGACCATATGGCGGGGTGCGTCACAAACATAGATATGGCCCGTCGTTGCATCGACAGCTATCCCCCGGGGAACGTCGAAGTAAGACTCCCGCCTTCTGGCGCTCTTTAGATAGTGGGTAAACTTGCCCTTCGAGTCGTAGACCAGGATGGTTCGCAAGTTGCTGTCGCTCACATATACGTTGCCATCACCGTCGGCGGCGACACCGACCGGGGCACTGAGTCGATCGCCACCGTGGAGATTCGAATACTTCGAATGAACGAAGTCAAAGACGTGCACCACACCGGCGCTGAGGTCGGTGACGAAAACACGATGAGCGGCGTCAGTCGTCACTGCGTACGGCTTCTGCAAGATGTCGGTGGCGGGAAGGTCTTCCTTTGGGCCAGCGATGATATCAAGACCTCGGTTAAGGACCGGGCTCAATCCACGTTTAACGTCATGGGCGGAGGAGAACTCGCGGACAAAAATAAGGTGTTCGGAAGCGCCTTTTTGGGCACCCTCGGCCCACGGGGTATTGGGAGCCGCAGATCCCAGAACCCCGCCCGACACCAACAGCGAAAGGACGAGAATGGCCTGCCAGGCAGTCATATATCAACGTCGTTGTCCATAATAATGGACTGAGTGCGGTCATTGCGACCTTCCGGGTGTAGGGAGACGCGGCTTGCCGCATGTGAACGACAGAGACGGCGTCTCTACCTGCCCTGCCGGGTCCATCGCATAAGAGCTGGCACGGCGACACGCAAGAGCTCTCGATTAGACTGAAATTAAGATAGGAGGCTCCATGGACGCACGCGAGTTTCGCCAGCTCGGTCATCATGTCGTGGATTTGTTGTCGGAATATTTCGAGCACATCGAAGAGAAGCCAGTCTTCCCGGATGTAGAACCACAAATCCTGACTGACCTGTTTGCAGAGCCGCTGCCGCAGGCTGCCAGTGCGCCGGAAGAAGTGCTGGCCGAACTGGAAGAGAAGCTTCTGCCCTATTGCACGCACGTTGGGCACCCTGGCTACATGGGCCTGATTACCCCTTCACCGAATCCGGTTGGCGTCATTGCCGATTTCATCTGCTCAGCTCTTAATCAGAATATTGGAGTTTATACGATTGGGCCGGCCGGAGTCGCGATGGAGCGGCGGACGGTTCGGTGGCTCACCGATCTTGTCGGTTACGGCCCGGAAGCGGGCGGAAACCTTACCAGCGGCGGCATGATGGCGAATTTTATCGGCTTGAAGCTGGCACGCGACTGGGCTTCCCGCGATCGTGCCCAGCAGGATGGACTTCAGGAACGCGTGGCTGTTTACGCTTCGGAAGAACGTCACGTGTCGGTGGACAAAGCGGTGGACGCTGTCGGTCTGGGCCGGACCGCATTGCGTGCCTTGCCCACCGACGCAGAGTTCCGCGTGCGTCTGGATGCGCTCGAAGCTGCGATTGCCGAAGATCACAAGCGTGGTGTACGCCCGATGTGCATCGTTGCCATTTTCGGGACCACAAACACTGGTGCTGTCGATTCGATCCGCCAGTTGCGCAGAATAGCCGATCGAGAGGGAATGTGGCTCCACGCGGATGCTGCCTACGGCGGTGGCATGCTCTTATCGAACCAGTCGCCCATGCGAGATCGCGGCCTGGAACTCGCGGACTCGATCACCATCGATCCTCACAAGTGGTTCTATGCGCCTCTGGACGCCGGGGCGGTGCTGGTGAAGGACGAGCGACGGCTGGCTGCCTCGTTTGGAATGAAGCCCTCATATCTCACCGATGAGCTGGATCATGCGAAACAACGCTATCAGTACTACGTGCATGGCTTTGAACAATCCCGGCGGTTCCGTGGCCTCAAAGTCTGGATGAGCTTCAAACGCTACGGGGCCCGGCAGATTGGCGACTGGATTGACAACAATGTGCGCCAGGCAAGGCATCTTTATTGTATGGTGGTAAGTCATCCCGATTTTGAACCGGCGAGTAATCCGCCTATGTCAGCGATTTGCATTCGCTATCGTGGCGCCGATGCAGACGGAGAAAGATCGAAGCAATTACACGCACAGGTCGCCAGGAGAATCGAGCAGAGCGGAAAATTCTGGATCTCGACGACCGAACTGAAGGGGAAGACTTGGTTCCGCATTAACCCCGTAAATTTCCGCACCCGCATCGAGCATATGGAGCAGTTGCTCAGACTACTCGAAAAGGAATGCGGCTCCTGCATCCAGGATGCCCTGTCGACAACCAACCAGCCACCCACCGCGGGGTCCAGCCAGGGCTAAGGACTTTTTTCGATCCCAATTCGATGTCAGGCAAGCCTGGGCGGAGACGCTCACGCGAGCCGGAGACAGGGAATCTAGGAATGCACTACTCAGGCAAGCGAATCGTTCCTAAGATTTTGCTGACCGGCGAAGGCAATCTAGCGACCATGGAGTCGGAGAGAACTAGTTGCCCTGCGGAAAACACAAAGCGGCGACCCATGCTACCGTTGGATGAGGAGTCCGACGCACGTTGCGTGGCGCTCATGTATCGGTGTTCTGGCGGGCGCGTCTTCTTCGCTGACCAGAGAAAGCAGAGTAGAGAAACCCAAGAAAGAAACCGACCAAGGTTTCTGTCTTAATGGTCAAGCTAGTCTTGTTATGCCACCGGTGAGGTCGTCGCACCCGCTCTTTCAAGCTGACGCGACCGGCCTTCTTCCACTCTTCAGCCGGGGTTGGCAGACAACGGAGATTTCTTATAGTCACTCTCTAAGGCATTGTCGGCGGTACGGTGGTCCGATCCTGTTTACCTTGACCGCCCAGAGTGACTATAATAAAAGGTCTCCGCTGAGGGACGCGCCTCCAGTCCAGAGAACCGGTGGCACGGTCAGGAATTGTGGGGTTGAAGCCAACTATTGGAATCTCCCCGCCCTCGCCAAAGGTGGAGCAAAGCGGTGCATCGTATCCTGCTTCAACTCTGAATTCTTCGGGCATTCTCTGTATCCCGCTCCGGCAAACGCTGTACTCGTTCTGAACCTCCTCGCCTTCCAAGGCTTGAACGGAGTGGCCTGCTCTAATGCTTTCCAGTCACCTTAACGTCCTCCAACGAGTAACCGCCGTCCGTAATCATGGTGGCGTGAATGGTGTCACCGGGTTTGATTCCGGCGAGCGAAGCCTTGTCCTTCACTTGATAATCCATAACCATCGAAGCCATCACACCCGGGACGTCGGCGTTGCGAACCGTGATCCTGTTCATCTCGGGAGCGACTTCAAGCACGTAGCCCGTGATTGGATGGCGCATCGCGCGCGGCCCTGGCGGTCGCATAAAGAGGTATGCGACTGAAGCAATCATGACCATCGCAAGGATCCCGATGATCACCCAGAGCGCCTTTTTTTGCATAAGATCGATCTCCCGTTACCGCCCGCTCTCCGGTCAGGCCTCTCCATCTTCGGCTTTGGGGCGCATTTCACTCCGCCCAAATTCCTGACTCGGCGACAATCAATTCTTCAGCGGGGAGTGGCAGGCAGGTTTGCAGTACAAGGGTGACGAAGTGGCCCGCACTCGGCGTTGAAACTCGTCTTGCCCAAAAAGCCGAAGGCGCTCTTTGGGCCGGGGCAAACCACGGAAACTTCCCACACCTTCGCCCCAAAAAGGTGCTGGAAAGCCGGCAGCATCCTACCCTCGTTCAACTCTAAGTCTATGCAGTGGCTTCTGTATGGGGCTCGGAGAAACCCTGTACCCATTCGGAACGCGTGATCCGCCTCGTCAAGGACGGCGAACACCGTGCTGGATCAGCCCGAAAACCAGCCCACGCGTTCAGTGTGAACCCACCGAAGCGTTGAAAACAAGCCGCTTGCCCGCTACGCGCCATTCATCACGCTAACCGCGAAGGCCAATCGAGCGACCGTGGAGTCGGAGAGAACCCTAGGCGCCTTTAACCCTCGCGGTCAGCAGTTTAAGGCTATGACCGGTTTAGCCTGTGCGTAATGGCTCCGCCGTGCCTCCCCTGCGGCACAGAAGTGCTCCTTCCGAATCACGGCCACCCATGATTGGAATACCAGCCTACCAGCGAATTTATTCCCAGCGCCTCGGCACCAATTAACAGTAGGGTGGCAATGCGAGTAGCATCGGTGGGGACGAGGCCCAAATTGACAAGCTACATTGGCGCGATCGATCAAGGAACGACCAGCACTCGATTCATCGTATTTGACAGGTCGGGGCGGGTCGTATCCGCGGCCCAAAGAGAGCATGAGCAGATTTATCCCAAGCCCGGGTGGGTCGAACATGATCCGGAAGAAATCTGGCGCCGGACCCAGGAAGTCATCAGCCAGGCGATGCAGAAAAAATCTCTCCGCTCGACTGAATTGGCGGCAATCGGAATTACAAACCAGCGTGAGACCACTGTCGTGTGGAACCGCAAGACTGGAAAGCCGCTGGTGAACGCCTTGGTTTGGCAGGACACCCGCGTCGCAGACGGGGTCACTGAATTCGGCAAGGCTGGCGGGCAGGATCGTTTCCGCAAGAAGACCGGCTTGCCGCTCTCCACTTACTTCAGCAGTCTGAAGATTCGTTGGATTCTGGAGAACGTTGGTGGCGCGCGCGAGTTGGCCGAGTCCGGAGACGCCCTGTTTGGCAATATCGATACTTTCCTTATCTGGCACTTGACGGGAGGCCCCAACGCAGGCATTCACATCACCGACGTCAGCAACGCCAGTCGCACCCAGCTGATGAACCTGGAGGCCTTGTCATGGGACCCGGAAATTCTCGCCGCCTTCGGGATTCCTGACGCGATGCTTCCCCGCATCCGCTCCAGCAGTGAAGTTTATGGACATATTAAGGATGGGGTGCTTAAGGGGGTAGCTATCGCGGGGATTCTGGGGGATCAGCAAGCCGCCCTGGTGGGACAAGCCTCATTTCGGCCCGGAGAAGCTAAAAACACTTACGGGACCGGGTGCTTCCTGCTTATGAACACCGGGCCTCAGCTGGTGCATTCCAGTTGCGGGCTGCTCACAACGCTGGCCTACAAATTCGGGGACCAGGCCGCCCACTACGCGCTGGAAGGGAGCATCGCGATCACGGGAGCCCTGGTGCAATGGTTGCGTGACAACCTCGGCCTGATTCAAAAGAGCTCGGACATCGAAGCTCTCGCCCAAACGGTCAAAGACAATGGAGGAGTCTACTTCGTGCCGGCGTTCTCCGGACTTTACGCGCCGTATTGGAAAAGCAATGCTCGCGGGATCATTGCGGGTCTCACGCGCTACGCTACCAAGGGTCACTTGGCGCGAGCCGTGCTCGAAGCCACTGCATTTCAGACGCGCGATGTTCTCGAGGCTATGAACAAGGATTCGAATATCAGGCTCGACGCGTTGCGCGCTGACGGGGGAATGGTTGAAGACAACCTCCTGATGCAGTTCCAGGCTGACATTCTGAACCTTCCGGTGGTCCGGCCTGTCACCCGAGACGCGACAACCGCGCTGGGGGCCGCCTACGCGGCTGGGCTGGCAGTCGGATACTTCAAAGACCTGGCAGACCTTCGTGCCAACTGGGCCATTGATCATACCTGGCGGCCTACGATGCCAGAGGGCGAGCGAGAACTGATCTACGAAATGTGGAAGCGTGCCGTCACAAAATCCTTCGACTGGACGGATTAGACTGGCCGATTCGCGATTCGGGCGTCGATCTCTTCATCCTGAGCCGGCGCAGTCGGCGAATGGATCTCGCGTACGCATGCGGGACAAGCTGACGAACTGCTCCCCCGCAACTGACGAGAATGATTTCGATGGGCTCTGTGGGCTAAATCTACCCAAATCTAAAATCGCCATTCATGCTGAACTTAAAGGAATCTATGACTCAGCTCCTTAGCAAGTATTCACCTCACGTCTATGCTGTGACGCGCGTGGTGGTCGGGTTTCTGTTTGCCTGCCATGGGGCGCAAAAACTTTTTGGAGTTCTGGGAAGTGTTCAAGAAGAACTCGGCGGCATGGGAATGATGGCCGGCATGATTGAATTCTTCGCTGGAACCCTGGTTGCGATAGGGCTCCTGACCAGGCTGGCCGCGCTGGTTGCCAGCGGAGAGATGGCGATCGCTTACTTCAAAGTGCACGCACCGATCGGATTCTGGCCCATTCTAAATGGTGGTGAGTGGGCGGTGTTGTATTGCTTCTTCTTCCTTTATGTGGCTACAAACGGTCCGGGAGGCTTCTCGGCAGATTCGGCAGTTGACAGATACAGGAAGACACTCCATGCCGGCAAGGTGAGTTAAGCCTTCTAGCTCAAAGAGCTTGCGTGGTCATGATTCGCTCTTGGATCCCCCCACTTTATGTGCGGAAAGCGAAGTTCGGGTGTATGCTTATGCGCCTAGGATGGCGGAACAAGGGATTCATTGACCTTCTTACCCCACATTCTGAACTGCAGCTGAACTGATACGCCGCAAGTAGAACGGGACACTCTGGCTCGGCTGGGTCAGTCGGCTCTAGCCTGGAGATTGCGCTATGAGGCAGACATTTGCCATCGGCATTGGGGGCGCCGCCGGTCAAGGTGTCGCTACACCGGGCGACATCTTCGCCAAGATTTTCAGCCGCCGCGGCCTGCACCTCAATGCCTACAACGCCTATCAGTCCATCATTCGCGGTGGCCACACCTTTCTCACCATTCGTACCGGTCCCGAGAAAGTCACGAACATGGGTGACCGCCTCGATTTGTTGATCCCGCTCAATCAGGATGCAATGAATCGCCACCTCGGGCTGCTCACTGCCGGCGCTGCGTGTATCTATAACGCTGACACGATCAAGCCAGGAACTGCCGCCGCTGGTGTGCAGCTCTGCCCGCTTCCAGTTTCGAAGTTGGCTGACATCACTCGGAACAAGGTTGCCCAGAACACGCTCGCGCTGGGCGCCGGCCTCAGCATGATGGGCATCGGCTTTCAGGCGTTAGAGAGCGTCCTGGGCGAACAGTTCAAGAAGAAGGGCGAAGCGGTCGTGTCCGAGAACGTCGGAATCGCGCGCGCCGGTTACGACTACGCCACCGCGAATTTCCAGCCCTTTGCCCGACCACTTCCCATGACCGAGAACCGGTACGCGGTGCTCAGCGGCAACGTCGCTATGGCCATGGGCGGCGCGGCTGCCGGCGTGAAATTTTACTGCGCCTACCCCATGAGTCCTTCCACGGGCGTTTTGCACTGGATGGCGGCGCACGCCCGCAAGGCTGGCATTATGGTCCGCCAGGTGGAAGACGAAATTGGCGTAGTGAACATGGCAATCGGTGCCTCACACGCCGGCGTCCGCTCCATGTGCGCAACCTCGGGCGGCGGCTTTGCCCTGATGAGCGAAGGTCTCGGCTTATCGGCCATGATGGAGACGCCAGTCGTAGTCATCGACTGCCAGCGCGCTGGCCCCTCCACGGGAGTTCCCACGAAGACGGAACAGGGTGATCTTTGGCAGATGCTAGGTGCGGCATTCGGCGACTATCCCCGAGTCATCGCCGCCCCACTCGATATCGCGGATTCCTTCAAAATCATCCCTGAGATCTTCAATATTGCAGAGCGGTTTCAGTGCCCTGGAATAGTGCTCTCTGATCTCCTGCTGTCGGAAGGCAGGCTCAGCGTGGATCCGAAGGATCTGGACTTTAACCCGGTCATCGATCGCGGCGAGCTGATTACCACGGCTTCCGAAGCATCCGGGTCTGATGGAAACGGTGCCTACAAACGCTACAAAATCACCGATAGCGGCATTTCCCCCCGCGCCGTTCCGGGCGTTCCCGGCCACACTCACACTGCGGCAAGTGACGAGCACGACGAAGATGGCGTCTTGATCAGCGACGAATTTACTAACCCGACGAAACGCCGCGCGATGATGGAGAAGCGTATGCGCAAGGTCGTTGGCATTGAGGCAGCGGTTCCTCCGCCGGAGTTGTGGGGCCCACGCGACGCCGAAGTCACCTTAATCGGCTGGGGATCGACCCAAGGGGTGATCGAGGAGGCATGCGCGATCCTTACCGAGCAAGGCATTTCGGCTAATCAGCTGCAGATCCGCTGGCTCGTGCCGCTGCACGGCGACGCGATTCTGGACATTCTAAGAAGATCGCGGCACACAATTATCGTGGAGAACAACTATAGCGGTCAGTTTGCGCGCTACCTGCGCAGCGAAACCAGCTACGTGCCGAACGGATACATCCGCAAGTACGATGGCGAACCCTTCATGCCGCACCATATTGTCGAGGCGGTGAAGGAACAGCTAACCGGGAAGACCAAACTCTCGGTTCCGGCCCATGAAATTATGGTCTGAGGAGGAGCAACAATGGCGACTGGTTTAGCAACTCCCAAGCAACTGGTGGCAGCGGATTTTAAAGGCAAGGTCGATCCTGACTGGTGTCCTGGCTGCGGAGATTTTGGTGTGCTGGCTGCCGTGCAGAAAGCGCTGGTCGAGTTGCAGATTCCAAATCACAACGTTGTCACCATCAGCGGCATCGGTTGTTCCTCCAACTTCCCTGGCTTCATCAATACCTACGGCATGCACACGCTGCACGGGCGCGCGCTGGCCGTGGCCACCGGCATGAAGCTTGCCAATCACGACCTCACTGTAATTGTCACTGGAGGCGACGGCGATGGTTTTGGCATCGGCGGCAATCACTTCCTTCACTCGATGCGCCGCAACGTCGATCTGCTGTATATCGTGATGGACAACCAAATTTATGGCCTCACGACTGGCCAAACCTCACCCACCAGCCGCGTTGGCATGAAGACGAAGAGCATGCCGTTTGGCAATATCGAGGCGCCGGTGAACCCGATATCGCTGGCTTTGGCCGCCGGAGCTACGTTCATTGCCCGCGGCTTCAGTGGCGAGCAGAAGCATCTCACTGAACTGATCAAACAGGGCATCCAGCACAAAGGGTTTTCGTTTCTGGACGTATTTAGCCCCTGCGTTACCTATAACCATGACAACACCTACCAGTGGTTCCGGCCGCGGGTGAAGAAACTCGAAGACGATCCGGCGCACGATCCGGCTGACTGGGTGCTGGCTATGCAAAGATCTTTGCTCTGGGGCGAAGAAATCCCGATTGGAAAATTCTTTGAGCGTACCGATGTGCCTGCATTGCACGAAGCCGAACCGGTCCTGAACGAAGGCGCGCTGGTGCATAACGGCGCAAAGATACCGGCCGAAGTGTCGCGTGGATTCATCGAGGAGTTGATGTAGCGAAACAGCAGTGCCTCCGGCTATGTCGAACTGAGACGCAAGCCGTCTAGGAGGAAAATTTTCTGCCGTAAACCGCTGTTGCTGGGCCTCGTGGTGCTCGCAAGTTCTGTTTCCCCCCAGGCTCAATCCGAGCCGACTACTGCGAAGTTTTTCTTTGTCTTATTGAAGCGTCCCTCCAATCCTGCGCAATTGGGCAAAGAGGCGAGCGAAAAGCTGCAGGAAGAGCACATGGCCAACATCCGGAAACTGCATGCGGAACACAAGTTGGTGATGGCTGGGCCGTTCACAGATGACACGTCGCTTCGCGGGATCTTTGTGCTGCAAGCGGAATCGATGGCGCAAGCACGAGAGTGGGCGAACAGCGACCCTGCTATCAAAGCAGGACGTCTGGCGGCGGAGATACATGGGCCATGGCTGATCGATCCGGCCGCAATTCATCAGCCCGATGTAGCTCAGGCGATGGAACAGTACACACTGGTCTTGATGAAGCGTGGTGAAAAATGGGACCCCAACGCAACGGGGTTCATGGAAACGATGAAACTACATCCTGCTTTTGTCAAAAGGATGACGGAAGCAGGGAACATGGCCGTTGCTGGGCCGTTCCCGTTTGACGACCAGGGAGAGCTGCGGGGAGTTGCGGTTTTCCGCGTGGATGCTGACCAAACTGCCAAGCTGGTGCAAGACGATCCAGCCGTCAAAGCCGGTCTACTCAAAACTGAAATCCACCCATGGATTACGGCCAAAGGAATGCTAGCACCAGGTAGCCCGCTGCAATAACTGCCCTCCATCCCTGGTCATCGTAGGTACCAAATTCCATTTGCTTCCTGAGCGTTATAGGAGGAGAATGTGCCCACTCGGGCCTTGGTTGAAGCGGCAGCCCGCCTGGTCAGGCCGCTAGTGGGGAGACCATGGACGCCTCGGCACACGATGTCCTTCTTGTAGGCGGCGGGGGTGCAGGACTGCGGGCCGCTATCGCCGCAGCTGAAGTCAATCCCAAGCTCAGCATTGCCGTCGTTTCCAAAGTTTATCCGATGCGCAGCCACACGGTTTCCGCCGAGGGTGGCGCCGCGGGCGTGGTCAAGTCCGATGACAGCCTCGATGAGCATGCCTATGACACGATTTCGGGCGGCGATTGGCTGTGCGATCAGGACGCCGTGGAAGCCTTCGTCAAAGAAGCCCCACAGGAACTTTTGCAACTGGAACGATGGGGATGTCCTTGGAGCCGCGATCCAGATGGGCACATCGCGGTGCGTGCTTTCGGTGGCATGAAGAAGCGACGCACCTGGTTTGCTGCCGATAAGACCGGCTTCCACATGTTGCACACCCTGTTTCAGACCACCCTGAAATTCGATCCCATTACGCGCTACGACGAATGGTTTGTCACCAAGCTGCTGGTCGACGATGGACGTGTGCAGGGCGTAGTCGCGATCGAATTGATGTCGGGGAAGATTCAGGCAATCACCGCGAAAGCCGTGATCCTCTGTACCGGCGGCTGCGGGCGCGTGTTTCCGTTCACCACGAACGCCAACATCAAGAATGGTGATGGTATGGCGTTGGCTCATCGCGCTGGTGCTCCGCTAAAGGATATGGAATTCGTGCAATATCATCCCACCGGCCTTCCGTTCACCGGAATCCTGATCACCGAGGCGGCGCGCGCCGAAGGTGGATACCTCCTGAATAAGGATGGATACCGTTACCTACAGGACTACAACCTCGGGAAGCCTCAAGCTAAGCCGGTGCTGCGCTCGATGGAACTGGGGCCGCGTGATCGGTTATCGCAAGCCTTCGTGAAAGAAGACCAGAAAGGACGAACTCTCGAGACTCCTTATGGCTCGGTCGTGCATCTTGATCTGCGGCATTTGGGAGAAAAGGTCATCAACAGCAAGCTGCCCTTTGTGCGGGAGCTTTGCCTGAAGTATCAGAACATTGACCCGCTTAAAGAATTGATTCCCGTCCGTCCGGTAGTGCATTACATGATGGGGGGAGTGAGCACGGACATTAATGGTGCCACGCCGTTGCCTGGCCTGTACGCCGCGGGTGAAGTGGCCTGCGTGAGCATCAACGGGGCGAATCGTCTCGGTTCCAATTCTCTTCCTGAGTGTCTGGTATTCGGGACGCGCGCCGGAAAAGCGGCAGCATTGTACGCGGCGGAACAGAATGCCGCTGACGGTAAAGCATTGGCCCAGGCGAATGAGGAGCGCAAGAGATTAGAAGCACAGTTTCTGCGCGGGCATGGTGGGCGGGAGCGGGTGGCCACGATTCGCGATGAGATGCAACAGACCATTGAGAAAAGTGCTGGTATCTATCGTGAAGAGACCTCGCTTGCCGAAGGCGCGAACAAACTATTCGAACTCCAGGAGCGATATCAAGATATCAGTCTTGATGACCGCAGCCGCACTTTCAATACAGAACTGGAAAGCGCTTTGGAACTGGGTTTCATGCTGGACGTGGCCGAATCGATTGTGCAGTGCGCCTTGCACCGGACCGAGTCGCGGGGCGCTCATCAACGGACCGATTTCCCAGCGCGGGATGACAAGAACTTCTTAGCGCACTCACTGGTGTTTCGGAAACCGGATGGATCATCGCGGGTGGAGTATCTGCCGGTCAAGATTACCCGTTGGTCGCCGGGCGAGCGAGTTTACGGCGAGCAGGCTCCCGAAAAACCTAAAGAAATGCCGCAAGCACTGCCGGCAAAAAGAGCCGGCTAAATATGGCGGACAAGATCGTTCTCGAAATTCCGCGCTACTCCCCGGAGCGCGACACCAAGCCGCACTTCGAACAGTTCGAGGTGCCCGTCCACAAGGAATGGGTGGTGCTTGATGCGCTCAATTACATCAAGGATAGAGTGGACGGCTCCCTGACCTATCGCTGGTCGTGTCGCATGGGAATTTGCGGCAGTTGCGGCATGATGGTGAACGGCGAGCCCAAGCTGAGTTGCGCGACGTTTCTATCTTCCTACTCTCGCAACGGAAACAAGCTTCGGATAGAGCCGCTGCGTTATTTTCCGGTCATCCGGGATCTGGTCACGGAACTCAGCGATTTCCTGGTGAAGCTCAAGGCAGTAAAACCATGGCTGATTCGCCAGGAAGAGCCGCCGCCAAGTGACGGCGAATTCCTGCAAACCCCCGAACAACTGGAAGAGTACAAGCAGTACAGCATGTGCATTAACTGCACGCTTTGTTATGCCGCATGCCCGGTGGTTGGGCTCGATCCCGTATTCGTGGGTCCGGCTGCGATCGCGCTGGCACAACGCTACAACAAGGATTCGCGCGATCAGGGTTCCGACGACCGGATGGCGGTGCTGGCGCATCCGGAAGGAATCTGGGGCTGCACCTTCGTAGGGGAGTGTACGCGCGTCTGCCCAAAGCATGTGGATCCGGCGGGCGCGATTCAGCAGTACAAGCTGAAGGCGGCGCTCGATTGGGTCAAGTCAGTCCTTTACGCCACTAGGCCGTAAGAACCAAGGATGTCCGTCATGAAGCAGCCAACGACTAAAGTGCTGCCGTCGTACCAGGAATTCCATCCCCGATGGTATCGGCCACGCGTGTCGGTGTATTGGTGGCTGGGCCAGTGGCAATATCTCAAATTCATCCTGCGCGAGATCAGCAGCGTATTCGTGGCGGTATTCGTGGTGGTTACTCTCTTTCAGTTGCGGGCTCTGCATGCCGGGCCGGATGCCTATTCGCAGTTCCAGCACTGGCTGCAGAGTCCGATTGCACTTGCAATCAATGGGATCAGCTTATTTTTTGTTTTGTTCCACACCATCACCTGGTTCAACCTGGCGCCACGAGCTATGGCCGTGCGTGTTCGTGGGAAGCGGATTCCCGAAATCCTGATTGCCGCGCCTAACTATGCAGTGTGGGCACTTGTTTCAGTGGGAGTTGCGTGGCTGGTTCTGAGGTAGCAAATGGCGAAACAGTCCAACGAGGCCGTCCTATGGTCGCTGTTCAGCGCGGGCGGCGTAGTGGCCGCGTTGCTGATCCCCGTGCATCTTTTTCTGTTTGCCATGGCGTTTCCTTTGGGATGGCTGCGGCCCCCCAGCTACGAACATATGATGATGTTGCTTCGCATGCCGTGGGTACGAATCTATCTCTTCTTGATGTGTTCACTGCCGCTGTTCCACTGGGCTCATCGGTTCCGCTACACGCTCTATGACGGTCTGCAGGTAAAGCACCTCAACGAGCTGATTTTCACGTTATGTTACGGCGGAGCCGTGACGGGAACAGTATTCGCCGGGTATCTGCTGTGGAATTGGTAACGGTAGTCCTTTTGTGGGAGGAATTATGGAATTGAAACTGAAAACGATTTCGCCAAGTGGCATTTCCGAAGCCATTTCCAAGGCCACGCTATATCGTTACCTGAACGAACCCGAGGAGGCCGAGTCTATTTGCCACGATATCCTGGCCATCGAACCCCATCACCAAATCGCATGGCGTATGCTCGGTCTGGCAATTACGGACCAGTTTATTGGACAGTCATGGGACCGTTTTGGCGAAGCGGAAAGCGCGTTCAGCCGGCTCACCGATCCCTACGAGCGGAACTACTACCTGGGCTTGCTTCATGAGCGCCGCGCCAAAGCCCAGATGCGAGCCGGGCGTCCCGCGCATATTCTTGTGGGGTTGTTTAAAGAAGCGATGCGCTATTTTGAAGAGGCGGAGAAAATTCAGCCACCCGACAACGATGATGCGGTCCTGCGCTGGAATCGCTGCGTACGGTTGCTGGAAGAACTGCCACGCACAGAAGAGCAGCACGACGCCGCAACATTTGAAGACCACGACGCTGTCCCGATGCAAGTCGTTCGCCATGCCCGCGCAGGGAAGTAGAGGACCTGGCTAAGAAAGTTATTCCAACATTGGTGAGCAGCACGGTTTGCGCACCGGCTTAGGCTCCATCAATTCGACGCGTGTAAAATTCGGATCGTAAAGATTTAACTGCCACTTTCCGTCGCGGCCGATCTGCGGCTCTTTCGCTTTGTGTCCTCTCTGTAGAGCGGTGTCGTAACCGGCCTTCACGCTGGGGACACCCAGGGCCAGGTGATGCATCACGCCCAGCTCTTGCGGACCAGGATTGTGCACGTTGAGCATATACTCCAGCCAGTCCGTTCCCTCGGGCACTCGCATATCAACCCAGTCGGTATCATTGTCCTTCATGCCGCCGTGCCAGATTTCCTGGAAGCCGAGGATGTCTTTGTAAAATCGGTCGGCGGCAGCCCGGTCTTTCACCACAACCCCGACATGAATGATGCGTTGCGAGATGCGGCCTTGGGGCAGGAACTTCCCGAAATTACGGCTGTGAAGAGAGCTCGGTCTGAACTCGACGAACTCTACGAGGTGTCCGTCCGGATCCGCGATCTGGAAACCTCGATTACCATCCTGCATGGGCTCAAGCTTCTCGGGCACCTTCACGCCCTTGCCGGCCAGATAAGCTCGCAATTGTTCCGCATCGGTTGTCTCGAATGCGATATGCGACAGGCGATCCATCTTCGGATCGGTGAGCTCAGGGAACAGCTCAATATACTGATGGTCGTTTACCTTGAAGTACGTCAGAAGAAGGCCACCGCCTGCCGCCGCTGGCCTGTTAAGAGAAAAGGGCTCCTGGAATCCAAGCACGCCGGTATAGAACTTTCGCGCCGCATCCAGATTGTCGGTTCTCAGACCAATATGCGCCACCCCTACGATGGGCGGGCGCTTGGGAACTGACCCGGGTTTCTCCTCCTGCGCAACAAGGTCACGGTGAAGGAGAGTCGAAAGCAGGAATACTGCCACGAATAGGCGTAGAAGGCTCACGGATCACATTCTACGCCGCCTCAGAAATCGCAAGCTCCCTTTCGTTCTCGTCTGCTAAGACGGCGTTTCGTGTGCGGGCCACCAGCATGTAGATCGAGGGTACGACGAACAGCGTAAAGGCCGTGCCGATAATCATCCCGCTAACCAGCATGATGCCGATGCTGTTGCGTGCTCCCGCTCCGGGGCCCTTGGCCAGAACAAGCGGAAAGTGACCGATTACCGTGGCCGCGGTAGTCATCAGGATTGGGCGCAGACGAGTGCCGGCCGCCTCGATCACTGCCTCCAGCTTCTCCATGCCTCTCTCTTGCAGGTGGTTGGCGAACTCCACAATAAGGATGCCGTTTTTTGATACCAATCCAACCAGGGTGATTAGCCCTACCTGGCTATAGATGTTGAGCGTCGTCAAACCGAGAAACGAGAACAGCAGCGCCCCAGAAATCGCCAGCGGCACCGAGCCCGCCAGGATGATGAACGGGTCGCGGAAGCTTTCGAACTGCGCTGCCAAGACCAGGTAAATCAGAATTCCCGAGAGTAAGAACGTGCTGAGAAATTTGCTGCCTTCAGTCCGAAGCTGGCGCGACTCGCCCGCGTAATCGACGGTAAAGCCCTGCGGCAGAATGGCCTTAGCCTCGTCCTCCAGCATGCGCAGCGCTTGGTCGAGCGGTATGCCAGGCGGAATCACACCCTGGATGCGCACAGCGTTGAGCTGCTGAAATTTCTTCAGCTCTCGCGGCTCGGTTGTGGTGCGGAGTCTGGCAAAAGTCGACAGCGGCACCAGCCTGTTCTGCGAACCCGTGACGTAGATCTGCGAGAGTTGATCGGGAGTCAGCCGCTCGGTCCGCTTGATTTGCGGAATGACTTTGTAACTCCGGCCCTGAATGCTGAAGCGGTTGACGTAGTTTCCACCCAGCATGGTGGAAAGATCCTGGCCCGCCTGGCTCAGGTCCACACCTTCGGAGCGGAGTTTATCCCGGTCAAAGACCACCTCGGCCTGCGGCTGATCGAATTTCAGGTCGGAATCGGCATAGATGAACAGACCACTCTGAAACGCCTTCCCGACCAGCTGCTTGGCGAACTCAGCCAACTGCTGTGGCTCAGCCGCGGAGGCGACCACGAAATCAACGGGGAAGTCTCCGCCGCCGGGCAGCGGAGGCGGGGTGAGGGGAATCACCCGGATGCCCGGGATTTTCGACAGCGGCCCAGCGGATTCGAGCAGAAGCTGTTGTGCGGTCTTCTTCCGCTCACTCCAGGGTTTCGTCACCATCCCGCCAAATCCGCCCGTTGGAGTTGTTATCTGGAAGATACTCTGGCTCTCCGGGAACGAATGATAGACGTCGTAAACTTCGTTCGTGAACAGCTTGGTCTGATCAATGGTCGAGTTGGGAGAAGCCTGGATGACTCCGAAGACCACTCCCTGATCCTCGGCAGGCGCCAGTTCCCGCTGGGAAAACATATAGAAAGGCACCATCAGCATGATCACAATGGCCCAGAGCACCAGAACCACGGGCCGGTAGCGGAGGGTGCCGGCCAAACCATTCAGGTATCCCTGGCGAACGCTTTCGAAGCGACGATTGATCCAGCCAGCGAAGCCCCGTTCGGTGTCTCCCGCGCGCAGTAACCTCGATCCCATCATCGGGGAAAGCGTCAGCGCCACAATACCGGATACGATCACCGCTCCGGCCAGAGTGAATGCGAATTCCCGGAACAGCGCGCCAGTCAAACCGCCTTGGATACCCACCGGCGCATAGACTGCAGCCAACGTGATGGTCATCGCGATGATAGGGCCGACCAATTCGCGGGCAGCATCGAGGGCCGCTCGCGCCGGAGGCTTGCCGCCCTGAAGGTGCCGCTCGACGTTTTCAACCATGACAATCGCGTCGTCAACGACGAGACCGACCGACAGCACGATCGCGAGCAGCGTCAGCAAGTTGATCGTGAACCCGGCCACAAGCATGAGGAACACGGCTCCCACCAGCGAAATCGGTATGGCAACCACTGGGATGAGTACAGAACGCATTGAGCCGAGAAACAGAAAAATCACGACAATTACAATAAGAAGAGTCTCGGTGAGCGTTCTGAGCACTTCGTTGATGGCATCCTGGATGTACTCGGTTGAGTCATACGGGATGCCAACCTTCATGCCGGTGGGCAATTGGGCCCGGATTTCGGGTATGGCTGCCCGAACGTTCTTAATTACCTCCAGCGAGTTGGCCGTAGGAAGCACCCACACGCCCATGAACGTCGCGGTCTCACCATTGAAGCGGACATCCTGCTCGTAGTTTTGTGCACCGAGCACCACGTCGGCAATGTCACCAAGGCGAACCACAACACCATTCTCTTGCTTGACGACAAGCTGGCGGAATTCCTCGGGCGTGCGCAGATCAGTGTTGGCGACCAGGTTGACCGAAACCATCGAACCCTTGGTGCTACCAAGCGCCGAAAGATAATTGTTCTTGGCTAACGCATCGCGCACCATCGAAGGAGAGATACCGTGCGCTGCCATCGCCTCGGGCTTAAGCCAGATCCGCATCGCAAACGTGCGGTCGCCGAGAATATCGGCGCGCTGAACCCCGCTGATGGCGCTCAGTTTAGGCTGCACCACGCGAGTTAAGTAATCGGTAATCTGGTTCTGATCAAGGTCGCTGGAGGAAAAGCCCAGATACATCGCGGCAAACTGATTGTCCGCAGTCTGCAGCTCGATGACCGGAGCCTCGGCCTCAGGCGGGAGATCATTTCTGACCTGCGCGACCTTCGCCTGAATTTGCGTCAGGGCGGCATTGGTGTCGTAGTTAAGCTTCAGGTGCACGGTTATCGTGCTGAGGCCCTGAGCGCTCGACGACTCCATGTAGTCGATGCCGTCCGCACTGGCAATCACGCGCTCCAGCGGCGTGGTAATGAAGCCGCGAACCAGATCGGCATTGGCGCCGACATAGGTCGTCGAGACCTGCACCACCGCAATATCGCTCCGCGGATACTGCCGGACGCTGAGAGACCGAATCGACTGCAGACCGGCGATCAGGATGACCAGGCTAACCACCATGGCCAGCACCGGTCGCTTGATAAAGAGATCGGTGAATTTCATTTTAGCTATCCTCGGGCTTGGGAGCTGGATTGTTCCCGGGTTTAATCTTGTTGTTGACTCGAACCGCCGCGCCGTTGCGCAGCTTGAACACCCCGGAGCTCACCACTTCATCCCCCGGATTCACGCCCGAGATCACCGCCACCTGGTCACCGCGAGAGCCTTCAACTTTCACGAACTGCTGGCGCACTCCGCGATAGCTTTGTCCTTTCTGATCCTTGAGGTCGGTAACAACAAAGACCGAGTCTCCGTAAGGTGCGTAGCTGATCGCGGACGCCGGCAGCGTCACCGCCGCGCGGCCCGCCCCTAACGCCAGATCCACCTGGACGAACATGCCCGGACGCAACTTGCCTTCGGGATTCGAGAGGGTCGCCTGCACCTGAAAATTTCGGGTACCTTCATCAATCACGGAATCGATAGCCGTAACTCGGCCCGTGAATAGCTGGCCGGGAAGTTGTTCCGCACTTACCCGCAGATCACGTCCAACTCGCACCTGGCCGGCGACCTGTTGCGGCACACCAAAGTTCACATAAATAGGATTGAGCGACTGCAGCGCCACGACCGGGCCACCACCGGGGAGATACTGTCCGAGATTAGCCTTACGAATGCCCAGGATTCCCGAGAAGGGAGCGCGAATCGTCTTGCGCTCGATCGTCGCGCGAACCTCGGCCACGTTCGCTTCCGTCTGACGTTCGTCGGCACTGGCCCGGTCGTAGTCCATCCGGGAGATGACGCCATCGTTCACCAGCTGTTGACTGCGGCTGAAGTTGAGGTGGGCAAGATCACGCTGCGCCTCCAGCGCCGCCAGCTGCGCACGCTCCTGTCGCGTGTCGAGTTCTACCAGCACGTCGCCCGCGTGTACGGACTTGCCGGAATCAAAATCGATTTTCGCGACCGTGCCCGGAAGATCTGCGCTCACCGTAACGCCCTGAACCGCCTCCATCGTGCCGATCACCGTCATCGTTGCCGGCCACTGTTCGCGTTGCGCAACAATGGTCGTGACTGCTTCGGGCGGCGGTTGAAAGGCCGCGGCGTGCACAGCCGACTGAATTTGCCTGAATTTTATGAAGCCCAGGGTGGTGACGAGAATTACGACCACACCCAGCACCAGGATCATTCTTTTCGCCATAAATTCCCCTAAGGTCGAAGACAACTCATCTGTCTGCGTTGTTGGACAACCGCTTGTAATGAAATTTCAGCTGTGAAAGGGCTCCAGCTTCGGCCCCCTTACCCCATGATGTTTACTGATCAGATTTCGAAGCTGGGCAGAAAGATTCGAAGTTTTGTGGCCCGCATCACAAAACAGGTGGTTCTTGTGTTTGACAATAAGAACAGACACCCAGGCGGTTACCATGCGTCCCTGCTTCTGCACCAGAAATGAAGAACCCGGCCCAAACGGCTCGAAAGAGCAGACCGTGTTTTCGGCAGGGGAAGGGAGGCTGAAACCTGAAGCGAATGCAGGGAGGGCCAGCAAGCTGAGGCAGAATTCGCGGCGATTAAACTAGGCTGGCCGGGGGTGGCTGCGAGGTTTGGGGCAGCGAAGGCGCTGGTGGCGGCAAAGGCTGTGGCTGGGGTGGCGTCCTCCCGGCTCACATGATTCGTAACTTGATGGGCCTCCGTAATCGCGAAAGCCTGGACGAACTGCGGCTGTCCGCCAATCTTCCTGAATCTGTCATGATCGCCGGCAAGAACTACGGGGTCCGAACCCTGCAATACGTGGGAAAAAATTGGAGCCAGGAATACGAGCTCTCGACTCGCGACGCGTAACGAGTGGAGGGTGTGTGGCTAAGTCCCGTGCGGACCGTTTCGGTCAACGATGCCGCCGGAGCGAACCTGCACTGCGGGGAGCGGGCGCCGCCTGGCAGTTTGATGGATTGAACCGACAGCAGTATCTGGTTCGCGTCACGGGTTTGTCTGCCCTTCCTAATAAATAACAAAATAATAGGAAGTTCCAGAGAGCAGACGATTGTTGTCTGCCGAGTACTCAAAACCGGTAATTATGCCCGGTCTTTTGAAAATTTGACTGCAAGACCGGGCAGGCAGTCACGTTCTGAGGGAGACGGTCCAGAGCTGGGTGGTTCTATAAAAATAAGGAGAGATTCTGCTTTTATTGGTGTCTAACATTGGTGGATAATACTTGCTCCTAAATAGGCGCCTCGCGAAAGTAACTACCGGTTTGTGTCTAAGCAGCGGAAGTAATCGCATGCAATCATTTCGGAATGAAGTAGCAGAGCCGCTACCCACACCGGGGGTGTTCCCGGAGGTAGCTCCTCGACCTATCGAGCCGCCGGTAGAGACACCGCCCACGCGATCGCGAAAATGGCTAGTCGCGTTGGCGATTGTGCTGGTGGTTTGCGCCGTACTGGGTTTCGTTATCCATAAGAGGACCGCTTCGCGAACGCATTCGGCCGCCATCTCTCCGGTCCCCAACAGCAATGGTCAGGGCTTACGCCTGAAAGGGACAACCGAGGCCACCCAGTCTCGGGCCATTCTCGCGCCCATGCTTTCGGGCCAGCAAGTGGGCATTCTTACCATTACGAAACTGCTACCTCCGGGAGCCCACGTCAGGCGGGGCGACGTGCTGGTCGAGTTTGATCGCCAAGCGCAAATTCGCGATGCTCTCGACAAACAGGCCGAATACAACAAGTTCGTCGACCAGGTTTCGCAGGAGCAAGCTAAGGAAAGCGCAGCCCGCGCCAAGGATGAGACCGAACTGCAGCAGGCCGAGAGTGACCTGAGCAAGGCACAGCTGGAAATGCAGAAGGCCGATATCCTTTCCCGCATTGATGTCGAGAAGGCGCAAGAGAATCTCGAGCAGGCCAAGGCTACCCTCCAGCAGCTTCGCGAGACTTTCGATCTGAAACGGAAAGCGGCGATCGCGGCTATTCATATCCTTGAGATCCAGCGTGACCGCACGCGGCAAACCATGCTGCACGCGCAGAGGAATGCGGAATTGATGCAGGTGCGCTCACCGATTGATGGAGTCGTCGTCCTGAACACAATTTGGAAACAAGGGAAAATGGGAGAAGTGCAGGAAGGAGATCAGGTGCGGCCCGGAGTGCCTTTCATGCAGGTCGTGGATCCCTCTAAGATGGAAGTGCTCGTCCAGGTCAACCAGGAAGATTTCCTGTCCTTGAAAATCGGACAGCCGGCAACCGTCCGGCTCGATGCCTACCCGGAAATGGTGTTTGCCGGAAAGCTCGAGCAGATTTCTCCCATCGCCAGGAACGGAAGCTTTTCTGCCAAGGTGCGCACGTTTACTGCGGTTTTTTCCATTGCAGGCAACGATCCTCGCTTGATGCCCGACCTTTCTGCTGCGGTCGATGTGGATAGCGCGGATCACCGCCGTACATCGAGCTGATCACGATGATTGCTAAATTACGGCGGCTATGGGCTGAGCGGCCAAAGAGCGTTACTGTCTCCGTGCTCATACTGGTCAGCGCAGGAACCATAGGCGCTGTGCGCCTGACCAGCCGCCCTCCGGCGGTTGCAACTGCGGAAGTAAAACTCGGTGAGTTTGTGGATTCACTTGAGTTCCGAGGAGAGGTTAAGGCACTGAAATCGGTTTCCATTACGGCTCCCGCGGAAGCAGGCGATCTCCAGATCGTCAAGATTGCAACCGATGGCGCTCAGGTCAAAAAAGGCGACGTCGTTGTGGAGTTCGATAAGACGAAGACAGAACAGGATCTCGCGCAGAATAAATCTTCCCTGAAGTCTGCCCAAGCCGAGATCGAACAATCTCGCGCGCAAGCTCGTTTGACAGAAGAGGAAAACGTAACCGCCGCCATGAAGGCGCGATACGACGTATCTGCCGCGGAACTGGAAGCGAGTAAGCAAGAGATTGTCTCCAAGATCGAAGGGGAAGAGGCGAAGCTCAAGCTGGCAGACGCCCGGCAAAGAGTTCGGGAAGCTGAAGAGAAGCAGAAATCCGACAGAGCCGGCGCGAAAGCAACGCTTGAGAGCAAGATCGAGGCGAGCCGCAAAGCTCTCTATGACGTGCAGAGGGCGGAACGCAGCCTTGCGAAGATGACCCTGCGGGCATCCACGGACGGCATGATTTCCCTGGTGCAGCTCTGGCGGCCGGAAGGCCAAGCTGCGTTTAGGCCTGGAGACCGGGCGTGGCCCGGCGCGCTCCTGGCGGAATTGCCCGATCTCTCCTCTCTTCGCGTGTACGCACGGGTGGATGAGACAGAGCGCAGCCGCGTGCAGGTCGGTCAGTCAGTCAATATCCAGCTGGATGCGATTCCGGACCGGCAATTTACGGGGCATATCAAGGAGATCAGCACCATTGCCACAGCCGATTTTTCAGGGGGCTGGCCCTTCCCCCGGAACTTCAGACTGGAAATTACGCTGGATGAGTCCGACAGCCGCTTGCGTCCCGGTATGACTTCGCAGTTGACCATTATTGTTGATCGGGTTCCGAATGCAGTGACGATTCCTGCGCAATCCTTATTTCAAAGATCGGGCCGCTCCGTGGCTTACGTCCTCAGCGGAACGAAATTCGAAGAACGGGTCGTTCAGGTGAGCCGCCGGAGCGCTGATCGCGTACTGGTTGCCAAGGGGCTGCAGGCCGGCGAGAAAGTTGCTCTGAAAGATCCAACCGTGAAGGAGTAATCGAGATTCCGTGAAACGTTGGCGAACAATCGTGGGCGTGTCCGCCATACTCCTTGCCGTTGCCTTCATTGGCGTGGTGATGGCATCCAGCCGAACGAAATCGGCTGTGGTTGACGGCGACATTGCGGTTGCTGCCGTGAAAGTTGGCGACCTCAACCTGAGGGTTCATACGACCGGAGAGCTACGCGCCAGCCACTCCATGATGTTAAGCGCGCCACAAGTTGGCGGTGGTGCGCTCCAGATTACACATCTGCTGCGTTCGGGGACGCCGGTGAAGAAGGGCCAGATCGTTCTGGAGTTCGACCCCAGTGAGCAGCAGTACAAGCTCGAACAAAGCCGGTCGGAGCTGCAGCAGGCTGAGCAAGAGATCACAAAAGCCAAGTCCGATGCCGCCGTGCAGGCTGCGCAGGACAAGGTTGCACTCCTGAAAGCCCGTTTCGATGTCCGGCGCGCCGAGTTGGAAGTGACTAAGAATGAACTCTTGAGCAGCATTGACGCCAAGAAAAACAATCTCGCTCTAGACGAGGCAAAAAGAGCTTTGGCGCAGCTTGAGCAGGACATTAAATCTCACACCGCATCCGGTCAGGCCACCATCGAGCTGGCCCTGGAAAAGAGCAACAAGTCGCGCTTGGAAATGAAGCAGGCACAGCAGAACATCGACAAAATGCATGTTGCCTCGCCCATGGATGGCGTCATCGCCATTGAGAAGAACGTCGACTCGACCGGCGGCATGTTCTGGGGAGGAATGTCCTTGCCCGATTATCGCGAAGGCGACCAGGTCCGTCCTGGCAATGCCATCGCCAAGGTTATTGACCCGTCTGACATGGAGATGCTCGCGAAAGCTGACGAACGTGCAAGAGGCAACATCAGGGCGGGACAAGCGGCGGAGATTCAGTTCGACGCACTACCCGGCCAAGTCTTTCACGGCACGGTGAAAACCGTGGCGGGCATGGCTATGAAGAATTTCTGGGAAGACGCGGCCTCTGGCAGCTTTGAAGTCACCATTCAGCTGCCGAACACGGACACGCGACTACGCGCCGGCCTTACTGCAGAGGTAATCATCGCCGGTGATGAGAATAAGAAGATCACCTACATCCCCCGCCAGGCAGTATTTCTCAAAGATGGAAAACGAGTAGCGTACGTCAAGAGTGGTAGCTCATTTGAAGCCCGCGAAGTGAAGGTTCAGGCCGAAAGCGAGAGTCGCGCTGCCATTGAGGGCCTGAAGCCCGGGACCGAGGTAGCTCTGCTGGATCCTGCTGCCCCCAAGAAACAATCCGAAGCCCCTGCGGCCGAGCCGAACTTGGGCGGGAGGCGAAAATGAGCTCGGTCACGACTCTGACTGCGGGTCGAATGGTTTCCATTTCCCAGCGGTGGATTCCAGACATTCGGTTAGGCCTGCAGAATCTCATGCTTCACCGGCTGCGCTCCCTTTTGACAATGTTGGGAATGATTTTCGGGGTAGCCGCCGTGGTCTCGATGCTTTCGATTGGCGCCGGAGCCCGTCAGAGAGTCATGGCCGTGATCGAGCAGATGGGCGTTCGCAACCTGATTGTCGAGGCCAAGGAGACCAACGACTGGCAAGCGCATCAGAAGGTCCGAAAAATTTCACCTGGCCTGACCTTCCAGGATTACCGAATCATTTTGGACAATCTCGGCGACCTAGGTGCATCGACGGCGCGCAAACGTTTCGTCCCGACCAAGACTATTCCTAAAGCGCAACAGGATGTGCCGACCATTTACGGTGTCAATCCCTCATACGTAAATATTGCCGGACTTCATATCACCGACGGGCGATTTTTTGACCAGGGGGAAGAGGATCGGGCGGCTCCGATTTGCGTGCTGGGCGCCGGCGCCAAAGCAAGCTTGCTGGGTGCGGCCAATGCCGTGGGGCAGTACGTCAAACTCGACGAGCAGTGGTTCCAGGTAATCGGAGTCGTTGGACCAAAATTGAGTTCACAGACAGATATCAGCGGCGTCCCCTCGCAGGACCTCAACAACATCGTCTATATACCTCTGAACTCGGCCATGTTTCGGCTCGAGAACACCTATAGCTGGTTGCGCGACGAAATTGATGGCCTCTATCTGAATCTCCGTGACAGCGCGGAAGTGGTGCGAGCATCGCAGGTGGTGCGGGCAATTCTGGATTCGACTCACCACAGTGCGGGCGATTTCAGCATAATCGTTCCGGCTGAACTCCTGGCTGAGCAAAAACGAACCGAGCGGTTATTCAACGCGGTGATGGTAGCAATTGCTTCTATTTCGCTCCTCGTGGGTGGAATCGGAATCATGAACATCATGCTGGCCAGCATCCTGGAGCGGACCCGTGAGATCGGCATTCGCCGCGCCATTGGCGCCCGTCAATCTGACATCGTGCGCCAGTTCGTAGTGGAAGCCGTGATGATATCCGTGGTCGGCGGGACCTTCGGAATTGTCTTTGGGTTCGCCATGTCGCGCCTCATCGCCTGGCTTGCGGGATGGTCCACGATTGTGACCGCTGCCTCTATCCTGCTGGCGTTTTTGGTTTCGATTTCCGTGGGGCTGATCTTCGGTATCTACCCGGCCGTTAAAGCTGCACGCCTTGATCCCGTCGAAGCAATTCGGTACGAGTAAAGATCGTTAGGTGAGGGGATCCCTTCTGGCTACAAGCTACTACTCCTTCTGGAGGATAGTCATATGAAGCTGCGTTTCATTTCCTGCCTGGCTCTCTTATTGCTAGATGTTGGATTCCTACAGGCGCAAACCTTGCTGCAGAAAGAGACATTCCGTGGATTGACGAATCGAGACGTAGTTTCAGATACGCTTCCAGTTCCAAAGTACATGCGCGATCATGTGGTGGACGGAAAGCTTAGGCTCAAGCTCCAGGACGCGATCGCGCTGACCGTGGCCAACAACAGTAATGTCCGCCTGCAGCAACTGACGGTTGAGACCACGAAGTATGGAATATTGCGCGCGCATCAACCCTTTGATCCTGTGGTGCAAGCTGGGTTTAACACCTTGCGCTCAACTTCGCCGACGTTCACTCAACTCGCCGGCGCTCATACGCTGAGCGCGTTGAATCAGGTCAGCCAAATCAGCTATACGCAGACATTCCTGAACGGAACCACCTTCCAGGCAGGCTTTAGCGCGACCAAGTTCTCATCCAACAGCACCTTTAACTTTTTTAATCCATCCATTGCTTCGAGTCTCAATTTTCAATTCGCACAGCCCCTATTACGCAACCGGTGGTTGTTCGCCAATCAGGCGCCCCTGGTGATTGCTCGTCGCAACGTGCGCCAATCGCTCGCTACCTTCGAAGCGCAGGTGAGCGATGATATCTTGCGCGCAGTTTCTCAATACTGGGGCGTTGTGCAGGCGCGGGGGAACTTAGAAGTCGCGCGAAAGTCGCAGGACGCGGCTGAGGCAAGTTACAAGCGCGACAAGCGCGCGCTGGAACTCGGCGCCCTGCCGCCGCTGGATATCTACCGCTCCGAGTCCCAGGTGGCAGCACGCCGGGTGCAGGTCATTCAGGCCGAATACTCTCTGAAGCAGGCGGAAGACATCTTGCGCTTTACCATCGGCGCAGATCTCGATCCATACTTTCGTGCCATTGATCTGGACCTCACCGAAGCTCCCGAGGGCGAAGGAGAACTCCTGACGATGGATGCGGCGGCCGCCCTGCAAATGGCCCTGGACAACCGCCCGGAATTCGAGGCCGTGCGCCAGAGCCTGGCGAACGACGACACCAATATTCGTCTGGCCCACAACAATCTCCTGCCGGACTTGCGCCTGGGCGGCACCTACTCCAGCAACGGCCTGGGAGGAAACCAGATCGATTCCACGATCACTCCGGTGCAGGTGACACCGGGCGGACTGGGCGACTCTCTGAATCAGCTTTTTGGTTTCGGATTTCCTACCTATGGATTTTCTCTGACCCTCAATTTGCCAATTAGGAACCGCGGCGCTCAAGCGGATCTCGGGACAGGGCTGGTTGCGCGCCGCCGCGACTTGTATAACGAACGGCTGCTGCGTGAGCAGATCACACTGGAGGTGGCAAACGCAGTGCACCAACTGGAAGAGGCGAAGCTCAGTCTTGCCGCCAGTAAGGAGTCTTTGGATCTCGCGCAAAAGAATCTTGCGGCCGAGCAGCGTAAGTATGAATTGGGCTCGGAAACCATTTTCTTTGTGCTCGAAGCACAAACTGAGCTCGCGCAGGCCGAGTCCGGCCTCCTGCAAGCCGAAATCGGGTATCAGCTGGCAGTGGCAGCGGTTGACCACGCCACCGGCCATTTACTGGACCAGTACCACGTCAAAACTGTTGACTTGATGCGTTGAGGAGTCGCCTGGCATCTCTGAAGCGTTGCTGGCAGGATGGGTGCCCTTGACCCAATGGCCGATTGCGCCGGGTTTGCACCTGTGATAGATGTTCAACATCACTGCCATGGGCGACGAAAACCAAAGCCGGGACCGCGATTTCCGGGAGCGAATAGCCAGCTTCATTCAGGCGGACCAGCCTCTCCGGCACAAGCAGCTGTCAGAAGAAGAGAGACAAACGCTCAAAGCCGCGTCTAGTCGTCTTGATCAGCTGTTAGCCCGCATAGCGGAGGAAGAACGCGCGCGCAGCACCGAGTTCAAGCAGGAAGAGGTGCGGGCTCTCAGCGATGCTGCCGGACGGCTCGATCGCCTGCTGAAGACGCCGCGACAGGAAAAAGCCAAGAGTTGACTCACTGAAACCTTGTCGATCCGCGGCGTTTTTTCCGTCACATCTTGTCATCAAGCGAGCGCGTTCGTTGCGCGAGTCGAGGGACCTGGATTCAGGGCGCAGGTCGCAGGTGTCAGGTCTCAGATTCCAATACACGCCATGTCATTCCGAGCGCAGCGAGGAATCCGCGTTTCTCGCGGTAGAGACGGGGCTTGCCCCGTCTCCCAGCCGCGTCTCTACCCAAAGCAGTTACTGCACCGTCAGCGTAACTGCGACTTGCTTCGTTATCGGCGATGCCCCAGACGACGTCGCCGTCACCGTAACTGTGCTGGAACCGAGTGGCGTCCCGACCGTGGGAGGACTCCCGCCTCCACTTGGGGGACTGGCCGCGGTGCCGCAACCTGTCGACCAGATTGTGGACAGCGTTAGTAAGCAAATCAGGCCCAAGAGACGCATGCTGCCCGTGATCCGCTTTCCGTTCCTCCTCACGAACACAATGCCCATGAAACCGGGCAACAAGAACGCGTAGAACAGCGCGGAACGTCCGAACAGGTGTTCCAGCCGGGCGGACGCCGTGGTCTGAATGGTGAGCGTCGTACTCGCCGACGGTCCATTGGCGGTCAGACTGGCCGGACTAAAACTGCAAGTCGACTGCTGGGGCAATCCAGAGCAGCTGAAGGTAACGGTTGGGCTGAAGCTGCCTGCCGGCGCGGGACTGACCGTCAGTGTCAGTTGGCCGCTCTGGCCGCGCTTTAGTGTGAGACTGGTTGCGCTAGACGCGACCGTGTAATCGACCACCGTCAGGGCCTGCGCTGCTGACGTCGAACCCGAATAATTTCCATCTCCGCTGTAAGAAGCCGTGACCGAATAGGGGCCGACCGAGAGAGAACTGGTCGTTAAAGTCGCCGCGCCATTCGTGAGCTGTGCCGTCCCCAAAGGCGTTGCGCCATTATTAAAAGTTATGGTGCCGGTTGGTGCAATGTTGCCGGAAACCGGTGAGACTCTGGCGGTAAAGGTCACGACCGATCCGGCATTGGCCTGGGGGGGCGTCGGGGATACGGTGAGTGCGGTGGTCGTACTCGTGGGCGTGTGGAAGGTTGCACTAACTGACCCAGCGGCAGTGATGGAAAGAGAGCATGTTGTTACGGTGCCGGTGCAGGCACCGCTCCAGCCGGAGAAACTGGCTCCTGCGGCCGGCTTCGCCGTCAATAGGACCGCAGTCCCGCTGGCAAAATTCGCGCTGCAGGTGCCCGGACAATTGATGCCTCCAGAAGAGCTGGTAACGGAGCCCGAGCCAGACACGGTTACCGACAGAAGGAATGTTACAGCGGCGGTGAAAGTGGCGGTCACGGACCGGGCCGCGCTCATGCTTACCGTGCACGTCCCGGTACCTGAGCAGGCGCCACTCCATCCTGCAAAGGTGGAACCTGCGGCGGCTGTCGCCGTCAAAGTGACTGTGGTCCCGCTGGCAAAACTCGCACTGCAGGTGCTCAGGCAGGCGATGCCCGCAGGAGTGCTGGCGACCGAACCGGAGCCGCTGCCCGCCAAGGTAACCGTTAGGGGGAAAGTCGCGATATTAAAGGTGGCAGTCACAGACTGCGCTGCAGTCATGTTTACGCTACAGGTCCCAGTGCCGGAGCAGGCCCCACTCCAGCCCGCGAAGGTGCCTCCTGCGGCCGCTGTCGGCGTCAAAGTCACGGTGGTCCCGCTGGCGAAGTTCGCGCTGCAAGCGCCCGGACAGTTGATTCCTGCTGGGCTGCTGGTGACGGTTCCATTTGCACTCCCAGCCACAGTAACGTTTAGAGGAAGGGTGCTGGGGCTGGTGCTGCAGTTAGGAAACGTAAAACTGGCGATGCGCGTATTCCAGTTGAACGTTCCGGTCGTCTTCATGTACTCCGTCGTGAACCAGAAGGTGCAGTCATCGACTGGATCGACTTGCATGGCACTGTAATCGCCCCAGCGGGTGAGACTACGTGTCTGCGATGTCTGCGAACCGCTTCCTTGCACTGCACTGGTTTCTGCCTGCAGTGTGCCGGAAGGGTCCGAGGCTACTCGTCCTGTGAAAGCGATGGATGGAAAGACCGAACTGCCGTTAGAGATGCTATATCCCACGGCTATGTCGCCGGCCTGATCCATGGCTATACTGCCCATCCAGCGATAACTGGAATCCGGAGCAAAGGTTCCCTGTTGCGCGAGGACAGGAGTGCCGCTGGGGTTCTGAATTTCATACCAGCGAATACCGCCTCCGGAGCCGGCGGTCACTGAATGGTTCACTACCAAAGATTCATGCGTCCCCAGGTTGCGATAAGCCAGGCGGTACATGAGCCGGTCGGCAAGCGAATCCAACCGGTTGGTTGTGCCAGGCTGGGGAACGCAGGTCCCGCCACCGCAAA
>Ga0209154_1000264_pt1 | contig 37129 bp, 34 predicted proteins | sample GraSoiAngelo_121_FD_185878 | JGI IMG/M metagenome (GOLD analysis project Ga0209154, IMG submission 185878) | Grasslands soil microbial communities from the Angelo Coastal Reserve, California, USA - 14_0919_12_20cm (SPAdes) (version 2) | ecosystem: Environmental > Terrestrial > Soil > Grasslands ... | reverse complement strand
TGGATCGAAGCGTGCCCGCGAAGAGCGAGAATGCCGCCACCAGGCCGGCCAATATTGCCTAACAACAATTGCAGGATTGAGGCAGTGCGAATGATCTGAACGCCTTTGGAATGCTGCGTCCAACCGACGGCATAACAGATCGCCGCGGTTTTATCCGGACCGGATGCTGCGATGAGCGCGTCTGCGACTTTCTGAAAAAGCGCCGGGGGGATGCCGCAAACCTTTTCGACCATCTCCGGCGTGTAACGTGCGAAATGTCGTTTGAGTTTTTGGAAAACACATTGGGGATCTTGCAGAGTCAGATCCCGTTCGGGATAGCTCAGTCCTTCGCCCTTGTATTTCCAGCTTTCCGTCTCGTAGGCGCGCCGGTTTTCGTTCCAGCCGGAGAAATAACCGTCTCCTTTATCTTCAGGGTCGCCGTATTCATCGCGCAAAATGCAGGACGCATTCGTGTAGTGAACGACGTAATCGCGGAAGAAGAGTTCGTTCTGGATGATATGATGGATAATCCCGCCAAGAAACGTGATATCGCTGCCGGCGCGGATTGGTAACCAGATATTGGCCAGTGCGCTCGTGCGCGAAAACCTTGGATCGACATGGATTATGGTCGCGCCGCGCTCTTTGGCCTTCATTACCCAGCGGAAACCGACCGGATGCGCCTCTGCCATTGACGACCCTTCAATTAAAATGCAGTCCGCGTTGGCCAGATCCTGTTGCGCCGTCGTAGCTCCGCCCCGGCCAAAAGAGGTGCCCAGACCGGGCACCGTACTGCTATGTCATATCCGGGCCTGATTGGACACGCAGACCATGCCCAGGCCGGCGGTGAAGAGTTTTTTGATGAGATAATTTTCTTCGTTATCGAGCGTGGCGCCGCCGAGATGGCAGATTGCAGTCGTATGATTAATTGTTGCGCCGTTCTCCTGTCTGACGAAGGTGCGCTTACGCGATTCCCAGACGCGGTCCGCCACCATGTCCATCGCACGATCCATCGAAATTTCTGTCCACTGTTTCGCGCGCGGTGCGCGATATTTTATTTTCGTTTCACGCTGCGAATGTGTGAGCAATTGATACGACGCTGCCCCCTTTGGACAAAGATTCCCCTGACTGATCGGACTTTCCGGATCGCCTTCGATCGAAATCAATTTGCCGTCTTTGTGATAAACGAGCTGGCCGCAACCGACACCGCAATATGGGCAGATCGAGCGCGCGACCTTTGCGTCATCGATCCTCGCGTGCATCGCACGCGTCTTGTCTGACATCGACTCGAGGCCGGTACCATTCTTGCGCTCGCGAATTTGCCTAACGAGTGGCCATTTCGAAAGCAGCGCAAACATAGTCTCCATCCATTTCTTCGCGGCTGGAGCGAATTTCAGTTGCTTAAAAATGTCATGATCTAGTTAGCTAAACCAGCGAAAACAAACGCGTAGAGAGCATCACATTGATCGTTCACGTCGCGGAGGTCTGACGATAATCGGCAGCAGCACGGAACCGAACATCACGATGGCGATGACGTGGAGCGCGCCTGAATAATTTCCCGTGGTCTCTCGCATGCGCGCGATGTAGAGCGGCCCGAAAACGCTGGCAAAACTCCACGCCGTCAGCATTAATCCATAAATCGGCCCAACATTTTTGGGTCCGAAATAATCCGCGGTGAATGCTGGCATCGTACCGAATCCCCCGCCGTAACACATCAAAATGACAAACGTGACGGTGGTCATGATTGAGGGGACGGTGATGGTTGGGAGAAACCAGAAGAGCAGGACCTGAACGATGAACATGACGGTGAACGTGCCGCGCCGCGTGATCAGATCGGACAACCAAGCCCAAAATACGCGTCCGACACCATTACCGAGACTGGCGACTCCGACCATTCCGCCTGCGACGATCGCGCTTACTTTAGTAAGTTCTTCAAAAATGGGCGCTTCCTGGGAAATAATGGCAATGCCAGCCGACGTGTTGAGAAAGAGAATCAGCCAAAGCGCCCACCATTGCCAGGCCTTGAGCGCTTCTGAAAGCAGGAAATCGTGCGTAGCGCGCTGCGCGGTCTCTTTTTCGCTCGGCGTCCATCCCTCTGGTTGCCAACCTTCGGGAGGGTTTCGCATGAACAAGCTGGCGATGATCGTGACGATGAAATAGGCAACGCCGAGGTAGGCGAAGGTTCGCAACACACCAACCGTTTGAATCAATCGCGTTGCCACCGGCGCGGTGATGAGCGCACCGGCGCCGAATCCACCAACGGCGATGCCGGTGATCAGGCCGCGCCGATCGGGGAACCACTTCACCAGCGTAGCTACCGGAACGATGTAACCAAGACCGAGCCCGATTCCGCCGATAACGCCGTAGCTGAGATACAACCACCACAGTTTGTTGGCGGAGAAGCTGGCCAGAAAAACGCCGAGCCCATAGAATGTTCCTGCAGTCAGCGCGACCGTGCGCGGTCCAACTCGGTTCATCCATAATCCGCCAAAAAACGCTGCGAAACCGAGTACGAAAATACTGATAGTAAACGTGAACGTGACCTGCGAAATGCTCCAGCCAAACTGCTTCGATAATGGGATGCGGAATACGCTCCAGGCATACACCGCGCCGAGGGCGATCTGAAGAAACACTCCCGCGATCGCGATGACCCAGCGATTACCGGTTTTCATAAGATCCTTTGTCGCTTGCAGCTACAAATCAATCGTCCGCTGATCCAGAATCGGTTGGTTCGCGAGATTTCAAAGATGAGTCTATCGCGCCCTGGCCTGGCAGCATGCCGCGCAGTGAGGTTCCCGCCCCATTCAATTTGAATGCCGACCTTAGTGGCAAATTACAATCTTGTGACAATTCAGTTTTTGAAACAATGGGGAATAAGTCTGTGTGCAATGCTTGCACTGTTCTGGACGTGTTCCAACAAGCCCTAAATCGCAACTGGCGGTGCTCTCACCCGCCGTTACGCAGCTCGTCCAGCCGAGCGTTCAGGTGTGTCAAGAGATCCCGCGTCGAAGCCTCGCTCATCGGCCCGTCGTGGAGCAGTCGCTGATCAATTCGCGCGAGCACTTCGTCTAGGGGATACGCCAGCCGTGCCTTGAGCACGCGGAGTCGAACTTTCAGCCAAGCGGAAACTGACAGTGGCACGGACTTCGTGCCGTTCAGTTCATGGAGCGCTGTCCGTGTGAAACGCATCTGCCGCCGAATCTTCGCAATCGCCATCTCTCGGGGGTCTGCAGTCGGGGTTGGCGTTGGTGTTGGCGATGGCGTTGGTGTCGGCGATAGCGGTGGTGTTGGCGATGGGGTTGGTGTTGGCGATGGCGTTGGTGTTGGTGGCGGCGTTGGTGTTGGTGGCGGCGTTGGTCGTGTTGGTGTTATAGGGGCCTCTTGCACCTCAAATGCGCCAATGTCCCTCCGTCCCTTCTTCACTCGATCAAAACCGAAGCCGCGTTGATCGTAAATCAATGGCGGCTGAAAATTGTTGGGATTGTAGTTCGGGTTACCCGCGTCGATGGCTGGGCTGTCCGCCAGGAGCGCATGAGTAACAGTCGGGCCGCCGTTGTCCTGCAACGGGCCAACCCTGGGATCAGTATTCACCTGATCACCAGCGGCGCTCAGGTAATCGGCACCGTTGTCGCTGCTGAGATTGTAACCGTCTGAGATGATTGTACCTTGGTTACCAAAGCTAAAAATGTTGCCGCCGGAGCCCGCGTTCAGAATCGTGTTTCCTATCTCCAGGGTGCCTTCGGCCATGAAGACATTGCCGCCGAAACCAGAGCCACTTGGGCTCTCAGCGGTGTTGCCATTGATGGTGCTGTTCTGAATCACAATATTCCCACTGCCGTTGGTGATGCCGCCGCCGGCACCAGGGAACACGCCGGTGCTGCCAGCCAGGTTGCCGCTGATTGTGCTGTTGGCGACGGCAAGCGTTCCACCGTTGAAGATACCCCCGCCTATGCCGCCGCTTTGAAGGCTACCGCTAGCCGTATTGGCTGTGATGGTGCTGTTGACGATGTCCAGCGTCCCGCTATTGCAGATACCGCCGCCGAGACTGGTTTGTTGCGAGAAAGCGCCTCCGATGAAGTTGTCGCTAATAGTGGTGCGAGCGATTTGCATTGAGCCGGCGTTGTAAATACCGCCGCCTTCATCAGCCCAATTGCCGCTGACGATGCTGTCAGTGATGGCGACTTTTGCACCGCTGGCATTGTAGATGCCACCACCCAAGCCACGTTCTCGGAGCCCGCCAGCCTCGTTGCCACTGATACTGCAGCTTGTGATCTCCAACATCCCGGCATTGTAAATGCCGCCGCCCAAGACCGCCTCTCCGCTATTGATCGCGAGCCCCGAAATCGCAACGATTTTATCGGAAGCTATCTCGAAGACACGGCCCAAGTGCGTGTTCTCAACAGACAACTTGTCAGCGCCCGGGCCGTTGATAGTCAGGTTTTTGTTCACCGGCAGCTCGCCGCTGCTGAGTTCGATGGAGCCAAAAACGTCCCTGGCGTTGATGGTGTCGCCATCGTTGGCATCCGCTATAGCCTGACGCAGGGAGCCACGGCCGCCATCGTTGGTATTTGTGACGGTGATGGAATTTGCATGCGCGCTGGCTGCGGCGAGCCACCATGCACTCAAACAGCCTGCGAGCAGAATCCTGCAACTTTTCACGGACGCCGAGTCTTCAGTAAATTTCGTTACGCGGCAAGCAGGAAAACGAAATCACCAGAATTTCTGGAGCAGATGATCCCGCGCAGATTTCGCAGTGATGCTAAGTTGTCTTGCGCGTGGCCTTGAAAGTCGTGTACCCGGCGCCTAATGATTCAATGGCACCCAGCCACGAGTGATGTAATCGCCAAGCGTCAGGGAAATTAGGAATAGCAGCCAAATCACGCCGGCTACGGCTGCAAGATGCAAAAGGCGGCTGCTCCCTTTGATGTGCATGAAGAAAAGCGCAATGACGATTGCCTTGGCGATTGCCACCGCGAGCGCAACGATGAGATTGAACGGTCCTAAATCGACATAGGCGATCAGCCAGGTTAACGCCAGCAGTGCCAGCAAGGCGATGCACGTGCAGAAATAGACTTTCGGTTGCGTAACTTCTTCCATTTATGAGTGCATAGAATGGTAGGGCGCGACCAAGGCTTGCCCTACGTGGCGAGGGGGCGCCGCAAGGCGGCAAAAACGCCCAACGCTCAACGCCCAACATCCAACGTCCAAATTGCAGAGATGTTTCATCATCGATGGCCTACCAAGTACAAAAGCGGAAACAAGAACACCCAGACGATATCGACAAAATGCCAGTACAAGCCTGCGATCTCGACGGTATTGTGATTTCCATGAGAAAATTTTCCAAACCAGGCAAGTAGTGCCAAAACCAACATCACTCCGATTCCGACGGTAACATGGATCGCGTGCAGCCCGGTCATGGCAAAGTAAATCCAGAAAAATAATTCGGCGCTGCGCGGATCAGCGCCGTGCCAGTCGAAATGTCGGCCGGGAACCAGATGATCCACATAGTCCTTGTGGTACTCGACGCCCTTGATTGACATGAATACGCAGCCGAGCAAGGCAGTGCCGATGAGTAGCCAGGTGAGCATGCGCCTTTGATCGAGTTTTGCTGCGCGCACGGCGAATGCCATCAAGAGGCTGCTGACAAGCAATACCGCCGTGTTGGATCCGCCCAGAAGCACATCAAGCCTGCGACTCGTCTCCACAAAGATCTGGCCGTACGTGAAGCGATAGATCGTATACCCGAGAAAGAGTCCTCCGAAAAAAAGCACTTCGGTCGCCAGGAAAATCCACATGCCGAGTTTCGCCGCCTCGCGCTGTTGTTCGATGTCATCGAATTGCTGCGCTACGAATGCGTCTTCAGATGCTGGCGAGGTCAAGATCGACATCTTTTTCGGCTGAATACGAATAGGGTGGCCCTGTCACGACTGGAGTTTGTTCAAAGTTATGTTCGGGCGGCGGCGAAGGCGTTTGCCATTCCAACCCAGTCGCTCGCCATGGGTTCGGCCCTGCCACGCGACCATGCTTCCACGCCCAGATGAAATAAATCAGCGGCATTAAATATCCGACGCCCAGGATGGAAGCCCCGGCAGTCGAGAGCACATGATATATTTGGAACTCCGGGGGATAGACGTGGTAGCGGCGCGGTTGACCAAGGTAACCGAGGATAAACTGTGGGAAGAAGGTCAGATTGAATCCGATGAATGTGATCGTGGCTGCGAGTTTGCCTGCCAATTCCGGATACAAGCGTCCTGAAATTTTTGGCCACCAATAGTGAAGGCCACCCATGAACGCCATCACCATTCCGCCCACCATGATGTAGTGAAAATGAGCGATGACGAAATACGTGTCGTGCACGTGAACATCGACCGCGAGCGCGGCGAGAAACAGCCCGGTTAAGCCACCGATGGTAAAAAGGCCAATGAAACCCAACGCGTAGAGCATTGGTGTCGCGAAATGAATGGAGCCTTTGCGTAGTGTCGCTGTCCAATTGAAGACTTTTATGCCGGAGGGAACCGCGACCAGAAAACTGAGAATCGAAAAAACCATGCCGGCATAAACCGACTGACTCGACACAAACATGTGGTGGCCCCAAACAAGAAATCCGAGAACAGCGATCGCCATGCTCGCCGATCCGACCCAGACGTAGCCGTAGATCGGTTTGCGCGAAAAACAGGTGATCAATTCACTGATCACGCCCATTCCCGGCAAAATCATGATGTAGACCGCCGGATGCGAATAGAACCAGAAGAGATGTTGGAATAAAATGGGATCGCCGCCGAGTTTTGGATCGAAGATTCCGACACCCCAGAAACGCTCTACTGAGATGAGCGCAAGAGTAATGGCGAGGACCGGTGTGGCGAGCACCATGATCAAGCTCGTCGCGTAAAGTGACCAAACAAACAACGGCAATCGAAACCAGGTCAGACCCGGCGCACGCATTTTGTGAGTCGTCACCATGAAATTCATGCCGGTTATGATGGTGGAGAACCCGGCCACAAAAACGCCGGCTGCCATCGAGATCACATGCGTGTTTGCGTAGGTGGTGCTGTAAGGCGTGTAAAACGTCCAGCCAGTGTCTACGCCGCCATGGACCAGCGACCAAAGCGCCAGCGCGCCACCTGCGACAAAAATGTACCAGCTCATCAGGTTCAGCTTCGGAAACGCGACATCGCGTGCGCCGATCATCATCGGCAGAATAAAATTGCCGAGTACCGTTGGGATGGATGGAATGAGAAAGAACCAGACCATTAACACGCCGTGGATGGTAAAAAGCTTGTTGTAAGTTTCCGACGTGACCAGCTTCGGTTGAGGCGTGACTAGCTCGATCCGCATCAACGCCGCCGCGATGCTGGCGATCAGAAAAAAAATGAGAATCGTGAAGAGATAAAGAAGACCGATTCGTTTGTGGTCCTTCGTCAGCAACCACGAACCCACGCCGTGATGGACGCTCAGATAATTCTCGCGCGCAAATTCACCCGCAGTTTTGATGTCGATCTCTGTCGCGTCGCTTACCATAGGAGGCAATCCCTCACCTCAATCCTCTCCCTTTGAGAAAGGGAGAGACGATTGGATATTCGCTTACACGGAGTTGTAGTAGGTCGCGCGTTACTCTCGAACCTTGAAAATGGGCAGCGCTTCGAACTGAATCGGAGCTACAACACGCACCTGTGAGCGGGCCCGGCGAAGTGTGCAGAAATCCGCCTCTCCCCGATTGCGGGGAGAGGATTGAGGTGAGGGGCTGAAGATGCCGAACTGAAGACAATTTTTCTTCTCGCGAACCCATGACGCGGGCAGAATTAGCTTCTTGTGAGCCGCGCTCGTTATCTGCGCAACCACCCGACCAGATGGGAGCGCGTTCTTTGGCGAAATCTGCGGAACCGAAATTTTGCAGGATACAAATTCCGGCGACAGCACGCGTTGGATCCATACATACTCGATTTCTATTGTCCCGGCGCAAAGCTGGCCATCGAACTCGACGGCGGCGGACACAACTATCGGAGCGGTCGACGGCGTGATCAGATCCGAGGCGAGTTTTTCGCGCGGCACGGAATTGAAGTCCTCCGATTTTGGAATCACCAAGTTCGCGAAGAACCCGACAGTGTTCTGCAAGCGATTTGGTTGGCTCTCGAGAAACGCCGCTCAAATAATCCCTCACCTCCATCCTCTCCCTTTGCGAAAGGGAGAGGCGACGCTGGGAATGCACAGGAGGAAAAGAGCCGCGGAGCCGATGCGCATCCAATGCTTCGGGGACCCCAGGCTTGTCAGCGAGAAGCGAGAAATGGAGCAGCAAGCATCGCGAGGAATGGTCGACTGGATAGGGCACACGTCCATTCCGCATCTCCTGGCTTGCGGGTACCGGGTTGAACGGAAGGGTCTCCATTGAACTATTCTTGTGACGGTGGCGGCTGGTTACCGATGTACTTCAGATAAGCGATGAGCTGCATGATCTCTTCCTCGCTCAAATGGCCGGCAAAACTCGGCATGATGTTTTGATAGCCAGCCGTGATTTGCTTGCCGGGCTGCAAAATCGAATCGCGCAGATATTGGTCGTCAGCCGTGACCATTGTGCCATTAGCAAGCGGAACCGGGTTTCTGTAGAGACCTTGTAGCAGAGGCGCGTGAAATTGGGAATTTGGTGCGTGGCAGCCGCTGCATCCCCGATCGCGAAATAGCCGTTCCCCCGTTTGCACGATGGATTCGGTTGGTTCTCCCGATTTTAGCCAGCGCTCATAGGCTGCTGGCTCCATCACCACAACGCGGCCAATCATCCTGGAATGCTGCGTGCCGCAATATTGGGCACAAAAAATGTGATATTCACCGGTGCGCGTCGGCTTGAACCATTCACCGGTATATTTTCCAGGCACGACGTCCTGCTTCACTCGGAACGCAGGAATAAAAAAACTGTGGATGACGTCCTGAGACGTCATGGTCATTGCTACGGTGCTATTGAGCGGCACGTGCAATTCGTTGATCTCTCGTTTGCCTTCTGCGTGTTGAAGTTTCCACATCCATTGTCTGCCAACGACCTCCACGTCGATCGCGTTCTCTGGCCTTCGCTCGATTCGAAAATAGGCAACAGCCCCCCAGGCAAAGAGTCCAAGCGAAAGGAAGATTGGTCCGATCGTCCAGCCGCTCTCGATCAAAAATGAGCCGGAACGTGGATTAGAGCGATCGGCTGGCGATCCGCGGCGATATTTTACTGAAAAGAAAATGATCGGCAGAAAAATGACGGCGATGAAAAAAAGAGAGATCAGCGTCAACGCGAAAAACAACGCATCCACTTCGTGCGAAGTGGTGGAAGCTTGCGGCGGAAAAAGACGGAATTGATCCATGTTTCAATTGATTTGCGCGTGCCCTCCAGCTGATCGGCGCGCCATCGAAAAAACCCACCACGCGATCGCTGCGAGAAATCCCAGACTCGCAACGCGCAAGATTGCCAGGATCAGGCTGCCGTATCTTCCGGTGATGGGATTGTAATGGTAACAGAGCAGAAAGACCTGCGAGATGATCGACGACGATTTCTCTTCCTTTGCTGCAACGAGCGCGTCGCCCAGTTCTCGCGCATCCAATCTCACCCCGAACACGTAGCGTGAAATTCGTCCTTTGGGCGTCAGAACAATAACTCCGCTTGGATGCGCGTATTGATGTGTCTGCGGATCGTAGATGTAACGAAAGCCTGCTTCATTGGCGAGTTCGGCGATCGAGCGCTCGTCGCCTACGAGGAAATGCCAACCGTCTGCTGCGCCAGGCCTACTGTATTGCCGCAGGTACTCTGATTTTTTCTGCGCCGCAGCAGTCGCAGTTTCGGCCGGGTCGACACTGACATCGATGACTTGAAAGTCTCTGCCTACGTTCACAGGCAGCTCCTGAAGTGCGTGGATCAGCCCATCGTTGATGAGGGAACAGAGCATCGGGCATCGGTAATAGCCCAACACGAGGATGGTCGGCTGTTTCCGGAAGTGATCACCGAGCCGAAACGGTCTGTCATGTTGATCGCGAAAAACGAGATCGGGCGAGATCTGCACGCCGGGGTGTTGCTCGAAAGTGACGCGACTCAGATCGCCGGGTGTTAACGCGCGCGTTTTCCCGGCAAGCGCGCAAATTAACACAAGTGCGAGCGGGATCTTTCTCATGGACTTTTGAGTAACTGAGGTGGCGTAGCGCTCTCCCCAGGCCGTGACTGCATCAGGCTCAGCGGCGTTTGCCCCGTGCCGACATCGGGTAAACCGCGCTCCAAGAGCAATTGCATGGCGCGGTCGATCGGGATGCGCACCGTTCCAGAGTTCCGATCGATCCAGCCGTAAGAATCAAGGTCGGCCTCTTCGGCGGCGCGCAGGTTCGCCAAATCTACTGCCCCCTTAATTTGCAATCGCGGCTTGGGAAATTCTTCCGAACTCGTAACCGGGAGATTCGCCTGTCCGGCGGTCCTGGCCGGCTCGTGTAATTTGAAGTAATTCATCATTCCCCAGACAACCAGGAAAATGATCATGCAGGAGAAGAACAACAGGAACGCGATGGTAAGTAACGACGGGACGTCGACATCTTTTCGTTCGTGATCGCGTTTCTCGATGGTGGCGCTCATGTGGGCACGGCAAGCTCGAGCCGTGGATCGTTTTGTGGAACGAGCCGCCTCGTCTCCAAATTTTTCAAAAATGCGAACGCGTAGATGCCACCTATTCCAAGAAACGCGGCAGGAGCGAGCCAGCCGACATAAAAATGTTTTGTATAAATACTAGGCGCAATCGTCCACCAGACCGCGACGATGTGCGCCGCCAGAACGCACGCTCCGATCCCGGCTAAAATGCGCCGGCGCTCTTTGGCCGCCCGCATTAGCAACAGGAAAAACGGAACAAAAAAGTGGAACAGTGCGATGAAGATGGCGATCCATTTCCAGCCGCCGCTGATGCGGTGCAGGTACCACGAAATTTCATGCGGCAGATTTCCCGACCAAATGACAAGCAGTTGTCCGAACGCGAGGTAGGCCCACATCATCGTGAAGGCGAGCAGCAAGTTGCCGAGCTTGTGAAAGTTTTTCTCATTCGCGAGCGGCCCAAGGGGCGATGAACGCGCAGCCCAGGCAAGCAGCAAAATTACGAGCGCGAGCGCGCTCAGGACCTGGCCGATGCAAATAAGAACCGGGAACATGGTCGAGTACCAATCCGCTTCCATCGACATCAGCCAGTCAACCGCCGCGAACGTCATTGTCACTGGGTAAATCACCAGGCCCGGTCCGCTCAACGTTCGCATCTTACGCGTCGGTTCGAGCGAAACGGTCACGTCCTGCTCTGCAGACCATTTGAGCAATTGCCTGGCCATGATGATCCAAACGGCAAAGACAATTGCTGTGCGAAGAACGAACCCCGGTGGGTTCAAATAGATTTGCAGTGTTTCGTCTGCCGACACAACAGCTCGATTTTGCCACGGGTAGAGGTTCGACAATCCGAAAAAGATTGGCACAAATAGCAGGGCGAGCAGAGGCAAGTTGCCGACTGCGGATTCAAGAAAGCGCCGCACAGCATAGCCCCAATCACCGGCGGTCAGATGATGGATCATTAGCAACGCCAGCGATCCAAGCGAAAGACCGAGGAAGAAGAAATGACCGAAAAGATAAGCGACAAAGAAATCGCGCGGCGCGACGAACCAGCCAATAAGACATCCGCAGAATCCAATGATGCCGAGGCCTAACGAAACATTTTTCGCGTGACCGACGGAACCATCGAAAATCGATTTCATTTCTTACTATCCAGTGTTGCGCGGTCGGCTGAATCCACGTCGGACAATGCCGCGTTGTGACTAAGCTGTAGAGCGCGGATGTACGCAGCGATGGCCCATCGGTCATCCGGTTCCACGCGAGTGGCGTAGGAATACATCACTCCGTAGCCGTTCGTCATGACATCGAAAAAGTGGCCGATCGGCGCGTTGCGCATCCGATCGACGTGAAATGATGGCGGCTGTGGAAATCCGCGTTGGACCACCATTCCGTTTCCGCTGCCGGTGCGGTCGTGGCATTCGGCACAAATGGCGTCGAAACGTTCGCGGCCGCGAATCATAAAGTCGCGGGTCAATTTTACAGGCAACTGCGTCACATACGTTCCATTCGTTTGCCCGGTATAAAACGCTGTATCCTCGTGCGCATCACCGCGGGCAACAGTGTGCGCCGGAGGTCGCCGCGCATTGGCTCCATTCGAGAAAAAATCGCTTTCCGAAAGGGGTGTGGCTTTGGGTTGATTCGTCATATCCGGGCGACAACCGACAAGAAACACTAGAACCGCGAGCAAAATTGGTAGGGCGCGACCGCCGGGCGCGCCGCCACGCAGAACGCGATCTTCGCTACTCGCGCTTTCCTGGGGATCAGCCGTCCAGAAATAGGGCCACTCTTCCAGTTGGGTAACCAAACCCGCGCGAACTGGATTCGCGCGAATATAATCCGCTTTTTCCCTATAACTTTCTTCTTTGCGCAAACGGTGATCGAAAAAATCGCGTTGCCACTCAATCTTGAGTTTCGTGGCCAAGAATCGCTTCCAATCCGCAATGATTTGCCTCATCGGGCGCTCGTATGGAAACGAGATGAGCGCGTGTAAGTGATCCGGCATTAAGCAGACCAAGTGTGCGTACCAAACAGCGTTTTGATTCCGAAATTCAACAGAATCAAAAATTGCGCGCCCAATGTTTGAATAGCAGAGCTGATTCTTGCCGCGCGGTTCGCAACAGACCGTGATGAAGAAGATTTCATCTTCTGGACGCAGCCACAACGGTCGTTCGTGCGGGAGCTTTTTGCGTTGTGGACGGCCCGGCGCGCCCGGCGGTCGCGCCCTACCATTCGCGTTTCTATCTCGCGAATTCATTCCGGCACCTCCGCTATCGACAATGGACTGAGGCCTTGAAGAAAGGCGCGCGTCTGATCGCGATTGAAATTCGGATCGCGTGTTTCAATGCAGAGAAAAAATCGATCCTGCGACGCACGTTCGAATTCCGGGACATTGAACAGGGGATGGTGAGGGCGCGGCAGGCCGCTTAAGCCCAATGAAAAAAAGAACGCAGTGAGGCCTGCTGCCAGCACGGTTAGTTCGAAGGTGATCGGAATGAACGCTGGCCAACTGTGAATCGGACGGCCGCCGATATTGATCACGTAACTAACCGCGTTCGCGTACCATTCCATGTAATACGCGCCGACTCCCCCGATGATTCCACCGATCAAGACGAGCAGTGGCAGCCGAGTTTTCTTTCCCAGCGCCTCCGGAAGGCCTTCGACAGGAAACGGCGCGAACGCGTCCATTTTTCGGAACCCGGCTGCGTATGCCGTTTCGGCCGCACGCAGCAAATCTTCATGGTTCGAAAATTCTGCGAGCAATCCGTAATGTTGGCTCATTTGATGGTTGCTTTATCAGGTTCGGCGACCAGCTCGCGCGTTTCGGAAATCGAAATCATCGGCACCAACCGTATGAACAAAAACTGAAGGGTGAGAAACAGGCCGACGCTGCCGAACAGCGTCATCCAATCCCATTTCGTCGGCGAATACATGTGCCACGCCGATGGTGTGAAATCGCGGGTCAGACTGGTGACGACGATGACGAAACGTTCGATCCACATGCCGGCGTTGATGAAAAGCGCGACGATGAAGAGGGCGACCGTGTTACGCCGGATACGCGCCGACCAGAGCGTTTGTGGCACGAGCACATTGAAGACCATCAGCGTCCAAAAGACCCAGCCGTACGGGCCGAAGGCGCGGTTCATCATCATATAGCGTTCAAAGATGTCGCCGCTGTAAAACGCCATGAACGCCTCGATGAAATAGCCATAGGCAACGATCAGTCCGGTCGCCAACATGATGTTAGCCATGTTGTTCAGATAGCGCTCCGTGATCAGGTGCTCGAGATGGTAGATTTTCCGAACCGGAATTACGATGTTCAGCGACATCGCGAACCCGGAGTAGATCGCGCCGGCCACAAAGTACGGCGGAAAAATTGTCGAGTGCCAGCCTGGGACTATCGCGACCGAGAAATCCAAGCTAACCACACTGTGCACTGAAAGAACGAGCGGTGTGGCGAGTCCGGCGAGCAGCAGATATGCGACCTGATGGCGTTGCCAGTGCGAAGCGGAATTGCGCCATCCCAACGCAAAAAAGCCATAGACTTTTTTTTGCCAAAGCTTCTTGGCGCGATCACGCACCGTAGCCAGGTCTGGCACGAGCCCGAGGTACCAAAACAACAGCGATATGGTAAAATAAGTGCCGACTGCAAAAACGTCCCAAACCAATGGGCTACGAAATTGCGGCCAGACTCCCATCGTATCCGGATATGGAAAGAGCCAATAGAAAACCCATGGGCGTCCGAGATGGAGCAGCGGCATTGATCCCGCGCAGGCGACGGCGAATAGCGTCATCGCCTCGGTAAAACGGTTAATTGCAGTGCGCCAGTGCTGAAAAAGCAAAAGCAAAATCGCGGAGATGAATGTGCCGGCGTGCGCAATTCCCACCCACCAAACGAAGTTCACAATGGCGAACCCCCACGCGACCGGAATGTTAACGCCCCAGATGCCGACGCCCTTCGCGAAGAGCCATGTTATCGCGACGAGAAACATCATCAGTAAGAGAAACGCGACGAAGAAGCCGAACCGCCAACTCATCGGCGCGCGACTCAGCGGAATCTCGGCGATGGTCTTATTGACCGTTTCGTACGTTTGTCCGGGAGCGAGGAGATTGGTTGGATAACCGAGCGGGGAATAGGAAGGTGATTCGTGAGAAGTGAGAGGTGATTGGTTAGGCGCGCTCATACTTCTCACCTCTGACTTCTCACAAGTCCGAACTCCGGTTACGCAATTTGGCGAAATAAGTGGTCCGGGGCCGCGTGTTGAGCTCGCCAAGCATCCAATAATTGAGCGGCGACCGTTTAAGGTGCGCGACCCGGCTTCGTGTATCATTCATGTTGCCAAAAACGATCGCCTCGACCGGGCATACTTGTGCACACGCCGGAACGATATCGCCGTCGCCGATCGTACGCTTTTCGAGCTCAGCGGTTATGCGCGCCGCGTTGATGCGCTGGATGCAATAGGTGCATTTTTCCATGACGCCTCGCGAACGCACGGTCACGTCCGGATTTTTTACCAGCTTCTCGGTTGGACTCAGCCCGTTGTTGTATTCGAGAAAATTAAAACGGCGAACTTTATAGGGGCAGTTGTTCGAACAGTAGCGTGTGCCGACGCAACGATTGTAAACCTGCAGGTTCAAGCCTTCATCGTCGTGCACCGTGGCGCCAACCGGACAAACCAGTTCGCACGGCGCGTTCTCGCAATGCATGCACGGCACCGGCTGATGCGTAAATTCTGGATCGTCCGCAGCGCCTGAATAATAGGTGTCCACTCGAATCCAGTGCATCTCGCGGTGCATGGCGACCTGTTGCTTGCCGACTACTGGAATGTTGTTCTCCGCCTGACAGGCAATCGTGCACGCATGACAGCCGATGCAGACGTTCAGGTCCACGACCATTCCCCACTTGTAGCCCTTGTAGGGATATTCCGTCGGGTTATACAGCGTCTCGTCAATCGAGGGATGATTCTCCTTCTCCTGCGCGAAGTGCGGATTGGAGACGAATTCTTCGAACGTGCCGTCGTGAAGAATCCCGCGAGGACCGTGCACGTCGTGATGTTGTTGAGTACCCACAAACGAATGGCGCGCCCCGTTTTTGCGAATTGTTAGTCCATCGCCGAACCAAAACGCGTCGGCGGTCCGCAACGCGTAAGCATTGAATCCGACATTGCGTCCAACACGGCCCGCTACTTCGCGTCCATAGCCCAGCGGCATTGTCACCGAATTTTCTGCCTGGCCAGGCTGAATCCAGACCGGTGCCTGGATGGTGCGATCGCGAAAAGTTACATCGACAATGTCGCCATTCTCCAACTCCTCTCGTTTCGCCAACTGCGGGCTGATTAGAGCTGCGTTGTCCCAAACCAGCTTTGAAAACTGGCGCGGCAACTCCTGCAGCCAACCGTTGTTCGCGTATCGGCCGTCGCGCACGCTCACGTCGGGACGAAAAAGGAGTTCAAGTTTGGAACCCTGCATCTCAGTCCTCTCCCTTTCAGCAGGGAGAGAGGCGGAAGCAGCAAGTGCAGGCGACTCGCCGTGGTTAGGAAATGATGGCGCAGCCAGTTCACGGACAATTCCATCACTCAGCGCGCGCCGCCATTTCGCCTCAAAATCAGGTACCGGGTTCTCTGTTTGCCAGCGCGTGTGAACAATTTCGTAGGAAGTCCGCGGCGATTGGCCGGTGAGCGCTTCGAGAACTTCGTGCGCAGACGTTCCCGCGTACATCGGCTCGATGAGCGGCTGCGCAATGGATACCGATCCGTCAAACGCTCGAGTGTCACTCCAGGATTCGAGAAAATGCAGAGCCGGAATGTGCCAGTGTGAATGACGCGATGTCTCGTTGAAGTAGACGCTGTGATGCACGCGCAACTTCACTTTTTCGAATGCCGCAGCGAAATCGAAATCTGCCGCCGCGTCGTAGCGCGGATTACCGCCAAGAACAATGAGCAGCTCGACCGCGCCTCCGCGCATCTCATCGACGAGTTCTCGGAAGCCGATGCGGTTTGCCGGTAGTGCCAGCGGCGGTACCGGCGAAATCGTGACGCCGTTGTTGCCGAGCTTTGTGTTGATCTGTGATACGAGAGCGTGCACCTCTAACGGCTGTGTTTCGCCGGCGATGATAATGCTGACACCGCGATTGGCTTTGAGATCTCGGACGACGGCCTCAATCCAGTCTTGCCAAGGATGGTGGATCTTTCCGTCGGATGAACTCGACGGCCTTAAGCCGTCGAGTTCAGTTAGGCCCGCTCTAGTTGCGATTGCTTGTGCGAGCGGCAGAATGTCACGAGCCGCGACCGCGATTCGATGGTCGGCGTTCGATCCGGTGATAGTGGGCGTCGGCTCTGCGGCGTAAAAACGGCTCATCCGCGCACCCTCGGCATCGATAATGCGCCGCGCATAGCTGAAATCCCGCGCGTATCGCAACGCGTAGGGATGTGCGTAAAGAAAATCAGATTCGAGTGCGACAACGACTTTCGCCTTGGAAAAATCGCATAGCCATTCGTTCGCGTTGAGATTGTCGCGATTCAGCGGATCCCAAATGCACCAGCGCGCAGCGGGAAATTTTTGCATCACGTCGGCCAGTTGAGCCAACAACGTAGGCGAGCTGATCGCCTCGGTGAGAATGCGCAGTGTCGCGCCGGCTGCAGGTTTTACTGACTCAAGTGCAAGATTCAGCGCATTCCAAAAATCATCGAGCGTCTTAATCCCTCCACCGGTGGTAACGGTCTGAGCTCTGTCCGGGTCATAAAGGTCGAGGACGTCGGCTTGGGCCCAAACGCTTGTCGCGCCAAGGCTCGCGGGATGGGTCGGGTTTCCTTCGATTTTTGTCGGTCGCCCTTCGTAACCTGTTACCAGCAGCCCCTGGCCAAAACCGTCGTATTGGGTTGCGGTTGCAAATCGGAGCGGCTTGCCCGGAATGACAACTTCCGGCTGTTCGACGTAGGGAACAATTTTTTCCAGAGGCTGTTTCGTGCAGGCGCCCAATCCTGCTAGCGCGAGGGTGGCGCTGCTGAGGCGGAGAAATTCTCGACGGCTGAGACCCGCCGGCCATTCGCTAGCGCCAGGAGCAAATTCATCGGTCGAATTTGCTCTTGTGATCGGTGATCGGTGATCGGTGGTCGGTATTTGCCTCTCGCGCTTCATGATTTCGGTTCACCGATCACTTGTTTTCACCGGTGACACGTGCCGCAGTTGGTCAGGTGCCCAGTCGTATCGACGTGATACCGAGTCACCAACTTTGCGCCTTCGACTTGCTGCTCTGGCGGCGGTTGCCACGCCACATCGAAAACTTTATCGCGCGGACGGATATATTTTTGCGGCTCGCGATGGCAATCGAGACACCATTTCATGTAGAGCGTCTGCGTTTTTTGCGTCAGCGGCATTTGATCGATGCGCCCGTGGCAGGTCGAGCAGCCGATGCCTTTTGCGACGTGAATACTGTGATTGAAATAGACGTAGCCCGGCAAATCGTGAACGCGATTCCATTTCAACGGGGCGCTCGTAGAAAGACTTTGCCTGACCGCCGCCAATACCGGCGCATCGTTGAAGATTTGCGAATGGCATGTCATGCAGGTCTGAGTGGACGGCAATCCCGCGAACGCGGACTTTTCCACTGAGCTATGGCAGTAGCGACAATCGATGCCGTCATCGCCCACATGATGTTTGTGGCTGAATGGTACCGGTTGATCTAACGGCACCCCGACGTAGGTGGTATACGGTGACCAGTAAATTGTCGAGGTAGCCCAGCCTGCGCCACAAACCAGAACGACGACGCCGACGATGATCACCCGGGAGTGAACGTTCGCGCGGGGCGAGAAGAGTTGGGCCATGAAAGCTAATGTTTCTTCCTCGCAAATAAATCGGGCACGGAAGCGGGCTGGGACGCCTGCAATCAGCGCTCACATCCGGGCGAACGGCAACCCGGAACCGCTTACTGATCGGATTTCAGAGTCCGAGCGCAGAGCGTGCCTCACGCGCGAACTTGAAACCCGACAGAGGCGACGCGCTGGCGTCGACATTCTTGGCGAGTGCGAGCACCTGAAAAGTCCGCCCGAGCATTTCGGGGTGCAACAGCGTTTGCAGCGCGCGTTTGGCCTTGCGATCGGCACCGGCCAAAACTCGACGGCTTAAAGCCGTCAAGTTTGACGAGGGGCCTTGCAGGATGTCTGGCCAAGTTGAGATGATTCCGGTTAGGAAGTGATGTTGATCGGTGAATCCTGCGATGCGCAATCCATTTGCCTCTGCGCGACGGGCAATGCTTGTCCAATCGACCTGCATGGTGATGTCCGCGTGACCAATTTCCTCAAAGGGCGAGTCCACGTGCCGATGGCGGGCGCGAACCTGGACATTTCCCTGAAATTCATTGCCCAAACGCCCGTAATCAATCGTGATCACATAACCGCGTTGCAAATTTGCTGCGACGTTGTCCACCCAATCGAGCGCAGCTTGATTAAACGCCATGCTTGAACGTGGACGCTCGATGAACAGAATCTTGTCGCCTTGAAGATCGACGAGTTTTTCTGTGTTGCATCTGATCAAGCGTACCGGCATGGCGTCCAGTAGTTCGTTTGAAAAATGGATACCCGTGAATGGTTCAAATGAACTCCTCCATTCAACTTTGTTCCGAAATGGTTCCAGGGCCTGCGATTGCTGCTCTCGCAAAATCGGAAATGGCTCGATTATTCGGTACCGCGAAGCTTCGAAGAATTCCGGCGCGCGCTCTTGCAAAGATTGGAGAATGTCGCGCGCGAACTGGCCATCATGTGCGCCCTGCTCAACAATGACAAAGTCGTTGATTTTGCCGAGTTCCTCCCAGATCTCAGCGAATTGTGCCACCATCAGTTGCCCGAAAAGCGGCCCGACGCTGACGTTAGTGAAATAATCACCCTTCCGGCCAATCGCGCAGGCGCCGGAGGAATAGTATCCGTGCTCGGGATGGTAAAGCACCTGCTCCATAAACCAGGCGAAGGAAACTGGTCCATGTTTTTTGATTTCGGCGCGAATCAGGCTGACTAACGTAGGATTTCCGTCCCGAGTGTTCAACGTCCAACCCGCCTACGCTGAAAGCTTCGGCGTGGCAAGTATTCAACCCTCGCCGCCCGGTGATTATGAGACCCTCCGCAGGGCCAGAGGGCTCTGTAAGCCAAACCTATGCTGGAAAATTAGTGGCTTCTCGCGAATTGCGGCGAAGAAATGAAGCAGAAAATATGCACCAGCGAGAGAGAGGTTCGGCCTCTACGTCTCCGATAAGGATCGGGCGCTTTGTGCAGTTGATCTGGGGTTGCGCTTTTTTGACGATATGATTTTAGCAAGTCGCTGCGTTTCGCGATAAAATTCTTTTGATCGCCGAAGCCGATTCTGTCGTTGTTGAACCTTGATCTGTTGGCAGCGCCGGCGAATCGCCCACAACTCGCGCAGTTTACTCCAGAATGTCTCTTTCATATTCGGTATCGCTTTGCTCGTTTAGTGAACTCGCGAGAGATCTCATAGTTCTCAACCTGCCGCAGGGCGCGGCGAAGAGTCAAAATCTTTAGTGTTACTTTCGTGTGACAGCGGTTCTTCGCTGACGGGAGAAGGGGCCACAGCGTTTGCTTCATTTGTCGCTCGCTCCAGAATTCTAGAGGATTGATCGGTCATGAGTTTCTATGTTTCAGTTTGTTGTTCTGCTTGCGCTCTTTGCGCTTCCATAGCTAATGACCGGCAACCAATCTCGCCGGTTACATTTTTGTTCTGACGCAAAGATGGTTGGGAAATGCGCTGGCAGAAAGGCGCCAACGCTACGAGTGTTTCTCGGGAATTGCGAGGCGAAGTTCTCGAAAATGATGAAAACGATGCCGAGATTGCTCAAGGCACGAAGCCTGCATTCCGTGGCGTCTTGAGAACTTAATGTCTACCATAACAGTAGGAAATCAGCTCAAATCCTACTTGTCAAGTAGGAATTTCTAAAAGGCGGGATGCAGGCGAACAACGAGCGCTTGGCGTAATCATTTTGAAATGCCTATCCCCGTCGGCAAATCATCACAAATGCGTCCCTTTTCCCCAATGCTTTCGTCGGCCCTGATGCGCCATATTGTCTTGCGCTAAGCGGTTAGACCATTTAACAACTAGAATCCCGCTCGATAGCCGAGGTATGAGTTCCGCTACAAGATTCCGCCTTATACTCGTGGAGGCCTAAATCTGAGTACTTTGCAAACTCACAACCACCTCGTACTGCCGCACGGCGGCGAACTCGTTGATCTAAGAGTGAGCGAGGAGAGAGCAGCCGAGCTCAAAGCGCAGTCCAGGCACTTTCCTTCCTGGGACCTAACGGCTCGCCAGGTCTGCGATCTGGAACTGCTTTTGGGCGGTGGTTTTTCTCCCCTGCGCGGCTTCATGACCAAGGCGGATTACGAAAGTGTTTGTCATTCTCTGAGGCTAACGACAGGCATTCTTTGGCCGATCCCGATCACGCTCGATATGAGCGAACGTTTTGTGAAGTCCTTGAAGCCGAAGAACAGCAAAATTGCACTGCGCGATCCTGAGGGATTAATGCTCGCTGTCTTGAATGTGGAAGATGTGTGGCAGCCTGACCCTAAAGTTGAAGCCGCGGAGGTTTTTGGTACGACCAGCCCGATCCATCCCGGCGTTGACTATCTACTGAACAAAGTAAACCGCTGGTACCTCGGCGGCACTGTTGAAGGTCTGCGGCTTTCATCCATTTACGATTTTAAGAGCCTGCGCGCAACGCCCGCCGAATTACGGGCCGAATTTGCCCGTCTCGGCTGGCGTCGAGTGGTGGCGTTTCAGACTCGGAATCCCATGCACCGCGCGCATGTGGAACTCACTCTTCGGGCAGCTAAACAGGTGGAGGCCAGCCTGCTGATCCATCCCGCCGTCGGAATCACTAGGCCCCGTGATGTAGACTACTTTACGCGAGTCCGCTGCTATCAACTCATAATGGCGAAGTTTCCGCCGGGCACAGCAAAACTTTCGTTGTTGTCGCTTGCGATGCGAATGGCGGGACCACGAGAAGCAATCTGGCACGCTCTGATCCGCAAAAACCACGGCTGCTCGCATCTAATTGTTGGACGCGACCATGCCGGGCCGGGCAAAGACGCGAACGGTAATCCATTCTACAAACCTTACGAGGCTCAAGACTTATTCAGGAAATACGAAGCTGAGATCGGCGTCCGCATGGTTGCATTCAACGCGATGGTTTATGTGGAAGACAAAGATAAATATTTGCAAGAAAACGAAGTTCCTGCGGGCGCCCGGGTGCTGAACATTTCTGGCACGGAATTGCGTCAGCGACTCAATGAAGGCCGCGACCTTCCGGGATGGTTTACCTATTCTGATGTGGCCCAGGAGCTACGGCGCAGTTTTCCACCACGGCATAAACAGGGAGTAACAATATTCTTCAGTGGGCTCTCCGGGGCGGGGAAATCGACCATTGCCAATGTTCTGTTTATCAAATTCCAGGAGGTGGGCGGCCGGCCCGTGACGCTGCTGGACGGTGACCTGGTTCGAAAACACCTTTCCTCAGAACTCGGCTTTTCAAAGGAACACCGGGATATTAATATCCGTCGAATCGGGTACGTTGCCTCCGAGATTACTAAGAATCGCGGGATTGCTATTTGTGCTCCAATTGCGCCGTATGACGTCACGCGGAAAGAGGTACGCGCGTTGATTGAGCCTTTCGGCGGCTTTGTCATGGTGTACCTCTCGACTCCGGTTGAGATATGCGAACGCCGCGACCGGAAGGGTCTTTACGCGAAAGCGCGTGCTGGAATTCTCAAGGACTTCACTGGTGTTTCTGATCCGTATGAGGAACCCAAGGATGCGGAAGTTGTCATCAATACCGCCGAGGTCACGCCTGAAGAAGCGGCGCAGGCAATCATGTTACATATGGAGCGCGAAGGATTTATCGGGGTTAACAATAATCTGTAACCCCGCTGAATGTGTTGTGAACTCACCCTGCGAAAAAGATTGCAATCCTGACGTCGGATAGCCGGTCGCGACGGCTTGGTCCCGTGCGCCGCTGCTCTCTTTTACGTCGTTGCGCGCGCGTAACTGACCGCTCTCACCGTAGCCAAACAGTTAGTTGCTCACGAAGCGAAAAAACATCATAATTCGGGCGAGCGTTAGCGAATTTTGACCTGTGATGTCGCAGGCGAGTCGACGGAACAATCGGCGGGTATTGACAAGCGAATAGACGAACATGATCGGACCACGCGAGCTAATTGAGAACCTGCGCACGGACTGCATACATTATCTCGGCGATCGCCCCTGTTGGCCGCACGTGGAATCGGGGCATCGCTGCACCTGTATCCATTTTCAGCTAACGAAGCGACGCGGGGTTATTATTAAGCTTGGCGCGGCTGGCGATGTGTTGAGGTCAACTCCTTTACTGCGCGCTCTCGAGCCCCCCAAGACCGGCACGAAGATACTTTGGGTTACCCACTCTCCTGACCTCTTGCCCGCCGATGCCTGTGAAGCGGTCCATCCTACTGCGGCAACGCTGGCGCGAATCGCGCAGGGCACATGGGATTTTTGTTGGAATCTTGACAAGGATCCGGAGGCATGTGCCATCGCCGCATCTACGAAAGCTACGGAATATCGAGGTTACATGCTTCGGGACGGCGTGCCGTTTCCCGTGGATGAAGCTGCATGGCACAAATTTGCGACTGGCATAGATAACCCATATAGCCGCCGCAATCGCCAAAGCTACGTCGAAGAGATTTTCGATATCACTGGGTTACCTTTCAAGGGAGAAGAATATTGGCTTCGCGGCACCACTGCCACTGCAAGGGAAAGGGCGGCCCAGCTTCTACCGAAAGATTCTGCAATAGGACTAAACATTGGGGCCGGCAGGCGCTGGCCTTCTCGAATTTGGCCGGTGGAGTACTGGATTGAATTAATCAAACTGCTCAAGGGGCGAGGATTGCAACCGGTTCTATTAGGAGGGCCAGAGGAAGTCGAGATGTCAGCCCGGCTGGTTGACGCGACGGGTTGTTTGGCGTCAGGCGTTCAATCTTTGGAAACCTTTTATGCGATAATCGAGCGCTGCCAGTGCATCGTCAGTGCAGTCACCATGGCTATGCATTTAGCGATCGGCGCGCGTACGCCTTTAGTGCTGCTGAACAATATTTTTAATCGCTATGAATTTGAGCTTTACGGCCGCGGAGAGATTGTAGAACCGCCTACTCCCTGCGACTGTTATTATAGTGGAGTATGCCGCACGGGCCGCAAATGCATCAACGAGATTTCGCCCGAGGCTGTGTTTGAAGCGGTTCTGCGTTCCCTGAAGGCGGCGGACAGAGCGGAAGATTCCAAACACTTACACGCTCGAGAAGCGAGTTGAGATTCGCGCACCCGGTCATCGCGGCAGTTCGCGAGCGAGTTGCTGAAATCGCCTCGCCTTTCGATCTCCAGTAAGGGCAGGGGTCAGTCGGTTTGCGAGAGATTTGCCAAATCGATTGTCGCGAGTTGTGGCGATGCCTCTGGCATGCGAGACTGACTTTCGCCTTCCGCATCGTCATTAAGACCGCATTGCGTTTGTAACTCGAAGGGTCGCACCGCCAGTGCAGGATAAAAGAGGGCTCGGGATGCCTGTTGGTGAAGCTCCTTAAATATTCTCCGCGAAATTTTCGGACCGCTGCTCGGTATGCAATCGCTTGATGCTGGAACATCGGGTTGCAGCCCGTGTCCCAGCGAGCTTTCAGCCAGCTGCTTTTCGCTACAGCCCAGAAACAGCTAAAATGCCTGTTTGCCGTATAGGCAAATGCTATCTTCCTGAAATCGCCCGCATGGCGGAATTGGCAGACGCGCTGGACTCAAAATCTATGATAGGCCGTTGCTAACGATTCTTACCTATCGTCCATGTGCGCCAGCCAACGACACAAAACGTCTATAACCGGCATCCATCGCGTCAATATAGCGGCAATGCTTGGATTCATATATGCGCGGAGGCGCGAGATCCCCGCTTGCCGTCATCACGTGTCCTATAGATCTGTGTCATAAACGCATGTTTCACTTGGTAGGAAAGCCTCCCCGCAATTCCAGCTTCTGAGATTTGCCAATTAGTTTGCGCGATATGCGCGCCCAAAGATGGACTCAACGTGTAATGTTCATATGAACATTTACAATGCGAAGATTTGTCGAGAATAAAAACACGCTACGCAACGCGCTGTGTTTTAGAAATTAGGGGAGCGAGAACAGAAACGCGCGCTTGCTTGAGAGGCCTTTTGACTTAGCCCTCTCACTCCCGTAGAAGTACATGGAAAGAAGGACAACCAGATGGCCGTGCCACACGGAAAGTTTGAAAAGCGCATGGTGGCCTTTGAGTTCCGCTGTTTTCCAAAAAGGATTGAAATTCCAGTCGCTCTCCGGGACCAGCCATTCGATACTTGCCAGACGTCAGCGCGTTTAGCCCATGTGTTGCGCAGATCGGGCGTTCGCGTGCTTGGCGACCTTCAAGGGCGGAAGGTAGGCGATTTTGCGTGGCAGAAAAATTGTGGATTCAATACGTTGCATGAGTTGGATTCACTTGTACGCGGCGTTCAATCTCTGGCAGAGAATGTGTCTCGTGCAGGAAATGGAACTTATAGCCGTCGCCGCGCCTGCTGCGCCGCAGCGCAGCGAAGGCGGTTGGGCAAAGCGCACGCTTTGCACAGAAAGGCAGGTACAGAAGCTAATTTTAGCATTCCGAAATCAGTTTGTAAGTTGCAGTTTGACGAATTGCCGATCACGAGACGTTTAGCAGGTGTTGTCCGATCGATCGGAGCTCGGACCTTGGGCGATCTGAATGGGCTCAGCGCTTGTGAGTTGCTTCAATGCAAAAATTGTTACTGGCACACTGTGGCCGAAATCGAGCAACTGATCGAGCGGGCAATTGCGGGCGAGTTTGATGCGAAGCGTATCGAAGAGTCCGAGGCAGCCGCGGAATTGTTAACTTTACTCGAGCAGGGAATGGCGAAGCTATCGCGCCGGGAAAATCAGTTTCTTCTTGCCAGAATCAGAGGCCTGACCTTCGCAGAGATTGGTCGGCGATTTGGCGTTACGCGAGCGCGGGTGCATCAGGTCACCGTCAAGGCGCTTGATACTCTCAGGAAGACATGGGGTCCCCGAGTGCCGCTTCTCCTCGATATGATGAAGCGTCACTTGTCGCTTTCAAATGCTTCGGAGCTGACTCCGGCATTGCTCGAGCAATGGGTAGGTGAATCTTCAAGGTGCTTGCGATTATCAAGACAAGCGCACGTGCGTTTGATCGCCGAACTGGATGCAGACATCCTCCTGGCGACGAAGAGGGAATTTTTGTGCTGAAATACTCGTGGGTGCGCAATCGCCGCAAGGCCGAACGCTGATCGAGTTCTAAAAACAGGCAGCTTTTCATCCGCTGGCCTAACGCGACACCCGGGACTCGCTCAAGTTCCAAAAACCTCAAATCAGGGTCGGGGCATGCATTTGCCAACAAACGCCTTTGGTAGTCGCTTTTCTACTGTGGAGTGAGCACTGCGGATTGAGAGTTTTTGAAAGAAAAATGCGCGACTAGCGCAGCGCAGATAATCCCGAGGACTGCCGCGCAAACAACGTCCGAAAGGTAATGCGCACCAAGGTACATTCGCGAGAGCCCGATCAGAATCGGGATCGGGAGACAGGCGAGCCCGATGCGAGGGCGTGCGAAAATCAAAACGCCAAAAAACGCGGTTGAGGCGCCGACGTGACCGGAGGGAAATGCGTTGTATTTGGCGCTGAACCTGTTCCTAACTTGTTCCGTTCTTATAGACGGACGGGCGCGACCTGTTGCGATTTGAATGCCGCGCCCGATTACGCCGGCAATCGCGAGCGCCATTAACATCGACAAAAAAATTCGCATCCATTTTTTGCCCTGGCGCTGCCAGGCGATTCCTAAAAGGAGCAATCCAAGGGCAAGATGTAAGGGCCAATCACCATACAAGCTCACGTTGCGCATGAAATTGCGCATCATGGGGTTTTGATGTTGCGCCATGAAATCGCGTACCGCCTCGTCGAAATAGAATGCTGTTGCGATCGCTATCGCCGCAATGACGATGCCGATCAGCCAATAAAAAAAGCCGGCGCGCTTCACAAATAAGTTCCCGTGAGTTTTAGCGGGCGCTATTTTGAGCGCGCTCTTGAAATCCGCAATACGCAATTCCGTCTTTCTGTTCTTCGGCTTGGTCCTTTTTCATCTGGCCGGCACGTGGAGCCTGCCGCTGATCGATCGTGACGAACCGCGATTCGCAGAGGCATCGCGAGAAATGATCCAGCGCGCTGATTACGTCGTTCCTTACTTCAATAATCAGCTACGACTGGACAAACCTCCCCTCGCCTATTGGGCGCAGGTAGCGAGCTATCGCATCTTTGGTGAGAACGATTTCAGCGCGCGCTTTCCATCCGCGATCGCGGCAGCGCTGATTGCTCTCGTGATTTTTGCCTGGAGCCGCCGCAACGGCGCGACCTCGGTTGGTTGGTGGACCGCGATTATTTTCACACTTTCGCTACAGACTTTTGTTCATGCAAAAGCCGCAGTCGCTGACATGTGGCTCGTCCTGTTTATGACGTTGGCGCACTGGAGTGGCTATGAGCTCATTTGCAGGAAGCAAACATCCAACGCCCAACGCCCAACGCCCAACATCCAACGGAGATGGTCGTGGATATTCTATCTCTCGCTAGCGTTTGGTTTTCTGGCGAAGGGACCGATTGCATGGTTACCGCTGCTCACTGTTGGAGCGACAATTATCCTTGCGCGAGATTGGGAGTTGGCTCGGCATCTCAAATTGCTGCGTGGAATTTTGCTGATGCTCGCCGTTGTCGCGCTTTGGGGAATTCCCGCGCTGGTTCAAACTCACGGCCAATTCTTGGCGATTGGAATCGGGCGACATGTCATTAGTCGGTCCCTTGCGACGATGGAAGGTCACGGGGCAAGTTCGTTTGGGATGTATCTGGTGCTCCTACCGTTCTATTTTGTAACAATCTTCGTCAGTTTCTTTCCCTGGTCGATCAAGTTGCCGTGGTTGGTCCGGCAATTGTGGAGACAAAAAAAGGCCGGGAACGCCGATCCCGGCTACAGCCAAAATCAGCTCGATAATTATCTCCTCACGGGCATCGCAATCATTTTTGTGATCTTCACACTGGTTGCAACGAAGTTGCCCCATTACACGTTGCCGGCCTTTCCGCTGCTCGCTCTCCTGCTTGCGCGGCATTGGCAACGGGCAACCGCGAACACAAATCACGGCTCCTTGTTTCGAACAGTCGCTATCGCTACTGCCTGTGTATGGATTGCAATTGCGTTAATCATTCCGCCGTTGGTCGCACGGTTTTTTCCCGCCTATCAGCTTTTCCGGGAATCGCGTCCACATTTGCAGCCGAACATGCAATTTGCGTCCGTCGAATTCGAGGAGCCGAGCGTAGTCTGGTATTTTCGCAGTCGCGTTCAAAGCTTTCTCACACGGCTAAACAAAAAGAACGTAGTCGACTTCATGTCCGGGCCAGGCCCTCGTTTTGTGATTGTACCGACTTCACTTGCCCAGGCGCTTTTTCCAAATCGTCCCCAAACGTGGACATCTTTTTCCGCGCGTGGCCTCAACATCGCGAAGGGGAAACGGGTTGATCTCACGCTCGTGCTAAAGCCGGAGTGATTCGTTGAAGTGATGAAGCGTTGAAGCGGTTTCCTTCGTCTGTCATGTTGAGCAACGTGAAGCATCTCTGGCTATTGGCTTGCGGCATATGAGGCTCCAGAAATAATCAGAGATTCTTCGCTTCGCTCAGAATGACAAACAACACATTCCCCCGCTTTAACGCTCCAATCTTTTTAACGAATCCATGATCACTTTTCTCTACGGTAAACTGGTGAGCGCTTTGCCTACGCACGCAATCGTCGATGTCGGCGGCGTTGGTTACGAAGTTTTCATCCCGCTCTCCAGCTACGATAGGCTTCCGGAACCAGGCCAGCCCATTCGTATTCTCACGCACCTGGCTGTCCGCGAAGATGCGCATGTGCTTTACGGATTCATGACGCCCGCTGAGCGTGACCTTTTCCGATTACTCGTAAACAACGTAAGCGGCATCGGACCGAAGCTGGCGCTCGCAGTGCTTAGTGGAATGAGCGTGACCAATTTTAAGGCCGCCGTCGTAAACTCCGATGTCGCGGCAATTTCAAAAATCAGCGGGCTCGGAAAAAAAACGGCTGAGCGAATCGTTTTGGAATTAAAGGACAAGCTGGGAGTGGCGGCGGCCTGGGAAGCAGCTAGTGCCGCACACGCGCCTACTCCGGAAGCGGAGCAGGCCAACGAGGCCGTGCTCGCGTTGATCGCGCTTGGTTATAAACAGATCGATGCTCACAAAGCCGTGCGCGACCTCCAGGAGAAAGGCGAAGCGAAACCAGCGGAAGAACTGGTGAAGCTCGCGCTGAAGAAAATGGCGGCCGGAAGATGATCGACGGTTGAGAGTTGAGTAGTGAGAGTTGAGAGTTGCGCAACTCGATGCTCACACAATCCGACAGATTGCAAACCATTCGCGCTGCCTTCCCGAGGGAAGGCCTTTTCGCGGAAAAGGCCTGGTTGCTCTCGCCTGATGCGTTTCCGGTGGAGAAAAAATTTGTCGCTGAATTGGAACAACTCGGACATCGCCTGTTCGTTTTTCAGCGGGCCTGTAATCAGCTCTATCAGCTGAGCATCAAGGGCAAGCAGCCTGCGTGGATAGCGCGTTATCTCGATGCCGGTAAACCCAAAGAGCTGATTGAGTTTTCGAGGCGCAAAGAAATTCGGGACGATTTACCGCGGGTGATTCGTCCCGATCTAATTCTGACGGAAAAGGGCTATATCATTGCCGAAATCGATTCTGTGCCAGGCGGAATCGGTCTGACCGGCTGGCTCAACCAGACCTATTCAACTTTCGACAGCCAGATCATCGGCGGCGCAGACGGAATGCTGGAGGGTTTTCGCACTGTGCTGCCAAACGGAGGTGACATCGTTATCTCGCAAGAGGCCGCGACTTACCGGCCGGAAATGGAATGGATCGCCGCGCGATTGAATCAAAAGATACTCGATACTGGAAGCTCGATCCTAGATGAAGAGCGGGTATCCTCGGAAAATCCAGCATCCGGGATCAAGCATCCAGAATCAGCACCGTCATGGCGCGTTGTTGCAGCTGAGAACTACGAACCGCAGGACGGACGCGCCGTGTATAGGTTCTTCGAATTATTCGATCTGCCAAACATTCCCGGGATCGAGAACACTTTACGAGCGAATGCTGAAAGTCGCATCAGCATAACCCCACCGATCAAACCCTATCTCGAAGAGAAAATGTGGTTCGCGCTTTTTTGGATGCAGCCGCTGCGTGAATTTTGGCGACGCGAATTAGGCGAGAAATATTTCAGTAAGCTACAGGAAGTGATCCCCTACTCGTGGCTGCTCGATCCAACGCCCTTGCCACAACATGCAGTCATACCACGCCTGGAGATTCATGACTGGCGCGAGGCAGCGAAATTCAGCCAGAAAGATCGCGATCTTCTTTTGAAAGTGAGCGGCTTCTCACCGCTTGGCTGGGGCAGCCGCGGCATCACGCTTGGCGCCGATCTGCCGCACGCGGAATGGGAAAAGCGAATCAACCATGCACTCGAGACATTCGATTCGTCACCTACGATCATGCAACGCTTTCAGAAAGGCAGTCTGTTCGATCATCAGTATTGGGATCCGGATTCTAATGAGTTAAAGACAATGAAGGGCCGAGTGCGCCTTTGCCCCTATTTCTTTGTGGAACCGAATCGTGTAACATTGCGAGGGGCGCTGGCGACAATCGCTCCGGCCGACAAAAAGTTTGTGCACGGCATGAGTGACGCGATTCTGGTTCCGTCGAAGATGCAGTGATGTCCAACACTGCGAATTTAAAGCGTGCAAACCCGCTGGCCTTGCCTCAAAAACGCCGCATGAACATCACCAAAAACCTCGGAATGCTCCTCCTCTCGATCTACCTAATTCTTGCTGGAATCACTCTGCTATTCCACATCACGATTCCGACAATCATTATGGGAATTCTGGCGCTGGCAGCTGGCATTTTGATTCTCATTGGCAAATAGTAACACCTCTCTTGGTCCTGATCTTCACGGTTACCCTTCAAGAGCGACGAATAGTCTAAGTCCGAACTTTTCGGAGTGGAGATGGCCGATGTTATTGTGAAACGGGAATCCGTTTGTGGTGTTGAAACCACGCCAGCTGTTCGCGAAAAACCCTTGCGTCTTCGGGCGAAATTCCTTTTACAGCTAACGCTTGAGCTGCATACCGGACAGCGGAATCAAAGTCTCCAGTCTCGGCGTAAGCGGCCGCAAGCGTATCGATCATGTCCTCGTCTTTCCACTGCATGATGCTGCAAGCGGCCTTCGCATCCTTGACTGCTTGTTGCCCATTACGAAATGACGAGTCCGGGCAAGTCGCCTGAAACCACGCCCGGTCGCTCAGCGCCCTGGCCAATGTAACAGGCCGAGGGTGGAGGGAGATCAGATAATTAAGCTCTTTCAATGCTTCCGCATATTTCCCAAGGCGCACCTTGACACTGGCGCGCAACAGGGACGCCTCGACGCAGCCTGGATATTGTCGGAGCGCTTCGTTGCAGTCCTGAATGGCGAGTTCGTATTTGCCCTCTTTTCTAAAAATCTGGGCGCGAATGTAGAGCGCTGGCCACAATTTGGGATCGATTCGAAGCGCTACATCAACATTGCGCTTTGCACCGGCAACATCCCCATTTCTTAGCTGATCGCTTGCATCGCTACATAGTTTCATCACCGCCCGCTGGTGAGCAGGGGTGTTAACGATGATGGGTACGCTTCCGTGAACAGCCGTCATGCTCGCGATAACTGCAATAAGGAGCACAATTATTCTTATGGACATAATTTGGTCTGGTTGGTGGACGCGATTTGTAATAGAAAACGCGGCCGTCTGGCAAGCAAAGATCGTCCACTTTCAGTGCAATGCTATTTGCCTATAAGTCATCTCACACATAAAACTCATCCCGTTGCTTACGGGCCGAGGGCGGTCCGGCTCCATCACATACACCGACGATCAACGTTGGAGATGGCCTGCCCTCAGGCCGTTTCCGTGATTTATAAGATGGCGTCCAACTTGTTTTGAGATATGAAACGCTTTGACGACAGATCCCGCTCAATGGTGCCAACAGCGGCCAACGCGAAGGAGTTATCGGCAGTCACACTGCGCAAAATTACCTGGCGTCTAATTCCGTTCCTTTTCTTGCTTTACACTATAGCTTGGCTTGACCGAGTGAACGTCGGCTTCGCGGCGTTGGAGATGAACGCCGATCTCGGGTTCAGTTCAGTGACCTTTGGTTTCGGCTCGGGTATCTTCTTTCTTGGTTATTGCCTGTTTGAGATACCAAGCAATATCATCCTTGAACGAGTTGGAGCCCGGCTTTGGATCTCGCGAATCATGGTAACGTGGGGCCTGATCTCCGCCAGCCTGATGTTTGTGCGGACTCCCGCAGTTTTCTACCTGCTGCGATTTCTTCTTGGAGTAGCTGAAGCCGGATTCTTTCCCGGAGTGATTTACTACTTGAGCCTGTGGTATCCTACAGCGCATCGCGCGCGAGCGATTGCGGCTTTCATGACTGCGGTGCCCGTGACGGGGTTAATAGGAGGTCCTTTATCGGGAGCCCTGCTGGAGTTAGATGGTCTTCATGGGTTAGCGGGCTGGCAATGGTTATTCCTAGTGGAAGGGTTGCCCGCGGTGATCCTGGGTACCAGCGTCCTTTTCTATCTGAAGGATCGTCCCGAAACAACGAGCTGGCTAGCTCCGCCAGAACGCGACTGGCTGGTAGAAACACTTGCAGCCGAGCAAAGAGCTTGTCTGCCAAGACCAGACATCCGTATGGCTCTGATCGATGCCACTGTTTGGAAGTTAGGGGTCATCTTCCTTCTGGTCGCAGCCGGATTCTATGGTTACTCCTTCTGGGCGCCACTTGTTATCAAGTCGCTTACCGGCCTTGGTAACTTCAAGGTAGGTCTGGTAATTGCTGCAATTAGCGCGGTAACGATTTTAGCAATGCTTCTGAATAGTTATCACTCGGATCGCACGGGCGAACGAGCGCTACACATAGCTGTGCCGCTGTCACTAATGGCTGTCGGTTTCGCTGGATGTGCTCTGATGCGCCAGCCAGTGTTAGCCATCGTTGCCCTGGCGCTTGTTCCGTTGGGACACTGCGCCAGTTATGGGCCGTTTTGGTCCATGCCTACCCAGTTTTTCACTGGACCCGCAGCTGCCGCCGGAATAGCTCTCGTGACGACGATCGCGAACCTCGGCAGCTTCGCAGGCCCGGCGATTATCGGCGCATTGAAGGCGCGGACTGGGACACACGTCGAATCGTTCCTGCTTCTCGGCGGAATGGCACTCGTCGCGGCGCTGCTTGCGTTAAGAATAGGTCCGTCGCCGACGCGGAGTAGCGAGCAACCAGCACCAATCGTTTGATAGCACACACGCAACCGGATCTGCGCATTTAGCTCATCCGGTTACGGAGGCAGCCGCGAATTCTTTTTATGCGGATTCAGTTCGCTCCCGTGGTATTTCTTATTAGCGCCGCGATCGCATCTGCGGTGGAGCTACAAAAGGTAGCAAATTTTCCCGAGCAACAAATTACAGGCGTAGGTGTCTCGACAAAGTCCGGCCGCATCTTCGTGAATTTCCCCTATTGGTCGGATGATCACTCCATTTCGGTGGCAGAAATTGTGAACGGCCAGCCCAAGGCATTTCCCAACGACGAATGGAACACGCCTGGCCCTGCGGGTTCACATTTTGTCTGTGTTCAAAGCGTGATAGTCGATGATCAGGACAATTTGTGGGTCCTCGATCCGGCAGCACCAAAAATGCAGGAGATCGTCAAAGGCGGACCAAAGCTGGTGAAGATTGATCTCGCTACGAACCAGGTCGTGCAAACAATCCCGTTCGGTGAAGATGTGGCGCCGAAGAAAAGTTATCTTAACGATGTTCGCATCGATACGCGCACCAACACTGCGTTCATCACGGAATCCGCCAATGGCGCAATCATCGTTGTCGATCTTAAAAGTGGCAAAGCGCGACGACTTCTCGATGACCATCCATCCACTCAGCCCGAAAAAGACGTCAAGCTCGTAGTGGATGGTAAAGCGTTGATCGACCAGCAAAAGAAAATGCCGCCGCAGATCGCGTCCGATGGCATCGCACTCGATACGAAGAACGGCTATCTCTATTATCACGCGCTCACCGGTCACTCACTTTACCGGATCAAGACAAGTTCCCTCACAGATGAAACGCTCGGGAAACGCGAGCTGGAATCGAAAGTGGAAAACGTCGGGCAGACGCCAGCACCCGATGGGATGCTCGAAGGCGCGGATGGCAGCGTTTATCTTACCGATCTCGAAAGCAGCGCAGTCGTGCGTTGGGACCCTGCGAGCAAGCGCGTGATTCGAATCATCGCGGACAAGCGTTTGCTTTGGCCGGACACGTTGAGCTGGGCACCGAACGGCGAAATTTACGTGACTGCGTCGCAGATCGAAAACATGCCGCGCTTCAATAACGGCAAGTCCACGCGCACCGATCCGTACAAGCTTTGGAAGATCACCGGCATTAATCCCGAATAATCAGGGACAGAATTAGACCTGTATAGTCGCCACTCGACAGGCGCCAGCGCAAATCATGACGCGCGATCTTGAATCGTTAACCGATCTATTTTTTGGAAGAACAATCCACGTTAGAAAGGGACGAGCACCGTGAATCAAACCAGGAAAAATAATGAAGAAGGCAATGTGGCGTCTCGCTTGTCGGGCAAGGTCGCTTTGGTCACAGGTGGCAGTCGTGGCATCGGCGCGGGCATAGTTAAGCGGCTTGCTCGTGAAAAAAGCCGATGTCGCGTTCACGTTTCTCAAGGAACAAGAGGCCGCGGATTCGATCGTCAAGGAAGCAAGCGCTGACGGCAACCGGGTTATTGCCATCCAGGCCGACAGCGGCAGCGAACACGAGCTTGTGAAAGCGGTTGAGAAGGTCGCGAAAGAATTTGGTCATATCGACATCCTCGTGAGCAGTGCAGGGGCATTTCTTTTTAAACCTGTCGATGAAGTTTCGGATGAGGAGTTCGATCATATGGTGGCCGTGGATTTGAAAGCCGCATTCATCGCATCGCGCTCGGCGCTCAAACACATGGGTGAAGGTGGACGAATTGTTTTTGTGAGCAGCAACATCGCCGACTTCGCTGCATTGGCGACGACAAGCATCTACAGCATGGTCAAAGCTGGCCTCGACGGTCTCGCGAAGGGAATGGCCCGCGATCTTGGTCCGCGGGGAATCACAGTAAACACCGTCCACCCAGGTCCGATCAAAACCGATGGGAACCCAGAAGACAGTCCCTATGCCAAGGATCTTCGGTCATTCATGGTGACGCCTCAGTTCGGCGAACCGGTCGATGTTGCTGCGATGGTTGCTTTTCTTGTTAGTCCCGAAGCGAAGTTCGCAACGGGAGCTGCATTTATCATCGATCACGGCTTCACCGCATAATACTGAGGGTGCATGTTATCGCGTCAAGGTCATCGGCTCCTTCAGCTTGGTGTTGCGCTTTTTTTGGTTAGTTCTTTCGAAGGATTTGTGATTTCTGGCTTTGCGGCGCCGCGTCTGGGGCTTTCAGCATACTCGTTGATGGCACTGTTAGGCGTTTTGTTCATAGCCATGGGATTGTTATGGCCAAAGCTTCATCTTATAATCGCAGCCTCGCGGCTCGCGTTCTGGCTATTGATCTATTCGGGCTTCGCAATCGTCGCCGCCTTTTTACTGGGCGCAATCTGGGGAGCAGGTAACTCCACAATGCCATTAGCGGCGGGAAGTGCCCATGGAAGCAATTTTCAGGAAGCCATCCTCAAGATTGTGGCGTACTCATCCGCACCGACCGGTATTGTTTCTTTCGCGCTTATTCTTTGGGGCCTTCGTATCGGTGACGCAGAATCGCAGCACAACTAGATTGAATTGTAGCGCTATTATCTCGCGCGGTCGCCGGACAGGGCGTCGCGCGCGGCGCGGATACGCTCAAGCTCGACTCGTGCGATTTGTTCCTCAGCGCGTTGCTCCATTTCTACAAAATCGATATTGGCTTTCCTCGGTAAATCAGACGCAGCCAAGGCGCGCCAGAGAAGCTTCTTGCCAGTAATTCCCATCACCATTGTTTCGAGTGCGAGCACGAGACCCAATCCCCCGGCGTCATCACTAGCAACGGCGAAGCGAGCCCGGCTCAATTTCTCCGCCACCCAAGCGCCTGCTGGTCGAACACTACTTTCTTTCGTTCCAAGCGCGCGCATTAATTCTCGTAGCGTCTTTTGATCGGCCTTGATGTCTTTCCTTAGTGCGGAGAGAAATTTTGCCAATGGCCTGCCATCGTAAAGCTCGCTCCAGTGATCAACCAGCTCGAGTGCGCCTACTGAGCCCGCCAGATGATCATTCAGATAAGAGTCCAATTCTCTCATTGCAACTACAGGTGCCGCCACCTTTCTAATTCATCGCGCCACTCGATCGGCGCGGTTTTGCTTTTAGGAGTTTCTTCGCTCCTTTTCTTTTGAGGCATCAGCTAACTGCCGGCACCATCACTGTCGAGTTCGGCGTGGATGCCGGGAGCCGTGGGGCCGCGTTCGTGTTCCCTTCCCTGCACTACCAATGCGGATTTTGATTTTCGCCGGTGCTGAATCCCTTCGTCCGGAGGTTGGCTGACGTTGCGCTGTCGGGGAAGACTTTCAGGATGATTATGGCAGAGAAATTCGATGAGCCCTTCGCGCACTTCACAACGAAGATCGAAAACTCTGCCAGGATTGCTGGCACTGACGAGCGCGCGCACTTCGATTGTTGTTTGCTTGGTGTCGGTGACCTGCAATCCGCACACCTTCCTGTCCCACTTCGGGTTGTTTTCGACGAGCCGCTTCAATTCCTTGCGCAATTCGCCAATGGGCGCCTGATAATCGAGGTACAGAACAACCGCGCCGAGAAGATCGGTAGAAACGCGACTCCAGTTCTGAAACGGTTTTTCAACAAAATAAGTGATCGGCAAAATCATCCGGCGCAAGTCCCACGTTCTTACCGTCACGTACGTGAGAGTGATTTCTTCGATCTGGCCAAACTCGCCTTCGACGACCACGATGTCATCGATGAGTAGCGGTTGCGTTAGCGCGATCTGAATTCCCGCCAGCACATTACCGAGAGTCCGTTGCGCGGCGAAGCCGATCACGATGCCTGCGATTCCAGCTGAAGCCAGGATACTCGTGCCGAACTGCCGCACCGGATCGAAAAGCATCAGAACCGACCCGGTCGCAATGATTACGACGGCTGTGATGATTATTTTGCGAATCACCGATACCTGGGTGTAGATCCGGCGCGCGGAAAGATTGTCCGGCAGGTCCAATCGTTGTTGACTCAACAGCGCCGCCTGCATCGCATTGATGCCATGAACGATCAGAAATGAAAGCGTGACGATGAACAAAATGCCGACACCTTTTTGTGTCACCCACGCCCAATTTTCGGGAACCTTAAGCAGCGGTAACAATAGAATGATTCCAAGCAG
>Ga0209154_1000260_pt1 | contig 37373 bp, 26 predicted proteins | sample GraSoiAngelo_121_FD_185878 | JGI IMG/M metagenome (GOLD analysis project Ga0209154, IMG submission 185878) | Grasslands soil microbial communities from the Angelo Coastal Reserve, California, USA - 14_0919_12_20cm (SPAdes) (version 2) | ecosystem: Environmental > Terrestrial > Soil > Grasslands ... | reverse complement strand
ACCTCCGAGCGCCTGCTCCAGCGCTCGACGTCCGTCGGCGTGTGGCACAAGGGAGCGCACTATGCAGCGAAGCCCCGTCAGCGACAAGCCTCGCGGGGCGTTTTCCGCGGTTGCCGATGTCGAGTAGATCGAGCCCCGCAGTGCATCCACCCGACTCAGAGCAACCGGATCGGTCTGCGAGTCTGCTCTGCCCACATTCCCAGGAGCGGCACGGCTGCGATCAGGACACTGAGCAACGTCACGATGTATGGGCCGTACTGACGCGAAATGCCCATGACATCCCGGCTGAGACGCGGCCAAGCCGTGACTACGGCAACCACCAGCAAGAGTGCGATTCCCAGCGTGTCGAGCGTCAGCAGGCGCAGCATCGACCTACGCCAGTTCTGCAGCTCCGAAAGGGCTCTCCGATAACGTACCCGTTCCTGCTGCCGTGCGAGCATAGCCCGCTCGGTGGCGCCGATCTGCGATTCGGCTCGCAAACGTGCCATGAGCCGGGCGTCGAAGTCTGCTCCTGTGTCGAGGCCACTGAAGAGCGCCCGCAGGTGTTTGTCGAGTTCGGAATCAGGTGTGCTCATGCGGTCGCACTTATTTGCCGGCGGCAGCGCTCATCCGGGCGCGCGCGCGATGCAGCAACGTTTTCACTGTTCCAACGGGCATCGCCAGCATATTAGCTACCCCCTCGTGGGATTGCTCTTCCATGTAGAAGAGCATGATGACTTGCCGTTGCTTCGTGGGGAGCTGATCGACGAGCCGCAGGAGCGCAGCACGGTCGACGATGTCATCGGCTGATGGAGCAGGATCGATCGCTTCCACCGCGTCCATCACGTCCGGATCGCTGAGAGAGGACTGCGAGCGTCGTGCACGGAGCGCTGACAAGCTCGCGTTTCGGGCAATCGCGTAAATCCACGTGGACAACGAGGCGCGGCCGTCAAACCCGGGCAGAGCCCGCCAGACCTTGATGAACACGTCCTGGGTCACGTCTTCTGCCGCCTCACGGTCGCGAAGAAAGCTGTACGCCAACCCAAAAACCTTGCGTCGGAAGGCAGGCAGTAGCAGGGCGATCGCCTCATCGCGGCGCTCCGAGCGCACGAGCTCCAAGGCTCTGGCATCGGTCAACACGGCGTCGCATCGCCCGTTTCGTCCGACCCCGATGTTTTCACTCTCCTTAAGGCGTCTGATCGCTACCGGACGCGGGCGCTTCGCGCTTCGGGCCTGCCGTGCTGTGCCCTTCCACAAAATAGTAGATGAGATAGGCAGCGCCGACGGCGACCGCGATCCAGCCGAATGATCCCGTCTGACTCCCAAACCGGTCGTGCACGCCAAATGTGAGGGCGAGGCCGATACCGAGCCAGATCAGACCGCGCAGCAGATAGCGTGAGCGCGGCGCCATCTGCTCGGGCTGCGCAACTGGCTCCGGCAGCAGCTCCAGGCCCTTCTCGATGGCCGCCATCCGCTCCTTATGGCGGCAGTCAATCTCGCGCATCCTGCGCCGGTACCACACCACGATCCAGACGATCAATGCACCCAAACTCACCGTGACCGAGATAATCGGAATCAGGAGGGCCATTACAGGGAGCAGAGGCTCAGTCCACATGGTCACAACCTCGTTTCAGCCGATGAGTAGGTGCAGGAACCCCTCGATCTCGGGACAGTGCCGCGCGATGAGATAGCCGACGATCGCACCGATCACGGCGGCTGACAGGGAATCGGTCATCGCACTTTTCTGGCGTAGTCATTCTCGCGCGTCACAGGGGTTGATACGCGTAGCCGGCTCACTGAGTTTCAGGGTTGAGACCTTTTTTCGCAGCTATGGTGAAACCCCGCAGCCCGCCGGCGCGTATCAATCGAGGGACTCTATCCGGGTGCCGTCCGCTGGCCCGGGAGCCCCGCCGTATGGGCGGCTTTAACCAGCGCCCGGATCGTCTCGAGCGGCGACACCGGCAGGTTGTGAACGCCGCCGAAACCTCGCTCGAAGAACGTTTTCACGCAGATGGCCCCGTCGGATGGCCACCCGCGCCGAAGGATCAGGCTCGCGAGTGGCTAGTCCCAGCGGTTCGCGTTCTTCGGGAAACCCGGACGTTGCACCGTAACGACGCAGAAGCGTTGGCCGGTCGGAGCCTCCATCACCACCCAGCGCTCGAGGCGTTCCACCACCTTGGCTCCCAGCTTAGTCAGGCGCGCCACTTCGGCAGCGATGTCGTCCGTCTCGACGTCGATGTGGACCCGGCTCTCGTGCTCGACGCGCTGGATCTCCACGATAGGCTCGTCGGGCGGGGTGTGCAGCATGCGGTAGTTGCCGCGGCTGCCCGGATGGCCGGGATCCACGGGGCGACCCAGCGCCTCGCCCCAGAAACGGGCGGCGCCGTCCAGATCGGAGGTGCGGCAGTCGATCAGCACGGCGCAGAGACGGGAATGGTGCATATCAGTGCCCTCGGATAGCGCTGCGAGGTCTTGATGGTCTATTCCACACTCAGTACGACCTTCCCTCGGGCGTGCCCTGCTTCCAGATACCGCAGCGCCTCGGGGGCCTCGCTGAGCTTGTAACGCCTGTCGATGACAGGCGTCACCTTAGCGGACCGCATGAGCTCGCCCAAGGTGGCCAGGTCTTCCTTGCCGAGGTCCGCCAGCATCATGCCGGCCTTCTGGCTCATGAACGGCGACAGCACCAGGGCCTGGAGCGGTGTCGCCAGCCACCCGAACCAGTTACCGGGGGTGGTCGAGCCGATCATGACGTAGATGCCGTTGGGATTCAGGACGCGCTTGTATGCCAGCAAGGAGTGGGTTCCGACGTTGTCCACAATCAGGTCGTAGTGTTGCGCGCCCTGGGTGAAATCCTCCCGGGTGTAGTCGATGACGTGATCAGCGCCGAGCGACCGGACCATATCGACATTCCGTGTGCTGCATACGCCGGTCACCTCTGCGCCGAATGACTTGGCGATCTGCACGGCGAACGTACCCACACCCCCCGAAGCACCGTTGATCAGGACCTTCTGGCCGGCGTGAATATGTCCCTTGTCGCGCAGAGCCTGCAACGCGGTGATTCCTGCGATCGGTACGGCAGCTGCCTGCTCAAATGAAACGTTGCTCGGTTTCAGCGCGACCGCCCGTTCCTCGCGGACGGTGACGTACTCGGCAAAGGCCCCGGACCTCCCGCCGAAGACCTCGTCGCCTGGCTTGAACCGCTTGACGCTCTTCCCGACCGCCTCGACAGTCCCTGCGAAGTCGACGCCCAACCGCGGGTTTTCGGGCTTTCCGAAGCCGGCGTCCATGCGCACGAGGTACGGGGTGCCTTCCATGTGGTGCCAGTCGAGAGGATTGACCGACGCCGCGTGCACCTTGACCAGGACTTCATTGTCCGCGGGGGTAGGCTTGGGAATGTCCTCATACCTGAGGAGGTCGGGTGAACCGTAGCAACGATGGACAATGCCCTTCATCAGGGTGACGCCAGCAGGAGGTGAGGGCGCCGGACCGCACGCGGACGTGTGGCTCATTGCAAGCGCCAGCGACAGCGCCCCCAGTGCCACGAGCATTACCAGTACGCCCAGGATTTTATAGCGTAGTTTCATGGATCCCCCGGCGCTTGCATGGAGGATCAGGATCGTTGCCGCGCTCCCGCGGGTCAGTCCCGAGCTCCCCGATCAGAAGTGTACCGCAGGCCGTGGGGTGCGCGGGATCGCTCGACCGCAAAACAGAGTCGCTCCACGGCAGCAGAGCAAGCGCCCTGCGCGGTGCACTGAAATGGGCGCCTCGTATTACGGGCTCATACTATCGGCGCGAACGCGGTCAAGGCGGCCTGTGCCGCCGCCGAGCCCAGACCCTGCATCGGCAACAGCGTGGAGAACTGGCTGCTGGTCCCGAGGAGTCCCATGTAATTGAGAATGACCACCTGCACGAGCTGGTTCACGGCGTTCGCAGCCGGACTGGAAGTCGGCACGACCGAACCGTCGGCGCTGAAGTAGCCAATCTGTTGGCTCGCCGCGCCGTTGAGGAGCTGTGGCCGGCCCTTCGGGCTGTAGACGAGGAAGAAAGTCGATGCCGTGTCCTGGTTGTCGCCTTGCCACCCGAGCTTGCCGCGGCCGGCAGTGCTGCCGTCGATCGAGCTGGTTGCGCTGAGGGAGCCGTCGCTGAACACGTAGATCATCACCGGAGAGCCGACCCGCTGTGCATACTCGAGGACGGCGCCGATCATCTGGCCCGCCTTGAAGTTGCGGGTCTCGCCGGTGGCCCGGGTGCTGTCGTGATAGTCGAAGCCACCGAGGGTGATGGTGCCCGCACCGGCGTACCCGTTGAGCACCAGCTTCATGACAGTGGCCGTCTTCGCGATGTCTGAATCCGCGAAGTCCGTCGCAGTGAAGATCGGCGAGGCGCCGCCGATGATGTTGACATCCTGCGTCGGATCCAGCGCCGAGGAACTCCCGAATGCATCCGCTGTGTTCGCCGTCCTCACGTAGGCGCAGCGGACCTGGTTCTTGAGGTTCGCATCGGCGGCCGGGTCAGTGTAGAACTCAAGTCCCGCGCTGGTCGGCGCCGGGCGTGCGAGTTTCCCCGTGAATGCCGCAGTCGGATCCGTTGCGTTCGGGTTGTAGGGCGTGGTGCCGCCGCTGATGCGGGTCACGGACTCGAGGACCGCCACGGCAAGGGGGTCGCCCGTGCCACTGCCTGACTTGACCAGGGCAACGGCGTCGCTCGGCTGGCTGATCTTCGTCGGCTGCAATGTCGGGTCGATCAGGGCCGTCGGCGCCGCCGAGTTGCCGCCCGATACCGTCGACTGGCTGCCGATCAGAGTCAGGAGTTTGCCCTTCGCACCGGCCTTGGCGATGCCGTACATGGGATTGTGCGGATTGTTGCCGGTATCGTTCTGCGACAGCGCGCAGATCACCGCTCCGTTCGTACCGGCAGCGGTCACCGGAGTGGTCGCCTTGCTGAGAATGCCTCTCAGGATGGCGCCATCCGAATGCCAGAGCAATCCGAGCGCGTTGCTGATGAAGCCGCTCGAAGTCGGCAGCATGTTGCCGGGCAAGCCGAGCTTCGCGTAGCCTGCGGCCGACAGCAGGTTGCTCTGGCCTCCCTGCACGCCCACGAGCACCTCGGAGCCGACGAGGTTGGCCCCACCGGCGAGATCGAAACAGATGAAGGGAACACCGGAGATCGCAGCTACTGCCGATGGTACGTTACATTGATTCGCCGCGAGCAGCGCCTGCATGTCGGTCGACAGCGCGTTCGCGTTGCCGGACCTGAGCACCGCTGCCAGCCACGCGGGCGCCATGATGACCGCGGGGGCGCTGAGCAATCCTGCTGAAACGAAGTCGCGCCGCGTGACGGGACGCTTGTGGTTCTCGTGCAGGAGCGGCTCGCCCAGAGCACGGGGCCGCGCAGGCTTTTTGCGAATGAACATGTGGGTTCTCTCCTTATCCCCGTTACTGCAGAGTCACCGCGGCGCTGGCGAGCACGGCCGTGCAGGCCGCCTTGGTAGCCTGGGACACGGTTGCAGTGGCGCTCAGAGTCGGGATTCGGGTGAGCAGCGCGTCGAGCTCGTTGTGCGCGGCGGTTGCCGCGGTGGTGTCGACGTTGGTACCGATCGCGTTCGCAATCAGCGCGTTGATCACGATGCCGCGGTTGGTCGTATTCGGCATGGCCGCGCCGAAGAACGCCGCCGAGGTCGCAGTGATGCTGGCGTCGAGTCCGGGTCCGAAGAAGGCATCACGCAACGACTGTGTATCGACCAGCTGTCCGCAGTATGCCGTGGCCAGCTGCGTGATGGCCGTCTGTTGGGCCGTCAGGAACGCGTCGATCCGCGACGCGGGGGGCAGCGATTGCTGCTCCGAGTTGTACAGTGTCGAGACCGTCGGGTTCGTGATCGGCACACCTGTGATGGCAGACATGGAGCGATTCACCCTCTCGAAGGTCGCAATGCCGAAGTCCGGTCGCGGCGTGTTGTCGGCCGTCATCGGCGGGTTGCTGATAGTCGGTCCGACGAAGGGGTGTAAGTTGGAGCCGAGCTGGTCGAACGAGAGGAAGAAGATGTCGCTGTCCGCTCCCCTGTCGGCGGCGATCACCGCCCCGACGTTCGACAGCAGCTGACCGCTCGCGAAAGTGTAGTTCGGGGAGCCGACGGTGGCGTTCACCGTTACATACGACTGCCCGACGCTCGCAATCGTACCGTTCACACCGATGCGAATGCCGCTGATCGGAATGTTCGCCGGCGTCGCATTCGGGTCCAGGCTGATGAACCGGGGTTTTCGCAACAGATAACTGTAAGAGTCGTACTGGCTGGCTTCCATCATGATGAAGGACTGCAGCACGCCCGTCAGGGAGCTCACGTTGAACAGCAAGTAATAGCGCTCGCCCACCCCGGCGGCGAAATTCTGCTGGACCTGGGCAGCCGTGAGTGCACGACTGTGAATCGCGGCGAACTTGATGACACCCTGCCACTGCCTCTGGCCGGTGGTCTCGTTCCCGAGCACGAGCGCGAACGTGCCGTCCCAATTGCCGACGGTCCCTCCCTTGCCGGGATCCGCATCGCCCGTGTACTTGCCGTTCACGTAGATCTGCTGTCCGTTTACGGCGTCGTAGGTCAACACGACGTGCTGCAGGGACGCCTGTGCGAACATGCCTGTCGCGGACGTCAGCAGCGCCGGAGCGCCGTTGTTGTCCGTGTTGCTGCTGCGTGTGCGGGCCTCGTACTGCATGGCATGCTGTCCGAGGGTCATGTTGCGGTGGGTATTGTCGCCCGAGTACGTAACGATATAGGCATTCGACTGGGCAACGTTGGCCGGTGTTGCCCACACTTCGATGGAGTACTCGCCTGTCGACTGGATCATCTGCGCGAGCTTCTGGGAGGCGGAGGCGGACGCCTGCGCCGAGCCGCCGGCGCCGATGCTGATGCCCCATCCACTGACCCAGCCGATGCCCGTGAGCGTGAGGTCCGCCCCCGGCGCGACTGCGCTCGTGTCATAGGCCGTGCTGCCGCTGCCCGTCTTGAACTCGTACTTCGCGATGAGGTTGGCCTCGTAGCGGCTGGCGCCCGAGGCGGGCGTCCCCTGCTTGAGGGAGAGCGCTCTGGAGAGCACGAGCGTCGGATCGACGTTCGTTACCGGAATCTGGTCCGCATAGGAGGTGATCGCGGCCAGCATTGCCGCGGCACTTCCCGGGCAGTCGGGCGCGCCGCCGGCGGCCGTCGCCCAGCAGTGGTGGAACTGATCACGGAGCCTGACGACGAAGCGCGACTGGCTCGGGGTATTGAGATTCAACCTCGGTTGGGCCGCGATATAGGCTTGGGCAGGATCCGAGCTCGCGTGGTACGGTGTCTGGGGCGTAGCCGCATCGGGACGGTGGCAATCGCTGCAGAACCGCCTCAGGATGGGCGACCAGATCAGAGCCTGGAACTGACTCGAGTCTGCCGGGAAGAGCTTGCTGCCGCCGACACTCTGGTCGGGCGGCGGCGTGAGAACAATACCCGCAGCCGCGCTCGATGTACCGCCGATCCAGCTCTTGATCCACGTAGTCATCATGTTGGCGCAGTCCTGCGCGCTCGCCAGGAAGCAGTTATGACCGCCGCCGACCTTGAGAACGAGCTCCGACTGGGTGGGGTCGGTGAAATTCACCAGCGGGCCGGTCGCCTGGTACGCGAGGTTGACATCGTCCGAACGCGCGAACAGCGGTGCCTGACCGCCTGCCTGGTGGCAGCCGCCGCAACGATCGGAGCCGCTGATGTTCACCCAGAGATTGGTCTGGAACGAGAGCACGTCGGCATTCGCAGCCGCGGGCCCGCTGTAGCCGGTGCCGCCGCTGCCGCCGCCTGCGCCTGGGCCTGGGCCCGGACCCGTCCCTGGCCCGGAACCGGTAACGGTGTTGTCAGGGGAGGCGAGTGGCAAGCGGCTGCAAGCCGCGACCGTGATCAGAAGCAGGGTCAACGCAAGGACTGGCAGGCTCTTCAGCGCGCGCAGGCCGCCAGGAATGAGTTCGAACCCGTTCACGAGATGCTCCGCGTTCATGGCGGCTCTCCTTTTTCCTTGGCCTACTGCCCCGCGCACGCGGCGGCGGATTGCTGGAAGACCTGTTTGAGCTTGTAGCCGCCCGCCTTGAAGTTAGCCTTGATCGCGGCGACCGTCGTCTGGTCGGACGTGCTCGTCGGAGCCCGGAAGCACACCGTCTGGAACACCTTGGTGACCTGGCATTGCGCGAACGCGTCGCTCGCGGCCAGCTCCTGCCCGAGGGATTTGGCGCCCACGCCGCTGCCCGGAAGCGTGCCGTCCCAACCGAGGGTGGCGTTCGGCCCGTCGCGCCAGCGGTTCGACCAGCTGTTGTCCGGGGTAACGAAGCCGTCACCGAAGTTCTGCGAATTGATCAGGTACTTCGGCTGCACCATGTTCGCCGTATAGAGGAGCTGCTTGCCGGTCGTGTCGTAGTTGTAATACGCGAAGGCCTGGGCCATCGGATCCAATCCGCTGTGGCAGCCCACGCAGTTGTTCAGAAAGATGCGGCTGTCGCCCCCCGGCGTACGCGCGACATCCTGCCGGATGCGGTCGGTGGGGCGCGTGTTGTCCATCACCGTCTCCATGTCGTGGCAGAGGTGATTGATCATCGTGAAGCGGAACTGGGCGCGGTTCGTGCCCATGATGAAGAAAGCCGAGGAGCCGCCCCGCGTCGTCCAGATTCCCGAGGCCGCTTCGACCGGGAGGCCGTAAACGGTGGACTGCGTAGTCGCGACCAGCGTCGCCTTCAGGTCGACACCGTTCGCCTCCGCCATCGCATAGTGATCATTGTTGCCCGCGGAAGGCGCTGGCAGGCCGCTGGCGTTGCTCGTATAGAGAATGTCCGCAGAGAGGACTGTATTGAATGGCACGTCATCGCGAACCATGCCGATTACGGTGGCCGTGTAGTCATTCAGTGGAGCGAACACGGTCTGGTCCCGGTTGGTCCACGGAGTGACGAGGTTCTTGAGGGTGACGCTGTAGAACGTGGGTGCGTCGGTGGCGATGGCAGCCGCCCCGGCCAGGTCTCCGGCCGCAGTCTTGGCGGCCATCTGGTCGAGGACTGCGGCCGACGGCGGCACGCCGGCTATGCGTTCGTAGATGCGTTGGGCCTGCTCGCGAGGGCCGGCGAACGCGGGCGTCGCGATCTGAACGGCCAGCGCGCTCGCCCACGCCACGCCCAACACAGAGAGCCTACGCGTTATGTGATGAGACTGGCGACTCCAGCTCCGGAGACCTTCTGCTTTAGTGTCCATCACACCCACCCGCTCTCACTCGCCGATGCGCGTGTCCGGAGAATAGCTCCCGATTCGAGAGATCCTGCGTGTCTGTTAGAAAGCACGTCCCCCGGGGCAGACACACTGATCAATTATTGTCAGCGGGCTGCGTCGCTTCAGTGTTCCAAGGCTCCCGTTCCTGGGTGCGAGAAGCGCGCTGATTCCTGTGGAGTTCTTTGCTTTGTTCGGTTGAGTTGATGTAACGGCGGCTAGGGTGCGCGGCGCCATGTAGCGAGCGGCCGCGGATCATCGCTGCATGTCAGCCTCGGCGAGCGCCTTGCGCATCAGGAGCGCACCGATGAGCAGAGCCGGGGGTACCCACAGACACAGGACGCTGAGCCACGCGTAAAGGAGTGCACCGAGCGTGCAGCCCAGCGCGAAGGCCAGAACGCTCACCATCATCTGCGTGAGCCGCGCCCTGGTGGCGTTTGCCCTCTCGGGCGCCAACCCCTGCATCAGGTCCCCGAGGTCCATCATGATCTGGGTGGTAGTACCCGTCATGATCGTCGACGGCGGCGCGCTTGCCAGATGAGCCCGATGAGCGGTGTTTTGAATCGCCATGGTGGCGACCAGGATCATGCCGGTCAGCAGCGCCACATACCCGTCTGCATTGTCGAATGGCCCAAACGAGGTGGCGAGCAGCGCACCGAGAATCGACAGCAGGAGCTGCGCCAGCAGCAAAGTGCTCAGTATGGGACGAGAGCGGACGCGGAGGCCATGCGAGGAAAATCTCGCGAGGAGCACGACGATGCAGAAGACCGGCAGGGCGAGAACTTTGGCAAGCGCGCCTGAGGTTCCCAAGACGAGCGCGGCGCCCAGGGTGACGAAATTGCCGGTGACGTGGGCTGTGAAAAGACCCTTCAGTGCGAGATAAGCCGCAGTGTCCATGAATCCCGCGTTGACGCTGAGTATGCGGGGCAGCCCGAGTTGCATAGTTCTCTGCCTTTCAAATCACAGCGGGAGCGGCGAGCGTACGTGATATCGGGCCGAAGCCGAACAACCCGAGCGCCGAAGGCTCCGGCAGCGATACGGGGGGGCCTGACACCGGGGTCGCCGTGCGGGCTGGCGCGCAGGAGGTTTCGGTCTGACACCGGGGCCGCCGTGCGGCTCGCGCGCGCCGGTGTTCGGCACATAGCCCGGCCGATTTACTGAAAGCGAATGTCCGAGGTTGGCCAGGCGCCCAGGTCGGGCGGGTCACCTTGACGTCGCACAGGTGAGGGTCCGGCCACGGCTCGCGACCCGCCGGCGGCAGCGGCCGGCAAAGGGGTAAAGACGCCCCTTAACGCGCCGCCGTGGGGTGCACGCCCCCGGCCGCGCGGGCCGGTGCCTTCAGTCTCGACTCCTGCGCAGGGGCGATTCGCACGTGCTCGGCTACCGCCCGCTCGATATGCAAAGCCTGCTCAACCGCACCGTGCGCGAGCCGCTTCACGTGCGTCCCGAACCGTGCCGTGATGCTCGGCGCCTTGCGCGCCGGGGCAGCTGGCTGCGAGGCGGCGCGTTCGACGAACGGGGCGATGTCGCTCAGGTATATGTGTCGCTGCTGCGCTTCTTCCAGCCGCAAGAGCGCCTGATAAGCGAGAAATACGTAGGTCTCTTCCTCGCTGAGCCCGCGCGCCCGAGCGACCTCGAGGCATTCACCGATCAGGCTGCCGGGTCGAGCGCCATCTTCTTCGATCGCCCGACGCATGATGTCAATGCTCTCAGCGCCCCGCGGAGCTTCCGGCTTTACGAGCCAGACCGTTGTTATAGCTTCCATTGCCGGAAGCATAGCGACGCAGTTGCGCGCGCCAAGACCGACAAAGCCCCTTCCCTGAGTCGGCTGACAGCGGAGTCGCCCGTCAGGCATCTCCGACGTCTCCGACCGGCTACAGATAACATATTACGTTTTGCATGGCGTGGCAGGGCGCTGATCGCCTGACAGCCGCACCGGCGGCCGCCGGCGCGCAGGGTGTGCGGGGCATCGCTAGAGCGGAAAGCTCCGCGCGCGCTCCTGGTCCTTGAGGATGTCGCGCGCAGCGAGAAACAGGTGCGCGGTGGCCCACAATCCGGTGGGCACCAGGCACAGCATCGCCAGCCTCAGCGACTCGGCATTGGAGACGTGATTGGGCGCGAACCAGTCGCTCAGGGAGCCGATCAGCGGAGGTGCGATGACCAGATTGCCGAGATTCGCCAGAAACAGCACCATGGCGCAGAACATCGCCCGCATGCGGCACTGCGCCAGATTGTTGAGCAGCCCGAAGCCGGGACCGATATAGAAGTAGATCGCGGGGATGAAGATCCACAACATCGCCTTGGCAAGCGCGAGGTCGCGGGTGTAGTACACCACCCCCGAGGCGAGAGTTGCGAGGCCGATACCGCCGGCGAGCAGCCACACGATGCGACGCGCATCGGTCATGCCGCTGCGGGCCATCAGGACGCCGGTCACGACGGTCGCGAGACCTCCCCCCCACAGGTGCATGTTCTGTGTCACGACGCTCGCCTCGCCGACGCTCATGTGGTAGGTGCGCTGCAGGAAGGCCGGTGTCCAGAACATGAGCCCCCAGCCCCACAGCGCGCACACCGCACTGCCCATCATCACATGCACCGCGGAGCGCTGCTGCCACAGGAAGCGCATCGTCTCGAGCACCGATGGCGCCTCGCCGTCGTCGCCGGCATCGAGACATCCGCGCCGCGGCTCGCGCACCGTGAGCCACACCGCGAACCCGGCCAGCACGCCCGGGACCCCGAGCGCGAAGAACACCGCGCGCCAGCCGTAGTGATCGGCGATGGCGCCGGCGACGTTGTAGCCCACCCAGGCGCCGATCGGCGCGCCGAGGGAGAACACCGTGAGCGCCATGGCGCGCCGCGTGGCGGGAAAGTAGTCGGAGAGCAGCGAATTTGCACCCGGCGTGCCGCCGGCTTCTCCGACGGTGACTCCGACGCGGGCGAAGAAAAACTCCCACGAGGTCCGCGCGAGCCCGCACACGGCAGTCATCATCGACCACAGCACCAGGCAGAGCGCGACGATGTTGCGGCGGTTCTTGCGGTCGATGAGCCAGGACAGCGGGAACCCCAACACGATGTAGAACAGTCCGAATGCCGCACCCGTGAGCCAGGCGACACCCTTGTCGGTGAGATGCAGCTCGAGCCGGATCGGCTCCAGCACCGTCGACACCACGTAGCGGTCGGCGATGCTGAGGGTGTAGACCAGACACATCATGATGAGCACGTACCAGCGCTCCATGAGGGAGGCGGACTGCAGCGGCGCAACGCCCAGCGCCGCGGTGTCGGATGCCACGGCCGACTGTAGCTCGCTCACGGGGTCTGGCTCTGCATGCTCACAGACTCAGGTTACGCTACCGCGGCGGAGCTGTCTTCGAGAACGAGAGCCGCGGCCTTTTCCGCCGTCATGAGGGTCGGGGCGTTGATATTGCCTGAGCTTATGTTCGGGAAAATGGCGGCGTCCACCACGCGCAGGCCGCTGACCCCGCGCACCCGCAGCCGCGGATCGACCACCGAGGTGCGCGGATCCGAGCCCATGGCGCAGGTCCCGCAGGCGTGGAACACCGAGCCGGCGCGGCGGCGAAAGTCCGCGAGCACCTCCGCATCGGACTGCACCCGCGCACCGGGCTCGCGCTCGCTCTCGGTCACTTGCGCGAGCGCCGGGGCGGCGGCGAGGCGCCGCAGGATCCGCGCCCCGTCGTACACGTCCCGCAGGTCCGCTTCGGTGGCGAGGGAATTCGGGACGATGGCGGGACTGTCGAGCGGATCGCTAGAGCGAATATGCACGCTGCCGCGGCTGGTGGGCCGGCAGGTGTTGAAGGACATCAGGAACCCCGGAAACGGGTCGGGGTTCAGCAGGCGCCGGTTGGCGCCGATGGTGGTGGTGCTGTAACTGGCCGGGTTGAAGTAGATGTGCAGGTTCGGGCGCGTCAGCTCCGCGCGGCTGCGCAGGAAGGCGCCGGCCTGATTGACGCTCATGGCGAGCGGGCCGCGCCGCCCGAGCGCGTAGGTGAGCGCTGCTTTGACTTTGCCGAGAAAGGGCGCCAGCTGATCGTTCAGGGTCGGCACCCGCGAGCGGTAGAAATACGACACCGCGAGGTGGTCCTGCAGGCCGCGCCCGACGGCGCTCGAGTCGGCGATGACCGGAATATTGAACTGCCGCAGCAGCTGCGCGTCGCCGACGCCCGAGAGCTCGAGCAGTTGCGGCGAGTTGACCGCACCGGCCGCCAGCAGCACCTCCAGGCGCGCGCGCGCCTGCTGCCGCTGACCGGCGCGCAGGTACTCCACCCCTACCGCGCGCGAGCCCGAAAACAACACCCGCGTGGCGTGCGAGCGCAGGCGCACCTCGAGATTGGCGCGCCGCCACACCGGCCGCAGGTACGCATTGGCGCTCGAGACGCGCACGCCATCCTTGATGGTGACGTGCCACAGGCCCGCGCCTTCGGCCTGCGCACCGTTGAAGTCGCGGGTGGGTGCGATGCCGACGCTGGCGCACGCCTCGAGGAAGCTCGTACACAAGGGGTGCACGCTCGCCGACACGTCGCTCACGTGCACCGGACCTCCGGCGCCGTGGAATTCGGAAGCGCCCCACGCGTGATCCTCGAGCTTCCTGAAGTAGGGGAGCAGCTCGCTCCAGGACCAGCCGGGATTGCCCGCCGCGCGCCAGTCGTCGAAGTCCGCCGGCTGCCCGCGCACGTACACCATGGCGTTGATGGAGCTCGACCCGCCCAGTACCTTACCGCGCGGCCAGAAGGCGCGGCGGTTGTCGAGCGCGGGATCCGGCTGCGCCTGGTACATCCAGTTGAAACGGGGATCGTTGAAGGTGCGGCCGTAGCCGATCGGCACCCGGACCCACATCGAGCGGTCGTTGCCGCCGGCCTCGAGCAGCAGCACGCGATGCTCGCCGCCCGCGCTCAGGCGGTTGGCGAGCACGCACCCGGCGGAGCCGGCGCCTACGATGACGTAGTCATACTCGCTCATCTGTGCTAAAGCACCGGGCGATGAGACTGACTGACATCAGGACTTTCATCGCCGGCAACCCGGCCCCCGGCGTCGGCGGGCGCTACTTCGTGTTCGTGAAGCTCACCACGGACGGCAACGTGCATGGGGTGGGCGAAGCCTACTGCGTGCCGTTTCATCCCGAGGTGGTGACGCGCATGCTCAGCGATGTCTTCGAGCGCTACCTCGCGGGCGAGGACCCGCACCACATCGAGAGGATGTGGCGGCGCGTGTACTCGGCCGGCTACACCCAGCATCCGGACCTGTCGCTGATGGCGGTGCTGAGCGCCCTGGAGATGGCCTGCTGGGACATCATCGGCAAGGAAGCGAACCAGCCCGTCTACAACCTGCTCGGGGGCCGGGTGCACGAGCGGCTGCGCACCTACACCTATATCTACGCGCGTCCCGGGGACCGGAGCGACGTGTACCAGGACCCGGATCTCGCCGCCGAGCGCGCCGTCGAGTACCTCGCGCAGGGCTTCACCGCCTTGAAGTTTGATCCGGCCGGACCCTACTCGGCCTTCGACGGCCGGCAGCTGTCGCTCGCGGCGCTCGATCTGTGCGAGCGCTTCATGCGCCAGCTGCGCGCCGCCGTGGGCTCGGATGCCGACCTGCTGTTCGGCACGCACGGGCAGATGACCGCCGCGGGTGCGATTCGCCTCGCGCGGCGCCTCGAGCCCTACGATCCTCTGTGGTTCGAGGAACCGGTGCCGCCGGATGCGCCCGAGGAAATGGCGCGCGTGGCGCGCGCCACCAGCATCCCGATCGCCACCGGCGAGCGCCTCGCCACCAAGTACGATTTCGCGCGGGTGCTCGGCGCAGGGGCCGCGGCCATCCTGCAGATGAATCTGGGGCGCGTCGGGGGAATCCTCGAGGCGAAGAAGATCGCCGCGCTCGCCGAGGTGCACCATGTGCAGCTCGCGCCACACCTGTATTGCGGGCCGGTCGTGGGCGCCGCCAATATCCAGCTCGCCACCTGCAGCCCGAACTTCCTGATCCTCGAGGGTATCGAGCGCTGGCAGGGGTTTCATGCCGAGGTACTCGTCAAACCCATCCGCTGGGAGGCGGGGTACGTGATCCCGCCGACCGAGCCCGGGCTCGGCGTCGAGCTCAACGAGGAGCTCATCGCGCGCCACCCCTACCGCGGCAAGGAGCTGCACCTGGACATGGCCGGCAAGCCATTGGCGTAGGCGCTCTCTACAGCCGTAATTCGGCGCGCAGGCGCTCTTCGTACCAGACGTGGAACAGCTTCACCATGTATTCGCTGGCGGCAATCGGGCCGGGCTCGTAGGCGGGGCTGGAGGCGCCGCGCTGCGTTTCCTCGACGAACGCTGCGTCCTGGGCGTTGGTGGCGTTCCATACGCTGGTGAGCTTCTCCAGATCGTAGTCGCGACCTTCCTGCGCGTCGGCGTGCACCAGCCAGGTGCTGCGCACCAGCGTGCGTCCGCGCTCGAGCGGCAGCGTGGCGAAGGTGAGCGCATGGTCGGAGAGGAAATGGAACCAGGCGTTCGGCTGGGTGTGAAAGTGCAGTGTCCCCAGGCGCGACTCCTTGAGATCCCCCAACAGGCGGCGTGAGGCGACGCGGGTATCCGGGGTCATCGACTCACCGGCGCCGTCCAGCACCAGCCGCTCGGTGCGAAAAGCGGTCGGCCGGCCGTGCAGCTGCTCGATCTCCTGCCACGGCAGCCCCGCGCGCGCCCAGATCGCTTCCTGCACCGGCCGGGCGCTCTGGTAGCGCGCGTAGGTCGCGCGCTCCTGCGCGGACATGCGCTCCACGTCGAGCTCGCCGAAAAAATCGAACAGCGAGCACAAGAGCTCCGGATGCCCGGCGCAATGGAAGCATTCGCGGTTATTCTCGATGGTGAGCTTCCAGTTGCCGTGCTCGATGACGTCGACCTGCTTCGCGACCTTGGCCCGCGCCAGAGCGTGGGGTGCGAGATACGGCGTCATGCGCTCTCGCATGTCGTCGAAATCCGCCGGCGGCTCATCCGCCAGGCACACGAATATGAGACCGGCGAGTGTCCTCACGTGCACCGGCTTCAGGCGCCGCTGCGCCGCCGGGGCCTCGCCGGTGGCGCCGCAGCCGATGACCCGGCCCTCGAGGTCGTAGGTCCAGCGATGGTACGGGCACTGCAGCGTCGCCCCGGCAATGCCGGAATCCTGCTGCAGGATGCGCGAGCCGCGATGCCGGCAGGTGTTGTGGAAAGCGGCGATCGAGCCGTCGTCGCGCCGCAGAATGAAAATCGGCCAGGGACCGATCTGGAAAGTGCGGTAGTCGCCGCCCTCGGGAATTTCCGCCTCGCAGGCCACGAACAGCCAGTGACGGCCGAAGAGGTATTCGAGCTCGGCCGCATACAGCCGCTCATCGGTGAAGAACGCACCCGGGAGGGCGAAACCGGGTTTGCAGGCCGCCAGGAGCGAGGCCACGTGCTGCCGCAGGGGCTCGGGCGCGGCACACCGCGCTGCGCCAACGGAGGAGGGGGGTGCGTTCGTGCTCATGGGCTTTAGAATAGCGCGCCCGAGGGTCGCGCAAACAAGACCCCACAAGCTGGAGACATCGCATGGCTGCCACCGCCAAATCGTCCCGAAAGCCCGCGCGCGCTGCGCCCCGCGGCAAGGCTCGCGGGCAGGAGCGCGATCTCATCGCCCGACTGAGCCGCGGGGCGGTGATCTGCGCGGAAGGGTACGTGTTCGAGCTCGAGCGGCGCGGCTACCTGCAGGCGGGCGCCTTCGTGCCCGAGGTGCTGTTCGATCACCCCGAGGTGGTGGAGCAGCTGCACCTGGACTTCGTGCACGCCGGCTCGGACGTGACCCAGGCGCTCACCTACTATGTGCATCGCGAGAAGCTGCGGGTCATCGGGCGCGAGAAGGATCTGGTGCCGATGAACCGGGCGGCGCTCAAGATCGCCAAGTCGGTGGCGCGCAAAACCGGAACGCTGTTCGCCGGGGACCTGTGCAACACCAACATCTACGATCCGGCCGACAAGCGCTCGATCAAGGAGGTGGAGCGGATCTTTGACGAACAGGTGGGCTGGGCGGTCGAGGCGGGCGTCGACTACTTCGTCGCCGAGACCCTGGGGTGGGCCGGTGAGGCGCTCATGGCGCTGGAGGCGATCCGCAAGCACTCGAAGGTGCCGGCGGTGGTCACCTTCGCCATGCACCGCGAGGAGCTGACGCGGGACGGCCTCACCCCGGCCGAAGCCTGCCGGCGCCTGGAAGGGGCGGGGGCGGATGTGGTCGGCCTCAACTGCCACCGCGGCCCGGCGACCATGATGCCGCTGATCAGACAGATCCGCGCGGCGGTGAAGTGTCACGTGGCCGCGCTCCCGGTGCCGTATCGCACCACTCCCAGCCAGCCCTCGTTCATGTCCCTCACGGACCCCTGCTGCGGCAACGTGCGTGCGTTCCCCGTCGGGCTCGATCCCTTCGTGTGCACGCGGCAGGAGATCTCCGACTTCGGACGCGAGGCGCTGGCGCTCGGCGTGCACTATCTGGGCGTGTGCTGTGGCGCGGGTCCGCACCACATCCGCGCGCTCGCCGAGAGCCTCGGCAGGCACCCGCCGGCCAGCCGCTACAGCGTTGACATGTCCAAGCACGCGTTCTTCGGCACCGACAAGAAGATTCGCAGGATCCAGACCGACTACCAGGACAAGGCCTGAAGCCGGCGTGAAGTATTCGGCCCTGGCGCTGCTGCGCGGGGCGCTCTCGGCGCACCGCAACTGGGTTCCGGCCTGGCGCTCGCCCGAGCCGAAGCCCACCTACGACGTCGTGATCGTCGGTGGCGGAGGTCACGGGCTGGCCGCCGCCTATTATCTGGCGAAGAACCACGGCGTTCGCAACGTCGCGCTCCTCGAGCGCGGCTGGATCGGCGGCGGCAACACCGGGCGCAACACCACCATCGTGCGCTCCAACTACCTGTTCCCCGAGAGCGCGCGGCTGTACGACTTCGCGCTCAAGTGCTACGAGGGTCTGTCGCGCGAGCTGAATTTCAACATCATGCTGAGCCAGCGCGGAATCGTGATGCTCGCGCACAGTCGCCACGACCTGGACTCGATGGCGCGCTGGGCCAACGCCATGCGCATGAACGGCATCGACGCGCAGATCCTCACGCGCGATGAGGTGGCCGCGCGCGCACCGCTCCTGGACATGTCCCCCGACGCCCGCTTCCCGGTGCTGGGCGGCTTCACGCAGCGCCGAGCCGGCACGGCGCGGCACGACGCGGTCGCCTGGGGCTACGCGCGCGCCGCCGATGCCCTGGGCGTGGACATCATCCAGAACTGCGAGGTCAGCGGCTTCCTCAGCGGCGCCGGCGGACGGGTCGTCGGCGTCGAGACCAGCCGCGGCCGCATACGGGCCGAGCGCATCGGCATCGCCGCCGCCGGCCACAGCTCGGTGCTCGCGAAGCTCGCCGGCTTTCGCCTGCCGGTCGTGAGCTACGCCCTGCAGGCGATGGTGACCGAGCCCCTGAAGCCGGCGCTCGACACGGTGGTGAGCTCTCCGGGCACCGGCGCGTACGTGAGCCAGTCGGACAAGGGCGAGATGGTGATCGGGGCGGGCCTGGATCTGTTTCCCTCGTACGCGCAGCGCGGCAGCTTTGCGGTGCTGCAGGGCGTCATCGCTGCGACGCTGGCGCTGTTTCCCTCCTTCAGCCGCCTGCGGCTGCTGCGGCAGTGGGCCGGGATCGTCGATGTGGTGCACGACTCCAGCCCCATCATCGGGCCTACTCCGGTCCCGGGGCTGTACATCAACTGCGGCTGGGGAACCGGGGGATTCAAGGCGATCCCCGCCGGAGGGTGGACGCTCGCGCACGTGCTGGCGACCGGGCGCAATCACGAGCTCGCCGAGCCCTTCCAGCTCGAGCGCTTCATCACCGGGCGCCTGATCGACGAAGCCGCTGCCGCAGGGATCGCGCACTGATGCTCGCCGCAGCCTCACCGCCATGATGCAGCTCAAATGCCCGTGGTGCGGACTGCGCGACGAGAGCGAGTTCGTCTGCGGCGGCACCACCCACCTCATCCGGCCCGACCTCTCTGTCACCGATGCGACCTGGGGCGAATACCTCTTCTTCCGTGACAATCCCAGGGGGGTGCACCTGGAGCGCTGGCGGCATGCGTACGGCTGCGGACAGTGGTTCAACGTCGCGCGCCACACCGTGACACACGAGGTGTTGTCGGTGTACGCCATGACCGACCCGCCGCCGGCTCATTCCTGAAGGGGCGGCGCGCCATGGCAAGCCGACGCCTGCCGCAGCCTGCGGGTACCTGGATCGATCGATCGCACCCCTTGTCCTTCACGTTCAACGGGCGGCGGCTGTCGGGCTTCAGGGGCGATACCCTGGCCTCGGCACTGCTCGCGAACGGCGTGCGCCTGGTGGGCCGCAGCTTCAAGCTCCACCGCCCGCGCGGCGTCTGGTCGTGCGGCGTCGAGGAGCCGAGCGCGCTGGTGGATATCGGCCAGGGGGCGCGCCGCACGCCGAATGTGCGCACGACGCTCCTGCCGCTCGCCGAGGGACTCGCCGCCGAGAGCGTGAACTGCTGGCCGGGCGTTGGGTTCGACGTCGGCGCACTCACGGGGGCGTGTGCGGCGCTGCTGCCCGCGGGGTTCTACTACAAGACCTTCAAGTGGCCGAGCTGGCACTGGTTCGAGCCGGCGATCCGGCGCATGGCGGGCCTGGGGAGGGCCCCCACCGCGCCCGACGCCGATCACTACGAGGAGGTCGCGGCGGACACCGACGTGCTCGTCATCGGCGCGGGTGTGGCGGGACTTGCCGCCGCGGCGGCGGCGGCGGGCGCGGGTGCGCGCACCCTGCTGCTCGCGAGCGGTGCGCAGGTGGGGGGCGCGCTCTCCTGGGGAGCCGATCCGGAAGTGGCCGCGCTCGCGGCGAGCGCGCGACAGGTAGGCGTTCGGATCCAGCTGCGCACCAGCGCGTTCGGCATCTACGACCACAACCTGGTGTGCGCCGCCGAGAGCGTCAGTGCCGAGGGCGCTGCCGATCTGCCCGGGTGTGTGTTGCGCGAGCGGCTGTGGAAGATCCGCGCCCGCGCGGTGATCACCGCCACCGGCGCCCTCGAGCGTCCGCTGCTGTTCCCGGACAACGACCGTCCCGGGGTGATGCTCGCGTCCGCGGCGCACAAGTACGCGCAGGCCTTCGGGGTCGCGTGCGGGCGGCGCGCGGTGATCGCCGCGAACTGCGACGACGCCTACCGGCTGGCCGCAGCGCTCGCTGCCGCGGGCGTTGAGATCCTCGCCGTCGTCGACCGCCGCGAGGGAGCCGCGCCGATCGCAGGCGCCGCGGGCCTGCGCGTCCTGACAGGCGCGACGCTCACCGCCGTGCACGGCGCGCGCTCGGTGCGCGGCTGCACGGTCGCGCCACTCGGGGGCGGGCGCGGCGAGCGCCTGCACTGCGATCTCATCCTGAACGCGGGCGGCTGCGCGCCGGCCGTGCACCTGCACTCGCAGGCGGGCGGCAAGCTGCGCTGGGTTGCCGAGAGCGCGATGTTCGTCCCGGACGGCGCCGCGCCGGGCCTTACGAGTGTGGGTGCGTGCGCCGGTGTGCTGGCGCACGCGCCGGCGGTGAGCCACGCCGCCGAGGTCGGCGAGGCGCTGGCGCGCGGTGGCGTGCCCCCGCAGGCGCCGGTCGGCGGGGCAGGCAGGTCGGATGCCATCACCCGTGTGCCGGGCGTACGGGGCAAGCAGTTCGTCGATCTGCAGAACGACGTGCTGGCCGAGGACGTGGCGCTCGCGGCGCGCGAGAACTACCGCTCGGTGGAGCACCTGAAGCGCTACACCACCACCGGCATGGGGACCGACCAGGGCAAGACGAGCAACATCAACGCCCTCATCCTCATGGGCGAATACACCGGCCAGGCCCCCGCGCAGGTCGGCACCACGCGCTTTCGGCCGCCATTTGCGCCCGTGACGCTCGGCACGATCGTCGGGCGTCGCGTGGGGGCACTGTACCGGCCTTTGAAGCGCCTGCCGGCCCACGACTGGCACGCCGCGCAGGGCGCGCTGTTCGAGACCTTCGGCGACTGGTGCCGCCCGGCCGCCTACCCGCGCACCGGCGAGACACTCGACGCCGCCGCGCAGCGCGAGGCGGCAACGGTCAGAAAGTGCGCCGGGCTCTTCGATGGCTCGCCCCTGGGCAAGCTCGAGGTGTACGGGCCGGACGCGGCGCGCTTTCTGGATCTCATGTACGTCGGCACCCTGTCGACGCTCAGGATCGGCCAGGCGCGCTACGGGGTGTTGCTGAACGAGAATGGCACCCTGGTGGATGACGGCATCGTGGCGCGCCTGTCCGAGCAGCGCTTCTGGGTCAATACCAGCACCGCCGGTTTCGAGCGCACCGCGGCCGCGTTCGAGGAATGGCTGCAGTGCGAGTATGTCGACTTCAAGGTGCTCATCACACCGGTGACCTCGCGCTGGGCGAACGTCACGGTCGCAGGGCCCCGCGCCTGGGAGTGGCTGGCGAAGCTGGGATTCGAGGCGGCGCTCACCCCAGGCGCGATGCCGCACATGAGCCTGCGTGACAGCGTGTGGGAGGGCCACCCGCTGCGCATCCTGCGCGCGAGCTTCTCGGGCGAGCTCGGCTACGAAGTGAACCTGCCGGCCGATCATGCCGCAGCGCTCCTCGCCCGCCTATGGGCGCAGGCCAGGGAGCTCGGCGCGACGCTCTACGGCATCGAGGCGCTGCAGGTGATGCGGGTGGAGAAGGGCTACATTCACATCGGCACCGACACTGACGGCACCACGCTTCCCGGCGATGTGGGCCTCGCGCGCGGTGTCGAGCGCAAGGCGGGGCCCTTCGTCGGGCGCCGCTCGCTGCTTCGGGCGGCGGCGCGCGATCCCGGGCGGCTGCACCTCGTCGGACTCGTGCCGCTCGACGGGCAGACACTCCTGCCGGTCGGCGGACAGATCGCGCCCAACCCACCGCCCACGCTCACCGAGGGACATGTCACCTCGAGCTACCTGAGCCCCGAGCTTGGAGTCCCGGTCGCGCTCGCCATGCTCAAAGGCGGCTCGCAGCGCACGGGCGAGGAGGTGCGCGTGCACCATCTGGGGACGATCATCGCCGCGCGCGTGACGCAGCTGCCGTTCGTCGACCCCTCCGGAGCGCGCGTTCATGGTTGAGTCGGGCGAATGGCGGGCGCCGATCGAGGCCGCGGCGCTTGCCGTCCGCATGGAGGAGGGGATGCACGCCGCGACGCTCCGCTACTTCGAGCCGCGCGGCGCGTTCGCAGCGGCCGTGCGGGAGGCAACGGGAGCCGCTCTGCCCCAGCCGCTCGAGGCCACGCAATCCGCAGACGGGCACCTCACGCTCGCGTGGCGCAGTCCGACCGAAACCCTGCTTCTCACTCCGAGCACCGAGCGCCTCGCGCAGCTCGAAGCACGTCTTGCGAGCGTCCCCGACGGATGTCTCGTGAATCTGAGCGGCGGGCTCGAGGTGCTGCGCGTCACCGGCGAGCGGCTCGCCGAGCTCCTCAGCCGCCTCGGCGGCACCGCGTCCGTGCCGCGCCCGGGCGAAGCACGTCGCAGCCGCCTCGCCGACGTGCCGGTGCTCGCGCTCTCGGTGCGCCTTGGCGAGGCGTTGCTCCTCGTCGACCGCGCCTACGCCGAGCACCTGATGGGATGGATCCGCGAGACGCTGCTGGATTTTGCAGGGGCCTGAGGTCCGTCGGGCAGACACGCAAGCGGGTGCCCTGGCGCAAATCAGCTCGATAAGGGCTCTTTTGCCACTAGCGACGCACGGACGGCGTGTGCAGGGCGCGCTCGAGAGCCTGCCGCCAGCCCGCAATGAGAGTCGCGCGGCGTGCCGCGGTCATCCTCGGAACGAACACGGCCGCGGTGGAGTAGGTGCGCGCGAGCCCAGCCAGATCGCTCCACACTCCCGTGGCGAGTCCCGCGAGAAACGCGGCGCCGAGCGCGGTGGTCTCGAGCTCCACCGGCCGCTCGACCCTTGCCTCCAGCACGTCCGCGAGGAACTGGCAGAACCAGTCATTCGCCGCCATGCCCCCGTCGACGCGGATGGCGTCGGCGCGGCGCGCACCATCGCGCTGCATCGCTTCCGTCAAATCAAGGGTCTGATAGGCGACCGACTCGAGCGTCGCGCGCGCAAGATGGGCGCCCGAGGCATCCAGCGTCAGGCCACAGATCAGCCCGCGGGCATTCGGCTCCCAGTGCGGCGCCCCGAGCCCCACGAACGCCGGCACCAGGTACACACCATGATCGTCCGGCACGCGCGCCGCGGCGGCGGCGGTTTCGGCCGCGTCGCGGATGACCTTGAGCCCGTCGCGCAGCCATTTGATCGCGGCACCCGCGACGAAAATGGATCCTTCCAGGGCGTAGGTCATGCGTCCGCCGATGCGGTACGCCGGCGTCGTGAGCATGCGGTTCCCGGAGCTGACCGCCACCTCGCCGGTGTTGAGCAGCAGGAAGCAGCCGGTGCCGTACGTGGACTTCGCCATGCCGGGGCTGAAGCAGGCCTGCCCGATGAGGGCCGCCTGCTGGTCGCCGGCGATGCCGGCCACCGGCAGCGCGCGCCCGAAGAGTGCCGCCTCGGTGGCGCCGTAGACCTCGCTGCTGTCGCGAACCTGCGGCAGCAGTACGCGCGGCACGCGCAGGAGGGTGAGGAGCTCCTCGTCCCAGCGCTGGGCGTGTATGTCGAACAGCAGCGTGCGCGAGGCATTGGTGACGTCGGTGGCGTGCACCCGCCCGCCCGTCAGGCGCCACAGGAGAAAACTGTCGATGGTGCCGAAGGCCAGCTCGCCGCGCTCGGCGCGTGCGCGCGCCCCGGCCACATGATCGAGGAGCCAGGCGACCTTGGTGCCGGAGAAGTACGGGTCGAGCAGGAGCCCCGTCTTGCTGCGAACCAGGGGCTCGGCGCCCGCAGCCTTGAGCGCCGCGCAGGCATCCGCCGTGCGTCGGTCCTGCCAGACGATGGCGCGATGGATCGGCTTGCCGCTGGCGCGCTCCCAGATGACGGCCGTCTCGCGCTGGTTGGTGATGCCGAGCGCCGTGATGCCGGCGACGCCGCCGGCGGTGCGCTCGATGACCTCGCGAGCCGCCGCGAGCGTGTCGCGCCAGATGTCCTCCGCATCGTGCTCGACCCATCCGGAAGCGGGATAGTGCTGCTCGAGCTCGCGACGCGCCAGCGCCACCGCGCGCGCGTGGGAGTCGAACAGGATGGCGCGGGTCGAGGTGGTCCCCTGATCGATCGCCAGCACGTAGGAGGGGTGGCTCATGGAACGAAGCCTAAGGCGAGAGGGCCTGGCGGCACGAGTCCAAGACTGATGCTTCCCGGCTACAACATTGACCGGGCAAGCGGTTGCAGGGGCCGGTACAGCCGTTTCCAGCTCACGCCCGGGCGGGCTGCGGCGGCAGCGACTGCGGTCCGATGCCTTTATTCACATGGGATTATTCAATTTCTAGACTTTCAGCGCTGCCGCAAATGTGAAAAGCTATGAATCTGGGCGCAATTTCTACTCCCGTGGCGGCCTTGAAGCTGCCGCGAGGAGTGGGTGCGTCCTGTCCGGATGACGCATTTATTCAAGCGCCACCGGGGCGAGTGGTATAGAAGGTCGACAGGGCGCCGTCCGGACCGGGCGGCATGCGTGCGGTGGGAAAACCACAATCAACTCGGGGGATGCGCGATGAAGCCTAATCCGAAGATCTCTGCGACGGTGGCCGCAATCCTGAGTGCCCCGGCCACTGCGGTCGTCCTTGCAGCGGCAGAAACGGCGACCGCGACCGGCACGCCAACCGAGCTGCAGGAAGTGATCGTCACGGCGGAGCGCCGCGCCGAGAGCGTGCAGGACGTCCCGATCACCATCCAGGCGCTGACCGCGGAGACGCTCACCCAGCTGAACGTCAAGACCTTCGACGACTTCGTCAAGTACCTGCCCAACGTGACCGCCGCCGGGTACGGTCCCGGGCAGAGCAACGTCTTCATCCGGGGACTGGCCACCAGCATCGGCGGCACCCAGGGCGTGGGCGCGACCGGCAGCTTCCCGAACGTCGCGACTTATCTCGACGATCAATCGGGGCAGGTTCCGGGCCGCAACCTCGACATCTACGCCGCCGACCTCGAGCGCATCGAGATTCTCGAGGGCCCGCAGGGGACGCTCTTCGGCGCCGGCGCGCAGGCAGGGGTGATTCGCTACATCACCAACAAGCCGAGGCTGGATCGTGTCGAGGCGAACGTCAGCGCCTCCTATGCGACCACCGCCCACGGCGATCCGAGCACCTCGATAGAGGGCGTTCTGAACGTCCCGGTGATCCCCGATAAGTTCGGCGTCCGCGTAGTCGCCTACAACGACCGTCGGGGCGGCTACATCAACAACATCCCCGGCACCTTCATCCGCGCCGCGACCGACCAGGTGGTGGTGAATTACTTCGGCGGAGTCGTGCCGCCGAACAGCGGCCCGCTCAACAACAATTTCCAGATGGGGCGCGCGACCAACCCTCTCACCTACAAGGGTGTGCGTGGCGAGCTCCTCTACCAGTTCAACGACGACTGGAACTTCCTGGTCTCGCAGGCCTATCAGAACCTGGACGCTGAAGGTGTGTTCTGGCAGGAAGCCTACGACGGGGTGCACAACGTGCTGCCGGAGCTGTCGGTGCAGCTGTACAACCCGTCCTATAACAAGGACAAGTTCACCGACACCGCGTGGACGCTGAACGGGAAGCTCGGCTTCCTGCAGGCGGTCTATACCGGCGCGTATCTCGACCGCAACATCACGCAGCAGCAGGACTACACCAACTACGCGCGCGGCACGTACGCCGGCTACTACCAGTGCGACTATCCGGGCTACCCGTTCTTTCCGGCAGGGACAGACGCGAACGGTAATACCATAAGGGGGACGACCCCCGGGTCGGCCGGGTTCTGCTACTCCCCGGGTGCCTTCTGGACCGACCATCAGCAGGACACGCACCAGAGCCACGAGATACGCCTCAGCACCCCGACCGACTGGCGCATCCGCGCCCTCCTCGGCGGCTTCTACGAGAAGTACCTCATTTACGAGGGGACCGACTGGTTCTATGGGACGAGCCCGCACTTCTATCCCATCGGCCCGCCGCAGGTGTACATGAACAGTGCGGGCCAGGTCGTTCCGTACCCGGTCACGGTACAGAATCCCAATGTGCGTCCCCTAGGCGACGCGTTTTTCGACGACATCAAGCGCGGCTATACGCAGTGGGCAGGGTTCCTATCCCTCGACTTCGACATCATCCCGAAGACGCTCACCCTGACCGGCGGCACGCGCTACTACAGCATGGACACCATCGAACAGGGAACCAATGTTGGCAGCTTCGGCTGCGAAATCCAGGGATTCTATGATTTCGGCACTGGCACGACGCCGTCCACGCCTCCCAACCCGTGCGTCAGCACCGTCGCGAACGGCATCCCGAGCAATCAGAACAACCTCGATGCCAAGCACCTCGAGCACACCTGGAGCGGGGCAAAGAGTCGGGCGAATCTCACCTGGCACATCACGCCCGAGATCCTGAGCTATGTCACTTGGTCGCAGGGATTCCGTCCCGGCGGGTTCAACCGTGCCCAGGCGCATGTCACCGGACCGCTGGCCGGAGTATTCGTGCCCCCGGTCTCGTACGCGCCCGACAATCTCATCAACTACGAGCTCGGGTGGAAGACGGAGTGGCTCGATCGCCACCTGCAGATCAATGGCGCCGTGTACCGGGAGGACTGGAAGGACACGCAGATCGAGATCTTCGACCCGGGCTTCACCGGCAACCTGACCTTCACGACCAACGGGCCGGACTACCGCGTGAAGGGCCTCGAGCTGCAGTTCATCGCGCTGCCGGTACAGGGACTGCAGATCGCCGGAGCCGCGGCCTGGAACAGCAGCGAGGTGACCCGGACGGTCACCTTCATCGGGACCAACGGGCTGCCTATCAATCTCACCCCGAACCCCTTCGGGGATATCGGCTCGCCCCTTGCGCAATCGCCGCCCTTCTCGGGCAACGTCCGCGTGCGCTACTCGTTCCCGGTCGCGGACTATCAGGGCTTCGTGCAGGTCGGGGCCGCGCACCAGGCCCACTCCTACGCCTCGACGGACCGCGTCACGCAGGAGCTCGTGGTGCCCGGCGGGGCCCAGCAGTGTCCGCGGCCCCCCGGTGCCTTGAATCCAGCCTGCACCACGGCCTACGACGACCCGGCCTTCACGATCTACGACGCAGCGGCCGGTATCGGCAAAAGCAACTGGGAGGCCCAGCTCTTCATCCAGAACTTCAATGACACCCGGGCGGTCACCTGGGCCAATTACCGTGAGTTCGTGAAGTCCGAGAGCATCGCGCCGCCGCGCACGGTCGGATTGCGGATGACGTACCGGTTCTCGGAGAAATAGCCACACCTGCGCGCCGCCGGTTGCCCTGACCGGCGGCGCGGTCGCGCCTGGAGCCCGTTCCAGCGATTTCGTGCAATGATGCCTTGATGATGGCAGCCGCCGAGCCCCTCCGTACAGGCTCCCGGATCGAGGCCGAGGTGCTTCGCATTCGCGGGCTCGTCGAGAAACGCGAGTTCGCGCGCGCCCTCGCCGATGCCGGCCGCCTGCTCGGGGAGGTTCCCGAGAACCGGGACGTCCTCTATCTCGTCGCCGTGAGCCAGCGCTACCTCGGCCGCATCGACGAGGCGCTCGCAACTCTCAGGCGCTTCGAGGAGCTCCACCCCGTCTTCGGCCGGCTCTTTCAGGAGCGCGGGCACTGCTATCGCACCGCGGGGGACAGCGCTCACGCGATCGAGGCTTACCGCCGCGCGGTCACGCTCAATCCCTCGCTCCTTGCCTCCTGGAAGGTCCTCGCTGCGCTTTGCCGGGCGGCCGGACAGATAGGCGAAGCGGCCGCAGCGACCGAGCAGGCACTGCAGCTCGAGCGACTGCCCGCGCCCGTGCTGTCGGCTTCCGGGATGCTCGCCGAGGGCGATATCTACGGCGCCGAGCGGATCCTGCGTCAGTTTCTCCTGAAGCACGGCAATCATCTCGAGGCGATGCGGCTCCTCGCGCAGATCGGCCTGCAGCTCGACGTGCTGGACGATGCGGAATTCCTGCTCGAGAGCGCGCTCACCTTCGACCCGAACTATCACATCGCGCGCTACGACTACGCGGTGGTGCTCGGCAAGCGCCACAAGCACGCCGCCGCACTCGAGGAAGCGCGCAAGCTCCTGAAGGTCGATCCCCGCCACCGCGCCTTCCGCACGGTGTATGCGACGGCGTGCGTCGGGCTCGGGGACCACGAGGAAGCGCTGCGCGTGTATCGGGAGCTGCTCGCCGAGACGCCGCAGAATCCGGAGCTGCACCTGTCGGTTGCGCACGCGCTGAAGACTCAGGGACGGCAAGCGCAGGCGATCGAGGAGTACCGGGCGGCGGCGGCGGCGCGGGCGGACTTCGGCGATGCCTACTGGAGCCTCGCCAACCTCAAGACCTACCGCTTCACGGACGAGGAGCTCGCGCGCATGCGCCAGATCGAGGCCGCCGACGCCACGAGACTCGTCGATCGGTACCACCTCTGTTTCGCGCTCGGCAAGGCACTCGAGGACCGGGGCGAATACGAGGAATCGTTCCGCTACTACGAGCGCGGCAACGCGTTCAAGAAATCCGAGAGCCGCTTCGATCTCGGCGCCATGGAGCGCAATCTCGGCCTGCAGGCAAGCCTCTGCACCCGCGAATTCCTCGCCGCCCGCGCAGGCGGGGGGTGCCAGCGGCCGGATCCGATCTTCATCGTCGGGCTGCCGCGCTCCGGGTCGACCCTCATCGAGCAGATCCTCGCCTCGCACTCGCAGGTCGACGGCACGATGGAGCTCGCGGACATTCCGCGCATGGTTCAGCAGCTGAGCGGACGCGAGAGTCGGGATGCCCCGTCACGCTACCCGGCGCTGCTCGCCGATCTCGTCCCGGCGGAGCGGCTGCGCCTTGGCGAGAAATACATCGCGGACACGCGCGTGTACCGCACCGATAAGCCTTACTTCATCGACAAGATGCCGAACAACTTCCGCCACATTGGCCTGATCCACCTCATCCTGCCGAACGCGCGGATCATCGATGCCCGCCGCGAGCCGCTCGCCTGCTGCTTCAGCAACTTCAAGCAGCTCTTCGCCTCGGGACAGGAGTTCACCTACAGCCTCGAGGACATCGGGCGCTACTACCGTGCGTATGTGGACGTCATGGCCCACTGGGACACGGTCCTGCCGGGGGGGATCCTGCACGTGCAGCACGAGAGCGTCGTCGAGCATCTCGAAGGCAATGTCCGGCGCCTGCTGGACTTCCTCGGACTGCCGTTCGAGGCCGCCTGCATCGAGTTCTACCGGACCGAGCGCAGCGTACGCACGGCGAGCTCCGAGCAGGTTCGCCAGCCGATATATAAAGAGGGGATCGACCAGTGGCGGAGCTTCGAGCCCTGGCTCGGGCCGCTCAAAAGCGCGTTGGGAGACCTTTTGCCCAGCTGACCGCGGAGCCCCTGATTCGGGAGGCGTGATACAGGGCGGCCGGCGGGGGGTCCCGATGCCGCAGCGAACAAAAATTCAGATTTGAAGGCGTAACAGGCTTGTAACCATCGGCCAGCACCATTAAATTTTGACTCCGCGCCAGTGTGGGAAAAAGGTCGCTCTAGCAGCGGGGGGCCGGCGCGGAAAGTAAGCGCGCTTCGACTCGCAGACTGAGTCCAAGCGCGGCTAATCGAGAGATTTTCACCTGAATCCAGGGATCGGTACGGGTTGTCCGTACGAGGTTTCGCGATCTTTCGATTGTTGCTTTTCCCCTACAAGCACTGACCATCGGGGAGACATTCTTGAAAACCAACCAGAAGATAGCCTCTGCAATCGTGGCCGCGCTGAGCGCGCATGGCGGAACCTGCTACGCGCAGGCCACCTCAGGCGGTCTCGAGGAAGTCGTCGTGACCGCGCAGCGCCGCGCGCAGTCGATCCAGGATGTGCCGATCACGATCCAGGCGCTCACGGGCGATCAGCTCGGGCAGATGTCGATCACGACTTTCGAGGACGTCATCAAGCTCCTGCCGAACGTGACCTTCAGCGCCAACGGCCCCGGCCAGGGCAACATCTACATGCGCGGCCTGTCGGTCGGCTTTGCCGGCTCGCAGTCATCGGCCTCGATCAACCCGTTCCCGAACGTCGCGACCTACCTCGATGAGCAGTCGCTGAGCTTCCCGGCGCGCAATCTCGACGTCTACATGGTCGACATGGAGCGCATCGAGGTTCTCGAAGGCCCGCAGGGAACCTTGTTCGGCGGCGGCGCCGAGGCGGGTGCGCTTCGCTACATCACGAAGAAGCCGAGGCTCGACGTGACCGAGGGCCACGCGGAGGCGAGTTACGGCACCACCGCACATGGCGATCCGAACACGGCCGTGAACGCGGTGGTGAACCTGCCGTTGATCGCGGACAAGCTTGCGGTGCGCGGCGTGTTCTACAACGACAGCCGGGGCGGCTACATAGATAATGTCCCGACTCAGTTCACCCGCAACCCCAACGTCGATAATGGCCCGATCGCCTACGGCTCCTCGTATCCGGCGCACCTCGACACGTTCAACAACTACAACATCGTCAAGCGCGCGCAGAATCCGACGACCTACCAGGGACTTCGGCTCGCCGGCCTCTATCAAGTCAACGACGACTGGCACGTCCTGATCCAGCAGACCTATCAGAGCCTGGATGCGGAAGGCATGCCGGTGCAGTTCCCGCTCAGCATCGGTCTCGATCCGCTGCAGCCGCTCCAGGAAAGCTCGTTCATGGCGGCATGGAACAAGGACAAGGCCGAGACCACGGCCTGGACCGTAAATGGCAGAATCGCCGATCTCAAGGCCATCTACACCGGCGCTTATCTGTCGCGCAACGTCGATGCACAACAGGATTACACGAACTACACCCGCACCCAGGGTGGCTTCTACTACACCTGCGTCGGTGGCGGCGGCTCCAACTTAGGCAACCCCGGCCCCGCAACTTGTTACTCGCCGGTCGCCGGCTGGCACGACTATTTCGAGACCACGCACCAGAGTCACGAGTTACGGGTATCGACGCCGGACGACTGGCGCTTGCGCGGCCTCGTCGGGGCCTTCTGGGAAGACTTTGAGATCAAGGACGACATGAACTTCAATCAGAAGTCGATCCCGTCCTGTACTCAGGCAAACCTCGCTGCGGCCCTCGCCGGCGGTCCGATTTGCCTGGCGAACGTGACCCCGCGTCAGGCGGCGCTCGACCCGAGCACCCGCGGCGACAATACCAACTTCGGCGAGGATCTGCAGCGCGGGTACAAGCAGACCGCGGGGTTCGCCTCGATCGATTTCGATCTCGTCCCGAAGGTGCTGACGGTCACCGGCGGCACGCGCTGGTACCGCTATGTCGAGCAGGAAGTCGGTTCGCAGTACGGCACGGGTTCCGGCTGCGTCAACAAGCCGAACGGCAGCTGCATGGCGACGGCGATCAACTACGACGACCACCACGCGACGTTCACGGGGTTCAAGAGCCGCGCGAACCTGACCTGGCACATTATCCCGGACACGATGCTCTACTACACATTCTCGCAGGGCTATCGGCCGGGCGCGTTCAACCGCGTAACCGCCGGACGGACTCCGATCTGGGTCGATGCAGCCGGCAACCCGCTGCCGAACGGCGTGGCCGGGACCTGCCCGCCGACAGCGACCACATTTGCGCAAAGCTGCAGGCCGAGGCAATTCAACAAGCCCTTGAGCTTTGCGCCCGACTCGCTGCTGAACAACGAGATCGGCTTCAAGTCGGAGTTCCTGAACCGCCGCCTGCTCGTCAATGCGTCGATCTACCAGATGGACTGGAAGGACGTGCAGACGCTGATCTACAACCCGCCGGTGTACGGCAACACGACCTTCGGGGTCACGGGTCCGACGTACCGGATTAAAGGCGGCGAGCTGCAGTTCGCGATGAGGGCGACCGAGGGGCTGACGCTGAATGCTTCGATGTCGTACAACGATTCCAAGCAAACCACCTCGCCGTGCATCCACTCAGCGGGCGTCACGCCGACGACGGTGGGTAATCCAACGCCCGCCGGGGCCTGCATCACGCAGGTGCGCTCGGGTGATCACAACGTCGCGGTCATGAACCCGCTGGGGTCGATCGACTCGACCCCGGCGTTCTCGCCGAAGTTTCAGGCCAACGCGCGCGCGGTCTATGACTGGACCGCCGGCAATGGCTACAAGTGGTTCGCCATGGCGGGCATCAACCACGTCGGTGAGATGTCCAACCAGCCGAGCAGCTTCACGTCGGGTGATGGCGTACTGATTCCATTTACCACCTGGCTGCGCTACACGATGCCGGCGTACAACACCTATGACGCGGCGATCGGGTTCGCCAAAGATACGTGGGAGGCAAGCGTCTTTGGCCAAAACCTCTCCAACAGCAACGCGAGCACGTTCACCACTTCGGGCCAGGACATCAAGGCCATCGTGCCGCTGCGGCCGCGTGTTCTCGGCGTGAAGATCGGGTTCAAATTCTAGTTACGGACCGCGCACCGCCCGCGCTTATTCGGTGCGCTACAATCGAAGGGCGGGCAGCAATGTCCGCCCTTTTGTTTCTCTCAGGTCCTGCCATGAGTGTGACGTCGCCGCCGCTGGCGGCCGGTGGAGTCGAGTCCGAGGTCCAGAGGATTCGTGCTCTGCTCAAGCAGCGGCACTTCGCCGAGGCGGTGGACGCCGCCGCGGCCCTGCGCGGGGCATATCCCGAGAACCGGGATGTCCTTTATCTCCTGGCGCTCGGACTGCGGCACGCGCGCCGGACCGCGGAGGCGCTCGCTACCCTCGAAGAGTTCGAGCGCCATCACCCGGGCGCGAGCCTGCTCTACCAGGAGCGTGGCCACTGCTACGTCGTGCTCAAGGATGCGGCGCGCGCGATCGAAGCGTACGAGCGCGCAGTGCAGATCAACCCGGCGCTGCCCGCCACCTGGAGCCTGCTCGAGGGACTCTACAAGATGGTCGGTAACGAGCAGCAGCGCCAATTGGCCGCCGCGCACGCCAAGAAACTGCAATCGACGCCGCCGGAAGTCGTTGCGGCGACGGCACTATTCTGCGATGGCGAGCTCACCGCCGCGGAAAAGCAGATTCGCGCGTTCCTGCTGCGCCACGGCAATCACGTCGAGGCCATGCGGCTGCTCGCGCGCATCGGCGTCGCGCGCGAGGTGCTCGACGACGCCGAGATCCTGCTGGCGGCGGCGCTCGAAATGGCCCCGGATTACCTCGAATTGCGACGGGACTACGCCTGCGTGCTCCTCGACCGCCACAAGCACGCCGAAGCCATCGAGCAGCTCGACCGGTTGCTGAAGCTCGATCCTCAGAACATCGATTATCGGGTCTTGCGTGCGACGGCGACCGTAGGGCTCGGCGACCATGAGGGCGGTATCCGCGGCTTCACCGCGGCACTCGCCGATACGAGCCCGAGGTCGCGCCTGGCAGCCGACCTGCATCTATCGATCGGCCACTCGCTGAAGACGCTCGGGCGGCGCACGCCGGCGATCGAGGCCTACAAGCAGGCGATCGCGGCCAGGCCGAAGTTCGGTGATGCGTACTGGAGCCTCGCCAACCTCAAGACCTACACGTTCTCCGACGCGGAAATCGCACAGCTCGAAGCATCCGAAGCGGACCCGTCGACCGACGAGCTCGACCGCTACCATCTGTGCTTCGCGCTCGGCAAGGCGCACGAGGACCGCGGCGAGTACGAGGAGTCGTGGCACTACTACGAGCGCGGCAATGCGCTCAAGCGCGCCGCGAGTCGCTACCGCGCGGAGCTGGTGGAGCAGAACACCGCACGCCAGAAGCAGGTGTGCACGCACGCGTTCTTTCGCGAGCGCAATGGCTACGGCGCCCCGAGCCGCGAACCGATCTTTATTCTCGGGCTGCCGCGCGCGGGCTCGACGCTGCTCGAGCAGATCCTCGCCTCACATTCCCAGGTCGAGGGCACGCAGGAGCTCGCGAACGTGCCGCGCGCGGTGCTCGACCTGCAGGGCTACGACCCGGACCTGGACAATCCGCGCTACCCGGGGTGTCTGGTTGCGATGGCGGCGGATGAGTTCCGCGCGCTCGGCGAGAAATACCTGGCCGATACCCGGATTTACCGCAGCGGCAAGCCGCGTTTCATCGACAAGATGCCGAACAATTTCCGGCACATCGGTCTTATTCACCTCATGCTGCCGAACGCCAGGATCATCGATGCGCGCCGCGAGCCGATGGCTTGCTGCTTCGGGAACCTCAAGCAACTCTACGCCCGCGGCCAGGAGTTCGCCTACAGCGTGGATGACATCGCGCGCTACTATCGCACCTACCTCGAGCTCATGGAGCACTGGGACACGGTGCTACCCGGTCGGGTGCTGCGCGTCCACTACGAGGACGTCGTCGAGGATCTCGAGGGGAGCGTGCGGCGGCTGCTCGAGTTCTGCGAGCTGCCCTTCGAGCTGGCGTGCCTCGAGTACCACCGAACCGCGCGCAGCATCCGCACGGCGAGCTCCGAGCAGGTGCGTCAGCCGATCTTTCGCGAGGGTCTCGAGCAGTGGAAGCATTTCGAGCGCTGGCTCGGGCCATTGAAGGAGGCGCTCGGTGATGCCTTGAGCCGTTACCGCGAGCGGCGGCATGAGCCTGAGGCAGGGCCGCGGCGTTCCGTGCCCGTGCGGTAGCGGAGGAGGGTCCGTGAAGAGCGATGCGCGGGTGGTGGTGATCGGCGGCGGAGTGGTGGGCGTAAGCGTCCTGTATCACCTCACCAAGGCGGGCTGGAAGGATGTGCTGCTGCTCGAGCGCGGCGAGCTCACCTGCGGCTCGACCTGGCATGCGGCCGGCGGCATGCACACCCTCAACGGCGATCCCAACGTCGCCCGGCTACAGCAATACACCATCAATCTCTACAAGGAGCTGGAAGGGATCTCCGGGCAATCATGCGGCCTGCACATGCCCGGCGGCATCATGCTCGCCGGCACGCGCGAGCGCTTCGACTGGCTGAAGATGGCCCAGGCGCGCGGCCGCTATCTCGGCATGGAGCTCGAGCTGATCTCGGCCGACGAGGCGGCACGGGTTTTCCCGATCATCGACAAAAGGCATTTCGTCGGCGCGCTGCTGGATCCCATCGAGGGCCACGTGGACCCGTACGGCGTGACGCACGCCTATGCGAAGGCTGCGCAGATCGGCGGGGCGCAGGTGCTGCGCCACACGCGCGTCATCGACCTCAAGGCGCGCCGCGACGGCTCCTGGGATGTGATTACCGAGGGCGGCAACGTGCATGCCGAGCACGTGGTGAATGCCGGCGGCCTGTGGGCGCGTGAAGTGGGGCGCATGGTGGGGCTGGAGCTGCCGATCCTCGCCATGCAGCACCAGTACCTCATCACCGAGGATCTTCCTGCCCTCAAGGGGCAGAAGGAGCTCCTGACCTGCATAGACTTCGAGGGCGAGATCTACACGCGCCAGGAGCGCGGCGGGGTCCTGCTCGGAACGTACGAGCGCGCCGGCGTGCCGTGGTCGCCGCTGCAGACGCCGTGGGAGTTCACCCAGAGTCTGCTGCCGGAAGACCTCGACCGTATTGCACCGAGTCTCGAGGTCGGTTTCCAGCATTTCCCGGCGCTCGGCGAGGTGGGCATTCGCAAGGTGGTCAACGGCCCGTTCACCTTCGCGCCCGACGGCAATCCGCTCGTGGGACCGGTGCGGGGCCTGACGAATTTCTGGGTGGCATGCGGGGTGATGGCCGGTTTCAGCCAGGGCGGGGGAGTGGGGCTGGCGCTGTCGCGGTGGATGGTCGAGGGCGATCCGGGCGCGGACGTGTGGGCGATGGACGTGGCGCGCTACGGGGACTGGGCGACCCTCGCCTACACCAACGCCAAGGTGCGCGAGAACTATTCGCGGCGCTTTCGCATCCGCTTCCCGAACGAAGAGCTCACCGCGGCGCGCCCGCTGCGCACCACGCCCGTTTACGGGCGCCTGCAGGCCGAGCACGCGGTGTTCGGGGACTACTGCGGGCTCGAGCACGCGCTGTGGTTCGCGCCGAGCGCCGCAGAGGCGACCGAGGCCATCACCTTCCACCGCTCCAACGCACACCCGCATGTGGCCGCGGAGTGCCATGCGGTGCGCGAGGCGGTCGGGCTGCTGGAGATCTCCAACTACGGAAAGTTCGAAGTCACCGGCCCCGGCACCAAGGAGTGGCTGTCGTACGTGATGGCCAACCGCGTGCCGAAGGTGGGCCGCATCGCGCTCACGCCGATGCTCAACGAGCGCGGCAAGCTGATCGGTGATTTCACGCTGTGCCGGCTGGCGGCGGAGCGCGTGTTCCTCATCTGCACGTACGCCGCGGAAGAGTATTACCGGCGCTGGTTCGAGCGCCACGCGCCGCCCCCGGGAGTGACGGTGCGCCCGTGCGCGATGCAGTACGTGGGCCTGTCGGTCGCCGGCCCGCGCTCGCGCGCGCTCCTGCAGAGCCTCACGCGCGAAGACCTGTCGAGCGCGGCGTTCCCGTTCCTGTCGTTCCGGTCCCTCGATGTCGGCATGATTCCGGCGCTCGTCGGGCGCATCAGCTTCACGGGGGACCTCGGCTACGAGATCTGGGTGAGCACCGAGTACCAGCGCGCGCTCTACGATCTGCTCATGGGAGCCGGCGCGGAGCAGGGGTTGAAGCTCTTCGGTGGCCGGGCACTCAACACCCTGCGGATCGAGAAGAGCTTCGGCACCTGGGCGCGCGAATACCGCCCGATTTACGGGCCCTACGAGGCCGGGCTCGGGCGGTTCGTGGACCTCAAGAAGGGCGAGTTCGTCGGCCGCGCGGCGGCGCTGGAGGAGCGCGACAGCGGCGGCGCGCTGCGCCTGGTGACCTTCACGGTGGATGCGAGCGATGCGGATGCGAGCGGGGACGAGCCCGTCTGGCACGACGGCAAGGTCGTCGGCTGGGTGACCTCGGGGGCGTACGGCCACAGCGTGCGTCAATCGCTCGCGCTGGCCTATGTTCCGGCAGCCCTCGCCGGCGAAACTTCCGGCTTCGAGATCGAGATCATCGGTGAGCGCCGCAAGGCCCTGCGCCAGTCCGCTGCGGTCTTCGATCCTGAGGGGAGCCGGATGCGCGCCTGACAGGGGCCGGACCTGCGCAGCGTTGCTTCACTCCATGAACATGGCGAGCACGCTCGCGGTCAGTGCC
>Ga0209154_1000259_pt1 | contig 37557 bp, 29 predicted proteins | sample GraSoiAngelo_121_FD_185878 | JGI IMG/M metagenome (GOLD analysis project Ga0209154, IMG submission 185878) | Grasslands soil microbial communities from the Angelo Coastal Reserve, California, USA - 14_0919_12_20cm (SPAdes) (version 2) | ecosystem: Environmental > Terrestrial > Soil > Grasslands ... | reverse complement strand
CCCCCTTGAGGTGCTTAACCAACCGATGGATACCCAACTGCGGGTCTACTTCTACCAGCACGTGTACGTGGTCGGGCATGATTTCCAGAGCCATGATTTCGGCACGATATTTGTCTTCCACTTGTCTAAGCACCTGTTCGCACCGTTTAGCGATGGGTCCAACCAGCACAGCTCGCCGATACTTAGGCGTCCACACGCAATGGTACTTGCTTGAATAGACAACGTTGTGGTTTGATTTGTAGCCTTCCAGGGCCATACTGATTGCTTATACCTAATGAAGCAATCTAAGACAAGGCAAAATCACGCCTTATATCCCCAGCCCTAAAGGGCGGGGCTTTACGGTGCTTCTCGGTAAGGTTTTGCGGCCCATTGGTGATATCGAGTTTCTGCCTGTAGCCCACAGCTATTTGCGGGTCTTGAGCCATTCCATGTATTCCGTGTAAAGCCTCGTGGAGCCTAGGGATCCGCAAAAGGCAGGGGAGCCAGGTTTATTCATCATGCCCTGGTATTGGTAGACAAGGATCTTATCCACCCACGGCGATACTGCTTCGATCTGGCGAAGAACGCGCTCAAAGGGCGCAGGAAGCAACGCACTCTTGTAGACAACGTTTTCAAACTCGAATATTTCGAGATCCGCCCAGATAGCCCGCCTCCCAGCACGGTCGTGAGCTTTTCTCAGCCCCTCATAGAACGCTGAGGTTTCCTCCACCCTCGATTTGCGCACACCGACCTCATCCTGGTATGCAATGATGTCAACATCTAAGGATGCAAGTTGGCGGACATATTCGTCGTCGGGCACGGCCACACGTGTCCCGTAAGGCGCGATCATAATCTGCGCCCGCGGTGTCAGTTGACGCCCGAGGCGTGAACATGTGTTTACATAATTGATGAATTCGTTTGAAAAATGCCGATCAATAAAGGCCTCATTCGGCCAGTACCATCCGTAGAAGCTTTTGTGGTGGCCGTAGAGTAGAGTAATCTCGTCAATTGCCTGTAGCCGTTTCTTTGCCGCCACTGGATCTGCCACAATACTAGGGCTATCCCACTCGCCGTAGAAGCCTCCGCCAATAAAAAACTTGATGCCGTACTTGTCTGCTGCTGAAAGAACGGCTTCGATCGGGTCGTCGCATGCCAATCTCCATGCGGGAAAAATCTTCGTATGGTAAAAGGAGCGATAATAAAGGGCGGTTGCCATCAGCACCAAATATTCCATTCCCGTCTCGGCAATTTCTTTGATTTTGAGCTCCCACTGTTCGCACGTGAAGTTGGCTAACGCGGGATTCCAATCCACCCCCTCGACCGTGGCATGATGCTGAAACTCGAACCAACTTCCAGAGATCGGTTTCGCCAGTGGTGATGTGGGCGGCGGACTTCCACTTGCGAGTAGAGCTCCAACCATGGTACCGCCGGCCCCCAGTGCGCAAAGAAAATCGCGGCGGTTCAACGTAGTCATTTTCCCTCCCGTTATTAAGCACCGCTGTACCGTGGTTCGATTGACTACCCGACGTTCGATCATTGAAGGTCGAACCCGGCAGCATTGATTAGCGCATCGCAACGGGTGGCTCTATCTAACCGGCGATGCGTATGGCTTTGAAAATAGCCTCTGGCCTTCGAAACACAAAAGCTGGTTCGGAGCGATAACCTGCCGCGCTAACCCTGCAGTCTCATTCCCCCGAGCTTGCATCGCTGAAACTCGATACAACTCAGCGAACAAGAATGGACTTGCTTCTTTGCCGAAGCTTCCCAGAATTTCCGAGCCCCGCAGCCATTCACGTGACCTGGCACAGTCTGCACCTTCTTCCCGATCACGTTGGAGTCCGCATAGGTTCACGTTATTTCTTACCTCCGACCGGATCGGACGCTATTTCCAGGACATGCACGAACCGCCGCTCTTCCTTCGCCTGAGTGAACAAATCGAGTTCTTTCTTGGCTTCAGCATAACGACGCAGACGTTCGAGCGTTATCGCCAAGGCGTAATGTGCCTGCGGGTCCTTCGGGTCCTCGCTCACGGCGTGACGCAAGAAGACTTCAGCCTGATCGAATTTCCCCTCACTTTTATAGAGTTTTCCGAGGCTGCGATTTATGGCAGGGTTGTCCTTATTGGACTTGCTCATTTCATTCAGCATTTTCTCAGCCTCGGGGTAGCGACCCGAGTGGATGAGAAATTCGGCGTATTCCACGGTATGGTCAACCGTAGCGTCCACGCTAAGCGCTCTGCGGAAGGCTTCGTCAGCCTCGTCGACCTGCCCTTCATGAGCGCGGAGGCGTCCGAGCAATGACCAGACATCTGCCCGCAAGGGATCTTGCTCAATGGAGTTCATTGCTGAATGTATAGCCAAGTCATAACTGCCTAAGTGTTCGTAGAGTATCGCTTGGCCGTAGAGCAGCAGCGCTGAATTTGGGATTGCGTCCAGGCCTACGGCCAATGTGTCCTTAGCTTCTCCATCACGCTGGCCCTGCAAGAACGTCAATGCAAGCCGAAAGTATGCGTCCGGGTTTTGCGGCGCGGTTCGCACAGCAGATTGGAACGTACTCACCGCGGCAGGCAAATCATTCGAAAGCGCCTGGGAAGAGCCGAGCAATAAGCAAGAGGCCACTTCGGAGCAGGCAGAAGAGATCTGGAGGAGGGCTTTCGCTTCTGCGTACCTGCCGAGCTTAAACAGCGCAGTCCCTTCGCCCAGCGCCAAGGTCTCAACGGGTGCGGGGGGGTCGGGTGCCTTACGCGCCGCTTGAAAGGCCCCGACGGCTTCTTCGTAACGCTTCAGCCGAATAGCGATCACACCCAGGTTGTAGGCTGCTCGCCCGTTGTGCGGATCGATCCTTAGGGCTTTCCGAAGCAGAGGAGCCGCGCGATCGATCTGCCCCTGGCTCGCGAGGCTCAACGCTAAATCGTTTAGCGCGGGCTCATACTGTGGATCAATGGCAAGCGCTTTTTGATACCAGCGCTCCGCTTGTTCATGACGGGCACCGAGATCCAAAGCCGCGCCGATACTGGTAGCGAGCACCGCGTCTCCGGGAAACGAGGCGCCAAGAGCCTCTAACTCTCGAACTCCAACTTCTGGCTTACCGGTACGGATGTGTCCGAGAGCGACGTTATAAGACGAGATCCAGGGAGGCTGGGTCTGCGCTCGCACCGCAACCACAATCAGCGTGATAGCGACGACAATGTGGATCTCAACCCAGCCTCTGCGCAAGAATCCCTCCGTCAGAAACCAAGGACTAGTGACAGCTGCATGATGCGAGGGTTCAGCGGGTTATGCAAGTACCCGAAATCGGGATTTGCAGACGCCGGATTGAACAAGGTTGTATCGACGGTTTGATACGAAACGTGATTGAAAATGTTGAATGCTTCCGCCTTGAATTGCAAGTCCTTTGATTCACCTATCGCGAATCGCTTGCCCAACGCAAAGTCGAAGTTGATGAAGCCTGGCCCTCGCACCGCACCGACCTTTTCGTTCCCAAAGGTCGCCGCCATCGGATATGAGAAAGCGCTGGTGTTGAACCACTGGGTCCGGGTCTTCGGGCCGCTCGCGCTACCAGTTTGGTTGGCACGCTCCGGGCCACAGCACGGCACACCTTCGTTGTCCGTTGCCAATGTCACAGTGGCCGGGAAGCCTTTTTGCATTTCCGTGATTCCAGAGACTTGCCAGCCGCCCAGGGTTGCCTTCTTCACGCCAGAGCTGCCACGGAAGACCGGGATGTCCCACACATAATTAAACGTGAGAATCTGCGGGACATCGAAGTTCGCCAGGCCATTATCCGCAGCAATATTGCGTGAATCCTGGGGCATGTTCCACGCACTGGAGTTGTCCGTCTTGGTTTGCGAGTAGGTGTATGAAACCTGGAAGGCAACATCATGCGTCAGCCGATGGATCACCGACACTTGCAAGGCGTTGTAGTTCGAGTTGAAAACAGGGTCCACGAAGTAGACGGGTCCATAGCCTTGGTACGGTACGACCGTATTCGGATTCGCCCCGGCCACAATTTGTTGCTGTCCGGCCGGCGTCGGCTGATTTAGGTTGAGAGATCCCAAAAGGTGCGTTCCCCTAGTTCCGACGTAGCTTACGGCGACAGAAGTGTCAAACCCGACTTCCTGTTGAATCCCTGCTGACCATTTCTGGATTGTGGGGTATTTCCACGGGTTGGCAACGCCCCAAATTAGCGGTGGAAAAATAGTGCCAGGAGCCCCCCCGGGATTGCTCAAAGCGGTATCAAAAATGAGAGGCTTTTGATTGAGCGGTGGATTATACAACCCGCCGAACTGACTGTAGGATCCCCAGCGGTCGTAGAAGATCCCGTATCCCGCGCGCACCGAAGTTTTCCCTCGCCCTGCCACGTCCCAGGCCAGTCCAATTCTGGGAGCAAAGGCATTCTTCCTGGAAGCAAACAAGGCGTTGCCATAAGGAGAGTTCTTGCCGGCAACGATGATACCGTTGGCAAAATTGCCCGAACCTGGCACTAGCGTACCATCAGAGTTGACTGTTGGTGCCTGGCTCGCAACCCACGTTGCCGCATCGAAACTGGCGAAGAAATTCTGTTCTTCGTATTCCGGTTGATAGTACGTGTACCGCAGACCAGCCGTCAGTGTAAGGTTACGGCGCAACTTCCACTGGTCTTCCACATACGGTTCCACGTTGATCCAGCGGTATTTGGCATAGGGATCCAAGGCCGTCTCCGAGTAGCTGTGGGCTTTGCCAAGCAGGAAGTCCGCCATCCCATCTCCCGAGGCCGAGCCATCGAAGCTGAAAACCCCGTTGGTAGAGTTATTTGAAGGATTAGCTAGCTCATTCTTTCCTTCGCGGGTCACAGCAATACCGAATTTTGCCGTGTGCGCGCCATGACTCCAGGTATTGTCGTTTTGGAAAGGCATACTGTACGAGGCGTTGTAGAAATACCACTGCTCAACAATTCCCGAATAGCCAGCAATGTTGAGAGTAGGAATACGGTCTCCTTCATTCAACGGAAACAGTTCTGGGATATTTAGCCCCGGCACACGGCAGCGGCAGGACCTTGGACCGTTCCTTAGATAGAGGTCGTTGTCCCGATAGAGGCCAAAAAGAAACTGGGAGACCAAGGTTGGCTTCGGGCTGTAGGTAACATTGAAGACGCCGCTGTAGATCGGATATTTCTGGGTTGCGTCTCCTACGTATGGCAGCGAGTTCTCACCAAACAAGCCGTACGGACGGTAAAGCAATGCCGTGTCCTGAGTCATCCGAAGAAAAGCGGAGAGACGCTCCGTTGGTTTGTAATCCAGGCGAAGCGATTCCTCCCGCCAGAGCGTATGATCGGGCACCGCGGAAAGGAAATTACTGGTTAGGCCAGGGGCGTTCGGCTCTGGCCAGAAGAGGTTCGGAGCCAGGAGTAACTGGGCATTGGGATCCTGTTCTGAACTCGGAATTACATTTCGGGTTGCAAAAGGCTGGCCTGTATTGGGATCCGTTAAGGTATTGGGCAAAGCGCTGAAGTCGCCTCCGCGTTCCGCATCAGTTGGCACGGTGCCATTGCGCAATCCGCTACTCTGAATAATCCGGCGCCACTCTTCGGACCAAAAGAAGAAAAGTTTGTTCTTCACCAAGGGACCGCCCACATCGTAGCCGAAATCGTTGTAACGGTTCTCCGGCAGCAGACCCGGTTTGCCGGCAGCTGGCGCGGCAAAGGGAGCGTTGAGGGCGTCGTTGCGGAAGAATTCGAAAACATTTCCGTGAAACTGATTGGTCCCGTTTCGAGAGATAAGGTTGACCTGAGCGCCAGCGGAGTGGCCGGTAGCAGCTGAATAGGAGTTGTTCTCGACGCGAAACTCGGAAACAGCGAACAGGTTGGGCGCGACAAACGCGTTGCCGCCGAACGTATCCAGGTCACGGACACCATCAATCATTGGGTTGTTCTCGTCGTTGCGAACACCATTCACACTGAACAGCACCTCGGAGTTTGAGCCGAAGCCTGGATTCTGATCGAGCGCCGAGGCTACACCCGGCTCGAGATTTACGAGCTGGGTGAACAACCGATTGGTCAGCGGCAGTTCGTTCAATTGTTTGCCCGTTACCGTGTTGCCTTCGCTGGCCGTGACTGTATCAATGGTCGGGACGGCGGAAGTGACTTCAACGCTTTCTGAAACCTGCCCCACTGTCATCGCCACTGTGAGGTGGACTGGCTCGGCAGCGTGAACTGTGATATCCCGCTGGACAAAGGACTTGAATGCAGGTTTGGATACCTCAAGCCGATACTGCCCCACGGGCACAATCGGGAAATTGAAACTGCCCGCAGAATCCGTCTGCGCTGACTGAACCGAGCCGGTGTCTTGCGAGACCAATATCACTCGAGCGTCCGACAGTACGGCACCAGAGGGATCGGTTATCGTGCCCTGAACCGAACCTGTATTCGCAATCTGGGCACTAATTGGCGGAATAAGCAGCATTCCGAACATTACAAAAGCAACAGCCAACCCACGACGCGTCTTCATATGTCATCTCCTTAAGATCTAGGAACTGCTCGGACCTTTCAGGATCGACTTCTTTTTGCGGACGGAGTGCACCATAGCACTGTGGCGATCGCCACGGAATACCGAACGAGTGAATTCAACGGCGCGTCCGTCGTCAGTGTAGGTTTTTCGACTGACTACAAGAACGGCGGTATTTCTTGGTAAGCTCAGGAGTTTCCGATATTGTGAACTCGGGATCCCCGCGGAAATCTCCTCAGAACAACTCTCCAGCCGGAGTCCATACGATTCCTCCAGGATCTGGTAGAGCGAAGTCTTGACTACTTCGAATCGTTCAAGTCCTGGACACAACCGTTCAGGAATACGAGCGAGTTCCCAGGCCAACGGCTCACCGTCGCTCAAGCGCAGACGCTGAATTTCGTATACCTTTTGCTGCTCGTGGAGTTCGAAGAAGTCCCGCACGGATCGAGCCGGAATGGCCAAATCAAGCGAGTCTCGAATTTCTTCGCTCAAGCTGCGCAGCTCCTGTTGTTGTTTCCGGAGACGGCTGTGCGTGACCACCGTTCCCATGCCTCGTCGCGAATCGATTAAACCCTCGCGGTCGAGCAAGCTCATTGCTTGGCGCAACGTCATACGGCTTATGCCAAATTGTTCACACAGTACCCGCTCAGGCGGCAGAACGTACCCGCGAGGCAAGACTGCACTCGTAAAAGGAACTGATGGCTTCCATTCGCCGAACGCCAAAGAGGCTCTGGAGGCGCAGCTCGAACGGGAGTCTGATCCCGAGCTACGAAATTCTATAGAAAAATCCCTTAAGCACTAGGGTCCCGTGTCCCCTGAGCTGAGCCGAAGCGCATCGTCGCTCCCCGCCCAGTGCACGAACATTCTACCCCCGGCCCTGTGTTCTTGGCGCAAAACACATGCAAGCATCCAAGTGCCGCCGCCAGCGCTGATAGCGCTCGCAAAACCGGCTGTAGCGGTACCGGTGGGATTCGTGCTCAAATTTTCCCTATTGCGTTAGCTTACCGGCATGACCCGTAATCACTTGTTGGACAGGCATATATGTGGTTTCCTCGTTCCCTGTCGAGCGTGAGCACGCCAGTTCAAAACGTTTTCGCACTTGACACCATATGCGCATATGCGGTTTCTATGTTGCCGCATAACTGCTCACTCAGGAGAAATCCTATGCGTTCCCGCCGCGGCGTCCCCGTCGTTGTATTCATACTTGGTTGCGTCCTTCTTCTCGCCCCATTTGTCCCGGCACAAGTCGAATCCGCCAAACTGGTGGGCACGATTCATGACGTCAGCGGGGCAGTGTTGCCGGGCTGCAGAGTCGTCGTCACCAACACTGCGACGAACGTGTCCCGGACCGCGGATACCGACAGCGGAGGCGATTATGTCGTAACAGAACTACGGCCGGGTACCTACGTGGTTTCGGTCAGCCATGAGGGTTTTAAGCGAGCCGAGCAAGCGCCCTTCCCCCTCGATGTAAACCAAGTGGTGCGCGTCGACCTCACGCTGGCGGTGGGCGATGTCAACGAAAAAATCGAAGTCACGGCGGCCGAACCTCTGGTTGAATCGCAAACGTCTTCCATCGGACAGGTCGTCGAGGAACAGCGGGTGCATGAGCTTCCGTTGAACGGCAGGAACTTTGTCGAACTGGCTTATCTGACACCGGGAGTAAACCAAGGACCAGAGGGCGCGGTGCAGCAAGGCGGCATTCCAGAAAACCAGCGGGGCACCGGGTCCATTCAGGCAAACGGACTCACCGCCACCAATAACAATTTCCTGTTGAACGGCTTCGACAACAACGAGCAACAGATTGGGATTGAAGTGATCCAGCCGCCTATCGATGCCATCCAGGAGTTCAAAGTTCAGACCAACAATTTCGGAGCTGATATGGGCAAGGGCGGCGCTGTCGTCAACGTCGTGCTCAAGTCGGGGACAAATCAGATGCACGGCAGTGCCTACGAATTTGTGCGGAACTCGGTTCTTGACGCCAAGAACTACTTTGACGACCCGACGCTGCCGATCGCCCCGTTCAAGCAGAACCAGTTTGGCGGATCGATCGGTGGAGCGATCATCAAGAACAAGACTTTCTTCTTCGGCGACTATCAGGGCACGCGCATTCGCCGGTCAGAAACTGACATCTCGACCGTCCCCGTTCTTGCGGAGCGCGGAGGTGACTTCAAGGATCGGCTCACGGGCATGACGTTCTCTCCATGTCCTTCGGGCGGGCCGCAATATGACACTGGCACGATCTTCGATCCGATTGCGCCCAACCAGGTTTGTCCGGACGGCGTTACGACTTATCGTGTTCCCATCGCCTCCAATGGGCAGGTGAACGTCATTCCACCTTGCGTGGGAACGAGCGGTCTGAGTTCCACGGGCGGCGCGTGTCTCGACCCGGTGGCGCTCAACATCGTGCAACTCTTCCCCGCTCCGAACCGCGCTCGTTTCACGACTTCCAGCAACTACCTCTTTAACCCCGTTTACCGGAACAATCAGAACTCGTTCGATATTCGTGTTGACCATCAGCTCACGAGTAAAGACAGCATGTTCGTGACTTTCAGCTTCGGCAATGTGGATGCGCATGTGCCCGATCCCTTTCCCGGAAAAGCCGGCGGCGGAGTGTTCTCCGGAGATGTCAAGAATCTCGCCCGAGCGGGAGGCATTACCGACGTGCACACGTACTCGTCAAACAAAATTAACGAGATCAAAATCGGCTACACCCGCTATGTGGTGCAGGCTCTCCCCAACTTTGCAGGGCAGCCACTGGCACAGCGATTGGGCATACCCGGCATCTTTGATCCGACTCGGCCGGCGGCGACCGGAGGACTCCCTCACATCGGATTCTCCACCTTGAGCGCTTTGGGGACGACTGACTGGTTTCCGGAATTCCTGCGCGAGAACAACTACCAGTACCAGGATGCCTTCACGTATGTTCGCGGGCACCACTCCTTTAAATTCGGAGCAGACGTTCGGCGCCGGTTGCACGGATTCTTCCAAACACAGAACGGGCGCGGCGACATGACCTTCGACCAGCAGTTCACCTCCGATCTCAACACCGGCAATGGTGGCGCCGACCTGGCCAGCTTCCTCATGGGCTATCCCATTTCGGCCTACCGTGATGGTCAGAAAGGAAGTTTCGGTATGCGCTGGATCGAGTTCAGCGCCTATGCCATGGACGACTGGCGCGTCTCCCCAAAGCTGACCCTGAATCTCGGGATTCGCCATGACCTGTTTACTCCTATGGTCGAGCAGCATAACCGGCTGGCCAATTTCAATTTTCCCACCGGGACGTTTGTCGCCCCCGGAATGCCGGGTGTCAGCCGGTCAGGAAACGTCGTCACTGATTACAACAACTTCGCTCCCCGACTCGGGTTTGCGTGGACACCGTGGGGCGAAACAACGGTATTCCGTGGCGGCCACGGAATCTTCTACGACCAACAGGCGAACCAAAACGACGCTGAACTCGCCTACAATCCGACGGGATTGTTCTTCAGCCAGACGATCTATAATCCACCTTCCGCGCCAAGCATGAGAATTTCCCACGGGTACCCCACCTCGTCCTACCCGACGCTGGCGAGGCCTTCCGGTCGTGCCAGTGCGGCGCGGTTCAATAATCGAACGAGCTACATCGAGGAATGGAATCTGAACATTGAGCGCGCACTGGCCAAGGAGATGGTGCTGCAAGTTGCGTATGTGGGAACGCACGGAGTGAAGCTGGCGCACCTTGCAAATCTGAACCAGCCGGTTCAACCGCTGGATTCTAACTTCCAGCCGCCGTGCAACGGCTGCCCACCTTCGAACATCGGCCGGCCCTACTTCAGCACAGTGCCAGAAATTGCTTCCATCCGCACCGAGGCTCACGACTATTCGTCCATCTCCCATGGGCTCCAGCTGAAGTTTGAGAAGCGCTTCTCCGCCGATTGGAGCATGTTGAGCGCATATACCTGGCAACACACCATCGGCCAGTCGGAGGAGAACGAGTGGCTGGAGCCGCAGAACACGCATAACCTGGCTGCCGAGCGTGGCAATAACGGGCCCGACTATCGCCATCAGTTCACATCCGCCTGGTCATATCAGCTGCCGATCGGTCCTGGCAAACACCTGCTCGCCAGCTCGGGTCCCGCACGATGGATATCAGAAGGCTGGCAACTGAATGGGATTGTCAGCATGTACTCTGGCCAGGCGTTTACACCGGTGTTGTCGTTTGATCCGACCAACACCGGATCGGGTGCGCCTCGACCCGACGTAATTGGAAACGCCTACAACTTTGCAAACGCCACCAGCGTCGGATGCCCGTCTGATTCACAGAGTATTCAATGCTGGTATAACCCGCTGGCGTTCGCGATCCCCGCCCTCGCGCCGGGACAAACTACCGCACACCAGTTCGGCAACGCGCGCCGGGGAATTCTCCGTGGTCCTGCGCAATACAATGTCGACTTCTCTATCTTCAAGAACTTCAAAATCACAGAACGCACGAACTTGCAGTTCCGGGCAGAAGCCTTCAACCTGTTTAATACTCCGGAATTCGGACTGCCGTATGCGGCCGTCGATACAACCGGATCTCCGGGGTCGCCCGGCCTCGCCGGCTCCATTACCAGTACGGTGCACGCCCCCCGGCAGTTGCAGCTCGCACTGAAGCTGACTTTCTAGTCCAATCGCGAAAGGAACAGTGATGCGGCACCAAACGCTGAAAACGTGCGTGGCAGTTGTGATCCTCTGTTCGATCTCCCTGCTTAATGCGCCCGGAGCCGAACCGCCGGCCCAAAGCACAAGGCGAAACAATGCCGGCACCAGTGCCCGCCTGCCTGAGGTCCATCTCGAGGGGACTTACTTCAGCCGCGACGGCAAGCGCTTCATACCCGTTGGAGCGCACTGGGTTCCCGCAAAGGCGGCAATGCAGTGGCCAGTCGAATGGGATCCGAAAGATATCGAAGCCGATTTTGCCAAGATGCACGAACTCGGCTACTCCATCGTGCGACTCGACATGATGTGGGCTTGGTTTGAGCCGCGCCCTGGGGACTACAACCCAACCGCCTTTCAGCAGCTTGACTACATGGTTTCACTCGCGCACAAGTACCAGATCTATCTTCACCCAAGCTTGTTCATTGGCGGAGAAGTTGGGGAGGCGTACTGGGACGTGGCGTGGCGACATGGTCGGCATCCACACGCGGATGCCGACATGTTGCGCCTGGAAACTAACCTTGCCGCCGAGTTCGGCCGCCACTATGCCAATGAGAGCGCGATTATCGGGTGGGACCTTACTGACGAGCCGCCGTTCTGGATTGTGGGTGGCGGGGCGACGACTGACTCGATGGCGATCAACTGGACACGGCTGATCGTTGACGGTATCCGGCAATACGACAAGCTGCACCCGATCGTGGTGGGCACCAGCGGTGAAGAAACAGGCCACGGACCGTTCCGCGCGGACAACATCGCGAAATTTGTGAACTTCTTCAGCGTGCACCCGTTCACGCTGTATGCTCCGGACCTCTTTCCTGACCCGCTGTTGTCCGCCCGCGGCACGTACGGCGCTGCCTTTGAGATCGCGCTATCGCAGAGCGCCGGCCGCCCGGTCATGATCCACGAGATGGGAGCATCCACCGCCCAGTTCGCGCCAGAAAGGATCGCCTCCTACGATCGCGCCCAGATCTATTCCGGACTGGGCGCCGGCAGCATTGGCGTGGATCTTTGGTGCTACACCGATGCTTCACCGCAGCAGTTCCACAAGGCACCGTACCTCCGCACTCCTCAAGAGACGGGCTGGGGTATGACAACCTGGGACCGGCAGGACAAGCCGCTGGCGCGAGAGTTCAAGAAGATTTCCCAAGTGGTCAGGCAGCTTGATCTTGCTGGCGTAAGCCCCGCGCCGGCGGAAATCGGGATTGTTATCCCCGACGAATGGGCGAAACCGCACGGCGACTTCTCACATTTCGGACTCACGGGCCCGGAAGTCACTCCGTACGTTTCAACCTCTGATGCTGACGCCATGCCGGGACATGCCCAGCCGGACGTCAGTGCGGCTAACCGCTGGCTGATGGGCTCTGCCCTAACCTCTTTTGTATTGGCCCGCCGCGCGCACCTGAAAGCTGACTTCCCTCGAGAATACGCCGATTGGGCGAAACGCCCCATGCTATTCATGCCCTCCCCCATTACGGGCACGTCCGATCCTTTCCTCACACACATACATTCCGATTTTTATGAGAACGCCCGAAAGTATGTTGAGAATGGCGGGTTCCTGTACGCATCGGTTGCATCGGACGGCGCGATCCCCGACATGGCATCGCTGTTTGGGGCGCGTCTTGTCGATCGGGCGCCCAGTTCCGAGGTAACCTTGAAGATCGTCGCGCCATTCGGGGAACTCAAACCCGGAGATACTTTCCATTACACGGTTCCAACCCAAACCATCGAATCCTGGGGCACACTGCTGGAAGTGACGAGCGGTAGGGTGATCGCCGTCGATCAGAACAACAACCCCGCACTAGTCGCCAATAGTATCGGACGTGGAAAGACGCTGCTCAGTGCCTATCCTATCGAGCACTACCTGGCGAACGTTCCCGCTGTTTTTGATCAGCCTGAGAACACTCACCGGATCTACGAGGCTTTTCGCGACTGGGTAGGCCTGAAACCCGTATTTCGTGCTGACGATCCCGCAATCGAAATTACGGCCTTGAATGGCGATCATCGTGGCTACGTTGTGGTGGTCAACCATGCAGCACAAGCGAAGAACGTAACTATCACCGCGTCCGGAGTACGCTCGGCCAGCAGATTCGAACCGCAGGGAGTGACAGCGATACCGATGGATGGATCCGGGTGGAAGATGCAACTCGGTCCTTACGAAGGGGCCATAGTCGAGTGGAAATAAGCGGGGTGATTGGCGCAGTCGATATCGGCGGAACGAAGATCGCTGTTGGAATTACAGATTCCGCCGGCAAGGTTCTAACTCGCCTGGAGTGTCCGACGGAAGGGCATGGACCTTACGAGAGCGCACTTCAGCGAACGGTCACGATGCTGAAAGCAGCCGTCGCCAAGGCAGGTGCAAAGCTGAAAGGGATCGGCATCGGCTCCACCGGCCCTGTGTATCCGTTTACCGGCGAGATCGGCGATGTAAACTTTTTTCCCCATTGGCGAGGACAAAATCCGGTTAAGGATTTGGAGAAAGCCTTCGGGGTGACAACCGCGATCGAAAATGATGCCGATGCCGCCGCGTTGGGCGAAGCTCGATGGGGAGCAGGCAAGAACAAGGCGCGCCTCATTTACGTAACGGTAGGCACCGGCATTGGTGTCGGCGTCATTCTCGACGGCCACGTGTACCGCGGCGTTGATCAGGCACATCCTGAAATTGGGCACCACGTCATCGACGCGACGGGCCCGCTTTGCGATTGCGGTTTCCGGGGATGCTGGGAATCGTTAGCAGCAGGGCCGGCGATGGTCGCGTGGCTGCGAACTAATGCGCCGCCGAACCATCCACAGATACCCGAGCTCACTGCGAAAAGGATTTGTGAATTAGCGACGGAAGGCGACGAATGGGCCGTCAAGGCAGTCGCGCGCCAAGCTCGCTATCTAGGGCTGGGGCTGGCAAATCTCGTGACGATTTTTGTTCCTGACGCAATCGTTTTGGGCGGCAGCGTCATGAACAGCGCCGTTCTGTTCCTGGACGAAATCCGCCGGACGATTGCGGCCAGTTGCCGTTTCGTTCCATATGAGCGGACGGAATTGGCGCTGGCTTCGCTAGGCAAAGACGCGAACCTGATCGGGGCAGCCAGTGTCTGGCATCACCGGTTTGACCCTATGGAGGTTAGCAATGTTGGCTGAGTTTTCCGTTATTCAAGGCGAATATCTTCGCGACATTCTCGACCAGCCCCGGGCGCTAGAAGAGACCCTGGCCAGCTTAACGGAACTCAAACCGCTCCGAGTCGTCGCCTCGCGCGTGGATTCCGGTAAGTTCGACAGAATTGTGCTGACCGGAATGGGATCCTCCTTCCACGCGCTCCATCCCCTGTACTTGGACTTGATCGATCGTGGCATCACGTCCGTAATGGTAGAAACCTCCGAACTGGTCCACTACCAGACTCGACTCTTCGATCCCAAGACTCTAATCATCGCGGTCTCGCAATCGGGCCAGAGTGCGGAGGTCGTCCGTCTTTTGAAGGCGAATCGCGGAAAATCACGCCTGGTAGCGGTCACGAACACTCAAAAGAGCCCTCTCGCCAAGGAAGCCGACGGCGTAATCGTCACCCGCGCTGGCAGAGAGTTCTCGGTGTCATGCAAAACCTTCGTCACCGGTTTGATGGCTTTGAAATGGCTTGGCGACATATTCGGCGGCGGCAACTTGCGCGAAACCCGGGAGGAACTCGAGACGGTTTGTTCTGCCGTTCGTAGTTACCTCAATGACTGGAAGGATCATACGGAAAAATTCGCGCAACGGCTCACTGGTATCCGTCACCTGTTTTTTGTCGGAAGAGGATCCTCACTGGCGGCGGTCGAGATGGGTGCGTTGATCGTAAAGGAAGCCGATCACTTCCCCGCTGAGGGCATGAGCTGTGCCGGGTTTCGGCACGGCCCGTTCGAGATGCTGAGCAAAGATACTTTCGTTTTGGTGTTTGCCGGCGCCGAGAAGACACGTGATTTGAACCTGCGCTTGCTGGGAGACATACGGGAGCAATCGGGGCGCGCCGAGCTGGTCAGTGAGGGCGGGCATTTCGAGCCATGCATTCTGCCCAAGGTGCCGGAAGCGGTCCGCCCCATCGTGGAAGCCCTGCCAGTGCAAATGATCACTCTGGCTCTTGCGGCCCAAGCCGGCCGCGAGCCGGGTCGCTTCCAGCTCGCGACCAAAATCACCACCACGGAATAAGGGGGCTTTGCCCAAATATGGTTCGCAGCCGCTACATGGTCAGCATCGTTTTCCTGACATTCTTCGTAATGTCGCTTCTGACCAACATCCTGGGGCCGCTCGTGCCCGACATCATTAGCAGCTTCCATGTAAGCCTCGCGGCGGCGGCTTTCTTGCCGTTCTCCTTCTTTATCGCCTATGGCGTAATGTCCATTCCGGCGGGATTCCTGATCGAACGGCTCGGTGAGAAGACAGTCATGATTGCGGCTTTCCTCGCTGGAACTTTGGGTTCTCTGGGCTTCGCCGTTCACCCCACGTACGAAGTCGCGGTAGTTTCATTGTTCGTAATGGGGTCGGGGATGGCGACTTTACAAACCGCAATCAACCCTCTGCTGCGCGTAGCTGGAGGAGAGGAGCACTTCGCCTTCAATTCTGCGTTCGCGCAACTAATTTTCGGGATCGCGTCCTTCATCAGTCCCTACATTTATTCCTACCTGGTCTTGAACCTCAGCCGCGCCGAAAAGCAGAACCCGATATTGCAGGTGCTTCGTCCGGTCACGCCCGGCACGCTGCCATGGGCGTCAATGTATTGGATCTTCGCAGCCTTCACCGTGGTGATGATCGTCGTTTTGGTTCTCAGCAGGTTTCCAAAGGTTGAACGCACGGCGGACGAATCGGCCGGATCGTTCGAGATGTACAGTAGCCTGTTTCGCAGGCCCATGGTGTGGGCGTTCTTCGGGTGCGTGTTTGCTTATGTCGGTTGCGAGCAAGGCACCGCCGATTGGATCTCTAAGTTTCTCGCTACCTACCACGGGTTTGACCCGCACACGACCGGAGCGACAGCCGTGTCCTGGTTCTGGGGGTTGCTGACAGCCGGCTGCTTTATCGGTATGGGATTGCTAAAACTTTTCGACAGTCGGCACGTACTGATCGGGACCTGTTCGGGTGCGTTAGTTTGCCTGACTCTCGCAATTTTCGGCCCCGCCAATGTCTCCCGGTTCGCGTTTCCCGCGATTGGACTGTTCGCGTCGGTGATGTGGCCGATCTTGGTATCGCTAGGCCTCAACTCGGTCGCGGAGCACCATGGCTCGTTCTCGGGAATTTTGAGCACTGGAATCATGGGTGGCGCGGTGGTGCCGGTGATCATCGGCCAGATCGGCGATCACTTCGGCCTGCGCGCCGGAGTTGCCTTCCTGTATCTGATGTTTGGCTGCGTGCTGAGCGTGGGGTTCTGGGCAAAACCCATCATCACCAACGCAACCATCACACTGAAGAAGGCGATGGCCGAACACACAACTTAGTGTGAGGAGCACTCATGACGAATTTTTAAAACGTCCTGAGTGTCGCTGGCGCAGTCGCTGTGGCAAGCATCTTTCTCTGTGCACAAGCCGCGAAACAAACTGGTTCGATCCCGTACCTCAAGCTAACCAGTCCGCGTCACGTCTTGCCGGACGCGCAGCCGTGGGAAGGAAATGAATTCCCGCACACGATGTCAGTACTGGATATGAAGCGCGGCGGTTTCCGTTACCGCGGCTGGTACGGCCTGAACGAGGGCCGCGGTATCGGTCTGGCCCGCAGCAACGACCTGGTGAATTGGACCAAGTACGAGCAGAATCCTTTGTGGACCAACGCGTGCTGGCCAACGCCAATCCAAAACGGCCCGGCAGCCACATCGTCCTTGCCGATGGGAGAGTTCACGGGTGCAATCTTCCATTACGGAGTGGGTCGTTTCACTCGCCTAGTCGAACGGCAGAAATCCGAGCAGAGCGATCAAGCAAAATCCTGCGACGTTGTTGTACTCGTAGCTGTCAGGATCTGCCGACTCGTGGACACCTCCCGTAGCAGGGTCGTACAGCTTGGTCACCATCCACCGCAACGATTGCGATGGCTCCGGTTGTCGGAGAGCAGCGGCGGCCATGCTAAGCAAGGCGACGCTCAGGCTGGAGGCAGGTTTACCGTTGGCTTCGACCAGGGCGCCGTCGCTGCGCACCTTGGAGCGTAACCACGCCAGAGCGTGACGGTTTTCCGGAGTATCTCCCCACATCCATGCCAGGTAGCCCTGCGCAAAGGCATATTGCGCATAATCGAGAACCCCTTTCTCATTGAGGCCCAATCCGTATCGCCCTTTCGTCTTTCGAAACAACCGCTGCGGTGTCGATGCCATGAGGAATCGGGCGATCCGTTCGTAGGCACTGACGTGGTACAAAAGGGCTCCTGCCTGCATGCCGAGGTACACATCGCCCTGATCTGCGCTGTACTTGAATGCATAGAGATGCCATTGCCCATCGGAGGCATGTTGCTGCCATGAGCTCCGGCTGAAACCATCCCTATCCAGGTTGTGCTGGATAACGAAATCCAACGCTGCTTTGGCGTTCGCGGCATAGGTCCGAGCCAAGTTATCGCTGCCAGTAAGCTCCTTATCTAGATACAAGAGGTAAACGAAGAGCCCTGAAGTCGCATCCACACCACGCACGTCCGTGATACCCGCGCCCGGTGAGATCGGAATCGAAGCAAACGGCGAGTTGGCCGAGTATACATAATGCCAGCTTCCTCTCCAGCGCTGGTCGCTCATTTCCTCGCGTGCCGCCAGCCAACGAATCCCGCGCTCCAACCCGTCCAGGTAACGCCGATCCTTGGTAGCAGCGTATGCCGCGCCGAGCCCGATGAGAGCGTACTCCATATTGGAGTCCTCATTCACCGTGTTCACACCCGAGCGATCGGGAATGGCCCCTGCGGCGTTTTGAAGCGAAAGAATGAAATCCGCGATGCGCAGGGCCTGCGGCCATTCGGTGGCTCTCCGGTTCACACTGGCCTTGCTGTCCGAGACTGCTTGCGCATTCAAAATTGACGGCGTTGAGCAAGCGCCCGGACACATTGCGGCGCTAAGCAGGAGCGCGGCCGCTGCTCTCGTCCGGACCATGGTCAACGATCTCACGCAGTGTCTTCTTCTATTGCAGCCATTAGACGCAACCTGTGAGCAAGTTGCTGATCTCTAGCCGGGTTGAATTACCAGTCGAACCGGGCGCTCAACTGCCCATAGCGATAGCCGGAGATGCTCGTCACATGCCCGAAGAAAGCGCTGGTCATGTCTAAAGTGGGAGTGCCCCAGTGGTGGCGGTTGAAGACGTCGAAGAACTGCGCGCGCAAGCTGAGTAGATAACGCTCGCTCGAGCCAAACCGGAAGTGCTTGGCGATGTTCAGGTCCTCATCCGAGTTTCCGAAGTCCCTCAGGTACCCGAGGTAAGAATACTTCTCCGTGGAGAAACTTCCCGGGGCGGGTTGCGAAAAAGCGTTCGGATTGAAGACGAGGCTGCCGGGATCGGATCCTACACCGCCGCCTTGAACCCAACCTGGGTTGTACCCCTTGAACGTGCCACTGGACAAGTTCACGTTCGGATTTCTCTGTGCGAAAACGCCAGACCAGCCGGGATATTGTACCGGTGCCATGATGGTGTTCAGCGGCGCGCCGGTGCGATAGCTCAACTGCATCCCAATCTTCCAGCCGCCCAGGACATAGTTGTCCAGCCACTCCCGGTTTGTCTTCCACCGCTGCTGCGATCCGAACGGCAGATCGTAGAGCACATAGCCCTTCAGCTGATGGGTATAGTCCCACGGTGTCAACTGATCGGTAAGACGAGGCAGCAGATAGGGATCCTGCGTGTGGATCGTCCCAGACTGCGAATCGGCAAAGGCGCCGTTCGGGCTGGCGCTTCCCGTAGAACGGGACAGGGTGTAGTTGACATCCATGGTGACGCCGCGGAGGTTGTTCGTTTTGACCTCAGCAACCATGGCTTCATAGTTGCTCACGGAAAGATCGGCGTTGACGAGAAAGACACCACTTTGGGGCGCCTGAGAGGTTATCTGCGGGTACGGCGCGAGGGCTTGGTAAGCGGTTCCCGAAAAGCCTGCAAAGGGATACGGAACCCCAGCCGTCGCAGCGCTGGCCGGATCTGTCACCATGTCTTGCACATGACCCGAGTTATACAGCTTTAAATAGGTGCTCTGGGCAGGAAAGTTATGTGGCCAAATGCTCCCGTCATGCAGGTGGCGGCCGTGATTTCCCAGGTAATTCAGCGAAAGCACCGTGCCCTTGCCGAGCTGACATTCACCGCCTACATTCCAGTTCTGCACCATGCCCATGGTCAGCGCATCGGGCCAGACGTAGGCTACACCGCCGCTGAGGTTGGATTGGCTAGGAACGCGCGCCGGATAAACAGTCTGTCCAGGGTAGGCGCCGGATGCGGCGTCCCAGTTAAACGAAGGCACGACGGGAATGTTGTTGACCACCGTGTTGGATCCCGCGAACCCGAAAGCGCCCGCGGTGAACCCCGGCGGATAGAAGGCCGGAACGCCATTCCACTGGTTCATTGCCAGCGGAGCGTAAGTGATTCCGTAGTGGCTGCGCAGCACCAGATTGCCCAGCGCCCGGTAGGACACACCGATGTGCGGTGCAAACTGATGGAAATTCTGGTTGCGCTCAAATGAATCGCTGCCATTTTGAGCCCACTCCCAGGCACCATTGTAGGGGCCCCAAATTCCCCGATTAATCCCGATATCGAAGTTGGACCAATGGCCGTTCTTTTCGTGGAACCGGCCGTTGACGTCCCAGCGCAGGCCCAGATTGAGTGTCAGGCGACTGCTGACCTTAAAATCGTCGGAGGCAAACAGTGACATGCGCTTCCGACGCCCATACAAGGCCGAGGTGACGCTTTGCGAACCGTCGTGCACTTCGCCTAGCATGAAGTTAGCAAACGCAAAACCCACGTAGGGCCATACTTGATTGTTGTTCGGCGCAAGGGTTTGGCTGGTGAAGTTGTATGCGCGAATCCCTCCCAGGTAGACAGCGTTCATGCCGCGCGCCTGCACGTCGCCGCCAAACTTCAGCATATGCCGCCCGCCTGCCCACGACACCGTGTCGCTGGCCACGACGTTGTACGGAGTGTAACGGTCGTTATAGGGCGGGCCAATGGTCGACTCAGAGTATCCTCCGCCGGCCCCGCCGTCCGTAAAGGCTATGGTGGGAAAGTTGCTGCCATTCGTCCCAGGGATTCCCACGCCGCTCGAGTTAAACGGCGTCGGCGGTTTGTCTGAGGCCATGTGCTGGTTGTATGCCACAGATGCAGTGTTCAAGAGCGTCGGGCTGACCGTGTAAAAGTGCTGCAGGCGAACCGACCAGTCCCGCTGCGGCTGATTGTCGCCAGTGCTCAGCGGCCCGCCGGTTGAACTCCCAATCTGCCAAAGCGATCCTGGGGCCAAAGAGTAAAAATTCCACCAGTTGAAGCCTGCGGAAATGCGCTGCTTAGCGTTAATGTTCTGGTCCAGCTTCAGGTCCAAGTGGGTGCTGGTGACGTGCGAATAGCCACCCGACAACGCGGGGAAATTATTCACCAATCCCGGGCCGATTGGGGCGTAGCCATTGCCATACAGCTTTTGTGCGACGCCCACGGCAATGGGACTGAGTTGACTCTGGGGAATAATGTTTCCCGGAAACGGCTGATGGCAGGTATTCCCGCCACTCACGACCGGATTCTGGGGATTGTAGATCTCTCCGATGTTGATTTGACGCCCGCAGGCGTCCGCGGCCGGACTACCGTTGATCATCAGTGGGCCGCCAAGTAGGGCGCTGAAATCGCCATGCAGGAAAGCGGGAGTCGGAACCGTGGCCGCATTGGGCGAAAATGTGAGCTGGGCGTTGTGGAAACGCTCGTACGATGCAAAAAAGAAAGTGTGGTTTTTCCTGATCGGTCCGCCAAGACTGGCGCCCCAGTCGTCAAACCGATTCCGCTGTCGCTGAATGTGAAAGTAATTATTGTCCGAGGAATTGGCATTCAGCACCTCATTCTGCAAGAAACCGTAGCCGCTGCCATGGAACTGGTTCGTGCCGGATTTCATTTCCAACAGGATCGTGCCGCCGCCGGTCGACGCTCCTTCCGCAGTCATCCCACTGATCTGCACGTTCATCTCCTGCACCGCCTCCATGCCGATGTCTTGGATGAACCCTTGTAGTCCCGCTGTGGCGTCGACGCCGTCCACCATCACGTTCTTGGTAACGTTCTGCGATCCGGCGATGTGCCCACTGTAGTTGCCGCCGTTGGTGGTCGCTATATTCGAATAGATGAAGCTAGTTACGTCCCGTCCTACGCCGGAGGAATTGATGTCCAGCGGCAGGTCCTTCATCGAGTTGGCAGTCATCACTGTGCCAACATCGGTGGTCTCCGTGTCCAGCATCACGGGTGCGGTTGTGACTTCCACCAATTCGGTGACTGCTCCGGGCATCATCTTGACATTGATCTGAGCCACCTGCGCGGTTGCCAGTGTCAAATCGGAACGAACTACTTTCTTGAAACCATTCTTTTGGTACTCGACCGAGTACGTTCCCACGGGGAGCGCCGACACGCGGTAGATGCCCGCCTCGTTGGACTCTCCCGTGAAGCGTGCTCCAGTATCCATGTTCGTCACGGTCACGCTCGCGCCGAGAATCACCGCACCGGAGGAATCGGTGACGGTGCCGGTGATCGTTGCTTTGTCCACCTGAGCCGGCAGCAACGCGGTGAACAGGAGTGGGAGGACCAACCCTACTGCCCAGCTAGTCAACTTGCCTATTCTCATGGAAACCTCTCTGTTGGCCGCCTCGTGCACGGACCGGTTGCATCGGAGGGGCTTGCGTCGTACACGGTAAATTCTCGGAAATGTATTCCTGTCTATACATATTGTCAAGCACTTTTATTCTGCCATTTTTATTCTGCCACCGGGAACCATCCCATACTCCGCCCTCATCCACCACATTGTCATCCCGAGCAAAGCGAGGGATCCGGGTTTTGTGACTGCAGCAGCAGAAGCCAAGATTCTCGCTTCGCGCGGTCAGCCTTGCGCCAGGCTTGCTTGTATTCGGTGCTTTGTATTTGGCCTCATCGCGGTGGCGGAGCTCAATTGGCCTGCTGCTGGAAAACTGCGCTACTCAACAGCTGTGGCGGGAATGGCAAGCACTGCCCGGTAGCGATCCCCACGATAGACGGAATGGGCGGTCTCAACCGGCTTTCCCTCCACGCTCCACAAGGTCCGGGTGATCGCCAGCAGACTGGCGTGGCGTGGAATTTCCAGCAGTTCTGCCTGCTGGCGGGTGGCCGAGCGGGCTTCCAGGATCTCGTCGGCCCGGGTCACGCGAATACCATAGCGTTCACGCAGCGTTTGGTACAGTGAGGCAGAAGCGAAATCGATCTTATCCAGGCCCGGAAATTGCTCGCGCGAAAGCCATACCTCCTCAATCGCGACGGGCACGCCATCTGCGCACCTTAAGCGGCGCAAATGAAAAACAGGTGACCCAATCTCGATGCGTAGGCCGGACGCGACCTCGGCTGGGGCCGGTATCATGTCTGCACTAAGCACGCGGGAGGAGGGCTGCAGCCCTAAAGCCCGCATTTCGGCGGTGAATCCAGCCAGGTGCATGATGTCCTTTTCAACCTTGGGTTGGCTGACAAAGGTACCTTGGCCCTTGTGGCGTGAAGCAAAACCTTGCGTCTTGAGAGCCTGCAAAGCATGGCGCGCTGTCATCCTGCTGACGGCGCAGGCGCGGCTGAGTTCGTCTTCACTGGGCAGAGCGTCCCCGGGACGCAATCGCCCACTCTGAATCATCTTCAGCAGTTGCGTCTGGATCTGAAAATACATGGGTGTGAAGCTGCTCTTGTCCAGCGGGGCGAACTCCCAGTGGCGGTGATTGGAATTCGGTTTGACCGCAGATATCGCGGATTTCTTTTTTCGTGTTTGGACACTCGCTGTCTCGCGCATGCAGTGGCTCCTCGCCTGCTCTGTTCTTCAGTAACTCGCCCTGCTCAGCACGACGATGGCGACTAGCAAAACTAGAATACCGGAATACATCAAGTTCCGTGTAGCGCGCGAAACGCGCCGCCATTCACCGACTCCGACGCCGATCGCATTGGCAAGGAGAAGACCGGTAGCCAGGCTCAGCGGCCAACCGATCGAGGTGCCGAGAGGACCAAGCCGGGGCGCGGCGGCGCCATACACGAAGATGCTTCCGCCCCACAACACAGCCATCAAAGCTGTGAGTGAATACAAGCGCACTGCGCCGGGCTGGCTAAACTTTGCCATACTGCGATTCTTTAACATCAGATACCCGCAAAAAATAAGGTTGGCAATCGATCCTGCGCCGAGCATCAGCCACCAGATCAGATTTGTGCTGGAAAACTCGCTCAGCCCGGCGTTTCGCCCGTATTCGGCGATGGGCTTGGCCAGAGCGAACCCGATGTTGAAAACGGCGGAAAGCACACCTGCTCCAGCAGCCAAGAGCAGCGCCACGCTCATGGGACGTGCGCGCCCCACCAAGTCGCCACGCTCGCCTTCGACCCCAATCCTCTGCTCGCGGCGGCGCCCCGCCACGCCACATAAGGCAATTCCTATAACCTCGATGGCCACTCCGGCTACGATCATTTTTCCGGTGAAGGAAAACAGTTTTCGTGGCACCAGCAAGAGCATCGGCAGCAACGATCCCAGCGCAGAGCTGATCGCGAGTACGAGGGTGTTGGCCAAGGAGATACCGATAGCGCTGACACTCTGCCCAAACATGATGGCCCCGAAACCCCAAGTAAATCCTGCAGCTATGGCGATCCAGATAGCATGCTTAGGTGCGTGCGCAAGAACTGTCCAACTTTGTGGTGCGATCGCAGCGAGGATCACGGTCGGCAGGAGCAAGCAAGAAAATGCAATGAAAACACTCCACACGTTTTCCCATTCCCAGCGCCCCAAGAAGCGCATAGGGAGTGTGAAGCTTCCGTTCATCAGTCCGGACAAGATCGCCAACAGCGAGCCCACCAGCAGCGTGTTTTTCATTTCTCCGCCCCGTATCTCTCGAGAAAGGCTCAGCTAAGATGTACTGCCCCTGTGCCTCTTTAAGAAAAATTCGTTGAGGCACGGTGTGGTTTTGTGTTGTTATTGCAGAATAAGTATCATAGTCTATACAACCAGACAATGCACCTAGGAAAATCGTATGGGACGCGAGGAAGGTATGCCAGAGATTCTGCAACAACTGAGAGGCGGCTTGGTGGTGTCGTGTCAGGCGGCGCCGGGGGACCCTTTGGAGGATACCGAAACCATTCGCCGCATCGCCCGCTCAGTAACTGCGGCAGGGGCAGTCGGTCTGCGCATCAACAGTGCCGAGCATATAGCGGCCATACGCAGGGATTCCAAGCTCCCGATCATCGGAATTCAGAAACGTTGCAGCGGGGGCAAGACCCGCATAACTCCTGATTTCGCGGCGGCGGCGGCGCTGGCCGAAGCGGGCGCCTCTATCATCGCCCTGGACTGCACGAGCCGCGATTGGCCGAATGGCGAGCCTTGGCGAGTTCTGATCGAGCGCATTCATCGCGAATTGAACCTTCCCGTGATGGCTGACATCGCCACTTTAGAGGAGGCCCTGGCCGCTGCCGCCGCCGGGGCCGACATGGTCGGGACCACCCTGAATGGATATACCGAGCCAACTCGCAGCAATCATCGTTTCAGCTGGCCCTTGCTGGCTGATATGGTAAGCCAGGTTCGAGCGCCTGTTGTCGCGGAAGGTCATATCTCTTCTCCGGAAGAAGCCCAACGAGCGCTCTCTATGGGGGCCTGGTGTGTCATTGTCGGTTCGGCCATCACTCGCCCGGGCGCGATTACCGCCAATTTTGTTCGCGCCCTTCAGAAGAGAGCAAGCGCCGCTCCCGCCGTCGGAGTGGACATCGGTGGAACCTGCATTAAGGCTGGGCTGGTGAATCCCAGCGGCGAGGTGAGCTTGGTAGCGGAGGCGCCTACTCAAGCGAGCGGAGGGCGAGATGCGATTACGGCGAGTCTCTGCCGCGCCGTACAGCAGGTGATATCTGCGGCACACAACCGAGGGGTTAAGCCTGCGGGATTGGGCATCGCCAGTGCCGGCGCGATCGATCCCCAGGATGGTTCCGTTTTTGCCGCAACCGAAAATCTTCCCGGTTGGGCGGGCTTTCCGTTGCGATTCTTCGCCGAAGAGAGATTTGATCTGGCCACCTGGGTCGTGAACGATGCCCATGCCGCTGTACTTGCCGAATTGCACTTTGGACTCGGGCGCAGCCTGTCCGATTTCGTGGCCGTCACGATCGGGACTGGTATTGGCGGGGGCGTCGTATGCGGAAGAAAACTGCTCAGTGGTCGACACGGTTTCGCAGGCACCATTGGTCACCACGTCATACGAGAAGGTGGGCGTCCGTGCAACTGTGGTCGGCACGGCTGCTTGGAGGCGTATGTCTCAACTGCCGCCCTGATACGGGAATATGAGGATCGGGGCGGTCCGATTCCCGATCACCGGTCGTTCGACGATGCAGCCCTCGCTTTGCACATTAATCAACTTGCAATCTCCGGCGATCCTGGCGCCGTAAACGCATATGAGGCTCTTGCCCGTTACCTGGCCGAGGGCATCGCAAACATCTTCAACCTCTTTGATCCGGAAGCGGTACTGATTTCGGGTGGACTTGTCGAAGGTCAGGCGCAGTTTGTCTCCAGTGTGGCCGAACAGGTTTCTGCCCTCTTACATTTCGGCTGCAAACGCAAGCCATGTGTGAAGGCGGCGACCTCCGGAAGGCTAGCCGGCGTACAGGGGGCAGCCACTCTCGTGTTTGGAGGGCAACGCTAGTTTCCGTCTGTCAGCCCCTCTGCTTCCGTAGCGAATGGGAATGCTCATTGAAACGCAATTGTTATAGGAGTGAAATCGCCGTGCAAGGACCGCGTATCTGGTTAATCTCCCTGCTCGTTGCACTCGTCTCGACATCAGCTTGGGCGCAACAGCAGGTCGCGCGCCTGGAATTAATCCCGCCATCGCCAGTGACCAACAGAGTGATGCTGGACATTCGCGGGGCCGTGGAGAATAACGGCGATTCGGACCGACAGTACTCGCTCTCGCTCTTTCTGGACCGGGAGTCGGCAGCTACTCTGCTCCATAAGGAGAACGTGAAAGTACACGCTCATAGCAACGTCGGCATTTACTATCGTCATTCTACTGAGCAATGGGCGGGCCGGCATCGCCTGATCCTTGTCGCAGCCAACGCGAGCGGCCCTGTTCGCGTGATGCGCAATCTGGAAGTACTTCCCTCTGACATTCGCTCCACTCGTACGATCGATGGCGCCTGGGTAGGCATCGCACACTGGAGCGAGGAGGAAGGCCGCCATTGGAATTCGACGATCCGAAGGCTGACCGACGCCGACTGGCACGACCAGATTCGTGGTATGCACAGCCTGGGCATGGACACAGTCGTTATTCAGGAGAGCTTTCGGAATCAGGAATACTATGGCAGGAACAGGATTTCCAGCACGGGCTATAAAGGACTGGCTTATTATCCGTCCGAACTGTTCCCGGGACGCGCGCAGGTTAACGCACACGACGCCATCGAGGCGGTCTTGTCGGAAGCGGACCGCCTGCAGATGAATGTTTTTCTTGGTGTGGGCATGTATGCGTGGTTCGATTTCAGTAAAGATTCCCTCGACTGGCACAAGAAGGTTGCTCAGGAGCTATGGCATCGCTATGGCCATCATCCTTCTTTCTATGGCTGGTACGTCTCTGAGGAAACGTATGGCAGCCTGATCCCCGACCAGGGGGAATCGGTGAAAGATCGTTACAGGCAGGAAGCAATCACGTTTTTTCGCGAGTTCCAGGCGTTTTGCCGCCAACTTGCGCCAGAGAAACCGATCATGCTCGCGCCGAATGCCCACGGAATGCTGAAGTCGCAGGATGTCTGGCCGGTTGTGCTGGCCCATCTCGATATTGTTTGCCCCTTTGGCTTTCATCGCATGCCCGAAGGGGACATCACCGGCGAACAGTCTGCACAGATTTGGCAGGCCATGGGCGATAAGGCCCAAGCGCATTTGTGGATGGATATGGAAGCATTCCTGTTTGAAGGCGTGGCTCTAATTCCTCGTCCGATTGGCGGCTTAATCCAAGATCTTCAGCGTTTCCCGAATTTCGAGAAGATTCTTTGTTACCAATATTCGGGCATCTTCAATTCCCCGAAAGCAAGAGTGCAGCCAGGTGGGTCTCCCACCGTCGTGCTCTATCGAGACTATCTGGCGTATCGGCGGGCCAGGAATCAAGAAAACTAATGACGGACGTCGAGATTTGTCGTCCGCAGTGTGGCGAAAACAATGCCGCGGCCCCGCCGTGATCTACAATTCTGATCGCTGGAAGCCAACGGTCATTTCAGGCAGCAGGTGGCTCGGACGCAATCGAACGTGTCCCGCCGTCTTGCCGCATCGATCGGGAAGTTTCCGCCGGTTCGAAGGTGACGCTGCGCAATCAAGGTACAAATTAGACTCGCACGGTATCAACCAACGCCGAGGGCTTCTTTCCGCGCTGGCGAGCTTCCCGTGGGCCAGTACGAGCTTCGCTTGGAATCACCCGGTTTTTCCCCGTACCTGAACAGCAAAGCAACGCCTCAAAAGCCGTCTCGGGTCAGCAAACCGCAGCTCAACAAACCTTGAGAGAAGGCTAATGCCGACGAAGGGGAAGAGGGCGAAGAAGGGCTAGCCATTCCTCTGCGGTGGCTGCCGAAAAACCTGCTCCTCGACGGAGTGGCATTCGGAAAACTCTTTATCTGCAATCCGCATCTGCCGCTTCGCCTGAGGCTCGAGACGGCGCTGAGCGATTACGACCACGCCACGTTCTACGGCGGGGGCATGAAGGGATACACGGACTACCCCAACGCTCGAAATTGCGATCCATACCCAGGTCGCAGAAGTCGAAGCTTGCCGTTGAGCAAAGGAAGCGCGCAATGAGAGGTCACTTGAAGGAAAGATCGCTTTGGTGACAGGGGATGTGCGTCCCATCCCTCGAAGACTTCTCGCCTGGTATTTAGCCAGCGGATCGCGTGCCCGGCCCGCCAAATCAACTGATCTCGCACCTTCGCCTTGTGCCGCCACCTGCCGGAGTATGTCGGCGTTTGGTGCACGGAAAGGGCCAAAAGAGGGCAACGAAGTGGGGCCAAGCGCCAAACATCCCGGCGACGACACCCATTCCCGTTGCTCCGCGGTGCTCCCTCCGAGTACCCGTCGTCGTCTTTGTCGTCATCACCGTCATCTTCTTTACCGTTGCCTACATCTTCATCTTCATCTTCCTCTTCCTCTTCCTCTTCTTCATCTTCATCGTCTGGCTCTTGTCGAAGGAAGACATCGGCAGCTAGCAAGCGATTAGGAGGGTCTGAGTCGGGGCATTCCGGACGTAATCTGCTCATGTCCAATGGTACGCCTCCTACCCCTTGGCAGACGCAGCGACAATCGATCAGACCCCATGCTCCTTCCCGCCCCGAGTCATTTGCTGGAAGGCTCGGTGTGGAAGTACGAATTGAACTTGGGTGGATTGGGTCGACAATTCCTCGCAGCTAGTGCAGACCCAGGTTGAACATAGCAGCGTAGCCATCGCCCTTTTTCTTAACGTCGAGCAACAACTGATCGCCGCCTTCGCGGAAGATCTCGTCCTGCTGGTTGCGAACCCTCCGCGGACCTCTTCCAGCATATTCCGCGCGGGCGAACACCCGATCCGTGAACGTGTCGTTGAAGTAGAGCTGTGATGTAAATTCGTGACCGCGCGCCGACCCGGCATTCGCTCGCACCTTGAAGTGGATGTGAACCGTCCTGATCGGATACCAGCCGGGATAAATCGTGCTAAATCGGACGCTTCCGTTTGCGTCCGTCACCTGGTAACCGCGCAGGAATTTCCGGCCGAAGGTATTGAATGCCGGATTGTCAACATCGGAATAAACGCCCGATGCGTCGCAGTGCCAAATATCCACTTGCGCCCCCGCTAGCGGGACGCAGCCACCGCTGGCGAAGGTGCTAATGGTCATCACCAATTCCAAAGGTGCGCCGGCTGTCACCTTACCAGTTGTCGGATCCGTGCGAATGTCGGCCCGGTTCAGACGCTCCTCCACGAAGTACGGACCTTCAGTCTGCGCCGGCCGCACCACGCATGACGGTGCCAATCTTTTCGTTCCGAAAGAGTGAAGCAGGCCGTGGGAGATCCGGGAAACGACAGCGATGCCCGAGATTGCCAGCAGTGCGACGGTTTCCCTTCTTGTGACTACGCGACCAATTTGCCTGTCGTCGTTAGCATTCATCATGCCCCACGTCCACGAAGAGCTTCATTCTCGCAAGCCGTATCATACCTTAATGAAGCGGCCAGCAATGGGCGGGTAAATTTCTGCTTCGGCAACCGATCGGTATCCCGACGGGCGGCGCTGAAAGCCAGTTTCAGAGTGCTCAGAAATCTTTAACGGACCATAACTGAACCATAAATCCACTAGCCCGTCCTATCTGGGGTTTGCCGGTCAGCCCTTGAACCGCGCAACTGATTGAAAAGCTCGATTGCAGGGGATGGATTTGAACCACCGACCTTTGGGTTATGAGCCGAAGCAAACAATCTCCCGCCTTTACTCCTCAATGATTTACCCCGACCCTGTTACACGGTGTTCCACCCTGTTTTGCGGCATTTTGTTCCCAATTTGTTCCTCGTTTTGTTCTTGGAAAATCGTTGGGCATTTTGCCCAACGATCTAGGGATTTTTCCCCGCTGAAACGACCGTTGGTTTTCTTGATCAACGAACGTTGGGCTGATGGCCGACGCGCTATGGAATTTTCGCGCTGGAACCGGCTAGAGTAGTTACGCGACATCCCATGAGCGGATCCAAGGACAGCGTCGGACCTGCTCCGTGAGTTCTAGCTTAGCTAGGGTACGTTCGGAATGCCCGACGAGGGTCCTCCGCCAGACTTCAACGTCACTGATACACTCGGGGAACACTGGCCACAAGCGGAGATCGACGTTCTACGGACTGCCCTTCGCGATGGCGTGGCGCGCAAGCAACTCAGCGATTGCCGCGAACTTCTTGATCACTTGGCCACGCGGCTCACAAGCGAGGAATTGCTACGAGAGCTACTGTAAGTGGCATTCCGCTGCGGGTGGGACGCAGCGCCGAGGAACTCTCTAGCGGTGTCTTTTGGTTCGCCCTCGCAGGGAACCTCGACAAGCGGGAAGGAGCGGTTCCTGTGACGCCTTTGGATGGGAAGGTCGACCTGCCTTTCCCCCTAAAGGTGCAGATGACCGTCCAAGGTTCCCATGTGCTGCGGCTCTACATTGCACTTGTCTACCTACGAGAAGGAGTTCTTGCTGAATTGATCGCAGCGAGTGCCCGTGTTGGCGGTCCTTGTTCCAACCGGGTCAAGACGCTTCTCAACTTGGACTTCGCCCGGCGGGTTCGAAATGCGTTATCTCATGGGTCCTTCTTACCGTGCCTAGCCGGTCTGGTCTTCCGCGGTGAGAAGGGCACAGTGCTGGCGACGTCTGGTTTCTTGAGCTGGCTCTGTACAGGGCTCATGCTCATCCAGCTTCAGGCACTTGCCGCTGGCACAACAAAGCCACGAGTCACCTAAAGAGGTCCAGCCGACGGCAACAGGCCCGCTTGCCCAGCGCCGACGGAAGCTCTGACTGCGTCATCGTCTCCCTGTTCAACGTTCTAAACACGTGCTCAAAACGCTCGCAATTGTTCATTGTGCTTTCGGAGCGCTCCGGAAATGTTGGGTATAGCGTCGTTCGGTTTATACTGAGTTCGGATGGAATTCGAATGGGACCTCCGCAAAGACGCGGCGAACCGGCGGAAGCACGGCATTGGTTTCCGGGAAGCGACAACGGTTTTTGGCGATCCGTTCGCGACAACATTTCCGGATGTCGACCATTCGATATCCGCGCAGCGATTTCTGACTATAGGTGCGTCAGCGGGCGGGCGTCTCCTAGTCGTGGCGCACACTGAAACCGAAGAAAGCATACGCATCATCAGCGCGAGAGCAGTTACGCGATCGGAAAGAAAATTTTATGAAGAGAACCGTTGAGCATCGGAATCGCAACGGCATGCGGCAGGAGTACGATTTTGCGTCCATGAAGGGTGGCATTCGGGGCAAGCACTTCGAGGAGTATCGGAGAGGGACGAACGTTGTCGTGCTGAAGCCAGATGTCGCCGAGGCGTTCCCTACCGAAGATGCCGTCAACGAAGCGCTTCGTGGCATCCTCACCACGGCACGCGCAGTGCGACGAATTGGTGGCCTAACTGATCGTGCGCTGCAGTCCACCCCCAGCGCACCGAAGCGCCGTCGCCGCAGCTAAACCGACAATCCCCGAACCAGAACGCGATGCCGCCGTTGCCGTAGAACCGGCGATCTACGGGGGATTTGTTCCCAATTGTTCCCAAAACTGGGAACAGGAACAGCCAAACAGCGACGAAGGAAGGTAAGGAAGGAAGGAAGGCTCCCCTGGCGAAAATGCCGGTCGCGCGTGAGTCGGCAAGACGCTCGAGGTGTGTCCTTCCCGCAGCCCCCGGCACAAACTTTCTGGACTTGACCATTCCTCAAATAGCGCTTGTACATCAGTTGTGACCAGAACGAGGCGGGAATCCTGACCGATTCTCCGGCGGTCATCGGAATTCGCTGAAGGTGTCACCAAAACCACACACACCGAACGATCAGAAGGTTCAAAAACAATCCAGCGGCCACCAGACGGCACATGTTCGTCGACTACCAAGCGAAATCAGAGTTGGTCGACATAAAACCTCAGGCGATCCGGATTGCCGCTGCTGTTGTAGGCCTTTACGCCGCCGCGATAACCTGTTCCTCATCTGGGCGATGTCCATGTCGAAGCCGAATCTTTGCGCTTCTGCTTTCAGGGCTTGAGACATTTTGGCGACCCGCTTTGAAGCCGAGGAGGAACATCCATTGCGAAACTACGGCCAACTGCCGTTAGGGCTTCAGACGTTTAGCGAAGCCCGCATTGGTGCTACTCCTTCCAAGGTCAAAAGGACTCGAAAGCACATCGACGAAGTGATGTCACACACCTTTGGGCGAAATTCGGCCCTACCCCCAATCAACGTCCTGACGTCGCGGATATCGCAGAGGGCGCTCCGGGAATGGGAGGCAGGTCTTACCCTTTCGCTGCGGCCTTTGCTTGAGAACCGCCCACGCCCAGGCAGGTGTTGTCTCGCTTATCTCTACAGCTTTTCCCGGACGTACAGCTTCTCCCGGATTGACTACTTAGAGCTCAAAATGGCATAAAGCCGTGGCTTGGACGATTGGTAACTCGACAGGCCATTGTTGCCCCATCCGATTCCTTCACAAATGACTTGCGCTCCGAACCAAAAGTTTCTTGGTGTGCATCCATCGGCGCCGGACAACGCGGTGTTTGCCTGCGGCCATAAGTGAACCGGGGAAGGAGGGCCATGAGAGTTATTACTGCATTCGAAGGGATGTGGCCAGAAACAGCCAGATCGTCGAAGCTCTCCCGCTACGCGGAGAAGACGCATGTAGGGAGCACTTTGACCTTCCGAAAACTGATGATTACACAGATGCTTGGTCATAGCTTGACGAAGGTCCTTCCTGCGCTGTGCTTCTTCCTCGGCTCTCTGGCCAATGCGCAGGTCAACGGGGTCGGCGACAAACCATATCTGGGCTGGAGTAGCTTTCCCGAGCAAACGATACGGAGTAATTTTCTGACTCAGGCAAATATGATCGCCCAATCGGATGCGCTGCTGGCCTCAGGCCTACAAGCCCATGGGTTCCGGTACATTAATTTGGATTCAGGATGGCAGGGCAGTTTCGATGGTTACGGGCGCCCGATCCCCAATTCCACAAGCTTTCCCGACATCTCTGCTCTGGTAGCACACATTCACCAGAACGGCCAAAAAGCTGGAATTTACTGGATTCCCGGTGTGGAATATCCGGCTGTTGTCGCCAACCCGACAATCCTCGGAAGGCCCTATCATATCCAGGACATACTTGCAGTTCCGTATCGAGCAGGCAATGCCTTTGGCATACCTGGAACCACTTCTCCTTATCACTATAAGATTGACTTCTCAAAGCCGGGCGCACAGGAATATATCAATTCTGTGGTTGAGTTGTTTGCTTCATGGGGCTTTGATCTCATTAAGCTCGATGCCGTTACGCCAGGTTCCTATAGCTATAACTTATCCATCGACAACCGAGCGGATGTACGGGCTTGGTCCACTGCGATTGCCCAAAGCGGGCGCCCGATTTGGTTGACCATCTCCTGGGCGTTGGACAAGGACTATCTTGGTACTTGGCAGCAGTATTCCAATGCGCGTCGGATTGAAGGTGACATCGACTGCGAGGGTAACTGCGCCACGAGCACGAATTGGGCTTTAACGTCATACCGCTTTTACGACCTTGTTGGATGGCAGAACGCTTCTGGCGTCACACTGAGCTGGAATGATCTGGACTCGCTCGAGGTGGGTAGCGCGAGCTCAGGTTTGAGCGACGAAGAGCGCCGAACCGCTACGACACTATGGGCTATAGCCAACGCTCCGATCTATCTGGGCGGCGATTTGACTGCCCTGGATGCTGTCGGCAAACAGCTGTTGAGCAATGACGAAGTGATCGCGGTAGACCAGTCCGGACATCCCGGACAGCAGATTTCAGGTGGCGACACACCGGTTTGGGCGTCAGCGCTTGGCGATGGAACGTATTATGTGGCTTTGTTCAATCTGAACGCCTTTCCCTCTCGTGTCGAATTCCCGTGGAGCAGTCTGGGCTTCGCAAATGCAACGCAGGTGCGCGATTTGTGGAATCACCTTGACCTTGGAAACTTTAACCACGGCTTCAGTGCGGTTATTCCTGGCCACGGTGCACGACTGCTGAAGCTGACGGCAAGAGGACATGTTGCGGAGTCGCCCTCGGCCATTTCGCAGAGCTATGAGGCGGAATCAGCCACGCTAAATGGTACAGCTGTGCTTGCCAAGTGCCCGGCCTGCTCTGGTGGAGCGAAGGTCGGCGGCCTCTGTTGTGGCGCTAATAACAATGTCATTTTCCAAAACGTCGTTGTCCCTCGGAAGGGGACCTATCTGATGGAAATCGACTCACTCACCCAGGGCCCTCGCTCGTTGCTTTTCCGCGTGAATGGCGGTCATTTCACAACGCTGAACGTAGGCGGGGGAAGTTTTTTCCTGCCATCGAGCACAACTGTCCCCCTCGAGTTGGAGGCCGGAGTTAACAGCATCCAATTCGGCAACCCCACCAGTTATGCCCCCGACTTGGATCATATTGTGATTAGCGGAAATGGATCTGCTTCTCCTCCACAGTCAATCACCTATGAAGCGGAGAATGCGACACTGGAAGGCGGGACGGGACACTTTTACTGCGCATATTGCTCGGGCGCTGCGGAGGCGGGCTTCATCGGCGGCGGTACCGGCAACAATGTGCTCTTCTCTGAAGTTACCGTCCCGGTCTCTGGAACATATGAGATGGAGATCGACTATTTGACCAGCGGCCCGCGGTCATTCTTCATAAGCGTCAATGGGGGCCCCGATGCAGAACTGGATTTAAATGGCAGCAGCTTTAGCTTGCCCACCAGCGCTGTGATTCCGGTTCGGCTAAAGGCGGGTTCGAATACCGTCCGATTCGGGAACCCTACTGGGTACGCACCTGCGCTGGACCGCATTGCCGTACCGTTAACACCGGCCCATACAACGACACAGGAATAACCGAGGGAAAACAGCTCTGATCTGACTCCATTTCCGTCCTCGGCGCGACGAGGGCACGCCGGGGCGTAGTGCGGTCAGCGCAGTGGTGCCGATGCACCACCGGCGGCGATCCGCGAAACTTCTTGCACCACAAACGTGTATACCGATCTTGGATACAGATCGCTGGTGTACGTCTTCGTCGCGCGATCAAACGGCAACGTATCACTGTGCTGTTTCCAGTCGGGTATCTCGCCGCCAGGAGCCGTAGTGGTGGCAATCCGCTGAACAACGCCACCGGAAGCGTTGAACTTTGACAGATCATATCTGATCGACATTGCATCAACGCCGGTCACGGTGACAATCACCAGCTTTTGCTCGGTCTCGTCGTAAGCCGCGATCGAGTTCGGATCGTTTATCTCGATGATCTGAAAACCGGGACGCATATAGCGGGTGAATTGTCCATATACGAAGAATTTCCGATTAACGCGAACCAGGTCGGTTCGGGAATCGGGCTTGATCTGGTCCCCCGTGTCGACGTACGTGGCGTTAATAAAGCCCCACCCGGACTCCGGTTCCACCGGCTGCCAGTACACCCAGGCTTTGGGCTTGAGTTCGCGGATATCAAGAATCATGGACTCGGCCATCTCGAGGCCTGAGCCATCTGGACCGCCGTACTCGGATTGCCAGATGTCTTTGCCCCCGACGGCTTGCCGAAGAGCAATCCGGTTAGACCCGCGATATGGATTCGTGCCTCGGTAATAGCCGTGCACATTGAGCTTGCCGATCGAGGCTCTCGTGGCGGTATCGAATGCATTCCAGGTGTGCAAGGCGACGTCCACATCGTTTTCATCGGAAGCGGCAATGGGTGTGTCGCCGAGTTGCTCTCGCTCCAGCGACCGGCGCAGTTTCTCGATAATGACTTTTTGAGTGCCAATATCGAAGTGGCAGCCCTCCTGCCGTTCTGGATACTTCCACCAGTCAGCAGACGGCTCGTTGAACGGCTCCACTGAACGGAACTTAATTCCCCAATGGTTGGCAGCGTAGCGCGCGACGGTGGCCAAATAGACAGCGAAGCGCTCGTAGTTGGCCCGCGCGAGGCAGTCGCCGCCATTGTCGCTGCCCGCAGTGCTGCGGTTGGAATTCATCCACCACATGGGGGAGTCGGAGAACAGCTCGAACACGTCTGCACCGCGCTGGCGGGCCTTGAGCATCATGGTGCGCTGGTTCAAGTCAGCGGCCCAATTCCAGCTGGGGGAGTTGGGATCCTCGCTCTTTGGATCCACCCAATATCCGTGAATATCCATTTGCCATTTCAGTTTGGGGCCTTTGTTTTCGCGCGGCTGATCGCTGCCTCCACCACCCACGTTGTAGCGTACGACATTGAGGCCGAGCCCGGGATAGCCATCGACCGACTTGAGCGTGTAAATGAGGTCCGCATAGTAATCGGCATTGCCGGTTCCGCCTATCGCACGTCCCCACCACGCCAGTGAGCTACCCCAGCCCTCCCATTTACCTTGATCGTGATCGGGGTCGACCACAGCGACTTTCGCCACTGGCCCCGGGGTGTCGCTCAGCTCGCGGGCACGATTCGCGCCAAACATGCAACTGGCCGCCAAGGTTGTAATCAGGAGTATTGAGCGAAGCGTAACCGACATAATGAACACCTCCAGTTTCACAGCGAGATAGGCTTCAGCAGAACCACTGCTGAGCGATCTGTTGCACTCGCAAGCGCAAGGTCCAGTTCTTTGTGGCACGGGGTCGGAGCAGATCGTTTTCTCCACGCGTTATCGCTTCGCACAATGAATCGGGACGTCCGCTACATGGCTCCAGTGCCACCGTGTAGTGCCCCCCATGCGCAGGATCGGGCCATCCGCCCTGGCAGGTCCAAAGGCCGATGTATGGCACCTTCATGGGGTCAAAGCGAAAGGAAATTGATTCGCCGGAAGAAGGCTTTGCAAACGAGCAACTCCCATCCGTAAGCCGAGCAGTGAACACTTTATCCGCCAAGCCTGCGGTCGGAGGGGCGAGGATATCAAGACGTTCGCTGCCACGATGGGTTCCCGCCACCGGCCAACGACATCTGTTGCCGAATTTCCCCAGGCGATCGTGGAGCGAGTAGTTGATCAACACCTCCTTGACCTCAGCCGGGAGGACGATTCGGCTTCCAGGGTCCACCGCCAACAGCGGATGCGCAGACCAAAGGAATTTCATATCTGAATCGCTGTCATTCACAAGCTCATAATCGATGACCACGTCTTGTGATTCGAGACGAATGGCCTTTGTTAAGTGATATGGCAGGACTCTTCCAGAGGCCGAAAGATGGAGTCGCTCACCGCTAACCCTGGCGTGCCAAGGCACGGACCATAGTTCTCCGTGATCGGGCAACAACTGCCCGCTTGGATCACGACAGGCTGAAACAGTTGGCAAACACTCATCGAAGCCGCTCGTGTCGAATGCTTCGAACGGATCGCCGTATTTCGGACGGCGGAGAGGCCGCTGTGGCTGGAGGAGAAACTCGTGGCCGCTTGCGATCCTCACCAGCGACGTCATCTTGGCGCCCAACTCCGGCAGGAATCGCACTCTTACCGTGCGATTGTCCATGGTGACGCGACGGAAACCACCGACTGCGTCTTCTGTGATTACGGTCATAGAAGCTGATAACCCACTCGAAGCGCTGGCTGGCTGTGAGTGGAGGTCACTTGTATGAGGCTGGTGTGGGGCTTAGGGGTTCGTGGATTCGGAGCACCTGATTGGCTCGTACAT
>Ga0209154_1000257_pt1 | contig 37604 bp, 35 predicted proteins | sample GraSoiAngelo_121_FD_185878 | JGI IMG/M metagenome (GOLD analysis project Ga0209154, IMG submission 185878) | Grasslands soil microbial communities from the Angelo Coastal Reserve, California, USA - 14_0919_12_20cm (SPAdes) (version 2) | ecosystem: Environmental > Terrestrial > Soil > Grasslands ... | reverse complement strand
TCGCACAGCTCGACGAGACGCTCGTACATCGCCCAGGTCATCGCATTCCGCTGGTCCGGCCGGTTGACGGTCAGATAGGCGACCCCCCGCTCGACTTCAAAGAGCATCCCGGTTGATTCCATCTGGGCCACCTCCACGATTGACGGCGCAGGGACGTCCTGGCGCACCGCCCCAGGCACGTCCTGGCTCACGCCGTAGGCACGTCCTGGCTCACGCCGTAGGCATAAGACGACCGCAGCGCTTCCGGAACTACGGAGGGAAACGAACCGGGCTCAGTCCGAAGGGCCACCCGCGCTCGGCCCGTCGGCGGGAACGGGGCGGGGTGGGGCGGCGTCCGGAGACGGCGCGGATTCCTGCGTTCGCTCGGACGCGCCGGCCGCCGGGGCCGTCACGACCTGCCGCAGGAGCTCTCCGGCGATATCGCCGATCGTCACGCGGCGCTCGTCGCTCTGGGCGCCGATGTAGTCTTTCACCCGCGCGCGCTCACGCTCCCGGGCCAGCCGCCGGAGGCTGAGGATCATGCGACGCTCGTCGGGGCGGATCTCGGTCACCAGGGCTTCGACCGTCTGGCCCACCTCGAGGACGTCTTGAACCTTCTGGACCCGCTTTTCCGCGAGTTCGGAGATGGGGATGAAGGCGTCGACTTCCGTGAGGCGGACGAACGCGCCGGAGGCGACGGTCCGGACGACCTTGCCGCTGACGGTCTGTCCGGGACGGTACGTTTCCCCCAGGTGCTGCCACGGATCGGGAAGGATATGCTTGAGGCCGAGCGAGATCCTGCCGGCCGCGCGGTCGATCTTGAGGACCGCAACGTTGATGTGCTGTCCCCGCCGCACGACCTCGGAGGGGTGCTTGATATAGGTCCACGACATCTCGCTGATCGGCAGCAGCCCGTCGATGCCGCCCAGGTCCACGAAGGCGCCGAAGTCCGCGAGCCGCCGGACGACGCCCTCGCGCACCTGGCCCTCCTCCAGGGAGGTCAGGACGGACTCCCGGGCCTTGGCGCGCTCCACGGCCACGGCGTTCTTGTGCGAGAGGATCACCCGGCCCTTGGGGCGATCCACCTCGATGACCTTGAGCGGGAGGCTCTGACCGACGAGGGTGTCGAACTGACGCCCCTTGGCCTGCGAGAGGTCCACGTGGCTCCCCGGGACGAAGCCCCGCATCCCCAGATCCACCACCAGCCCGCCCTTGACCTTGTCCACCACCATGGCGTGCAGGACGGTTCCCGTCTCGAACGCGCGTTGAATGCGGTCCCAGGCCAGGGCGAGGTCGGCGCGCTTCTTGCTGAGGAGAATGTTCCCCTCGTCCCCTTCGACCTTCAGCACGTAGACATCGATCCGATCGCCGACGGCGATCCCCTCGACCACGTCGCCTCGCGCAGACAGCTCCTTGGGGGAGATGAATCCCTCCGACTTGGCGCCGACATCGACCAGGACGCCGTCGCTGTCGACCCGCACGACGATCCCCTGCACGATCTGCCGCTCCGCGAGCGCCGGCATCCGAGAGATGTCCATGTCTTCCACCTGCGGCGCTGCGGTCTTTTCCTCAGGCATAGCTCAGCCACCCTTCCCCTATGGCGCGCCCCGTCCACCCCCCCGGGCCGCGGGACTCTTTGGTTCGCCAGTTGACATGACTCTCCTGCCCTCAAACGGATGAACCCCGGGCCGGACGGCCGGCGGCGCCCCGGCCGGACCTGCGCCGCCCAGCCACCGGCGGATCTCCTGAGGGATCCGCCGGGGCCGCCCCATCCGGTCAACGGCCGCGTGCACCGTCGCCCCTTCCGCCAGGAGGGCGCCGTCCTCTTTCCGGACCGCCTGGTAGCCAAACTCGAGCGTCGCCCCGCCGAGGGCCGCCAGGCGCGTCCGGATCGTCAGCACGTCGTCGTACCGGGCCGGGCGCAGGTACCGGCAGCGGGCTTCCACCACCACGAGCCACCAGCCGTCCTTCTCGATCTGCGCATACGAGTGGCCGGACGCCCTGATGAGCTCGGTCCGTCCGGCTTCGAACCAGACGAGGTAGCTCGCGTGATGGGCCACCCCCATCTGATCGGTCTCCGCATACCGGACCCGGACCTCGATGGCCCCTGCCGCCATTCCTCGCTTCGACGAGACGCTCACACGAACGACGTTCGACGCACCGGACGGCCCGATCCTTCCCCGGGGAGGAGTGGGAACGCCCTAATGGCGACCGCGCAGCCGCGGATCGAGGAGATCGCGAAGGCCGTCCCCGACGAGGTTGAACCCCACCACCGTGATGAGGATGGCGAGGCCCGGAAAGGTCGCGATCCACGGCGCCGTCAGCATGAAGGACCGCCCGGTCGCCAGCATCGAGCCCCACTCCGGCGTGGGCGGGCTCGCCCCCAGGCCCAGGAAGGACAGCCCCGCGGTCTCAACGATCGTGAACCCAACGGTCAGCGTCGCCATCACGATGATCGGCGAGAGGATGTTGGGGAGGATGTGGCGGGCGAGGATCCGCGGCGCGCCGGCGCCCACCGCCCCCGCCGCTTCCACGAACTCCTGCTCCCGGATCGCGAGCACGGCCCCCCGCACCAGACGGGCGAACTGAGGTGTATAGACGATCCCGATCGCGATCATCGCATTGACCAGGCTGGGCCCCAGGATCGCCACCACGATCATGGCGAGGAGCAGATACGGAAAGGCCAGCAAGACGTCTACGGACCGCATGATCGCGGCGTCGACCCGCCGCCCGAAGTAGCCGGAGGTGATCCCCAGCAGGATGCCGAGGCCCGCGGCAATCCCGTCGGCCAGCACGCCGGCGACCAGGGCGATCCGCGCTCCGTACACCACGCGGGAGAAGATATCGCGGCCAAACTCATCGGTGCCGAACAGGTGGACCGGGGACGGCGCCCGGAGCTGGTCGGGAAACGCCTGGTCGATCGGGTTGTGGGGCGCGATCTGCGGCGCGAAGACCGCCGACCCGATGACGATGCCCAGGATCCCCGCGCCCACCATGAGGTTTGTGCTCCGGCGCATCCGGCGCCAGGAGAGCGCCGCGGCGCGGCGTGGAACAGGGGACGCCGGCAGCGCGGCCACCTAGTCGTACCGAATGCGCGGATCGAGGTAGGCGTAGAGCACGTCGACGAGCAGATTGGCCGCCACGAAGATGACCGCGGCGATGATGACGACCCCCTGGACCACCGGGTAGTCCCGCGCCAGGACGCTGGTGATCGCCAGGCGCCCCAGCCCCGGGAGCGAGAAGATCGTCTCGGTCAGGACGGCGCCGCTCAGCAGCAGGCCCAGCTGCAGCCCGATGAGGGTCACGATCGGCAGGAGGGCGTTGCGCAGGGCGTGGCGCCTCACCACCCGGCGTTCTCCGACGCCCTTGGCCCGCGCCGTCCGGACGTAGTCGAGGTGGAGCACTTCCAGCATCGTCGAGCGCGCCATGCGGGCGATGGTGGCCATCGACGTCGCCCCGAGCGCGATCGCCGGGAGGATGAGATGGCGGATGCTGCTCAGGACGGCCGGAGCGTTCCCGCTGAGCAGGCCGTCGACGAGGGGCATCCCGGTGATGCGCCGGAGGGTCATCCCCTCCGACAGAATCCCCCCAAGCGGCAGCCAGCCGAATATCCCGCCGAACACCAGCAGCAGCAGGATCCCCGTCCAGAACACCGGCATCGCCACACCGATCAACACCCCCAGCATCGCGCCCGTATCCAGGGCCGAGTGCGGCCGGCGGGCCGCCGCGACGCCGATGGCGAGCCCGAGGACCACCGCGAGCAGCAGGGCGGCAATACTGAGTTGGATCGTCACCGGCAGGGCCTGGCCGATCTCCCAGATCGCCGGCTGGCGGGTGCGGAGCGACACCCCGAAGTCGCCGCGCACCGCCCCCAGCAGGAACCGGAGATACTGCACGTACACCGGCTGGTCCAGGCCGAGTTGGTGGCGGAGGCGCTGGAGGTCGGCTTCGGTGCCCTTGTCGCCCAGCAGGAGCTGCGCGACGTCTCCCGGGACCAGGTGCATCCCGAAAAACACCAGGACGCTCACCCCGAGGAGCGTGGGGATGAGCTGTCCCAGTCGCCGGCCGATGTACTTGAGCATCAGCGGGAGCCATCAGGGGGCAACCGCTGCGTGCTGTGTGCCCAGCGCTACTGGAGCGACACCTGCTCCATGTTGAAGAACATCTGCAGCGGGTTGAGCTGAAAACCCTTGACGGTCGTGCGCGCCGCGCGCACCTGATTCGTGTGGTTGATGAAGATCCACGGCGCGTCATCGTGGAGGATCTTGTTGGCCTGCTCGTAGATCTGCCCCCGCCGGCCCTGATCGCTGACCTGTCGCCCCTGGACGATCAGCCGGTCGAACTCGGGGTTGTGGTGGCGGGCCCGGTTGTTCGTCCGGGGCCGCCCGGCGGCCGTGTCCCACTCGAACAGGTCGCCGAGGAAGTTGTCCGGGTCGCCGTTGTCCCCCGACCACCCGATGATCGCGAAGCCCTCCCACGGCGTATGGCGGAGCTTGTCGAGATATGCGCCCCATTCGTACTGGCTGATCTTGATGTTCACGCCCGCCTTCGCCAGATACCCCTGCACCGCCTCGCCGAGCTTCGCCCCGCCGATGGGGTTGTACCCCCGGGGGTTGGCGTACACCATCATCTCCGTCGAGAACCCGTTGGGGAACCCGGCCTCCGCGAGCAGCGCCTTGGCCTTGGCGGCGTCGTAGGGATAGGGAGCCACGGACGTGTTGTACCCCCAGAGCACCGGGGGCATCCCCTGGCTCGCGGTCGTGGCGCCGCCGTAGAGCCCTTTGTTGATCGCGTCCTTGTCGACGGCGTAGTTCATCGCCTGCCTGACCCGCCGGTCCTTGAACGGGCCCAGGTCGTTGGACATCGCGACCCCGAGGATGGTGAGCCCGGGCTGCTTGTACAGCCTGAGCGCCGCGTTCCCGGTGACCCGCGCGTAGTCGGACGGCGGGACATCCGCCAGGATCTGCACCTCGTTCCGCTCGAGTTTGAGCATCCGGGTGGCGCTCTCGGGCACGATCTGGAAGACGATCCGGTCGACTTTGGGCCGGCCGCCCCAGTATGCCGTGTTCGCGTCGACGGTGATGTGATCGTTGCGCACGGCCTCGACAAACTTGAACGGCCCGGTGCCCACGGGGTGCTGACCCGCATCGCAGTTGTACTGCTTGGTGGCCGCCGGGCTGACGATGCCCTGCCAGACCATCGCCACGCTGCTCAGGAACGGCGCGTTCGGCTTCGGCAGGGTGAACCGCAGCGTGTCGTTGCTGACGACATCCATCTTCACCACGCTCCCGTCCTTGACGGAGCCGTAGGTAAAGTCGTCGTAGGTGTCGACGCCCTTCCGGCCGAGCACGTAGCAGGGGTTCTGCGGGTTGATCGCCCGATCGACGTCCTCGGCGACGGTCCGGGCGTTCATGGGGGTGCCGTCGTGAAAACTCACGCCGTGCCGGAGGTGGAAGGTGTAGACTCTGCCGTCCGGCGAGATCTCCCACTTCTCCGCCAGCCCCGGGCCCACCAGGCTCGTGCCCGGCTTGTAGTTGACGATCGAATCGTAGATCGTGGCCATCACGAACCCGGACTCGTTGTTCTCCACGGTCTGGGGGTCCAGGCCGGTTTGGTCCGCGCCGATCGCGATGACCAGGGTCTTGGGCGCCTGGGCCAGGGCCACGCCCCCCAGCCCGGCCGGCGCCATGGCCAGCACCAGCAACGCCGGCAGGGACCGACGCAATCCAGCACGCAGCATGCCCTTCCTCCTCTCGACGTACCGCGGACGGTGGTGCGGAAATCCCGGGGTGCGAAGACGTTCCTTAACATACGCCCCCGGGCGAGGGAAGCCCTGCCCGCGGGATGCGGCGGGAGTTCCCGGACGCGCGGCTAGCTGGCGGGGGTGCGGGCCGGGGCCGAGCGGAGCTCCCGGGCGCGGCGGGCGGCTCGGGTCACGGCGGCGCGCACCGCCGCACGCAGGCCCCCCTGCTCCAGCGCCTCGAGCCCGGCCATGGTCGTCCCTCCCGGGGACGTCACCCGTTCCCGGAGCCGTTCGGGGGCCTCGCCGGTCTCGGTGAGCATCTTTCCGGCGCCGAGGATGGTCTGGGCGACCAGGGCGCGCGCCAGGTCGCGGGGCAGACCCGCCTGCTCGCCGCTGTCCACGAGCGCCTCGGCCAGCACATAGATGTAGGCGGGGCCGCTCCCCGACACCGCGGTGACGACATCGAGCATCGACTCCGGGACCACCCCCACCCACCCGACCGCCTCGAAGAGGGTGCGGACGATGGCCAGGTGGTCGGGGCCGGCCAGCCGCCCCGAGGCGATGGCGGTCGCCGACGCGCGGACGGCCGTCGATGTGTTGGGCATCGCCCGAACGACCGGGGCGGCGCCGAGGCAGCCCTCGATGGCCTCGCACGGCACCCCGGCGGCAACGGAGACGATGAGATGGCGCGCGGTGGTGTAGGGGGCGATTTCGCTCAGGACGGCCGGCATGTCGTGCGGCTTCACGGCCAGGATGACGACCTCGCTCTCCGCCATAAGCAGCGCCTTGTCACGGGTGGTCCGCACCGCCCATGCGCGGGCGAGCCGCGCCAGGCGTTCGTCATTGTTCTTGTTGGTGACCGTGCACTGCGCGGGCCGCAGGACGCCCGCGGCAAAGACGCCGCGCAGGAGCGCCTCGGCCATGTTCCCGGCCCCGATGAAGCCGATCGTCCGGTCCACCTGCATGACAGTTCCCCCCACAAATGACGACGCCCCTTCCACCAAAGGGCGAAAGGGGCGCTTCCGCGGTACCACCTTTGTTCCCCAGCCGGAACGGCTGGAGCACTCACGCTGTCTCGGGCGACCCGGCCCCCGTTCCGCAGCGCGCGCGCCGCTCGGGGGCGGCTCAGAGGATGGGTTCAGGCGGTCCTGCGGCGGTCCTCGCAGCCTTTGGGACCGCTCTCTTGGCGCAGGGTGTCGTCCTACGCTCCCCGTCGAAGCCTTTGTGCCGCTAACTATAGCACTGCCTGCGCGGATCCGTCAATGATCGCCGGCCCAGCACGCCCGGCGGAGGCGGCGCGGACCGGAGACAGGCCTGGCCGCGGGCGCCGGGGGCGCCCGTGAGCCCGAACGCGCCCTCAGGCGTTCAACTCCTTGAGGGTGCCGGTGATCATGTAGATGACGCGCTCGGCGAGGTTCGTAGCGTGGTCCGCCGCCCGCTCGAGCGCCTGAGCCACCATCAGGAGGAGGATCGCCCGCTGGATGTTCTTGGGGTCGTCGATCATGTACGCCAGCAGTTCCATGAACACCTGGGCATAGAGGTGGTCGACCTTGTCGTCGTCTCGGGCCATCCGCTCGGCCTGCGCCGCGTCCCCGCGGACAAACGCGTCGAGGCCGTCGCGGAGCATCCCCCGCGCCAATTCCGCCATCTCGGGAATGTCGACGAGGGGTGTGAGCGGAGACTCTCCCGCCATTCGCCGGGTGACCTTGGCGATGTCCTCGGCGTGGTCCCCCATCCGTTCGAGGTCGATCGTCATCGCCCAGACCGCGGCAATCATGCGCAGATCCTTCGCCATCGGCTGCTGGGTCGCGAACAGCCGCAGGCAGCGGTCCTCGAGCTGGAGGTGCAGGGCGTCGATGACGTTGTCGGAGGCGATCACCGCCTCGGCCCCCTCGACGCTGCGCGCCTGGAGCGCCTCGATGGCGCGCTGCACCGCCGCATCGACGAGCCGCCCCATCCGGAGGAAATCGTCCTGCAGCTGCCGCAGATCGCGATCGAAGGCATCGCGGGTGCTGACCCTATCGCTCGGCGGGTGGATCATCCAAACCGGCCGGTGATGTAATCTTCCGTCCGCGGATCCCGCGGCCGCGTGAACAGGTCGGCCGTGGGCCCGAACTCCACCAGTTCGCCGCTGAGCATGAACGCCGTGTAGTCGGACGCGCGGGCGGCCTGCTGCATGTTGTGGGTCACGAGCACGATCGTGAGATGATCGCGCAGGGCCCTGGCCAGATCCTCAATCTTCAGCGTGGACGCCGGATCGAGCGCGGAGGCCGGCTCATCCATCAGCAGCACTTCCGGCTGCACGGCCAGCGCCCGGGCGATGCACAGCCGCTGCTGCTGCCCGCCGGAGAGGCTGGTCCCCGACCGCCCGAGCACGTCCTTCACCTCGTCCCACAGCGCCGCCTGGCGCAGGCTGTGTTCCACCACCCCGTCGAGGGTCCGCCGGTCTCGGACGCCGTTGAAGCGCAGTCCGACGGCGACGTTGTCGTAGATCGACATCGTCGGAAACGGCGTCGGCCGCTGGAAGACCATCCCCACGCGCCGGCGGATCATGACCGGATCCACCTCCGTCGCGTAGATATCTTCGTTGTCCAGCAGCACCCGGCCTTCCATGCGGGCGCCCGGCACCAGTTCGTGCATGCGGTTGAGACAGCGGAGGAGGGTCGACTTCCCGCACCCCGACGGGCCGATGATCGCCGTGATGCGGTTCGTCTGGACACGGAGCGACACGCCGCGGACCGCGGGCGTGCGGCCGAACCAGGCGTGCAGCCCCACCACCCGGATCCGCTCGGGGGTGACCTCCCCGGCCGGCCCGCTCCGCTCCAGCGCGCCGACGAACGCGCGACTCCGCGCCGTGCCGGTAACGTCCACCATTCGTCTCCCCCCCGCCTACGCCCCCGGCCGGCGCCCGCCGACGAGCCGAGCCGCAATGTTCAGCGTCAGCGTGATCGACATCAGCACGAGGGCGGCCGCCCACGCCTGACGGTGCCAGTCGTCGTACGGGGCGATCGCGTAGTTGAAGAGCTGCACGGTCAGCGACGCGATCGGCTGATCGAGCCCCGTCTGCCAGTACTGGTTGTTGAAGGCGGTGAACAGCAGCGGCGCGGTCTCCCCGCCGATGCGGGCGACCGACAGCATCACACCCGTCAGGATGCCGACGGCGGCGGTCCGCAGCACCACGCGCACCGCCGTGATCCACCACGGGATGCCCAGGGCGAGCGACGCCTCCCGGAGCGACGCCGGCACCAGCCGCACGAGCTCCTCGGTGGCGCGCATGACCAGCGGGATCATGATGATCCCCAGGGCGACGCCCCCGGCCAGCGCGGAGAACCGCTTCATCGGAACGACCAGGAGCGCATAGACGAAGACGCCGATGACGATGCTGGGGACGCCGTTGAGCACGTCGGTCGTAAAGCGGATCCACCACCCCAGCGGCCCGCCGCCGAGCTCAGCCAGATAGAGCCCGCCGAGGACGCCGATGGGGACGCCGACGCACGACGCCAGCGCGATCAGCGTGAGGCTCCCGGCGATCGCGTTCGCCATTCCCCCGCCGCCCTCGCCCACCGGCCTGGGCAGCCGGGTGAAGAACTCCCAGTTCACCGCCCCGGCGCCCTGCACGACGACGTAGATGAGCACGCTGGCCAGCGGCACGAGCGCCATCAGGGTCGACGCCGCGGTGACCCCGGTCATCACCCGATCCGCCGTCCGGCGGCGCGCCGCGTTGTGGGGGGCCGCCGCAACGCTCACAGGGTCCCCCTGGGCGCCGCCCCAACCCGCCAGACCAGCCACCGCGCCGCCGCGTTCACCAGCAGCGAGATGACGAAGAGGACGGCCGCCAGTTCGATGAGGGCGGAGATGTAGATGCCGGTCGCGGCCTCGGAGAACTCGTTGGCCAGGGCGGCGGCGATCGTGTAGGCGGGCTGGAACAGCGACGCGGACACCTGAGGCCGGTTGCCGATCACCATGGTCACCGCCATCGTCTCGCCCAGCGCCCGGCCCAGGCCAAGGATGACGGCGCCGACGAGGCCGGTCCGCCCGTACGGGAGCACCGCCCGGCGGATCATCTCCCAGCGGGTGGCCCCGAGCGCGTACGCCGCCTCGCGCTGGCTCTGCGGGACCGCCCTGATCACCTCCCGCGATACCGACGAGATGATCGGCAGCAGCATGATCGCCAGGATCACCCCGCCGGCCAGCAGCCCGATCCCATACGCCGGGCCGCTGAACAGCGGCAGCCGGCCGAACGCGCCCGCAAGCGCCGGCTCCACGACCCGGCGAAGCCAGGGCGCCATCACAAAGACGCCCCACAGGCCGAGGATGACGCTGGGGATGGACGCCAGGAGCTCGATGACGAACGAGAGGGTGGTGAACACCGCCCGGGGCGCGATCTCCGCGAGGTAGACGGCCGCGCCGAGGCTCACGGGGACGGCGAGCAGCAGCGCCAGCAGGGATGACGCCGCCGTCCCGTAGGCGAACGTCACCGCGCCGAAGATCTCGTGCACCGGGTCCCAGCGTCCGGTCCACAGGAACGCCGCGCCGAAGCGCCTGATCGACGGCAGCGCCGCGACGACCAGCTGGACCAGCATCCAGGCCACCAGGACGACGACCAGGAGCGCCGCCGCGGTCAGCGCGGCGCGAAACGCCGCGTCGGTCCACGCTCGGCGGCCCCGGACGAGCGCGGTGGAGGGAATGACGGCTCCCCTCCCCCCGGCCTTCAGTGAGCGAAGCATCATCAAGGGAATCAGGCCGGCGTGAGGGCGCTACCTTTCGGCCAGCAGCGCGCCGCCCTGGTAGGTGATCGTCTTGAGGATGCGCTCGTCAAGGGCGACGACCGGCCCCGGGATCGGCGCATAGAGGAGCGGCGGCGCGTCTTTCTCCCCGTCGTGGACGGCCCACCACAGGAACTCGGCGAGCGCTCTCCCCTTGGCCTCGTCGGTCTGGTTCTGGGGCACGAGCAGGTAGGTGAAGCCTGCGATCGGATAGACGTTCGGCCCGGGCGCGTTGGCGATCGACACCCGGACGTCGCTGGTCTGACCCATCTTCTGCGCTCCGCCGGCCGCCGCCGCGGTCGTCGACGACAGCGAGGGGGCGACCCACTGACCGGCCCGGTTCCTGACCACGGCGTAGGCGAGCCGGTTCTGCGCGACGTAGGCCAACTCGACGTACCCGATGGCGCCGGGGGTCTCCTTCACGGCCCCCGCGACGCCCTCGTTCCCTTTGCCGCCGATCCCGGCCGGCCACTCCACGGCGGTGCCGCGCCCGACCTTGTCGGACCATGCCCGGCTGACCTCCGAGAGGAACGAGGTGAAGTGGAACGTGGTCCCGCTCCCGTCCGAGCGGTGGACGGCGGTGACCGGCATGTCGGGCAGCGGCGTCCCGGCATTGTTGGCGATGATCGCGGCGTCGTTCCACCTGGTGATCCGGCCCATATAGATCTCGACGATGTTCTCAGGGGTCAGCCGGACGCCGGTCTTGACCCCCGGGAGGTTGTAGGTCAGCGCGATTGATCCGGCGACCGTCGGGATCAACACGACCGGCCGTCCCATCGCCCGAAGTTGGTCGTCGGACAGCGGCGCATCGGACGCCCCAAAGTCCACGGTTCCCCGCTGCACCTGGGCGATGCCGCCGCCGCTGCCGATCGACTGGTAATTGATGCGGACGTCGGGATGAAGGCGGTTATACTCGGCGAACCACCTCGAGTAGAGCGGATACGGGAAGGTGGCGCCCGCGCCGTTGAGGGTGATCAGGCCCCCGGCGCGGGCGGGGATCCCCGCCCACGGCCCGGTGAGCCCGCATACGAGCGCGGCCACCGCCAGACCCGCCAGCCGCCGCCGCAGTGCGATCTTCATGCACGCCCTCCTCCAGAGGTCCCACCGGCCATGGACGCCTCTGTTGATGTGACCTCAGCTACAATGACAGCGTACACCACGGGGGAATTTCAATGCGATGGAACGGTCAAGCAGGCGTTAAGAGCGTGTTAAGCAGGCGTTCCAGGTCGCGCGAATGCGTGAAGCGCCGGGCTCAGGCCCGCGGATCCAGGCGGTAGCCGACCCCGCGCACGGCGGTGATCCGCACCCCGCCCCTGGCCTCGACCTTCTTTCGCAGCCACGCGATGTGGGTGTCGAGCGTGCGGGTGTCCCCGAAGTAGTCCTCTCCCCACACGTCCTGCAGGAGCCGCTCCCGCCGGACGACCTTGCCCAGATGGCGGAGCAGCAGGTGGAGGAGATCGAATTCCTTGGAGGACAAGGGGATCTCGACCCCGGCCGCGGTGACCTTGTGCTCCTCGATGTCCATCACCACGTCGTGGGCGACGAGTTTGTCTTCCGCGCCCGCCCGGACCACGATGGTCTCCAGGATATTGGCGATGTCCTCGCAGCGGTCGGTGCTGGCCTCGAGGGTCTCGCAGATATCCTTCCACTTGAGGATCTCTTTGGCGCCGGCCCGGCCGGAGAACAGTTGCTGGATCGCATCGCGCAGCACGTCATCGCCCCGGTTCTCCAGGAGGTGCAGCGCCCGCGTATGGGGGAAGACATCGTGCATCCCCCGCAGCTTGCCGATGGCTTCGCCCAGTTCCCGCGCGGACTCGAGCACGACCTGACCCATCGCCCGCGCGGCCGGATGCACGCGCCTGACCCGGTGGAGCGCGAGACGCGCCGCCGCCGCCTCGATGGCGTCGAGCACGTCATCGAGATATCCGGTCAATTCCTGCACCGACTCCGCGCTGGCGGGGCCGACCCGGCCGGGCGCCGGCGCCTCGAAGAGATCGCGGGCAATCGCGTCGCCCTTGTGCTCCAGGTCGCGGATGACCTGCCACGCCTCCGACGTCGTGACCCGGCCGTCGAGCGCCGCAGCCAGCGTCTTGGCGGCGTCCTGGATCGTCCCGGCCATCTCCTCGAGCAGCTCGGGCTTTTGATCGGAGTCGACGGCGGTGGGGGGACCTGCGATCGTCCGGTACGTTCCTCTATCGTTTGTCACAGGTCAACCTGTCTGCTTGGCGCCGGCCTTCGGACAACGAGGGCGCCCGGGGGAAGGACGAAGGGCAACATGATCACCAATTTTGTACGACCCCGGCAGGGACTCCTCCTCTGCGCCTCCCCCGGCGGAGGAAACACCGGGCACCGCGGCGCATTCCCGGGGTGACTCCGAAGGGGACCCGCGGGCGTTCGAGACCGGATTCCAAGCGAGGTGATCGGCGGGTGGGCGAGCGCATCGGCTTTATCGGCCTGGGGATCATGGGACGTCCCATGGCCGGGCACGTGCTGGATGCCGGGTTTACGGTTACGGTCTGGAACCGCACCCGGAGCAAGACGACCCCGCTCGTAGAGCGTGGGGCGGCCGCCGCCGCCTCACCGCGGGAGGTGGCCGCCGCCAGTGATATCACGATCACCATGGTCGCCGATACCCCGGACGTCCTCGACGTGATCCTCGGGCCCCAGGGCGTCGCGCACGGCGTCCGGCCCGGCAGCGTCGTCGTGGACATGAGCACGATCTCCCCGGCGGCGACCCGCGAGGTCGCCCGCAGGCTCGCCGAACGCGGCGCGGAGATGCTCGATGCGCCCGTGTCCGGGGGAGAGAAAGGCGCGATCGACGGCACCCTCTCCATCATGGTGGGAGGCAAGCCGGAGGTGTTCGAGCGTGTCCTCCCGGTGTTCCAGAAGATGGGCCGTCAGATCGTGCACCTGGGCGAGTCGGGCGCCGGGCAGGTCACGAAGGCCTGCAATCAGCTCGTGCTCTCGCTGACGCTGCTCGGCGTCGCGGAGGCGCTCACGCTCGCGCGCAAGGCCGGGGTCGACCCGGCCAAAGTCCGGGCCGCGCTGCTCGGAGGGTTCGCGCAGAGCCGGGTGCTGGAGCTCCACGGGCAGCGGATGCTCGATCGGAACTTCGCCCCGGGCTTCCGCACGCGGCTCTATCACAAGGACATGGGGATCGTCACCGAAACCGGTCGATCGGTCGGGATGCCGCTCCTCGGCGGCAGCCTCGCCGCGCAGCTCTATCAGGTCGCCATGAATCAGGGCCTCGGAGAGATGGACTATTCCGTGCTGGCGCGGGTGGTGGCCGGGCTCGGCGGAACCGAATCGTAAGTGCGCGCCTCAGGAGTCGAAGAGGCGCCGGGCGTTCGCGCCGGGGGACCCAGGATTTCGACTGACACGGCGAATTCCCGGGGCGGGACTACTGCGATCCGTGCCCGTGCGTGTCGTGCCCGTGCGTATCGTGCCCGTGCGTGTCGTGCCCGTGCGTGTCGTGTCCGTGCATGTCGTGCCCGTGCGTGTCGTGCCCGTGCGTGTCGTGTCCGTGCATGTCGTGCCCGTGGGCGCCGTGCCCGTGGTCGTGCTCCTCGTGCGCGGGCATGGGGTGCTCCATCATCTTGAGCATCTCCGGACCGCCCGTGCGAAGGAAGCGCCACACCAGCACCGCGGCGAGCGCGAGGAAGAGGATGTTGAGGACGGACGTGTAGTTTAGCACGATATGGGCTTCGGCCACGGTGGCATGGCGTGCCGCCGGCACGAGGCCCGCGGCCAGGAAGAGCAGGTTCACGACGAATCCCGCCGCCGCCATGGCGATGTACGACGTGATGAGCAGGTAGACGGCCATCCGCCGCCCGTAGTATTTCCGGTAGATGTCGAGGATCGGCAGGATGATCAGATCGGCAAAGACGAAGGAGATCGCGCCGCCAAAACTGATCCCCCCGTTCCAGAGCACGGCGGCGAGCGGCACATTCCCCACCGAGCAGACAAACGAGAGCATGGACACGATCGGGCCGATCGCGGGCCCCCAGATCAGGCTCAGCAGCGGATGATTCACCAGGAAGAAGCCCTGCCAGAACGCCGCGGGCACCCAGGCCGCGATCGCCCCGGCGATCAGGAGGCCCACGGCGATGTCCAGCCAGACGGCCGCCCAATCCATGACGAAGTAGTGGCTCACGGCGGTGAACCCCTCCGGAGAGGTCAGGCGCGTCCAGAAGGCGCGGGTGTCCGCGACCGACATGTCCATCTCCGCGTGGCCTTCCATCCGGCCCACGACGCCGGCGCCGGCCTGGCGCCGCGCCTCTTCGATCAAGGGGCGGCGCAGCGTGGCCCGAAACACGAGCCAGAGGAGCGCGATCATGATCGGGCCCCCGATGAACTCCGCCACGGTGAACTGCCACCCCAACAGGACGGCCATGATGATGCCGAGCTCGATCACGAGGTTCGTGGACGCGAACTGGAACACGATGGCGGCGGTGAAGTCGGCCCCTTTCCGGAAGAGCGACCGCGCGAGGGCCACGGCCGCGTACGAGCACGATGACGAGGCCGCGCCGAAAAGGCTCGCCAGGGTGATGCAGCGCGGCGAATCGTCGCCGAGCAGCCGGACCATCTGCCGCTTGGACACGAACGCCTGCACCACCGCCGAGAGGGCGAAGCCCAGGATCAGGGGCCAGAGGATCTCCCAGAACATCGCGAACGCCAGGGTGAGCGCCTGGACCGCGGCCGTGAGCATAGACGATTTAGACCTCCCAGTACTCGCCGATGACGCGCCGCACCGCGCGCGCCCGCGCGGCGGCGACCGCGAACGGTGCTTCCTGGACGTCCCGTTTCGGTTCGGCGATGCGGGGATCGATCCCGGTCAGACCCTCGAGCGTGGCGGCCACCGAAAACGACAGGCCGTCGAGATCGTATCCGCCTTCCAGCAGGGCCGCGATCGGCGTCGACCCCGCCGCCTCGCGCACGAGCCGGGCCAGGTCCCCAAACCCCGCGGCGGTCATCAGCATCCCGCCGAGCGGATCGGCGTGGTGGGCGTCGTATCCGGCGGAGATCAGGACGAGCGGCGGAGCCACGGCCCTCAGCAGCGGCACAACGACCTCCTCGAACAGATGCCGGTAGCCGCCGTCCCCCACCCCCGCCGGGAGCGGGATATTGATCTTGGTCCCCTCGGCCGGCCCCTCACCCGTCTCGTCGATCGCTCCCGTGCCGGGATACCACGCCTCCTGATGGAGGGAGCAGAAGACCACGGCCGGGTCCCGCACGAAGATCTCCTGCGTCCCGTTCCCGTGGTGGACGTCCCAGTCCAGAATGAACACCCGGGCCAGGCCGTGGGTCTCGAGCGCGTGACGGGCGGCCAGCGCGGCGTTGTTGAAGACGCAGAACCCTCGCCCCAGGCTTTCCCCCGCGTGGTGGCCCGGAGGACGGACGAGGGCGACGGCCACACCGCCCGGCCGGCCGGCCACGGCGTCCACCGCGAGGAGCGCCGCGCCGGCGGCGCGACGGGCGGCGGCGTACGAGACCGGCCCCACCGGCGTGTCGTGATCCAGGTCCCCTCCCCCGGCGGCGCTGAGTCCCCGGACCTGCGCGACATACGCGCGGGTGTGCACGCGCGCCAGCGCGTCCTCGCCGGCGCGCTCGGGCGAGGGGTGCTCGCAGGCTTCCCACAGCGGTGTGCGCCGGAGCAGCGCCTCGATGGCATCCAGCCGCCCCGGGCGCTCCGGATGGCCGGACGGGGGGACGTGTTGGCGGCACTCGGGATGCATGATCAGGGCAGGACGATGCGCGGGCGCGTCGTCACCCCCTCCGTGATCGTCCGGCGGCGTCCGCGAGGCCCGCCGATCCGACTCGGCACAATCGGGCGCGGCGGCGGCGGTCACGACGGCCGCCGGACCGGCCGGACCGCCGCGCGCAGCCGGGCCATCGCGGCGTCGACACCGTCGGGCGCGCCGAACACCGCCGTCCCGGCAACCAGCACCGAGGCGCCGGCCTGGACCACCGAGGACGCGGTGTCGGGCCCGAGCCCGCCGTCCACCGCGATCTCGAACCCGAGCCCGCGCGAGCGCCGCAGGTCGGCGAGCCCGCGGATCTTGGCGAGCATCTCGGGAATGAACGGCTGCCCGCCGCTCCCCGGCTCCACCGTCATCACCAGGACGGCGGTGACGACCGGCAGGACCCACTCGATCTCCTCCAGGGGGGTCGCGGGATTGAGGGCCACCGCCGGCTCGACGCCGAGCGCCCGGATCTGCTGGATCGTCTGGTAGAGGTGCGGGGACGCTTCGACGTGCGCGGCGAGGCGCGCCGCTCCCGCCTCGGCGAAGGCGCGCACCTGGCGCTCGGGCTCGACGACCATCAGGTGCACGTCGAGCGGCAGAGCCGTCGCCCGCCGGACGGCGCGGACCACGACCGGGCCCATGGTGATCTCCGGCACGAACCGGCCGTCCATGACATCGATGTGGATCATCGCCGCCCCGGCGCGCTCGGCGGCGCGCACCTCTTCGGTCAGCCGGCCGAAGTCGGCGGCCAGGATCGAGGGAGCGATCCTGACCTCCCCGGCAGGGTCCGGGGTCAGGGCCGCATCTCCTGGATCAGCCGGTTGTCGATATAGATCTGCACAATCGTGTAGCCCGATCCGCTCACCGTGGTCAGGATGGTATCCCCCGGAGCGTGCGTCTTCTGGTAGGCGGTGCGGGCTCCCTGCCCATCGATTACCACGATCTTGACGTTCTGCTGCCGGGGCCCCTCAGGGACGATCACGGTGATCCGGGTCTGCTTCCGGGTCGGGTTGCCCGGCGTGATCGGCGCGATCGGCGTGCCGGTCACGATGGGCTGCGGCGGAGGGCTGCCCCCGGGGCCCTGGGCCGCGGCCACCGTCACCGCGACCGCGTCCCCGTGGCGGATCAGGACCCCGGCGGGCGGCGTCATCGTCACCACCTGCCCGGGCGGGACGTCGGGACGCGGGACCTGGGTCACCTGCCTCAGCGTCACGCCGAGTTCGGCGAGGAGCCGCCGGGCGTCGTCCAGAGACCGGCCGACGAGATCGGGCAGCACCAGGGTTTCCGGACCCCTGTTGACCCGCAGGTAGACGGACGTGCCGCGCTCCAGCGAGGCCCCCGGGGCCGGATCCTGATCGATGATCACGCCGGGCGGCAGGCTGCCGTCGTAGGCCTCCCGCACCTCTCCCACCGCGAGACGCGCCTGCTCGATGGTGAATCGCGCATCAGCGAGCGACCGGCGGCGCACATCGGGAACGGTGACCAGCTCCGGGCCCAGGCTGGTGGTCACGCCGATCACGCGGTCCACCTTGACCATCTTGCCGGGCGCCTGATCCTGCTCGAGGACGAACCCGGCGGGCACGGTCCGGCTGTAACTCTGCTGGACCACCTGGATGGTCAGATGCTCCTTCCGGGCCAGGCTCTGGGCGTCGGCGAGGCTTCTGCCGGTCAGGAGCGGCACGGTCACCTCCGGGACGTTGAGGTAGGCCTTGAACGCCTGCCAGCTCGAGGAGACGCCGATGAAGAGGGTGAGGAGCGCGACCGTGAGGGCGACGGCGGGGACCAGCCTGCGCGCGATCTCCGGCCGGCGGTCTTCGCCGGTCTGCCCGGCGCCGGCAGCGACGATCGTGTCTTCTTTGTCCGGCGCAGGCGCCTCCCGCCAGCGGGCGGCCCGGCCGAGCAGATCCTCCCGCATCTCTTCGGCCGTCCGGTACCGATCCCGCGGGTCTTTGGCCAGGGCCTTCAGGATGATCTGCGCCGTGTCGCGGCCGACCGGCTCGCCGTCGCGCCGCAGGGGCGGCGGCACCTCGTGGACGTGCTTGAGCGCGATCGTGATCGGGGTGTCCCCGTCGAAGGGCAGGCCCCCGGTGACGGCCTCGAAGAGCACCACGCCGAGCGAGTACAGGTCGGCGCTGGGGCCCACGCCGTGGCCGCGGGCCTGCTCCGGAGACAGGTACTGCACCGACCCCAACACCGTCCCGGTCTCCGTGATCGCCGACGACGCGAGGGCGCGGGCGATGCCGAAGTCGGTGACCTTCACCTGGCCGTCCCGGGTGAGGAGGATGTTCTGGGGTTTGATGTCCCGGTGCACGATCTCGCGGTCGTGGGCGTAGGCCAGCACCTCGCAGACCTGGGCTCCGATCTCCCGGGCGCGCGACTCGGAGAGCGGGCCCACCCGCCGCAGCAGCGTCTTGAGGTCCTCCCCCTCGACGAACTCCATCACGATGAAGTGGACGTTTTCGTCGCGCCCGGAGTCGTAGAGCTGGACCATGCGTGGATGGGACAGCCGGGCCACGGCCTGGGCCTCGCGCTCGAAGCGGGCCACGAAATCTTTGTCGTGCGCATACTGCTCCCGCAGCACCTTGATCGCGACCTCGCGGTCGTCGGACAGGCGGCGGCCGCGATAGACCAGGGCCATCCCGCCCTCGCTGAGGTAGCCCGTGACCTCGTATTTGCCGGAGAAGATCCGGCCGATCATGGCTGATGCGAGAGCAGGTCGCGCAGCACGCTCTCGGCTTCCTCCGCGCTCCCCGCCGGAATCCCGTGGATGAGGCGCGGGCGATCGGCGGGCGCGATTCGCCCGACCGGGACCCCGGTCACCTTGATGACCCCGGAGAGCGGCAGGCCCAGGACGCGCGCGGGCATCCCCCACATGACGGCGACCATGTCCCCCCGGACGCCGAGGAAGTAGGCGTGGTCGAGGCGGTACGCCGCCGCCCCCGCCGCCAGGATCGCCGCCAGCCCCACGGGCGCGAGCAGGCGGGCCGCCGCCCGGCCGAGCCACCAGGGCGCCAGGCGCACGATCACGACCGAGGCGTTGTCGAATCCGCCGCGCGCATTCGCCAGGCCCAGCAGGACGCTGCACGCCTCCTCCGCGTCGGGCGACGACCTGATCACCGAGCGGATCTCCGGCGAGGGGACGGCGGTGTGGAGGCCGTCGGTCGCCAGCACGACCACGTCTCCGGGCCGGAGCGGCTCGTCGATCACGTCGATGTCGACGTCCGGCGCGGCGCCGAGGGCGCGGGTCAGGATGTGCCGCTGGGCGTGCGTCTCGACCTCCGCGGGGGTGAGGCTGCCGCGGCGCGCCAGTTCGGAGACCAGCGAATGGTCGGCGGTCAGCTGGCGCACCTCCTGTGCGCGGAGCAGGTAGGCGCGGCTGTCGCCGACGTGGGCGACGATTCCCGCGCGGCCGCCGGCGAGGAACGCGGTGCACGTCGTCGCCATGCCCGTCAACCCCTCGGCCTGGGCGTGCGCGTGGATCGCCGCGTTCGCGCGCCGGAGCGCTTCGACCAGCGCGTCGCGGGCAGGGGACCCACCGGCCAGGAGCGCCGGCAACTCGTTCCTGAGCGTCTCCACGACCATGGTGCTGGCGAGATCCCCTCTCGCATGCCCGCCGAGCCCGTCGGCCACCGCAAAGAGCGAGGCTCCCCGACCCAGATCATCGACGAGGAGGATGCGGTCTTCGTTCACTTCCCGCACCCGCCCGGTCTCGCTCCGCCCGGCTCCGCGGGCCGACAGACCCACCAGACGCATTACGAAGACCGCGCCCCCGCCGGGGAAGCGCCCTGCGCGCCCTGCGCCGCCGGCGTCCAGCGCGAAGGCCGGCCCAGGCCCGCGGCGAGGCGGAGCTGCCCGCACGCCGCCTGGATCTCTCCCCCCCGTTCGATCCGCACGGTCACCGGGAGCCCGGCGGACCGCACGGCGGACGCGAACGCCCGAACGCGGGCCATGGGAGGACGGCGGTACTCGATCCCGTCGACCGGATTGAGCGGAATCAGATTCACGTGACAGCGGGCTCCGGCGAGCAGGCGGCCCAGGGCGCGCGCCTCGTCCGCCCCATCGTTGACGCCGTCGATGAGCACGTACTCGAACGTCAGCCGCCGCCCCGTCGCCTCGATGTACTCGCGGCAGGCCGCCATCACCTCGGCGAGCGGATACCGCCGGTTGACGGGCACGAGGTGATCCCGCAGGGAGTCGGCGGGCGCGTGCAGAGACACGGCCAGCGTCATCTGCAGCCGCTCCCCCGCAAGCCGCCGGATCTGCGGCGCGAGGCCGACGGTGGAGACCGTGATGTGCCGCATGCCGATGCCCATCCCGTAGGGGGCGGCGAGAATCCGCACCGCGCGCACGGTGGCGTCGTAATTGGCCAGCGGCTCGCCCATCCCCATGAACACGACGTTGGACAGACGGGCCCGCCCGTGGGCCCGGATCAGGAGGAACTGCCCCAGGATCTCTCCGGGCGAGAGATTCCGCGAGAAGCCGCCGAGGCCGGTGGCGCAGAACGCGCATCCCATGGCGCACCCGACCTGCGTGCTGATGCACGCGCTGCGCCGGCCATCCGCGAACCGCATCCGCACGCACTCCACCGTCCGGCCGTCCTCGAGCGCCACCAGAAACTTGGTGGCCGACGCGTCGGGCGCTTCCTGCGTCCGGCGGACCGCGAGGCTCCCGATCTTCGCGCCCTCCGCGAGACGGTCCCGGAAGGCGCGCGGAAGATCCGTCATCTCGTCCACGGCGGCGGCTCCACGGACGTAGAGCCAGCGGGCGACCTGGCGCCCGCGGTACCGGGGCTCGCCGAGCCGCTCCACGAACCCTTCCAGCTCCGGGAGGAGCAGCCCGCGCAGATCGAGCAGCGTGGATGCCGGACCGGTGGTCATGGCGTCCGGCGGCGAAACACCGCGACGAAGAAGCCGTCGGTGCCGTGACGGTGCGGGGTGAGCAGCGCGGCGCCGGGCCCGGCGGGCAGGGCCGCCGGCGCGGGCGCGCCGCCGGCTCCGGGAGGCCACCCGGTGACCGGCACCGGCTCGAACCCGGCGTGGGCGCCGAGGAACCGGGCCGCGACCTCCGAACCTTCCTCCGGCTCGAGCGAGCACACGGCCAGCACCAGCGTGCCGCCGGGCCGGACCGCGCGGGCGGCGTCCTCGAGGATCTCCAGCTGACGGGCGGCGAGTCCGGGAAGGTCCTCGGGCCGGAGGCGCCACTTGATCTCCGGCCGCCGCCGGAGCACTCCCAGTCCCGAGCACGGCGCGTCCACGAGCACACGGTCCGCGCCTCCGGGCACGGCCGCTTCCAGGTGCGCGGCGGCGATCGGCCGCGGGTCCACGATCCGCACCCCGGTGCGCGCACACTGACGGACGAGGGCGTCGATCTTGGCCGGGACGGGGTCGCAGGCCACGATGCGGCCCTGATTTTCCATCAAGGCGGCCAGATGGATCGTCTTCCCTCCCGATCCCGCGCAGGCGTCGATCACCGTCTCCCCAGGGAGGGGGGCGACCAGACGGCCGACGAGCATCGACCCTTCATCTTGCGGAGAGTACCATCCGCCCGCGTAGGCGGCCCGGCGCGCGTCCGGCGAGGCCGAGACGATGCGCGCGCCCTCCGGAAGGAGGGCGGAGGGCACGGTGCGTACCCCGAGCCGTTCGAGCGCGTCCGCGACCGACTCGGGCGTGCCGCGCAGCGTGTTCAGGCGGATCGCCGCCGGCGGCGCCGCGTTGTTGGCGCGGCAGAGCGCGCGGGTCTCCTCGGATCCGAAGCGCGCCATCCACCGGCCGACGAGCCAGGCGGGATGGGAGTGGCGGAGCGCGATGCCCTCGGGGGCGCCGCCCCCGTCCGGGATCGCGATGGGTGAGGCGGCGATCCGGCGGAGCACCGCGTTGACCAGCCGCGCGGTCCCCGGGTGGCCGACCTGCTTCGCCAGTTCGACGGCCTGCGAGCAGGCCGCGGAGGGCGGGACCCGGTCAAGGAACAGCAGCTGGTACGCACCGATGCGGAGCACGGCGCGGATGCGGGACGGGAGATCGCCGAGCGGGGTCCGCGTGACCTGCGAAAGGACCCAGTCCACCTCGGCCCGGTGCCGCAGCGTTCCGAGCGTGATCTCCGTGGCCAGCGCCTCATCCACGGCGCTCAACCCGGCGCGGTCCAGCGCCGTGCGGAGCAGGACGCCGCTGAACGCGCGGTCGGCGTCCACGCGGTGCAGGACCTCTAACGCCACCTCCCGAGAGGTGCGCGGGCGGGCCGCCGGACGCGCGGGGCCCGCCCGTGGACCGTCCGCGGGGCCATCACTCCTCACGCTTCGCCAGCAACAGCATCCGGACGAGCTCGAGGATCGCCGTCGTCGCCGCCGCGACGTAGGTCAGGGCCGCAGCGGTCAGGACGGAGCGGACACCGCGAAGCTCGTCGGCGGTGACCAGGCCTTCCTCGCGCAGCGCGCGCAGCGCGCGGGCGCTGGCGTCGAACTCGACCGGGAGCGTGACGACCGTGAACGCCACGATGGCCGTGTAGACCAGGATCCCCAACTGGACCATCGTTCCCGAGTGGAACAGGAAGCCCAGGATGAAAATCGGCCACGCCAGCCACGATCCAAACTGCACCGTGGGCACCATGGCGGACCGCAGGGCGAGGGGCGCGTATTCGCGGGCATGCTGGATCGCGTGCCCGGTCTCGTGCGCGGCCACGCCCACGGCGGCCACCGAGGCGCCGTCGTAGACGTCCGAGGAGAGGCTCAGCGTGCGCGTCCGGGGATCGTAGTGATCCGAGAGCACCCCGTTGATGCGCTCGATCTGCACGCTCGAAGAACTTCCAGCCGGAGCGCCGGCTCCTCGGGCCGTCTCAATCGAAAGACCGTTGCGGCGCAGGATTTCCGCGGCGACCGCCGCTCCGGTGAGCCCGTTGCCGACCGGCACCTGACTGTATCGCGCGTAGGTGGACTGCACCCGGAGTTGCGCGAAGAGCGCAAGGAGGATGGCCGGGAGCACAATGATCATCGTTGGATCCCAAAACCAGAACATTGCATTCACCTCCTACCCTGAATTGTAGCACAGCCTTCCCTTAGCTCCATTCCGCCCCTACCGGCCGGCGCGGGGGACCCCCCGGATCTTGGCCGCGCCGGGGGGCCCCGCGGCCGGATTCGCGTTCCGTTCCACCGTCGGATCCGGCGGCGGAGCGCCGAGGACCGTTCCGGGGGCGATCGGATGCCCCCGCAGGTACTCGGCGGCGGTCATTCGGCGGCCGGACGGGGGCTGGACCTCCAGGATGAGCAGGCGGCCCGCGCCGGTCGCGACGACCAGCCCCTCGTCCCCGGCGCGGACGACGGTCCCCGGCGCTTCCCGTCCCCCCTCGGCCAGCGCGGCGGCACGCCAGATCTTGAGCGGGGCGCCGGCCACCTCGGTGTAGGCGACGGGCCAGGGATCCAGCGCCCGGACCAGGTTGGCCAGGGTGACCGCGGGGTCCGTCCAGCGGAGCCGGGCTTCCTCGCGGGAGAGTTTTGGCGCGATCGTGACCCCGGCGGGATCCTGCGGCCTGCGCGGCGCGCGGCCCGCCTCCAGCAGCCCAAGCGTCTCGACGAGCAGCGCCGCGCCGCACCGGGCGAGACGGGGTTCCAAGGTGGCCGTGGCATCGTCGGGCCGGATCGGGACCGCGCGCTGCAGGATGATGTCGCCCGCGTCCAGGTCCTGGGTGAGGTGGATGACGGTGACGCCGGTCTCCGCGTCGCCCGCGGCGATCGCCCGGGGGATCGGCGCCGCGCCGCGGTAGCGCGGGAGGAGCGACGGGTGGAGGTTGATCCCGCCCATCGGGGCCACCGCCAGGACCTCGGGAGGAACGATCCGGCCAAATGCCACGACCACAACAAGGTCCGGCCTCAACTCCCGCAGGCGGGAAAGAGGCTCCGGCGCCCGAAGCGAGGGCGGCTGCAGCACCTCGAGCCCATACTGGGCGGCGACGGCGGCCACCGGCGGCGGGGTGACGCGCCGCCCTCGCCCCTGCGGCGCGTCCGGCCTGGTCACCACCGCGGCCACATCGCTCACCGCCAGCACCGCCTCGAGAGACGGCACCGCAAACTCCGGAGTGCCCATGAAGACCAGCCGCATCACGACGCCTCGGTGGGAGCCATCTCTGCGGTCTCGTCCACCCGGCGGAGCGTCTTCGGATCCCGCACCCGGTCCGTGAACAGGATCCCGTTCAGATGGTCGATCTCGTGCTGGAGGACCCGGGCGAGGAGGCCCGCCGCCTCGATCGTCACGAACCGGTTTCGGCGATTGCGCCCGCGGACCGTCACCCGCTGCGCCCGCGGCACATCGCCCAGCAGCCCCGGGATGCTGAGACACGCCTCGGTGGCGACCACTTCGCCCTCCTGGTGCAGGATCTCCGGATCGGCGAGGGCGATCTGCCGGTCTTCGATCTTCGCCACGAACACCCGGCGGCCGACCCCGATCTGAGGCGCGGCCAGCCCCAGCCCGTGCGCCACCTGCAGCATCTCGAACATCTGGTCCATCAGCGCCCGGACGTCGGGGGTGACGGCCCGGACGGGCTGCGATCGCCGGCGCAGGAGCCCGGCCTTCGGACTGTCCACGGTGATGATCTCCATGGGGATTCTAGTGGATCTCCTGCGGGTCCATCTCCACCGTCAGCCGGCCGCGCCGCCCGCGGGCGGCGGCCGTCAGCGCCGCGCGCCCCGCCGCGCGGACCGCGTCGCCGTCGGCGGCCCGCAGCAGGCAGTGATAGCGAAACCCCCCACGCGGTCCCGGGTCGCGGGCGGGAGCCGGACCGAGCACCTCGACCCCAAACCGCTGCACGATGTCCACGGCCTCCGCGGCCAGCTTCTGGGCGGCCTGGCGGTCCGGGCCCGCGGCGATCAGGCTGGCCAGCGCGGTGTAGGGCGGATAGCCGAACTGACGGCGGACGGCCAGTTCGCCGCGATACATCGTCTCGTCGTCGCCCGTCCTCAGGGCGGCGATCGCCGGATGCTCGGGGACACGGGTCTGGACGACCGCTTCGGCGGCCGGGCCGCCGTCCGCCGGGCCGCCGTCCGCCAGGGAGAGCACCGCCCGCAACTGCTGTAACGTCCGTTCCCCCGCGCGAAAATCCGGCAGGTACAGCGGGAGATCCGCGTCGACCACTCCGATCAGGGTCGGGCGGAGCTGGCGGGCGCGGAGCATGAGCTGCGTGCCGACGACGATGCGGGTTCGGCCGCTGGCAAAATCGCCGGCGATCCCGGCGAACTCCCGCTCCGTCTCCCGGTCCACGCGCGCGATCCGGATCGCGGGAAAGAGGCGGCCGATCACCTCTTCGACCCGTTCGGTTCCGGCGCCGATCCAGCGGAGCGCGGCGCCCCCGCACCCCGGGCACACCTCCGGGGCCGGGTTCGTTCGCCCGCAGATCCGGCAGAAGATGGCTCGGCGCTCCCCGTCGTACGGCATCGTCACTTCGCAGCGCCGGCACCGCACCGCGCGGCCGCACTCCTGACAGAACAGGATCCGCGCATACCCGACCCGGTTGACGAACAGGGCGACGCGCCCGCCCGATCGCAGGTGACGGCGGATCGCCGCCAGCAGCGGTTGGCTCAGCAGGCCGCGGGCGCCCCGGCTCCGCTCGGCCCGCATGTCGACCAGGGTCACCCGGGGCGGAGCGGCGGCCCGGGGAAGGCGGATGCACTCGAATTGGCCGGCGGCGATCGCCGCGTAGGTCTCCACGGACGGCGCCGGCGATCCCAGCACCACGCGGGCCCGCTCGAGCATTCCCCGGTGGAGCGCCACGTCCCGCCCATGGTACCGCGGCGAGGCGTCGGCCTTGTAGGCGGTGTCCTGCTCCTCGTCGAGAACGATGAGCCGCAGGCGGTCGAGCGGAGCAAAGAGCGCCGAGCGCGTGCCGATGACCACGCCGGCCTCCCGATCCACGATCCGCCCCCAGGCGACCCGCCGCGCCCGTCCCGTCATCCCCGAGTGCAGATCCACCACCCGGTCTCCCAGCAGAGCGCGGGCACGATCACGCAGGTCGGGAATCAGGGCAATCTCCGGCACGATGATCAGCGCGCGGCCGCCGCGGCCGATCTCGGTCATGGTGGCCTGGAGGATCCATTCCCGTCGGGCGTCGGCGCCGCCCCAGAGCAGCGTTGGGATGGACGGCTCGAGGTGGGTGGGGGCCTCCGCGCCCGGGACGGCGCCCTGCCCCGTGGGAACACCGATCGCGGGGAACGCCCCCTGCGGGGGAGCAGCGCTCACGTCTTCGCGCTCCCCGCGCTCCCGAGCCGCATCCTGGGCCGAAGACCGCGCCCGCGCCGCGTCGCGGCGGCGAAGCACGTCAGGGGGAATCAGACAATGCACGGCCTCGAGCACCGTCGCCAGTGTCGTGTCGGCCACCCACCGGGCGAGCTCGAGCATCCGCTCGGAGAAGCACGGCCGCGGATCGACGATCGCCTGGATCTCCCGCAGCTCCCGTGTTCCCGGCTGATCGCACGGCTGGAATCCGAGGACGAACCCCCGCGCCTGACGCGGCCCCAGGGGGACGAGCACGCGGGTGCCGACGTCTATCATCGGGCGCAGCGCCTCGGGCACCCGATACGTCAGCCGGCGCTCAGCGCGCCGCGCCGGCAGGTCCAGGAGAACCTCCGCGCAGGCCTCCCCGGCGGCGGTCACCGCCGACCCGCGGGCCCGCTCAGGAGTGCCGCCACCTCGGCGACGATCACCTCCGGCTCTGCCATCCGGCCGAGGCCAACCTTCCCCGACGCCAGCGGTCCGCGCTCCGGTCCCACCACATGGACGCCGCGGGCCCGCAGCCGCGCCAGGTTCTCCTGCACCGCCGGGGACTCCGCCATCGCATCGCTCATGGCGGGCGCGACGAGGATCGGCGCGCGGGTGGCGAGGGCGGTCGCGCAGACGACGTCGCCGGCCAGCCCGCCGGCCAGGCGTCCCAGCGTGTCCGCGGTGGCCGGCGCGATGAGGTAGAGGTCCGCGAGCTCGCCCAGCGCGACATGCGGCTCATCCCACCGGCCGTGGGGATCCCACATCTCCGTGATCACGGGGTGATGGGACAGCGCTCGAAACGTCACCGGCCCGACGAACCGGGTGGCCGCGGGGGTCATCAGCACGTGGACCTCCGCGTCGTCCTGGCGGAGCCGCCGCACCACCATCGCGACCTTGTACGCGGCGATGCTGCCGCAGACGCCCACCACGACGACCCGTCCTGCCAGGGTCCCAGCCATCGCGCCCGTCCCGCCTGCCCGCGGGCCCGGAGCCCTACCGAGGGGGCCGGCGGGCTAGGGCCGGGCGGACAGTTGAAACCTCCGGCTGAGCAGCAGCAGCGCGTCCACGATCTCGGCGGCGCTCCAGATCCCGGTGTCCACGATGATATGGTAGCGGCTGAGGTCGGTGATGTCGATGTTGTAGATCTCTCGGTAGCGCCGGCACTCCGACGCCTGCCGCTCCTCCAACTCCCGCAGCGCCTGATCCTCCGCCAGCGCCTCCCGGGCGGCGACCCGCGCGGCGCGCACCGCAAGCGGCGCGCGCAGCCAGATGCGCAGGTCCGCGTCCATCAGCCAGCCGCTCAGCCGGCTGTCCACCAGGATGCCGCCGCCGCGCGCGGCTTCGACCTGCATTTTGTCCAGGGCCTGGTCGATCGAGGGGTCCTGTTCCGCGAGCCTCCCCAGTTCCGCCAGGGTCAGGCCGCGCCGGCGCGCGTCGTCCCGAAACACCTCGCCGGACGAGAGATACCGGAGGCCGAGGGCGCGGGCCAGGGCCCTGGCGACCGTGCTCTTGCCGGCGCCGATCTCCCCGCTGACCGAGACGATCATTGGGGCTCCGCCGCCGGCTCGGCGGCTTCGACGTCGTCTTCGTCGCCGGTCATGATCTCCTTGCTGGTGAAGCGGTGGGCCACGGTCTCCGGCTGGACGGCAGAGAGGACGACGTGCCCGCTGTCCGTGATGACGACCGCTCGGGTCCGGCGGCCGTAGGTGGCATCGATCAGGATCCCCTTGTCGCGCGCCTCCTGGATGATCCGCTTGATCGGCGCGGAGTCGGGACTGACGATGGCGATGATGCGGTTCGCCGCGACGATGTTGCCGAATCCGATGTTGATCAGACGCGTATCCACGGCGCAGCGCTCCCTACTCGACGTTCTGGATCTGCTCGCGCAGGCTCTCCAGTTCGCCTTTGACGGCGATCATCGCCGTGGAGATCTCCAGGTCGTTCGCCTTGCTGCCAATGGTGTTGGCCTCTCGCCCGAGCTCCTGCACGAGGAACTCCAGCGTCCGTCCGACGGCCCCGGTCCCATCGAGGTGCTGCCGGATCTGCGCCAGATGGCTGCGGAAGCGGGTGATCTCCTCCGAGATGTCGCTGCGGTCCGCAAAGAACGCCACCTCCGCAGCCAGCCGTCCCTCATCCACATGGGCCGTCCCCAGGAGCTCCTCGATCCGCCGGGCCAGCCTGGCCGCGTGCTCCTTCACCACCTCGGGGGCCCTCCGATCAACATCCTCGATGCGCTGCCCCAGCCGCCGGACCCGCAGCTCCAGGTCGGACGCCAGCCGCGCGCCTTCCGTTTCACGCATCGCCACCAGCCTGTCGATCGCCTGGCGAACACCCACGGCGATGGACTCCCATGCGGCGTCGAGATCCTCCTTCTGTTCCTCGATCTTCACGAGATCCGGCAGGGCTGCCAGCATGGCGAGATCGGGGGTGCCGACCAGCTCAACAGCCCGTTTTAGGTCATTCAGGGCGCTTATGAACGCTTTTGCCAGGTCTATGTCCACCTTAACCGTTCGCGCCCGCTTTCCGTAATTCTCCCGCATTATAGCAATCTCGACCCTACCCCGCAAGATTCGTCCCTGAACGAGGCCGCGAACGCGGTCCTCGATAGGGGCAAGTTCCCTAGGGAGCCGGACCACGACCTCGAGGAACCGGTGATTGAGGGTTCGTGCCTCCACGACGTAGCGGCCGGCCGCCGTGGTCAGGTCGCCGCCGCCAAACCCGGTCATGCTTCTCAACGGCACACATGAGAGTCCGGCGACCGCCGCCCAATCTCCTCCTCCGGCGCGCGGACGGCCCGGACCGCCCGCGCGCCGGTGGGCGGACGGGCGGGACGACGGCGGGCGATCGCCGCCGATCCCGCCGGATAGGAGGTGGCGGCGCCCCCACCAAACTTTCACTCCAGAGACGATGCCGGAAACCACAGCCACGCTGTTCGACAGTCTCGTCCTCGCCGCGGTCGCCGGAGAGATCCGCGCTCTGGGGCAGGCCCGCTACGCCGGCGTGCGCCAGCCCTCCCCCGACACCATCGTGATCAACCTGGCCGGGAGCGCAGCGCCCGCCGGGACGGTCCGGGGCGCCGTGCGGCACCTGCTCTGCTGCATCCATCCCGAGATGGCCCGGATCCACTTCGTGGCTGCGCTTCCGGCGGCGGAGCGTCTGGGACCGTTCGGCCAGTTGATCCGCAGCCGGCTGGCCGAAGCGCGCCTCGCGGAGGTGGACCAACCGCCGTTCAACCGCGTGGTGCGATTGGGGTTCGACGCGCTGGGCGGCCGGCTGTGGCTCGTCGCCGAACTGATGGGGCGGCACAGCAACCTCCTGCTCGCCGACGGCCGCGGCGTGCTCGGGGCGCTGAAAGTGGTGACCGCGCAGATGTCGCCGCGGCGGCCGGTCCTCCCCGGCCGTCCCTACCGTCCACCGCCCGCGGACCGCCCGACCCCCGAGACCCTCGAGGCAGAACAGCTCCGCGGCCTGCTGCAGAGCCCGCTGCCGCTGCCGCGCCGGCTGTCGCAGGCGCTGCAGGGCGTCAGCCCGACACTCGCGCGCGAGATCGCGGTGCGGGCGGGGCTGGACCCGGCCGCGCCCGCCGCGGCCGCGGTGGAATCCGCGGACCGTCTTCTCCAAGGGCTGCGGGAGACGAGTGTCATGCTCGCCGGAGGCGCGTTCTCGCCCACGTTCTATACCGATGGAGAGCGGCCCGCGGCGTTTGCCGCGTTCCCGATGCGCGTGTTTGCCGGATTCACCGCGCACCCCGCGGGGACGATGAGCGAGGCCGTCGATCGGTTCAGCCGGGAGAGCGCGCCCGCCTCGCATCTGGAGGCGCGGCGGGCACACCTTGCGGCTGCGGTGGGCGCAACCCTGGCGAAGCGCGAGGCCGCGCTGGAGGAGAACCGGCGGGCGCTCGCCGAGGCGGAAGCGGCCGACCGCTACCGGGTGATGGGCGATCTCGTCTTGACCTACGCCCGCGCGGACCGCCCGCGCGACCCGATCCTCCGCGTCCCCGACCACACGGCGGGGGGAGCGGAGATCGCGATTCCCCTCGATCCCGCCCTCAGCCCGAGCGAGAATGCCCAGCGGTATTTTCGCCGGTACGCAAAGGCGCGGGCGGTCGGCCGCGCGCTCCCGGCGCGGATCGCCGAGGTGGAGGCGGAGGCGCGCGCCCTGCGGGACGCCCTGGTCCAGATCGGCGCCGCCGCCACCGCCGACGATCTCCGGGAGATTCAGGAGGATCTCGCCGCGGCGGGCGTGCTGGGACGCCGCCCGAGCCCATCGCGCATCGGGCGGGGCCGCAGGGCGCCCGGCCGGCAGGATCGCAGCCCGCCCGCCGCGGGGACCGGCCCGCGCCGGTTCCACACCGCCGACGGCGCGACGATCCTGGCCGGACGGAGCGCCAGGGAGAACGACCGGATCACCTTCCGAGACGCCGGACCCGATGATCTCTGGTTTCACGCCCGGGGGATGGCCGGCGCGCATGTGATCCTGAAAGCCGGCGGCGCTCCGACCGAGGCGAGCATGACCGCGGCCGCCCAAGTGGCCGCCCATTACAGCGAGGGGCGCCACTCGCCCCAGGTGGCGGTGGATTGGGTGGCGCGCAAGCACGTGCGAAAGCCGCGGGGCGCCGGTCCGGGCGCGGTGACCTACGCCGGGGAGCGGACGCTGCTCGTCCGGCCGGCCCTGCCTGAGGAGTGAGCGAGAACGTCCCCTCGTGAGTCGGGACGCGACCGCGGCTCTAGAGGGGCTCCTCGATCACCACTTCGTCTTCCCCGTCGACTTCCGCAACCCGGACCGTCACGATCTCCCGCGATGAGGTGGGCAGGTTCTTCCCGACGAAGTCCGGTCGAATCGGCAGCTCCCGGTGCCCGCGGTCGACCAGCACGGCGAGCTGGATCGCGGCCGGCCGGCCGCGGTCGATGAGGGCGTCGAGGGCGGCGCGCACCGTCCGGCCGGTGTACAGCACGTCGTCGACCAGAATGATCCGGCGGCCCGTGACGTCGAAGGGCAGCCGCGTCGGCGGAGCGCCGCTTCCGCCGGCCGCCGGCGGTACCCGCGCGGCCTGGTCGTCCCGGTAGCGGGTGACGTCGAGCGCGCCCACCGGGATCCGAGCGCCCTCGGCTTCGGCGATCTGCGCGGCGAGGCGCTCGGCCAGCAGGACTCCGCGGCGGGGGATGCCGACCAGGCACAGGTCCACCCCGCCGCCGTTTCGCTCGACGATCTCGTGGGCCATCCGCGTGAGGGTCCGGCGCATGGTTTCGCGGTCCATCACTTTGGCCTTTTCCCGCAGGCTCACGCTCGCGCTCCTCCCCCCACCCGCTCCACGCGCTCGCCTCACCGCGGCGGGTGCCTGGGCGCCCCGGCCGTTCGGGCCCTAGTCTTCGCGTTCTTGCGGGCGCGCCCTGCCGCCGGGTGGGGATGTGCTGAATCGTGCCGCGGGGCGGGGGCCGCGGCCTCGCGCCGGAGCCGGTCGAGAAGGGCGTGGATGTCCCCGGGCAGGGGCGCGTCGAAGACCAGGCGCTTCCCGGTCCGCGGATGGAGGAACTCCAGCCTCGCCGCGTGGAGCGCCTGCCGTTCGAGCCCCCGCACGCCCGCGCCGCCGTACACCGGGTCTCCCAGGACCGGGTGGCCGGCGTGAAGGAGGTGCACGCGAATCTGATGGGTGCGGCCGGTTTCCAACCGGCACTCCAGCAGGGTCGCCCCGTGCAGCCGTTCGCGCACGCGATAGACCGTCACCGCGGGCCGCCCCCGCGGGACGACCGCCATGCGGGTGCGGTGCGTCGGGTGCCGCCCGACCGGCGCGGAGATCACGCCCGAGTTCGCCGCAACGGTTCCGCGGACGAGCGCGAGGTAGACCCGGCCCATGGTTCGCGCCCGCAACTGAGCGCTGAGGGACCGGTACGCGGTGTCGGTCTTGGCGACCACCAGCAGCCCGGAGGTGTCCTTGTCCAACCGGTGCACAATGCCCGGGCGGAGCGCGCCCCCGATGCCGGAGATCCCAGGAGCGCGGGCGAGCACCGCGTTCACCAGCGTCCCCCCCGGGTGCCCGGGGGCCGGGTGGACGGTCAGGCCCGCCGGCTTGTCGATGACGAGGACATCGGCGTCTTCGTACACGACGGCGAGGGGAATGGCTTCGGGGAGGGCGAGCAGCGGGTCGGCCGGCGGCGCGAGCACCTGCACCCGCTGCCCCGGCTGGAGGCGAAACGCCGGCTTCCGCGGTTCGCGGTCCACCAGGACCTGGCCCCTGCCGGCGAGATGCGCCGCGCGCGACCGCGAGTACCGGGGAAGGCGGTCGGCGATGGTGACATCGAGGCGGCGGCCGCGATCCCCGGCCGCCGCCTCGAAGGCCGCGTGGGCGCGCGGGTGCGGATCAGCCGTGGGACCCACCGCCGGACTGGGACATTCCCGGCGGCGCCGGCTCCGGCTGCCGCTCGACCAGCGGCGCCGCGTCGGGGAGACCGCGCCCTAAGACCAGCCACATCACCGCGGCGAGGAGGCCCACGACCAGGCTGGCGACCTGCGCGAGCGTGAGCGGGCCCAGGGCGCGGGGGCTGTCCATGAACGTCTCGATCCCGAACCGCGCAATCGCCAGCAGCAGGACGAACAGCCAGAAGAGCCGGCCGGCCGGCCGGGAGCCCCGGTCGACCGCGAGGAGCACGCCGGCGATCACCAGCGCCGCCGCCATCAGATAGAGCTGCGTAGGATGCCGGGGTTCGCCAAACAGCACGACGGCCCAGGGGACGTGCGTCGCCCGGCCGTAGTTCAGGCCGTAGAGGAGCGTCCCGATCATCGCGATGGCGAAGCCCAGGGCCAGGCCGGGCGCCGCGGCGTCGGCGATCTGCCCGAGGCCCCACCCGCGCCGGCGGCCGTACGCCCAGGCGACGAGGGCCCCGCCGAGCAGCGCCCCGTAGAACGTGAGCCCGGCATCCACCCAGATCATCAGGGCTCGGAGCGGGGCCATCGCGAAGTCCCGCGCGTTGACCAGCACATAGCCGATTCGCGCGCCGATGATGCCCCCGATGATCGCATACAACGCGAGGTCGACCACCTCACCGGGGTCCCAGCCCAGGCGGCGCGTTCGCGCGCGGGTCAGCGTGATGGCGACGATGAATGCCAGGAGCAGGAAGACGCCAAATGACGAGATGGGGAACGTCCCGAACGGGGTCGGAAGCTGAAAGAGGACGGGCTTCACTCACGCACCCCCCCGCCGGCCGGCCAGAGTGGCCACGACCAACACGCTTGCTCCCACCACGACCGCGGCGTCGGCGAGGTTGAACACCGGCCAGACGTGCGTATCGATGTAGTCGACGACGTAGCCGAAGCGGAGTCGGTCCACGACGTTGCCGAACGCCCCGCCGATGACGAGCCCGACTCCCCACTGCGCGGCGGGCCCGGCCGGCCACGCACTTCTATTGTAGAAGAGTGCCGCGATCACGGTCAAGGCGAGGGCCGTCGTGGCGAGCGGCGGGAGGTGCCGGAGGAGGCCAAACGCCAGGCCGCGGTTCGCCACCAGCCCGAGCGACAGCAGATGCGGGATGACGACCCGCTCCCCGCCTGCCGGCGCCAGGTGCATCGCCCCCCAGGTCCCTGCCTGGCCGGCGACGAACCCCAGCACGCCCGCGGCGCAGAGGACCCAGGGAAACCCGATCACTGGACTGCGGCGCGGTGCCGCTCCTCGCGCTCCTTGCACTTGATACAGAGCCGGGTGTATGGGATGGCCCGGAGCCGGTTGCTGTCGATCGCCTTCCCGCAACCGACGCAGATTCCATAGGTGCCCTTCCGAACCCGCTGCAGGGCTTCCTCCACCATCTTGAGCATCCCCTGAACGTTGCTCTCGATGGCGAGTTCCTTCTCCCGCTCGAAGGTTTCGGTGGCGACGTCGACCAGATCGTCCTCGTACCCCGCCACGTCCGCCACGGGTTTCTCCTCGGTCTTGACCTGATGCTGTTCGATCTCGGCGAGCTCCTCGACCAGCCGCTTGCGCTCCTCGAGCAGCAGCCGGGCGAACTCGTGCTTGCGCCCCGGCCCCGCCCGCCGGGCACGAGCCCCGCGCGATGCGGACGGCCCGCCCTTGGCGGCGGTTCGCGTCGCCTTGGTGCGCCGCGCCCCAACGCGCGACGGCGCAGGCTTGCGGGATCGTTTTCCCGGCATCTAGGGCCTCCCTGCAGGCTTGGAGGATCCTGCGCGCGGCGTCCCCCGGACCTCGACCATCCCAGGTGAGCGCAGCGTGGATGAACGCTCGGCCGGCCCGGGAAATTCCTCCGCCGGCCCGCCCGAGAGCGCCGCGCGCACCGCGGCCGCCGCCAGCACCTCGGTGCCATCCAGGAGCGGCACGGCGATGGCCTGCCGGTCCGCCACCAGCGGGAGCTCCGTGCACCCGAGCACCACCACCTGCGCCCCGCGACCGATCAGCGCCGCGGCAACCTCCCGAACCCGCTCGCGCACGGCTGCGCCCAGGTCTCCGGCCTTGACTGCCCGGATCGCCGCCGTCACGCGCTCCTGCTCGGCCGCCGCCGGCTCGACCACATCGATACCGCGGGAGGCGAGCGCGCGGTGATACAGGCGCGCCTGCATCGTCCCCGAGGTGGCGAGCAGGCCGGCCGCCCGAGGGCGGGGCACCAGCGCGGCCGCAGCGGCGGCCACCTCCTCCATGATGTCGAGCACGGGGATGCCGACGCTCCCGCGAATCGCCTGGAGGTACGCGTGCGCGGAATTGCACGGGATGGCGATCAGGTCCGCCCCGGCGCGCTCCAGCCCCCGGGCCGTCGCCACCAGCGCCTCGGTCGGGTCAGGCCCTTCTCCGCGCAGCGCCGCCGTCCGGTCGGGGATCTTGGGATTGCTGTCGATGATCACGCGGAGATGGTCCTGGTCGGCGCGCGCGGGCGTCAGCCGGACCAGCTTGGTGTAGAAATCCGCGGTGGCGAGGGGCCCCATCCCCCCCAGCACGCCGACGACCTTCTGCCTCGATGGCGACACCGCCCGCTCCTTCCTCTCTGCCGCGCCCCTCTTAGTATCCGCGGGCCGGGTCATCCCGTCCCACTCGACTCCACGCTGACCCTGGGCTCTCCTCCACGCGTCGATCGGCTTTCGATCGTTCTACGCGGTCTGCGCAATCCCGACGGTCAGCTCCCGGCCGTCCAGGCGCAGCGCCTTCCGATGGACGGCGGCGCCCGCCGGCGGCAGCCCTGCCCGCGCCTCCTCGCCGAGCACCTCGCGGAGGACGTAGTCGCCGTGCGTGCGCAGCACCTCGGCGAGGGCGGAGTCTCCCTCGTAGTAGAGGGTGATCCGGTCCGCGATCTGGAACCCCGCTTCCTTGCGCAGCTGTTGGATTTGGTGCACGAGCTCCCGGGCCATCCCTTCGCGGACCAGGTCATCGGTGAGGGTCACGTCCAGGACCACCCAGGCGCCGGACTCGCCGGCGCCGACCAGCCCGGGATGCCAGTGGACGCGCACGTCGACCTCCGCACGCTCCAGCACGACCTCGTCGCCGCGCGCGAGGGCGAGCCGAAACGGTTCCCGCTCCTGGGTCCCCTCCACGAGGGCCTCGCCGCGATCCCGCAGCGCCTCCACGATCTCGGTGATCCGCCCCCCGAACTTGGGCCCCAGCAGATCGAACCGGGGGCGCACCTCCAGCCGCCCCAGCGTCCGGTAGGAGTCCGCGAACCGCAGCGCCTTCACGTTCAGCTCGTCCCTGAGGTGCTCCCCGAGCTCGGGGTAGCGCTGCAGCACGCCCGACCGGTCCACGATGACCGCCGACGCCAGGGGCTGGCGGACGCGCACCTTCGCGGCGTTGCGGGCCGACCGCCCGATCGACACGAGCTGGCGCGTCCGCTGGGTCGCCTCAACCAACGGGGGGTCATCCGCGGCGGGATCCGCCGCCGGCACCGCGCAGAGGTGGACGCTCTCGGGAGAGCGCGTGTCGATCGAGCGGACCAGGTTCTGGTACATCGCTTCGGCCAGGAACGGAACGAACGGGGCCAGGAGGCGGCCGAGCGTCACCAGTACCTCGTACAGGGTCTGGTACGCGGCCTGCTTGTCCGCGTCCAGCTCGGATTTCCAGTAGCGCCGCCGGCCCCGGCGGACGTACCACAGGGACAGATCTTCCACGAAGCCTTCGATCGCGCGCGCCGCGGCGGGGACGTCGTACCGCTCGAGGCCCTCCCGCGCCGTCCGGATCAGCCGGTGCAGCAGGGCGCGGATCCACCGGTCCAGCACCGAGGGCTGCCCCCTCAGCGCCGCCAGCGCGACCTGGTGATCGCGCAGCGGCTCGGGGGTGAAGCCGTCGAGGGCCGCGTAGGTGACGAAGAAGGCGTACACGTTCCACAGCGGCAGGATGAACCGCCGGCGAACGTCATCGGCGGGACCGTAGCCGAAGTTGAGGTTCACGGCCGGGTTCTGGACGGCGTAGAGCCACCGGAGGACATCGCTGCCCATCCGCTCCGCCGCTTCATTGAACTCGATCATGTTGCCCCAGGACTTGTGCATCTCCCGCCCCTGCTCGTCCCGGACCATCGCGTGGCCGAGGCAGGTCTGGAACGGCTCGCGGTTTTCCAGCACCGTGCTCATCACCAGCATCGAGTAGAACCAGTTGCGGTACTGGCCGGGGAACGCTTCGGTGATGAAGTCGGCGGGGAACCACTCCCGCCACGCCGCGCGATCCCCGCGGTAGCCCATCGTCGAGTAGGGAACGATGCCCGCGTCCAGCCAGGGGTTCCCGACGTCGAGGATCCGGGACACCGCGGCCCCGCACCGGGGGCACCGGATCTTCACCGCGTCGATCCAGGGACGGTGCGGGGTATGGCCCGCGAACCGGTCCCACCCGTCTACCGCGCGCTCGCGGAGCTCGTCCTCGCTGCCGATCACCTCGAACGTCCGGCAGGCCCGGCACTCCCAGATGGGCAGGGCCAGCCCCCAGTAGCGCTTCTTGCTGATCATCCAGTCGTGCATGTTCTTGAGCCAGTCCAGTTCCCGTTCCAGGCCGAACTCGGGGATCCAGCGGATCTTCTCCGTGACCGCCATCATGGGGGCGCGGAGCGGATCCATCGCGATGAACCACTCGTCCACGAGGCGGAACACCAGCTCGCTTCCGCACCGCCAGCAGACCGGGTAGCGGTGCGTGTACTCCTCCGCCCGATAGAGCAGGCCG
>Ga0209154_1000252_pt1 | contig 38176 bp, 26 predicted proteins | sample GraSoiAngelo_121_FD_185878 | JGI IMG/M metagenome (GOLD analysis project Ga0209154, IMG submission 185878) | Grasslands soil microbial communities from the Angelo Coastal Reserve, California, USA - 14_0919_12_20cm (SPAdes) (version 2) | ecosystem: Environmental > Terrestrial > Soil > Grasslands ... | reverse complement strand
GCAACGTCGGTGATATCGGGGCTTTGTTCCCACAGCAGCTCGAAGAGCTCGACTTCTTGCGCCTTGCCCTTTACCGGCACGGGGTAGAGGCGCCGCGTCGCACCGCGGATGACCGGAGCGAGCATCGACACGGTATCGTCCGAGGTGAGCACCTGCCCCTTCACTGCCTGCTCGTGGAGGCGGTACGCAAGATTGACCGTGTCGCCGAAAACGTCGTTTTCGCGCTGGATCACCGGCCCCGACTGAAAGCCGATGCGTAGCCCGATCTTGCGACCTCCGACGGCCGGAAGCGCTTCGACCTCGGTCTGCATCCGTGCCGCCGCCGCCGCCGCGGCGTTCGGGGTCGAGAAGAGCGCCATCACGGCGTCGCCCATTGTTTTCACCACCCGCCCGCCGTGCACTTCGACCGCTTCGCGCAGCTTCTGCATGCAAACCGCGATCGCCTCCACCACCTGCGAGTCTCCGGCCGTCCCGTACAGTTTCGCGCTGCCCGTTACGTCGGCGAACAGGACGGTCGTCTGGCGGCTCGGTTTCATGCGCTCCCTCTACGCTATCGGATAAGGCGCCGGGTTCTACGGAGTTAACGTTGTTTAACGCGCTGAGCCGCTTCAGACCGCAATCTCACCCACGTTACCACCGCGAATGGCGAGTCGCCGTCACATGTGGCGAGGATTCGACGCGACGGTCGGGAAAATCATTACATGCATGGGACACGGGGATAAATCCGAAAGCGCGCAAAGGCGACCGGCGCCGATTCAATTTAAGACCGTCCCACAATGGGCAAGCAACTCCCCTCGCCAATCGCATGACAAAAATCCGCGCACGAGGAGATGCCCGGGACGACATCAATGGTCTCTATGTCGGAGGGAACGCGCGCGACTTCCCGAGCGCGCGACGCTGGAGGTTGGCGGCGAGGGCCATGATGGGAACGGTGCTGCTCGATTCAGCGCTTCAGTATTACTTTATCACCATGCAAATCGACTCCGTGCCAGGGATTACCGTATTTGCTGGACCGGTAACAAGCGCCGCTGGCTAACGCCGAAACGAGCGCCGCACGCGGGAGCTCGGCTCCTGGGCTAAGCCCTCGGCGGCGTCTCGTTGAGCAGCAACCAGTACATTCCCAGCTGGCTGACGGCATTCGCAAAGGAGCCGAATTCGACGGGTTTTCTCACGTAGCTGTTGGCGCCGACTTGATAGCTCCGCATCATGTCCTCATCCTCGCTCGACGAGGTCAACACCACCACGGGAGTCAATTTCGTTCTGGGATCGGAGCGCAGCCGTTTCAGCACCTCAAGGCCGTTCAATTTCGGCAGTTTCAAATCGAGAAGAATGACCGCGGGCATTTTGTCGAGATTGCGTCCTGCGTACTGACCCGTGCCGAAAACGAACTCGAGCGCCTCGTTGCCGTCGCGCGTCACGACGATTTCGTTCGCTATTTTTGCTTGCCTCAGCGCACGAAGGGTGAGTTCCTCGTCATCGGGGTTGTCTTCGACGACCATGATCATTTTTTCGGGCATTGGGTCTCCTTGCTTCTCTAAAGCTCCACCTTCAACGATCGGGTCATGATCAGAGATGAAGCGGCATCGGTTGCGCACGGGCGGGCAAACAGGTACCCCTGCGCCTCGTCGCAGCCGTGCGAGCGGAGGAATCGCAACTGTTCCTTCGTTTCAACTCCTTCGGCGAGCACTCTCAGTCCGAGCGAATGAGCGAGCGAGATGATCGCTTGCACGATTGCGGCGTCTCGCCCGCCTTGTTCGACACGCACCACGAAGGAGCGGTCGATCTTCAGGCAGTCCACCGGCAGCCGGGAGAGGTAGTTCAAACTGGAGTAGCCTGTCCCGAAATCGTCAACGGAGATCTTGACGCCGAGCTTCTTCAGGGACCCCAGAACGGAGATCGCCAGCTCCCGGTCATCAATCAGTTCGCTCTCGGTCAACTCCAGTTCCAGACGGCTCGGATGGATCTCTTGAGCGCGCAAGGCTCGAGTGACGGCCTCCACGAAACCCGCGCTACGGAACTGGGCCGCCGAGACATTGATGCCCACCTGCAGATCATTATGCCCGGCGCGCTCCCAAGCAGCGAGCTGGCGGCAACCTTCCACCAGAGCCCAGTCGCCCAGCGGCTGGATCAGGTGGGACTCTTCTGCGACCGGGATGAACTGCCCCGGCGGGACCCACCCTCGCTCGGCGTGCCGCCAGCGCATGAGGGCTTCAACGCCACGGATCCGGCCGCTCGCAATCTCCACTTGAGGCTGATAATGCAGTTCCAGCTCCCGCCGTGCGAGCGCAGTGCGCAATGCGTTTTCGATCTCGATGCGCTCGGTCGCCTCGTGAGTCATCGCGGCCGCGTAGAACTCGAAGCCCTTTCCGCCGTTCGCCTTGACTCGATGCATGGCGACGTCGGCGTTGCCCAGCAATGCGTCGAAATTGTCCCCGTCTCTCGGAAATACGCTCGCTCCGATGCTCAGCGTTACATGCACGTCGTGCCCCTCGATTGAGAAAGGCACTTTGAACAATTCACGAACTTTGCGCGTTACGTGCAGCACGTCGTCCGGGCGCGCAAGATCGGCCGCCAGCACCGCGAAGGAGGCAGCCTCCAGTCTGGCCGTGGTATCGCCGTCTCGCACTGCTCCACGCATGCGCTCGCTGACCTGGCGCAGCAGCGCATCGCCAGCATTGTGCCCGTAGCTGTCGTTGATCCGTTTGAAGCGATCGATATCAAGGACGATCAAGGCGCAGGGCCGGCCAACACGACGCGCATGGGTCATCGCCTGGGCGGTCCGGTCGCTCAGCAAGCCGCGGTTCGGAAGCCCTGAGAGCGCATCGTAGTTAGCCAGATGTTTGATCTGCTTCTCGTATGCCTTGCGCTCGCTCACGTCGCGGGCGATGGTCGAAAAGAACCGTATGGCGCCGTCGGCGGCACGGTGAGCAATGACGACCTGGGAAACGGGGATTTCCTTACCTTCGCGATCGAGCATTGCCGTTTCGCCTTGCCACAACCCCTCACGAGCTGCGACCGGCAGCGCCTCGTTTTGGATGATTTCGCGCACCCATCCCGGATAGATTTCGGAACTCAGGGCGCCTTGAGCGTGATGGTCCGACACACCGGTGAGCTTGCGGCCAGCGGCGTTCAGGTAAATCCGCCGTCCTTGCGGGTCGGACATCCCGACGTAATCGCTGGTCGCCTCCAGAATCTCCACCAAGCGTGCACGCTCCTCTTCCGCCGCGCGCACGCGATCATGATCGCGGGCTTCGGCGAGGGCGCGCCGCAGCGCAGTGCCGAGCCTGCGCAAATTGTCCTTGAGAACATAGTCGGTCGCGCCGCGCCGAATCGCCTCGATCGCGCGCTCCTCGCCGATCGTGCCCGAAACAAAGATGAACGGCACTCGCGGCGCAAACTGCCGCGAGATTTCCAGCGCCGCCAGGCCGTCGAATTCGGGCATGGAGAAATCGGACAAGATGGCGTCGGGGGTCGAGCTCTTCAGCGCTTCGCGCAGCTCCGTTTCCGTCGCGACGCGTTTCCACGATGGCCGCAGACCGTCGCGCTCCAGCGCTAGCAGCGCAAGCTGGACATCGTCTCGGGAATCCTCGATGAATAGCAGGTTGACCGGCATTTCCGTCATCAGGCCTGGGCCTCCGCGATGTCGGGGCTCGCTTTTTCCACGCCACCCGATTCGAGCGTGAAGTAGAACGCGGCGCCCTTGCCCGGCTTGGCATCGGCCCAGATCCGGCCGCCATGCCGGTGGACGATCCGCTGGACCGTCGCGAGCCCGATCCCCGTGCCCTGATACTCGCTGCCCGAGTGCAGACGCTGGAACGCGCCAAAGAGCTTGTCGGCGTACGTCATGTCAAAGCCGGCGCCGTTGTCGCGCACATAGAAAACCGCGCGCCCATCGTCGCTAAGGCTGCCGATCTCTATGCGTGGCTGGTCCGTCTTTGCCGAGAACTTCCACGCATTCCCAATCAGGTTCTCGAGTGCCGCTCGCAGCAACCTCGAATCCGCGTTCGCACGCATGCCGTCCCAGACGGATATGTCGACCTTGCGCTGTGGATCACGGATCTGCAGGTCGTTCACCACCTGCCTGGCCAACTCGCTTACGTCGGCGTCGCGCCGCTCGAGGCCGCCGCGCGATACGCGCGAGAGGTTGAGCAGGTCCTCGATCAGCTGCCCCATGCGCTGCGTGGAGGACCGGATTCGCGTTAGATAGCGTTGTGCCTCTTGCGGAACATCCTTCGGGAAGTCCTCCATCAGCGCTTGGCCAAAGCCGTCGATTGCGCGCAGCGGCGCACGCAGGTCGTGGGACACGGAGTAGCAGAACGCCTCGAGTTCTGCGTTCGTATATTCCAGCTGCGCGGTTCGCTCCTTCACACGCCGTTCCAGCTCTGCGTTCAGCCGGAGGATTTCCCGTTCGGCACGGTTATGCTCAGCGATCTCGCGGCCGAGAACCTCGTTCGACGCCTCGAGGTCCCGGGTCGCGCGCTCGATTTCGGCGAGCATCGTGTTGAAGCTCTCCGCGAGCATGCCGATCTCGTCCTTGCTCAGCTTGGGTGCGCGCAGCGAGAAAGTACGCTTCTCGGTCACTTCCCGCGCGACGTCAGCGATCGCGAGCAGAGGGCTGGTAACAATGTATTGAAGCTGGCGCGACAGAACGTAGGCCACCAGCATCGCAAGTGCCGCGACGATTGCGGCTATGCCGAGGTAGCCGACCAGCCGGTCGTAAAGCTCATAATTGGCGCGCAGGTACACCGTGCCGAGAATCTCCCGGTTGTCGACGATGCGCTTGAACAGGACAAGGTCATTGCCCTCGATACGGGTTCCGTCAGCCTCAGGCAGCTTCGGGAACTCCCGGCCAACCTGCCCCTCGCGTTGTAAATCGCCGCTGCACGGATCTGCGGGCGGTAATGGAGCAGCTCGAGGTTTTCCTGCGCCACTCGGGAGTCGTCAAAGGTCAGCGCCGGCGCGGTGGTGCGCCCGAGCAAGTCCGCTTGCGTCGTCATGTCGGAAATCAGGCTCTGCCGGTAACTTCGCAGATCGAACCCCACCATCACCGCAATCGCGACCAGGAGCGCCGTGAGCGTCGTGAGAAGCACCACGGCGAGTAGCTTCTGGCGCACCGAAAATTGGGTGATCAGCTTCATGACGAGCTCGTGACCACTTTGCGCGCCACCGCGAGAAGCCGTGCGCTGATCCTGAGGGCGCCGCGCTCAGCCTGCGGCAGCGCGACGTCGAAGCGCACCTTGTCATCGACGGAAACGAAATTGATCATGCTGCCGTGCGACAAGGCATCTTCGGATTCCGTTACGGTAAGAACCGATTGGCCTTTTGCAATCGCCAGAATCTCGGCCAGCCGGGCGCCCTCCGCCTGGCCGATGAAAAGCATTTGCAGTCCCGCGACGGACTCGCCGCGGCGCATGCGACGCACGACGACTGCGCGCTCCAGGATAGTGCGCCCTTTCACGATCTGCTCCAGTTCCGCAGCGAGCTCGTCGGCGCCGATCACTCCTATGGTGAAGGGGCTGTCCGGCCTAGCGAACGCCTTCGGCGGCCATTCAACGAAGGCGCTGAATTTGTAGAGAAAAGCTGCCTTGATCTGCGTTTCGGCGACCGTACGATCGACTTGCGCGAGCGTCGAAATGGGCGCCATCGCAGCAAGCGAAACGACTAACGCGCAGAGGCGAAGGGTCAAAGCGACCATTTCAGCTTGAGAAACAAACTGCGTTCGATTTCACTGGGCGGCGCGGGCGGCGCGGCGAACTCCGCGTGGCTGCGATCGAAGAGGTTCTGAGCGATGAGCGCCGCTTCGAGGCCGCGCTCGAAATGCCAGGCATAGCGCGCGTCCAACGCCGTGTATCCCGGCACGGCGGGACTGGGGAGCGGCCCGACGTGCCTCACCATCACGTCGAACTCCTGCCGCCCGGGAAGATCGAGTGACGAGCGCAGGTTCCACTGATGTCTCGGGTCATTTCCCGCCGCGGCGGTCCCGGTGGTATCGCCGCTGCCAGGCTTGAGACGCAGGTTCTGGTCCAGCACCAGCAGGCCTGCGCTGAGGCGCCACTTTTCTGCGGCCTGCAAGCTCCCCCAGGCCTCGATCCCGGTCGTCTTTCCTTCCATCTCGTTTCCTATCACCAGCGCACCTGCCGGCGCAGGCTCAAGGCTGCGCAGGTGATCGTGAACGCTATGAAACACCGTGACGGAGTACGAGGCTCGCTGAGACGGCTGTGCACGATAGCCAAGCTCCAGGACCTTCGAGATCTCCGATCGGAAATCAGGTCCGCCTGCGATAGTGAAAGGAGACTGCCCGGGGACAAATAGCTCCCTGTCCAGCCGCGCCGGCGCCCGGACAGCGCGCGATAGCGCACTCCATACGAGCCGGCTAGCGTCGGGTTTCCAGGCAATTCTTGCCGAAGGCAGGAACTCCGTGCCGGTGTACGGGTTGCTCTGAGCCTGGGTACCGAGCGTCAGGCGCAGTTGATCGCCACGTAAGGCGATCTCGTCCTGTGCGAACAGGTTGCCCCAGCTTAGATTGCGATCCGCGGGCAGGAACGCAACCGCGGCGGTGTTGCTGACGTGGTCATCGGCCCGGCGATACCCGCCGCCCCATATCACGGAATGCTGCTCGCCAACGCGCAACGCATGTTGAAACTCGACGTCAAATATGTTCAACCGCTCTGCGAAGGTGCCCGGAATCTCGCGCTCGGTGTTATCGAAATACGCCTGGACCTGCACCCGGTCGCCCCTCGAGAGCTGCCGAGCCAATCGGGCAAGCGTGTTTGCGCCCGTGATCCGGATATCGCCGGGGGCTGCTTGATCGATCGTGCCGCGGTATGCGTCGCCTTGCAGCGTGAATGCTCCGGCCGCCGTTCCCCAATCCGCCCGAAACCCCGCTTGGCCGCTGTTCCAGCTGTCCTGGGCGGACGTGCCGTCGGCGAGCGAGGTATGGTCGCGGTCGGACACCTTGCCGTAGACCCGAAACGCACCGTCCGCGCCCAGCTTTCCACCCTGGCGCGCAGCGACGCCGCGCTCGAGATTCCCGGCTCCCGCGACGAGCAAAGTGCCTTGTGTCTCCGCAGCGCGCCGGGTGATCACGTTGATCACGCCATTGACGGCGTTGGCGCCCCACAGCGTCGCGCCCGGGCCGCTCATCACCTCAATGCGCTCAACGTCTTCGAGCAGTGTGTCCTGCGCATCCCAAAACACCCCTGAGAACAGCGGCGTGTAGACAGTGCGCCCGTCAACGAGGACTAAAAGCTTGTTCGCGATCGTGTTGTTGAAGCCGCGTGCGCTGATCGCGTACTGACGAGAGTCGACTCGCGCCACCTCGAGATTGGGCGCGAGTCTCAGCGCCTCGGGGAGACTGGTTGCTCCCGAGCGGCGAATATCGTCTGCGGTGATGACAAAGACGGAAGCAGGCGCGTCCGACAAGCGCTCGGCGCGACGCGATACCGAGGTGATCTCGAGATCGGCAAGCTCCTCCAGGCTCAGCTCCGCCAGGTCGGAGGCCTTGCCGGTCTGAGCGTTCGCCGCGAAAGCGGCCAGTGCGGCAATAGTGACTATGCAGACGCGCGCCGCGTTAATGCGTTCTTCTTTTCTATCGACCTTAACTATCCCTCCCAAGTATTGGAGACTAAAACGAGGTACGAATCCTAGACTAGGTGGGAAACCCCGTCATGTCTGTCAGGATAATCCTCACCGAGCAGGCAGCAATTTATCCTTCAGTCCGATGATCGAGGGAGCGACGGCATAAAAAAGCCCGGATGGGCATAGCCACGTCCGGGCTTGGTGTCTCGAATCGAGGAGGAGGAGGAAAACGAGACACTCCGCCGCAAAGTACCCCCGTGTTCATGGCCTGTCTGTGAGATTTTCCGCACTTCGGAACGAGTAGCCGACAATCGGTGCGTTCTCGTCGACGTGCGGCGACAGGGTTTTGCCCTTCACTTGGCTAAAAAGGGCCGGCGAACAGCCGCCCCTGTCGCGAGTTTCCGATCCGTTTATTCAATCATCATCATCGAGGATGGTCAGGCCATACGGATCATTGCCGACACCCGTCACGGTCGCGACGACGGCGCGCTGATGAAGGTCGATCACCCACACCGTCCCGCTCGGAGGCGCGTCGGGATCGAGGCGCGGCCCGCCAGAGACGACCGCGTAGCGTCCGTCCAGCGTGACCGCGGTGCCCTTGGGGCGGCCCGGGCGGGTCTGGCCATCAGCGTCGGCCGGACGGATGACCGGAATGCGCGCAACCTCCGCGCCTGGATCATGGGCGAGAGCCTTGCGCAGGTCGACGATCGACACATTGTTCGTGCGGTAATTCGCCACGATGATCTGGCGTCCGTCGGGCGTCCAGGCGAGCGTGAACGGCCGTGCTTGCCCGTTGGGATCATCGGTCCCAACTCGGACGCGGGCCGCCTCGGCGCCGGGCGCGCCGGTGCGGGCGCGATCCACGTCGACGATCGAGATGCTGTTTCCTTCGAAGTCGGCCTGTGCGCTTTCTCGTGCGGTCACGGCGATGAATTTGCCGTTCGGGCTCGCCTTGATGCCGAAGGGACCGGTCTGCACTGGAATGCGCGGCGCAACCTCTACGACGGTAACGCCCATCAGCGCTTGGCGCAGATCCATCACGGACACGTCATTGGTACCCGCGTTTCCCGAAAAGAGATAAGTCTTCGCATCGCTGCCGTGGCCCAGGGCGAGGAATTCAGGGTTCGGCCAGCAGCCAAACTGCGGATCGGGAGCCGCAAAAGGAACCACGGGCGGCGGAGTCGGCGAGACGAAAGGCACGGGGAAGGCAGGACAAGCGTGCCCCGGATGGCCGAGCGCCATCTCGATCTGTCCTCGACGGCCGCCGGTCTTGCGGTCGATGATGCTTATGCGGTTCGAGCCGTCCTCGGTCAGCCAGTTTTCCGAGTGGCTCACGAGCAGCAGCTCGGGCAGGACCAACAGACCGACCGCTCCAAAGTAGCCGCTGTCGTAATTCTGCTCTACGGCGCGATCGGTATCGTCGAATTCCGGCTTGAGCATCTTCTCTACGTCCATGACCGAAACGCTTCCGCGCCCGCCGTGCTGCAGGAACTCGGCATTGTTCACAGGGCCGTGATGGTTGATCACGTAGGCCGTCCGTCGATCCTCGCTGAGCACGATGTTCGCCGGATCCCCGACCAGCGTGCCGTCGAGGCGATTCGGGTGGACTCTGGACCGACTCACGATGGCGTTCGACGTGTTGTTATTCTGCCGCTTCAGCGCAGCGTTGAAGTCGATCGCGTAGATGCGCGGATCTCTCCGCCCGGTTGCCAGGATGAACAGGTCGTTGGCAAGCGCGATGTCCGCGACGGCCAGCAACCACAGCGGGAACGCAATCAGAGAAATAATGCGAATAGGCTTCATCGCCGATTCCTCCCTAGAGGCGAAAAAAGGGTCGCAAGCGCGGCTCTCACCCCGCGCCGCGACCCCTTGGCACTACATCAGGCAGTTCTGATACTGCCGGTCGCCGCGCTAGTCGCTGCCGTCGTCGTCGCGCTCGCCGTCGACATGATGCACATATACGGCGACGCAGCCGTTGGTGCTGCCGCAGATTCCCGCGCCCACGGTCGTCGTGTCACCGCCGGAACCGACTACCGAAGCCGGCGCCACTTGCGGAACAAAGATACGATTGCGCTTGGAGTCGGCCGCCACCGAGTGCGAGTTAGATCCTTGCGGAATCTTTTCGATGAGGAAATTGGTTTCCGCATTGACAACCCCAAGGCCTGCACCGCCTTTGGCCCGGTTGGAGCCCGTGTAGTAGCGGTTGTCACCGGCGTTGTACCAAACCTCATCCGAACCCGTCAGGCCGCCAACCTCGACGAAATGCTTGGTCTTCGCGTTGATGACCTGCGTGGTGATGTTAGTAGGAACGTTTTGCGGCGTGCAACCCAGCATCAGGTTGGCGTTCGGTCCGACGGTGGCGCCGTTCGGTCCGCAATCGCTCAGCGATAGTACACCCGTGTTCGTAGCCGCATCGAACGCGCCGTACTCTTGCTTGGAACTGTGCGGATCGATGACCAGCAGGCCGCCCTGGCAGAATTTCGGGCCGCCGAAAGTACAGCCTGCCGGGTTGTCGGCGATCTGCGGAATCGACACGTAGAAGCGTCCGGTACGGGGTTCCCATGCCGGCTGCTCCATCGACAGGCCTTCGCCCGCCGGAATAATCGCGTTGTCGACGGTGATCTTCATGATCTTCTGGACCGCGCTGAAGCTCCGGTCGCCGTTTGCCGCAAACAGGGTCGCGTAGGGCGGGTCCTCGGCGTTGTTTGCGACGAGAAGCAGCTCGCCATCCGACGTGATATCCATCTCGTCCACCCGGGTCGTGCCGCCGGTGGAGAGGGGAGGCTGCGCCACGGTGGACGCTGAAGATTCCAGGTCGAATACCTTGAGCGTGCTGTCGCCGTCGCCGGCGTAGAGCCATCTCCCGTGCGTCACGACGCCATCCGGTCCCGAATGGGAATTGTCCACGGCGCCCATGTTATTGAGCTTGATCCCCACAAATCCGCCGAGCGCTCTCTTATGAGTAAGGTGCCGGGTGTCGATCACCTGGACGGCCGCGTTCGAGCGATCGGCGAAGTAATACTCTGCGCGATGCGGATTGACGAAACTGATGTCGAACGAGCGCAGCGGGTCGCCGGGAATCTGGACCGCTGTGAGGCACTTGGTTTGCGTATCGGTTGGCGCGCCTGGGCCCGTACAAGCGCCGAACGCGACGCCGGATGCCGCGAGCGACACGGCGCCCAGCAGCGCCGAGGCGGATGAAAGTCTTGCAGACATGTTCGTGTCTCCTTTGGTAGACGAGTGCGACGCTCGGAAAAGTTGCGCGTCGATGTAAAAGTCGCCCACTACATCAGGCGCGGTTTCGCGTGCGCTTGGTGCGCACTGTTAAAACTGTTGACTCTCCTTCGGTGCCGCGATTTTTCTTGAGTCGGGCACACGCTACTCCGCCAGCCTGTCGATCACCTGACAGGGGCGACGCGGTTTTGCTCGGCGAGCGCATAGCTACGAAAAAAGCATTAGATAGAAAGCCTGCAGCTAACGCTGCTGGCTGGCTTTCGAGCGCTGCGAGTTGCCGGTCAATCGTCGTCGTTGCCGCCTTCATTGCTGCTTTCATTGATGCGCGAGATCCTCCAAATCGTCCCGGTGCCCGGAATCTGCACCAGCGGCGCGTTGTCCGGATTTTTGAACTGCGCCCCCCTCATCGATGTTGAGAATCAGAATATCCGGCGTGAACGGGTTGTTCGGTGCGAACGTGCGGGCATCGTTGCGTTGTTATTGCACTTGCTCGGCAAGCCGGCCCCTGAGGGCTCGCAACGACGGGATCACGAACTGCAGGGCGTACGTGAGCAACAGAACAACGATCTTGGCGAGCGTCATCACGCGCTCATCGTGCAATGGCTCGATTACTCCGGCGTAGTGACCTCGGACCCCACACCGATCGCGTTTTTGCGGAGCAACAGGGGGCGGCCGAAGCCGCCCCCCTGACTAACTTAACTTAGGTCTGCTTCGTTACTCGTCCCGATCGCCGTCCGGCTCCCTCTCGCCTACCCGGCAGATCTTCCAAATTACGCCAGTCCCAGGAATCTGGAGGAGTGGGCCGTCGCCGTCGACCTGGAACTTGCTGTCCGGGTCGGATTGGCCAAAGTCGCGCACCGCCCCGTAATCCACGAGGTAAGCGCAGTCGTCAGGTCCGAACTTGAGATCCACGGGGCGATTGATCCCGTGAATCTTCCCCACGAACGCCTGCTCGAATGTGCTGTTGTGGGCAAACCGCTGGAGCTGGAGCGGCGCACCCGGGCCACTGAAGTTGATGAGCTGGATGTCGTGCCCCTCTTCCGGGGTGCCATTGGCTTTCGAGAACCCGAAGTCCCCCTCGCGGCTGGCAAGGGCCGCACCGCTCTTGACCGGGCCGTGGACAAATGAATTGGGCACGAAGTCAAGCCCGACAATTGCGACGTCCGCCGGCTCGAGGGCGAGCGGCGCCGTGATTGCCTGGGGTGGGCGCGCCAGGACGGGTCGGACCGGCACGTCGGCGGCCGTGATCGCGGCGCTGCAGGCGGCAGCATCGAAAACCGGCATCGCCGGCGGGCCGCAGAGATCGTCCCCCGGCCCCCCGACCGGGTTGAACACCGCCTGCGTCGAATCCAGGAAGCCGAACCGATCCGGCCACCCGTGGTAATCCGGGCTGCCATCGCGATTCTGCTGGGCGAGTTGCAGGCGGTCCGGGGAGTTGTTGGTCGGCCGCGCACCCCGCTCGTCTTCGCCGTTCTCGGTGACAAACAGCCCGCCCTTCAGGGGATGGTTGTCCGGCGCGAACCGAATGCCGTACGGGTTCCGGTACCCCCACGAGAAGGGCTCGATGGTGGACTTGGGATTTGTGGCGTTGAGTTTCGCTCTCAAGATGGAGCCGTCGCAGATTCCTGGCCCGGTCGCGCTCTCGAACGCCTTCACGGTCGCGCCCTCCCGGGCGACGCCATGGGGCGAGTACCCGCTGGTCTTGTCGCCATCACCGGAGTCAAACGTGTTCTGGCTCAGCGTAATGTCCTGACACGGGATGTCTTGCTGGTTCTTGCCACCGCCGTTGTCGTGACCGACCACGCCGGAGTTGGTCGTGGACCCTTGAGACCAGTAAATCCAGCCGTCTTTGAAGGTGATCTGTTCCGCCGGGTGGTCGCCGGTCGGCAGTCCGGTAATGAACGGGCTAACCTGCCCGGTCTCGGGATTGACGGTCACGACGCGCGAGCTGTTGTTCTGGGCATTGGTTGCAGGCGCGCGGATGGCCTGGTTTGAGTCCGTGGCGAAGAGTCGCCCGCCCCCGAAGCCATTCTCGAACGCGATGTCGATCGCCGGGCCGTGCGGCTGGAGACCTACGCCGCTCTTGGTGGGCTTGGCGAGGGGACCACGGATCTGTTTCCCGCTCTCGTCAAACACCAGGATGTCGGGCGTGAAGGGGTTGGTGGCCGACAACTCGCCCCCGACGACAACACTCGTCTCGTCGTTGCACTTACTCGGCAGGCCGTGCCCCGACTCCAGCACGAACACCTCAAACCGGCGTGAGTCGCCGCGAAACGCGACTGCGGTCGGGAAGTTGAGGTCCTTGGCAAACACCGAAACCTCGAAGCCCTTAGGCACGACGATATTTTCCCCATTGCCGGGGTTGAAGAAGACGTCCTCGTGGGGACAAATCGGGTTTCCTCGGGTCTGGGCTGTCGCAAGCGTAGGCGGGGTAACTACCAGCGCGAATAAGACATTCACGAGCAACCAACTAAATCGATCGAATCTGCTGCGCATGTCAACTCCCTCTCAGCGTTATCCAGCGTTGTTTGCACGCACCTTGTTCACTTGGCGGCTTCACGGATACGCGGCGTGCATACGTGTCGTTCTCCTTGGTTGCCATGGCCAAGGGGCCATGACGCCTCCCCTTTTTAAAAAAGAACAGCGCGCCGCCGCGTCATCGTGCACGAGGAGAACACGCGGGGTGCAAAGGTGAACCACCATTTGCGCTATGGGTCTGTGCGCTACCCAACCATAACCAGACCGGCGCTAGGGCCCCCTGAAGCCAATTCGCGACGCGATTTGTCCGGCTCGCTGATCCACAATACCCAAAAGCAGCCGGCGATCGATGGAATTTCTTTCTGTGTTTGATGAATGTTCGTCATCAATAAATCCGCGCTACGAAAAAAAGCTGATCTGCGCAAAAAAAGCCTGCAACACGCGTTGCGGGCTTGGGCAGAGTGAACGGGCTTCTAGTGGGCGGCGCCGCTCCCGGGAATGCCGAAGCGAATGCGCGAGATGGTGTGCGTCTTTACTTGAGCCGCCCACTGGCTGTCGACCGACTGCGGCGCCCCGATGCTCGTCGTGTCGAGCGACAAATTGGTGATATAGATCCACTCGCCGCTGCGCACGAGGCTCGCGGGAAACAGCAGCCCGACGGGCGAGCCGTTGCGCACCCCGTTGAAATCGCCGATCTTGGCGATGACCTTTCCGGTCTTGTCGGTCACCACGATCTCGTCGGCCTGATTGGCGCACACCCAGACGTTATCGTCCTCATCGAGCATCAGCCCGTCCGCGCCATTGATGCTTTCTGTGAATACCTCAGCCTTCCCCGCCAGGCCCGCGCTAGACGCGATCTTGATGACGGTGTCGTCGCCCGTATTGGCGACAAACAGCGCGCTCTCATCGCTGTTGAATTGCAGACCGTTCGCCCCGAAAGACGGGAAGCCCGTCGTCCTGAGCAACGGATCGTTCTTCCAAGCGGTGACGGCGCCGCCCGTCGGTCCCGTCTTCCAAATGATTCCCTGGAACGAGTCGGACACATAGACGTTACCTGCGCTGTCAAATGTGAGCGCATTGAGGCCGGGATTTACGGTTAGAACAGGCGCTTTCATAAAAATCGATGAGTCGCCGGTCACCGGATCGACACTGAGCACGTTGCCCGCCCCGAAATCGATGACGAGAAGCTGGCGACGGCCGTTGGGAAGCCGGTTGGTCGGGTGAAACGCAAGGCCGAGCAGCGCCGGGCTTGATCCAGTGATGTCGAGCGCGCGCAGCAAGTCCCCGTTCTCGTTGAACACAAATAGCTTGCCGGGGCCGCTAGGCGCAGTCGGCGCGAATCCCGGGACGTACACATCGCCGTTGTGATCAGCGGTGATGCCTTCCGGATGCGGCGCACCCTCCGGCAGCGAAGCGAAGCGCTCCACGTGGCCGCGGTCCCACGCGGCGGCGTCAAGCGGAACCAGAAAGATGCAAGCAAGCAGGCACAAAGCAGTGCGCGAAATCGCGGACATATCCCGTCCCCAGAAGATTGTTGGCGCGGGCAGTCTGTTCCTGCAAAGCCGCAGCGTCAAGAATACGGCTCTAAAAAAAGAACGCCCGACTGCGGAAGAAGTCAGGAGCTCGAACTGTTGGCTTTTACTTTGGGCTTGCTTGCACATCAGTCGTCGTGATCCTCGTCTTCATGCCCGCCTCGATCTGGTTCCTCGCGCGGGTTTCTGCATCTGAAGTTCGCGGCATCGTTCGTGCCGCCGCTGCCCGTATACACCGCAACCTTCGGGTAGACGCACAGCGGGCGCGTGCGGTCGACGACTCCGCCGGTGCTGTGCGATGCGATGACCCGCTTTGGCGCCTCGCCCTTCTCGACCCAGTTCTCGAGCGCAGTCAGCATGTCGAAAGTATTCGGACCGGGACCCCCGGAGCAGTGCTGCATGCCCGGCACCATGAACAGCCTGAAGAACTGGTTGGTCCGCTTGAGCGCGTCTGCGCGGTCATCGTGGCGGTGCGACATGAAGTCCACCACGCTCTCGAAATAATTGATCGAGTTGAGCGGCGAGATGTCGGGGTCGCTGAAGCCGTGGTACACGATCAGCTTCGCGCCGCGCTGGTGCAAGGGGCGCAGGTCGGGGTTGATCGCGTCAAGCAACGGTCCGACCTTGTGCAGCGCGAAGAGCAGGTCGGAGCCGAAGTTGAAGGTCATCGGGTCGTAGGCTGGATTCTCGAACACCTGATACTTGAAGAAGCCGTCTGCGGCCTGCCAGTGCAGCCCCGTGAACGGCGCGCTGCCCGTGGTCCATGCCGCCCAGCCCCCCGGTCCGTCTTCCGCGCCGGGGAGGAGCGGCGGATGCACGAGCTCGCCCCACGGCGTGCGCACGCCGCTCCAGATATCCTTGATGGCCTTGACCTGCTTCGCGCTAAAGCAGCTCGCCGGATCCTCCCCTGCCTGGCACGTCAGGACCGCGGGGTCGAACTTGCACTTGCGCGGATCGTCGATTACGCCGTCGACGATGCCGTCGATGGCGTCGCAGGCGGCTGCCGTCGCCTTGCCGAGGATCGCCGTCTTGCTTGCCGGGATATAGCTCTGCGGGTCCTTCAGCGTGGCCATCGAATACCAGAGGTGAGATCCGGCGTAGAAGCGCGTCCAGTTGTTCGCAGGATCGCCGGCGATGAGGCCGTCGAAGTCCTCGGGATAGCGCTGCGCTTCCATCAGTCCCTGTTGCCCGCCTTTGGAACAACCGACGTAGTATGAGTGTTTCGCACGCTCACCGTAGAACGCGCGCGTGATTGCCTTGCCGTTTACCGCGGTTACATGCGTTCCGCGATGGCCGAAGTCCGCGACGAGGTCGGGCCTTCCGAGTGCCCACGTCGAGTCGAACGAACCCGAGCTGACATGTCCCGTGTCCGTGCTCGCCGTGGCATAGCCGCGCGCGAGCGCGGCTCGCATCGCTGAATAGCTGATGACTCCGGCGGTGCCGCCGTTGCCGACGAGCTGGAATTTTCTGTTCCAGCTCGCGCCCGTCGGCATCCACACCTCGAACGTCACCGCGGGCTTGGTCACGCCTACTACGCGGCAGATCGGCACCGGCAGCGTGCCGACCGGGTCCGGATTGGCGCCGGCGGGCCGCAGCTCGGCGAGCGTGATCGTCGTGTCCGCAATGCTCACCGCTGCCTTGAGATCGGCGCACGCGATGGGCTGCGCCGCCGCCGGCACGGCAATCAAAAACAGGGTCAGAAGCATGGCTTTCATTGCGGTTTTCCCTCTGATGGATAGCTGCGTCAGTCGTCGTGCTCTTCGTCGTCGTCCCCTTCCCCGTGGTGGCCCTTGGGCAGGCCGATCAAGCCGCCTTCGCGCGTCGAGTCGACCGCGCCGTACTGGCGGCCGGTCCGCAGGTCGATGAAGATGGCGTTCACGTCGCCGATGTCGGCCGGGGCGCCGACCACGTGGCCCAGCGCCCTCAGCTTGGCGATCTCGGTCTCGTCGAAGCCTGCTTCGCGCGCGATGAAGTTTCCGCGCGTGGTCACCGAGATGCGCGGCGCCTCGACCGCCTGCTTGATCGTCATGCCGTGATCCACCAGGTTGATGAGCACGTTGTAGACCGAGCTGATGATGGTGGCGCCGCCGGGCGAGCCGAAGGCGGCAACCGGCTCGCGGCCCTTGAACAGGATGGTGGGCGTCATGCTGCTGCGCGGGCGCTTGCCGCCTTCGACGTCGTTCGCGCCCGGGCCGCCGAAGCGCGGGTGCAGGTTAAAGCCGAAGTTGAAGTCGGTGAGCTCGTTGTTGAGCATGAAGCCGTAGCCGGGAACCATGATCCCCGTCCCCCAGCCCTGCTCGATGGTCGTCGTATACGAGACGATGTTGCCCCACTGGTCCACCACCGAGAAGTGCGTCGTATGGCCGCCGGCGTGGCTCACGGGCTCTGCGGCGGCGAGCAAGGTGTGCCCCGCGCGCTGCGCCGAGTCGAAGACCCACGGATCGCCGTACGGCGCGGCCCCCGGGATGATCGAGCTCAGGCTGATCAGGTCGCCGCGCATCCGGACGTAGTCGCGGTCGAGCAGGCCGCGCTTGGGTACCGGCACGAAGTCCTCGTCGCCCATCCAGACGCTGCGGTCGGCGAAGGCGAGCCGCATCGCCTCGGCCATGACGTGAAGCGTCTTCGCCTTGCCCCAGCCAAAGCCGGCCGACGCGTCGCCAAGCGGGTAGCGCTCGATCATCTTGAGCGCCTGGATCATGGTCAGACCGCCCGACGAGGGCGGCGACATCGCGGCGATGCGATAGCCGCGGTATTCGGCCACGATCGGCTCGCGGATCACGATATGGTAGTCGGCCAGGTCCTGCATCGTCATGAGGCCGGGCTTGCCGCCATTGGCCGTCGCGCGCTGTGCGGCCACGATCGCCGCGCCGATCTCGCCGCGGTAGAGGGCGTCCGGCCCCTTTGCCGCGATCAGGCGCAGCGTCTTCGCGAGATCCGGCTGCTTGAGGATCTGGCCCTTCTGCAGCGGCACACCGCCGGGCCGGAAGACCTCGGCCGTCGCCGCGTAATAACTGGTGCGCGGCGAAGTCGCATCGCCGGCGAGCACGAAGTTCACCGGGAAGCCGTTCTCGGCGAGTTCGATCGCGGGCTGAATCACTTCGGCAAGCCGCTTGCGCCCATAGCGCTGCAATGCGGTGGCGACCACCTTCAAGGTGCCGGGGACGCCCACCGCCTGGCCGCTGGTGGAAGCGGGCGTGAAATCCTGGTTGCTGCCGTCCGGATTGGTGAACAGCGTGGTATCGGCACTCGCCGGCGCCCTTTCGCGGCCTTCGATCGCAAAGGTGCTGCCCTGCCCCTTCGCGAGGTGCACCATCATGAAGCCACCGCCGCCGATGCCTGAGAACTCGGGCTCGACCACGTTGAGCGCGAACTGGATGGCCGCGGCGGCGTCGATGGCGTTGCCGCCGCTGCGCAGCATCCTCGCGCCCGCCTCCGCGGCGAGCGGGTGCGATACCGCCACCACTCCGCCGCGGACGCCCGGGCCCGGCGGCACCGCCAGCCCGGAGGCCTCGTGCGCCGCCCAAGCGGGCGCGAAGCTTAATGCCGTGAAGCCCAGTACGAGCAGTGATTTGCGCATGTCAGGTCCTCGTTCTCAGCCAGCCATAGCGCGTATTGCTGCGTGCGCCGCCCGCATCCGCGTACGAGCGCTTGATCTTCGCCAAATTGTCGTTCGCATAGTGCGGCAGCGGGCTCTGCGGCGCGGCGGTGGTGGTCGTCGGGAACTCGAGGATCCGCTTGAGCTCCGGCGTGATGCGGCGCTCGTAGTCCCGGGGCACCGGAGTGTAGAGGGCGCACTCGTCTCCATGGTCTCGCTCGCCGTCATCATGGTCGCGGCGGCGGCCGCGATCATCGTCGTCGTGCTCGCAGCGTGACCCGACTGTCCCGACCGGCAGCTCATAGAGGCGCGCCGAGTTGAGGCCGAGGATCTTGCGCTTCACCCTCGGGGTGAGCTCGGGATAACCGTAGCGCCGGCGCATGGCCTCGGGGATCTGGAAGCGCCACAACGCCTCGATCTGCCATTGCGGCGAGCCGTACCACACCGCGTCCGAGCCGAACACGATGCGGTCCTCGCCCATGAACTTCAGCAGCTGGCCGAGGATATGCGCGCAGACTGTCGGGAAGGTGATCACGGTCGAGGCGAACGTGGTGCCGATCTCCGCGTAGACGTTCCTGAACGGAGCGGCGAGCAGCGCCATCTGGGTGGTCCACGAAATGTCGGGCACGCCCTCCCGCAGCACTCCGGAGTTCACCTCGTTCAGCGCGTTCAGGACCCAGAACGCCGGCTTGATGCACGAGTGGTAGATGATGAAGTTGAATTGCGGCCAGTCGGCCGCGGCCCTGGGGATGTCGATCGGGTGACCGAGCCTCGGGTCGCTGCCCACCGCGTTGGTCGACAGGCCCTTGTGGATCGACAGGTTCATGAACCCCGGATGCTCCTTCAGGATGCGCCCGTGGTTCTTGCGCGCGTACTCGTCGATCTTCGCATACGTCGGATAGGCGACATCGGGATCGTCCAGCGCCCAGCGCATCATGTCGCTGTTCGGGTCGTTGTCGACTTTGGCAGCGGTGGCGATGTTGTAGCCCTTCCAGGAGTCGGGCTTCAGGCGCTCGATCTGCTCCTCGATGAACCACAGGTTGCCTATGCCGGTGTAGAGCTGGCCGTGGCCGAGCATGCGCGTGGAGCCGGCGAGCTGGTTCACCCAGTCGCGCGTCGCCATCGTCTGCTCGGCGGTCAGGATCTCGTTCGCCTCCGACTCCTGCACGTTCTTCGGGGGCCGGGGGGCGCCGGCACCCGGGATGGCGGCTGAGTTGTTGTTGGTCATGATCGCCACGGTCACCTGGCTGTCGAGATACACATCCTTCATGTACTGCGCGAGGTGGAAGTTCGAGTTGAGGTTCGGCAGGCCGACCAGGGCCGGGTTCCACGGGAAGTTCACCCGCCCGAGCTCGTCGGGCAGGTCGTCCGGGTTGAAGCTGTTGTGGTTGCCCTCTGCGATGTCGCGCAGCGCGTTCCCGGGGCCGGTCCGGCTGGAGCGGATGATGTGGGTCTGATCGTCGAACACGAACAGGTCGCGCGGCGGGCCGCCCTGCGCGTAGGCTTCGGGCACCAGCATCTCGATCGGCCGCACGTCGAAGAACTCGCCGAAGACCTGGTTCATCGCGAGGAACGAAGCCGCGAAGCCGCCCGAGGTGGTGAGAAACTTGCGGCGCGACATGCCGAGCTGCTTGGCCGCTTGCTGCGAGAGCACCGCGAGCCGCGCCTCGACCTCCTTCTGCTTGTCGGTCTGGCCGATCGGCATGTACTCGCCGTTCGACACCATCTGGGTCGGGATCGGCGAATGCACCGGATCGGCGTGGTCGGCGGGCGCGAGCCTGCCGAGCTGCTCCTTGCTGAACCAGGAATCGTCTTCGCGGAATTCGGGTTTCTTCGTCGAGTCGCTCATTGCTTTCTCCTTTCAATCGTCGTGGTCGTCTTCGTCATCACGCTGGCCTTCGTGGCGTCCCTTGAGCGTGTCGGTCACATCGAAGACTAGGTTGTCGGGCGACGGACCGAACGACGCCCAGGGCACTCCCGCGGTTTGGCTGATGCCCTTCTTGGACCAGTCGCACACGCCTTTGGGGAAAATGCTGCGCAGGCGGTCCATCTCGGCCGAGGTGAAGGCAACCGCGTAGTCGTCCATGTCCACCGCCTTCAGGCGGCACGCGATGATGTTGGCGACGAGCGGGCCGCCTGCCACGTAGCGCGGGAACGCGTACGACGGGTAGAGCGTGTTGCACTTCGAATCCGGCTCGCTGCTGAAGGTGGTCGGCTCGGCGATGAACTTTGGCGGCGTCGTCGAGGTGTCCCAGCATCCGTCGACCACGTCGGCCGGCTTGTTGCGGCGCACTTTCTCGATCTGCGAGGCGTTGGAGTGGTCGGCCTTGACGGCTTCCACCCAGCGCACCATCGCCGCCCAGTTGGCTTCGGCTTGCGCAGGGCCGCGCCACATGACGTGGTTGTCGGCAGTGCCGCTCGCCTGGCGCATGCGCTCGCGAACCGCGAAGTGATACCACGCGTAGTGGTAGCCGCCGGTGTCGTTGTAGTTGCCGCCGTCGAGCACCGGGATGGTCGCAAGCCCGCCGCCGCCGTACAGCGTCATGCCGCCCTGGTAGGCGCGCTTGATCGCGCCGCGGTCTCCGCTCGTGCGCGAAGCAACGTAGTTGGCGTCGTTGTCGTAGCCGCCGATGTCCTGGTTCAGGTCGAGGAACTGCTTGACGGTGATGGCGCCTGAGTTGAGCGCCCCGAGGCCGTACTGCACGCCGACGTTGTCCCAGGGCCGCAGCGCGAAATTCGTTACTGGGTCGACGCCGTAGATGTTGCGCGAAGCGTCGAACACGGTCGGACGCGCGCCGGTGGGATTGGTCACCGGGTCGTAGCGCAGCGCCGCCGGGACGGCGGGGCTCCAGACGGCGGAGCCGTAACCGGCGATGTCGACGCGCCCAGGGGCGGGATCGGTGCGCTGCGCCTGATTGGCCGCGTCGAGCCAGGCCTGGATGCCCTTGTATCCGCTGACCGCTACTTTCTGGGGGTCCGTGAAGCCGCTCGGATTGGTCACCGTGAAGTAATGCGCCAGCAAGTGCCCATCGAGCGCGCTGTTGGCGATCGAAAACGCGTCGGGGAAGGTCGAGGTCGGGATCGCGCCGTCGAACAGGCCCGGGAAAGCGTCACCGATGTCGAGCGTCGTGTAGGCCCCGCCCGAGCCGCCCATGCTGATGGTGTAGGCCGGCACGCCGAAGGTCTCGATAAAGTGCTCCTTGCCCATCATGGCGGCTTCGCCGGCGAGGAAGGGGTTGCAGCTATTCGAGGGGTGCTGCAGCGTGTTGATGAACAGCGCCCAGCCTTCCCCGAGCCGCGTGGTGTTGAGCGGGTTCACGCCTTCCGCCGCACCCTGGAGGTACCAGCCGCCGGGGCAGCCGGCGCCATGGATCGCGATCAGGCCCTTGTTCCAGCCTTTGGGAGGCGAGAAGGGGCTCGGCGCCGGCTCTTTGGTCGGATCGTGCAGGATAACGTTCTGGTAGATGCCTCGATCCATCGTGCCGGTCTCCAGCCGCACGACGAACGGCACGGTGGCGCCGTTGCGCGTGGTGGTCATCGCGACATCGGCAGGCAGCGCGCTCGTGCTCGGAAGCTGCCGGAACCCGCCTCCCGCCGTGGAGAGGTAGAGGTAGTCCACGCGCGTCGCGACGGAGCATTCCGCGTCGAGCGGCGCGCCGAGCACGCCGAGGCCCGCCGGCAGGCTGAAGCTCTGCGTCTGGCAGATGAAGGGCTGCTGGTACGGGCCGGAGATGATGGGACCCTTGATCGAATAGTTGGTGAGCTCCAGCGACTCGGGCTTCACGGCCCAGCCCTTGCCTTCCACCTTCAACGTGTTTTCACCCAGCACCAGGCCGTTCACCAGCCCGACCAGCGTGTTGGGCGTCTGGCCTGCCCGGAACGTGCCCGTGATGTCGCGGCCATTGAGCGTGATCTCCAGGGCCTTCTTGCCTTTCGCCTTGGGAACGCTGATCTCGACGAGCACGTCGCCGCCGCTCACGCGGTCGGCGTGGGTGGAAAGCGTCCTGATGTTGAATTCCGGCTCGTCGTCGTTGGACGCAGCCGCAGGTACGAACACTAAGAGCGGCACCGCCAGCGCGCCAATACCGCCCCACCTCGCAAAGCGAGCGCTAATTTGCTCGTTCACGCCATCCTCCGCGCCGAATCATGATTTTCCCGTGGTCGTTTTTCGATAGATAGTGATCATCTCGATCCTGGCGGTCGCGATTATGGCCATCGTCATCGCGTTCACGCCCTCCAGGGTGCGACACCGGCGGCGGGGGAAGCCGTTTGCCGCCCGGGCCATCGGCAAACGTCAACGCAGAAGCCGCGCGCCGCTGGCCGACGCCCTTCTCGCTCCAATCGCATAAGCAATGACAGCTTCATGGAGTTCATTGTGTCTTCCTCCCTACGGCGCCGCCGGATTGCATTTGCCGCCATCGCCCGCCTTATTGCAGACGTCGCTTGCAACCGCTTGCGCGATGAGCGCGTCCCGGTCCGCCGCGAGCAGATAGCCTTTGTTGTAGGCGTTGTTTGCGGCGGCGGTTACCGCCGCGACGTACCCGGCATGCGAGTTGTTGTAGCGTTCCTCGAGCGACAGGCGCGGATCGCCCGCCACCAGCCGTTGCGCCTTGGTCTTGGCGAACGGCACCATGCCGCCGACGTAGTTGCACACTTGGCCGGCGTGGAAAGGTCTGCCATCGTAGATGTCAGCAGCATCACCCGAGCCAGCGGTGATGTTCCAGCCGAGGTAGGTACCGAGCGGCGCATCGCGCTGCACGGTCGGCACGCCGCCAAGCTCATTGCCATCTGCGTCGACGCGCGGCACCTTCATCTTGATCACGTGCAGGATCGGTGGCGGCATGTTCGTCGGAACGCCGGCCGCCTCGCTGTGATCGTAATCCGGGCCCCAGTCGTAATCGAATACCGGGAAGATGAAGTTCTCAGGCAGGAAGATGGAATCCGGTATCCCCGGGACGTTGCTCGGGAATCCCATCGCCGCCTTCGTCGGGTCCACCAGGGTCGCGTCCTTCAGCGTCGGCCATTGGCTCGGCGGCGGCGGCGTATCGTGCATCACCCACTCGCGCAACGCGGCGCGTACCCGGTTGACAAGCCCGGTCGCCGGCACCGGATTGCTCCTCAACGTGCCTCGGCCCCAGTTATTGCCAGGGCAATTCACCGCGTTCGTTCCTACCGGGCGCGGTGGATTCTCGGTGGTCACGCCGGTGCCGCCGCCGTGCGTCGAGCTCGGCAGGTAGTACCTGCGCACGTTTGCTGGCAGCGGAATGTCGCGGTCAGCAGAGGTGCCGACCCAGGAGGTCGTCATCTTCAACGCGAAAACCTCGGCGCCGCCGAACGTTTCGACGATCTTCGGGCAGGTGTTGCTGTGCTCGCAGCGGTCGAGAATTCCCCGGGTGGGCAGATCCCTCACGCGGTCTGGCCATCGGGTCCACCACTGCGGACCTTCGCTTCCCATCTGATAGAGCTCGAGCACGCCGTCGGGCTGGCCCCAGCGCGAATTGTTGGCGACGCGCCGCCCGGCGATGAGCGGCCAGGCGCCGTCGTGCACGATGCGGCCCGCCTCGTCCTCGTTCATGCCGAGGTGAATGAAGTGCCGGGTGAAGTTCCCCGACTGCGAAGAGCCGCGGATGATCGCCCATTTGATCAGGCCGGCGAGCGGGTTCGGCGTGCCGGAATCATCCTGCGCCTCGTATCGGAAGAACGACGCCACGTCGCGAAACGCCGCGGTGCCGGCGCCGAGCACGTAAGGGTCCTTAACGGTGTAGACGAGCTGATACAGCTTGGCTGGATCGAAGCCGTTCTTCATGCAGACCTTGACCGGCAGCGTGGTGACCGGCAGCGGCGCCGCGAAGTTGCCACCGCCGCAGAATTTCCAGTCGCTGTTCGGGATTGTTTCTCCGACGCTGATTACGCCGTCAATGGTTTCCCGCGTATGGACCGTCAGCTTCGATCCGCTGTTGTCGGTCGAATCAGCAGGAAAATACGGAATCGGGTTCCCCATCACGTTGAGCGGCTGAGCGTCGAGGCCGCTGCGATTGATGATCCGTCCCAGGATTTTTCCCGTGACACCGGTGATTACGGGTGTCTTCACGTAATGGTTGGTGAAGACCGGAGCGGTGCAGGCGGGGACGGCGCTGGGCAGGCAATCCACGTTTGCCGGGACGGCCGTGGCGAGCGCGTTGTCGCCTTGCCAGCCGCTGAGCAAATGCACGTCGCCCGCGGCAAACAGATCGGCCGTGAAGGCGACGTTGCCGCCACGGTTGGGCACGTCGTGCCACAGCAGGCCGCTGACCACGCCAATATTTTGTGCAGTCGGCTTGCGGATCACGAAGCTTGCGATGTACTCGGCTTCGTGCCGGGCATGCTTGCCGCGGTGGCCGTCGCCGCGATCGCGACGATCACCCTCGTCGTGCTCACCGTCATCGTCGCCGTGCTGACGGCGCTGATGCGCGAGCTCGAGATCGGTGATCTCGGCGTTATGCGGGTCGCGCGGATCGAGTGCGCCCCAGGCACGCCCGGTAAGCTGCTCATAGCCCGGCTGACCGGCGATCGCCTCCACCTTGTCGATGACGATCCTCGTTACGCGCGCGTGCACTGACGTTCCCCAGGCGAGCAGGACCAGCACGAGCGATAACCCGGTCATGACAAAGCTCGCGCGAGGCAGCGCCTGGACGTTCGGTGACATCGAACTCCCCCTTTTGTTGACAGGCCTCTCCGCCTGCTAAGCTACTTCGCATGCCGTCGTCGATCCATTGATCATGCTTCTCAAATGATGCTCAATTCTCATTAATGAAGAACGTATGGCTTGTACTGGCTGGAATCCTGTCCGCAGATCTCGATGCCGTCGCGGCAAACGACATCACTGTCATCTCGTTTGGCCGTGCGGATCAAGCGGCGTTGACTCAGGCCTACTATCGACCGTTTCGCAAGAGCACGGGCATCGGCGTCAGATCGGCTTCGTACGACGGCCAGACGACCGAGCTCGAGCAGATGATCAAAACCGGAAAGACCGTGTGGGACGTGATGCAAGTGGAGTCGCGCACCCTGCAGCTCGGCTGCGAGGCCGGTCTATTCGAAAAGCTCGACCACGGCAGGATCGGCAACAGCAGCGACTTCATCCCCGGCGCCATCTCCGATTGCGGCGTCGGCATCTTCGCCTGGTCGATGGCGCTTGGCTATGACGCGACCCGGGTAAAGAGCCCGCCCGCCTCGTGGGCGGACTTCTGGGACGTCAAGAAGTACCCGGGCAAGCGGGGCCTGCGCAGGAGCGCCAAGTACACGCTCGAAATTGCGCTGCTTTCCGACGGGGTTGCACCCGCCGAAGTCTACCGGGTGCTCGCCACGAGCGAGGGGGTGGAGCGCGCATTCAGAAGCCTCGAGAGAATCAAGTCGGACGTCCTGTGGTGGGAAGCGGCGGCGCAGCCGGCGGCGTTCCTTGGCGCGGGCAAGCTGGCGATGACTTCAGCGTATACGCTGTGGATCGACCGCGAACGCCAACAGAGGAAGAACTTCAAGATCGCCTGGGACGGAAGCCTCTACGACCTCGACAGCTGGGCCATCCCGAAAGGTACGCCGAAGGCCTCCGACGCCTACCGCTTCATCGCCTTTGCGAGCCAGCCCGAATACCAGAAGCTGCTCTCCGAGAATATCGCGTACGGGCCCGCCAACAGGAAGGCGCTGGCGCTGCTCGATGCGGAGCTCGCCAGGGCCATGCCCTCGGCGGAAGCGAATCTCAAGCGGGCACTCAAGGTCGATGTCGCGTTCTGGATCCGCCACGGCGAAGCGCTGGAAAAGCGCTTCGATCGCTGGGCGCCTGCGATCTGCAGGCAACAGATCGAGGACCACGACGAGGACTATGCAGACCAGGCCACCTGCCAGGACAGTCAGGGCAGCTTGCGCACGCACGAGGCGGGCGCGCCGCGCGAGCACGTGGACGGCGCGCCGCACAAGCACTGAGATCCTGCGTGGGCCGCAAACAAAACTGGCCCGGCGGTTTCGCGCCGAGCCAGTGCTCGACAAGAGAAATCAATCCCTTTCGTGATCGCGATCCTTTCCTTCGCCGATCTCCTTCGCCCTGCCCGTGAGCCTCACGATATCCAGGCCGCCTCCCACCCGGTCGCCGCAGTAGAGCAGGCCGCGGTCGTCCACGTAGCTGTTGTCGCACGACACGTCGAGCGACGTAAAAGTGACGCCGTTGATGGTGGCCGAGCTCGGCTGGGTGAACGCGGTGATCGGCGCGACAAAGTGGGCCACTTCGACCGGATGGTAGGGATCCCTGATATCGGTCACGCGAAGCCCCGCGTCGAACCACGCGCTGACCATCAGCCTGCCGTAGTACGGGTCGTTGAAGTTCTCGTTCATCGAGTGCACGCCGAACCGCGTGCCGCGGGAACAGAAGTTGGGCCGGCCCGAGAAGTCGTTGACCGTAACGGTCGAGATCGGCCATGGATGCTGCTCGGCACTGGTACTCCCGCCCTGGCCTACCCTCGCGGTGATGTCCAGCAGATACAGCAAGTGCGGAGATCCGGTACAGCGATTGTCGGTCTCCTCCGAGGCGAGTCCCAGGATGTCCCGGACGTTGTTGTCGGTGAAATTGGCGTACTGGGCCAGTTTCAACCCGTAATACGGCATCGACGAGTGGCCGCCTTCGACACCCGGCATGTAGAGCACGCCGATCTGCGAGGCGAGCAGCTCGGCATCGGTGGGCCTTTGCGGATTCACGAACGGCGTGCCGTGGCCGTATGGAGGCGGCAGCAGCTTGTCGATGTCGACGATCTGGAAAATGCCGTTGGATCCCACGCCGTACGGCATGTAAAGGCGGTTGATCAGCTTTCCGCCGGCGACCGCGTTGCCGTTGAATGTCGATACGGCGATCGGACCATGCACGCCCGGAGGAACGCTATTGCTCCCCGGGATTCTGAACGTCGAGCCCGGGTTCTGTCCCGGGAAGCCGAAGTCCTCGATGTACGTCGGGTTCGCCGGATCGCTCAGATCGAAAATCTTCAGGTGCTGGTTCGGGCTGCTTGCATTGTTCCAGCCGTCGGAGTTCGGACCCGCCTTGGTTGCGCCGCCGACGATGTAAGCGATGCCCGTTCTGCAATCCCACCAGCTTCTGTGGGTGACATCCAGACCCTTCACGGGCGTCGATACCAGGCTCGGCGCCTGCGGATTCGTCACGTCCCACACTTCGTGCGACACCGCGCCATTTTCCCTCAGCAGATAGACATGGCCCGGGGCGCCGTGCGGCAGAACGCTGCCGTCGCAAATCATGTTCATGCGTGCGCCGCCTTTGTCCGCAATGATGTGCTTGAGGTACACCGGATGCCTTGGATCGGTGACGTCGACAAGCGACGTGCCGTTTCTCTCTGAGACACGGGTCATCGGATTGAGCATCAGCCCGTTGAAGTGTCCGGCGAAAGCGATGACGCGCCCGTCCGGGTAGTTGTGCACCGTCGTCTGGTAAGTCACGCGCCCCTGCAAATCGTTGTGACCCACCCACTCGGTGTTGAATGTGTCTGCGCCGTCGAGGCCGACCGAATGGCGCGGCGCCGGCGTATCCAGATCGTTCGCCGCCCATGCGTTCGCCCCCAGCGCGATCAGGGCGGCAGCCAGCGGCGCGCGCCAGTGCCGAATGCTTCGTGGTTGGTTCATCTGCTTGTCCTCTCCTCTTGAGCTACATTTGAAGACGTTCCTAGCGCTGTATGGCCGACAGCCGGCCACGGTCGAACTGCAACGATCGAGACTCGCCGTAGGACCAGGTATCGACGCGGCCCTGGACGGCTTCTTCCATGGTGATCTCCGTCGGCTTGCCCCAGATGGCCTTGACTTGCGTCTCCGTCATGCCGAGGCGAGGCTCGCCTTGCATGACAAACGCATCCGGCGGGGACGGCGTATCGACGCGGGGCTCGAGCGGTGTCGCCGGCGTTTCGCCTGTCGGGGCGGGGGCAGGCGGTGCCCCGAGTCGCGGCTCGTCTTCCGCGGCAGCGGAACTTCTGCGCGCGCTCTGAACCGATCGTGTCCGTGGTTGATCCGTACGCAAGACAACCTGCGATTCGGATCCGGAGGGACAGGCAGAATTCTGATAGAGCTCTGTTCCATCCTTCCCCACGCACTTGAAGATGACTTGTGCAGACGCGAGCGGGGCGAAGAACAATATGAACAACAAAGCTGACGCGCTGTAAACCGCGCTCGATGACATGTCGGGCCCCCCGCTTGCGGTGCGATTGCGGCTTGTTGTCGGCTACGCTACTCGCACCCGGCGGGCAATCCATTCCCTATGTTTCTGAATACCATTCTTGTCGCTCATGAATGCCCGCATCGAGACGGGCAGATAATTCAATACCAAGGGGAGGCTTCAATGAAAGCGAAAACGCTGCTCGCGCTCGCCGCGGGCGCGCTGCTTGCCGCGCCGGCCGCCGAGGCGCGCATTACCAGGTTTGTCGTTGACCCTGCGCTGTCCCAGTCGCCCACGTTCGAAGGCAGGACGTTCGGCAGCGTCGGCGCCTACGAGAAGCTGCGCGGCAAGGCCTACGGCGAAGCCGATCCGCGGGACCCGCAAAATGCGGTGATCACCGACATCGAGCTGGCGCCGCGCAATGCCCGCGGCCTGGTCGAATACTCGGTGGACTTCTTCATCCTCAAGCCCGTCAACCTGCGCGATGGCAACCGCAAGCTGTTCGTGGAGGTGAACAACCGCGGCGGCAAGCTCTTCGGGCCGTTCAACGGATCCGGCGGCGGCAACAATCCGACCACCGCCGCAGACGCCGGCGATGCGTTCCTGATGAATCAGGGCTACAGCATGGCGTGGAACGGCTGGGACCCGTCCGCGTCCGCTGGCGCCGACGGGACAGGCCTGACGATTTCAGTACCCGTGGCGAAGCACCCCGACGGTACCGAGATCACCGGGCCCTCGTACGAGTACATTGTTTTCGACAACGCCACCACGACACAAAGCGTTCTCACGTACGCCGCGGCCACTACCGATAAATCCAAAGCCACGCTGACCGTACGCGATCACATTACCGACGCACCGGCCGTGGTTCCGGCGACCGGCTGGGAATACACCTCGGCAGCCGGCACGGCAATCCGGCTGCTGCCCGCGGGGACGCCGTTCAAGCAAAGCTCGATCTACGAGCTCAGCTTCATAGCCAAGAACCCGATCGTCGCCGGGCTCGGCTTCGCCGCCAGCCGCGACTTCATCTCGTTCCTGCGCCACGCGCGCCACGACGACTACGGCAATCCCAATCCATTGGCGCACCACGTACGGCACACGTATAGCTTTTCGGTGTCGCAGCCCTCACGTTACCTGAACGACTTCGAGACCCTCGGCTTCAACGCCGACGAGCGCGGGCGGCGCGTCATCGACGGCATCCTGAACTGGATCGGCGGCGGCAGCGGCATCGGCATGAACTTCCGCTTTGCGCAATCGGGACGCACCGAGCGCAACCGCCAGAACCATCTCTACCCGGAAGCGAATTTCCCCTTCACCTATGAGGCATTCAGGGATCCGTTCACCGGCAAGGTGGCCGGGCGCGCCGAGCGCTGCTCCGGCCTTGAGCAGGAGCACAGAGGCGACGGGCGCGATGACGATGAAGACGACGACCGGAGCGGCGAGCGTCGCGATACCTGCGCCAAGTCCCTGCAGGTGAATTCCGCCAATGAATATTGGGTCAAGGCCGGCTCGCTGCTGCATACCGATCCGCGCGGCAGGGATATTCGCCGCGATCCCGAAAACGTCCGCTTCTACCTGCTCTCCAGCGTCGAGCACACCGTGTCCGGATCCGCGCCGACCCCGGGCAGCTGCCAGCAGATCCGCAACACCACGGACCCCAACCCGGCGCTGCGCGCCTTGTTCATCGCGCTCGACGAATGGGTCAGCCAGGGTCGCAAGCCGCCCGAGAGCCAAGTGCCCGATCAGGTAACTGGCGTGTATTCCGTTGCGCAGCCCAATGGCCTCGGCGTGATCCCGCAGGCGGCCCTCGGCTTCCCGAGCATCCCGGGGGTAGCCTATAGCGGCGTGATTACCGTGCGGCACCTGTTCAACTTCGGGCCGCGTTTCAACGACGGGATCCTGGATATCAATCCGCCGGCATTCTCTGGCCCGGTGTATCCATCATTCGTGTCGAAGGTCGACAAGGACGGCAACGACGTAGCGGGGATTCGACTGCCGCCAGTGGAGGCGCCCATTGCCACGACCACCGGCTGGGGACTGCGCAGCGCGACGTTCGGCGGCGGACCGGCCGGCGGTAACATGGACGGCTGCGAATCGTCCGGTCAGTGGATCGCGTTCCAGGCCACCAAGGCTGGCCGCCTGGCCGTCGGCGACCCGCGTCTTTCGCTCGAAGAGCGCTATGCAAGTCACGCGGCATACGTGCAAGCGGTCGCGAGCGTGGCCAGGAAGCTCGAAAAGCGGCGCCTGCTGCTCGAGCAGGACGTCCAGCGCTATATCGATGCAGCTGAAGCCAGCAGCGTGCTTCGTTAATGGACGGAATAGTCGGGCGCGCAGCGTGTTACCCCAACTATTGGGAGGGCAACAAGAACGGCATTCCTTCCCAAACGGCAACAATCCCGTAACACAACGAGAGGAGCGCGATCATGAAAAGGCTTTTAGTCCTCTCGGCGCTGCTGCTCACTTGGGGTGCATCCTCGACTGCCAGCGCTGAGAACATCGAAGCGAGGCTGATCGGCTATAACGAGGTGCCTTCGGTGTCGACGCCCGCCGGGGGCACTTTCAACGCTACGATCAGCCGCGACGATGGGTTGATCGAGTACGAATTGTCCTACAGCGGACTCGTAGGGACGGTGCAGCAGTCCCACATTCACTTTGCCCAGCGCGGCGTGAACGGCAGCATCGTTGTGTGGCTGTGCCAGACCACGACGACACCGGCTCCTGCCGCCGTCGCGGGCCTTACGCCGTTTTGTCCGCAGTCGGGCACTGTCACGGGTCAAATCACCGCGGCAAACGTGATCAGTGCGAGCACGGCAAGCCAGCAGATTACGGCCGGCGAGCTTGCTAAGGTCATCGCCGCCATCCGCGCTGGTTTTGCATATGCGAACGTGCACGCGACGCCGCTCAATCCCGGCGGCGAGATCCGCGGCCAGTTGCGCGCATCGCACCGAGACAGAGACTAACGACGTTTGAACTGGTCGAACGCCCGACCCTTGCGGGGCCGGGCGTTTTTTTGTGCCGGCGCGGCGCATCCGCCACCGCCGAGGAAAGCGCAGAACTCCAGTAGTTTCATCCAGCCGCGGGGCAAGTAAACCCCATGAATCAGCGACTAGCGCGCTCTTTTCCCCATCCGGTCGAAGTAAGATAGCGGCCAAGGAGAAAAGATCCGTGGGTCGCAAAGAGGCTCGGATTCGAAGGCGCCCGCGACGGCTCGGCTTCACGCTGATCGAGCTGCTCGTCGTGGTGGTGATCATCGGCCTGCTCGCCGGGCTGGTGGCGCCGCGCTATTTCGGGCAGGTGGGAAAGTCCGAAGTGACTACCGCAAAAGCGCAGATGGACGCGCTCGAGAAGGCACTCGACCAGTACCGCCTAGACACCGGGCATTACCCGAGCACCGAGCTCGGCTTGCTCGCGCTCGTGCAGCGCCCCGCAGCCGAGCCGAAATGGGCCGGTCCCTACTTGCGCAGGGACGTGCCGCTCGATCCATGGGGCAAGCCCTACGTCTACAAGTCGCCGGGCGAGAAGGGGGTCGACTTCGACCTGCTTTCCTACGGCAAGGACGGCCAGCCTGGCGGCACGGGCGAGAACGCCGACCTCACGAATCACTAGCAGCCATGCGCTACCAGCTAAAAGCAATCGGACCCGCCGGCAGCGTTGAGTCGATCGACTCGCAGGCGCCGGACGAAACCACGGCGGTGCGCCAGCTCGAAGGCCGCGGCTACACCGTGCTCAGCGTGCGTGCGAAGCACACGCTCGCCGCGCCGTGGGGCGGTCGCAGCCAGCGCTTCCCCCTGGCGCTCTTCAGCCAGGAGCTGCGCGTGCTGATCAACGCTGGGTTGCCGCTCGTCGAGGCGATCGACACGCTCGGGCAGAAGGAACGCAGCAACGAATGGCGCGGAGTGATAGAGCGGCTCGTTGCAGTGCTGAGGGAAGGCCAGCCGCTCTCGGCGGCGCTCGAGCAGTTCCCGCAGGCCTTTTCGCCGCTGTACATCGCCACGGTGAAGGCGAGCGAGAAAACCAGCGACCTCGCGCCGGCGCTCGCGCGCTACGTCGCCTACGCGGGTCAGCTCGAGTCGATCCGCAAGCGCGTGATCAACGCCTCGATCTATCCCCTGCTCCTCATCGCCGTCGGCGGCATGGTCGGCCTGTTCCTGCTGCTGTACGTCGTACCGCGCTTCGGGCGCATCTACGCGGAGCGCGGCACGGACTTGCCGCTGTTCTCGAGGCTGCTCCTTTCCTGGGGGAACGCGGTCGACAAGCATGGCCCGGTGGTTCTCGTGGTGCTCGCGCTGCTGGTTGTCGGAATTGTGTATGCGCTGCGCTTGCCGCAGGTGCGCACCGCGATCGGCGATGCGCTCTGGCGCGTGCCGGCAATCGGCGAGCGGCTGAAGATCTACCAGCTGGCGCGCTTCTACCGCACGATCGGCATGCTGCTGCGCGGCGGCATGCCGCTCGTTGCCGCGCTCGACATGGGCGCGGAGCTTCTGCATCCGCTGCTTCGCGCGCGACTGGCAGCGGCCAGTCGCGCGATCTCCGAAGGCCGCAACGTGTCGCAGTCGATGGACGCCAACGGTCTGACCACTCCGGTGGCGCTGCGCATGCTGGCGGTGGGCGAGAAAGGCGGCAACATGGGCGAGATGCTGGAGCAGATCGCTGCCTTCCACGACGAGGAGCTGTCCCGCTGGGTCGACTGGTTCACGCGCCTGTTCGAGCCGATCCTGATGGCGATCATCGGCCTGGTCATCGGCACCATCGTGGTGCTGATGTACATGCCGATCTTCGAGCTGGCAGGCAACCTGCGATGAGCGCCGTCATCGAGCCGATCGCCGGCGCCGACATTGCCCAGGCGCGCGCCGCGGCGCGCGCCGCACGCCGCAGGACCGTCGACGTGCTCGAGGAAAGCCTCGCTCTGGATGCCGACGGCTTTACGGCAAGGCTCGCTGCCACGCTGCAGCTCGAGTGCCTGACCATGGCGGAGCTGCGCCGTGCAGCGCCCGCCTTCGACCTGCTGCCCTTCGCCGAGTGCTCGCAGCACAGCTGCGCGCTGCTGCGCGCGGCGGACGGGCGGCTGCTGCTCGCCTTCGACGACCCGTTCTCCGGTGAGCTGCAGGCGTGGGCGGAGGAGCGCATCGAACCGGCCTTCAGCTGGTGCCTGGTTCACCGCGGCGACCTGGTGGCGTTCCTCGCCGGACACGAAGAGTCGCTGCGCGCGCTCGACGCCGTCCAGGACGAGGTCGCCGCCGGGCCCGCAGACAGCGGCCGCATCGAGGACCTGTCGCTCAAGTCGATCGGCGACGAATCGAGCGAGGTGGTGCGGCTCGTGCGCTCGACGCTGCGCGACGCGCTGATGATCGGCGCGAGCGACGTGCACCTGGAGACCCAGCCGGCCGGCCTCGCCATCAAGTTCCGCATCGACGGCATACTCTCGCAGGTGAAGATGATCCAGGACGCGGCCCAGGCCGAGCAGGCCATCGCGCGCGTCAAGGTCCTCGCCGAGCTCGACATCACCGAGCGCCGCGTGCCGCAGGACGGCCGCTTCAAGGCGCTCGAGCATGGCCGCGCGGTCGATTTCCGCGTCTCCATCATGCCGAGCATCCACGGCGAGGACGCGGTGCTGCGCGTGCTCGACAAGCAGTCGCTCTACGAGGCGACGCAGCAGCAGCTCTCGCTCGACTCGCTCGGTTTCGACGCGCAGGACGTGCGCAGGCTGCGGCGGCTGTCCAACGAGCCCTACGGCATGCTCCTCGTCACCGGTCCCACCGGCAGCGGCAAGACCACCACGCTCTACGCCGCGATCAGCGAGATCAACAACGGCCAGGACAAGATCGTCACCATCGAGGACCCGGTCGAGTATCAGCTCCCCGGCGTGCTGCAGATCCCGGTGAACGAGAAGAAGGGCCTCGGCTTCGCCCGCGGACTGCGCTCGATCCTGCGGCACGACCCGGACAAGATCATGGTCGGCGAGATCCGCGACCCGGAGACCGCCAACATCGCGGTGCAGTCCGCGCTCACCGGCCACCTCGTGTTCACGACCGTCCACGCCAACAACGTGTTCGACGTCATCGGCCGATTCGTGCACATGAACGTCGACCTGTACGGCTTCGTCTCCGCGCTGAACGCCATCCTCGCGCAGCGCCTGGTGCGCGTGGTTTGCCCGCATTGCGCGGAAGACGACCAGCCCCCGGCCGAGCTTCTGGCGGAATCAGGCCTGGACAAGACGAATGTCCAGGGCTGGACATTCCGGGTGGGCCGCGGCTGCCGCGAGTGCCGCGGAGCGGGCTACAAGGGCCGCAAGGCGATCGCCGAGCTGATGATTCTCACCGACGAGCTGCGCGAATTGATCACCTCGCGCGCCCCGCTGCGCCAGCTGAAGGAGGCGGCGCACCGCTCCGGCACGCGCTTCCTGCGCGACGCGGCGTTCGAAGCGGTCAGGAAAGGCGAGACCACGCTCCAGGAGATCAACCGTGTCACGTTTGTTTCGTGACCAGCTGCTGATCGGTCTTGCTCCCGCGGAGATGACCGTGGTGCGGTTTCGCGGATGGCTCAAGAGGAATCTCATCGGAAAAGACAGCGTGGCCTGCGATCCGGCGTTTGGAGCCGAGCCCTGGCAGGGCGCGATCGCGGCGCTGAAGGCGCTGGAGGTCAAGCAGCCCTGCAGCGTGACTGTCGTTCTTTCCAATCACTTCGTGCGCTATGCGATCGTGCCGTGGAGCAAGGCGCTCAACACCGCGGCGGAGGAAGACGCCTACATCCGCCACCACTTCTCGAAAATCCACGGCGAGCGGGCCAAATCCTGGACCCTGCGCGCCACCGAGAGCGCCGTGGGCGCGCCGCGCCTCGCGAGCGCGGTCGATTCTGGCCTGCTGGCGGCGATCCGGGAATCGCTGCAGGCAAAGCCCGCCGCGCGACTCATTTCCGTTCAGCCTCGGCTCATGAGCAAATTCAATGAATGGCGCAAGTCCATTCCGGACGCGGGCGCCTGGCTGGTGCTCGCGGAGCCCGATCGCGCGTGCGTCGCGCTGCACGCCGAAGGTCGCTGGCGCTCGGTGCAGAACGGCAAAGGAGCGTGGCGCGCGCTCCTCGACCGCGAGCGGCATCGCGTCGATGGCGAGCTCCCCAAGCTGGTGCTCATCGCCGGCGCCGCCGCGCCATCGAACGACGGCGACTGGCAGTTCCGCGCCATGAGCGCGTGAAAGTTTCCCACTCCCCCACTTCTTTTCTTGGCATGGCCGGGTTAGCCTAAGCGGCATCAAGGGGGAGGGATCATGAATTTCCATTCACGCCGCGCGTGGCTCAGCGCCGTCGCGCTCGCCGCATGCATTGCCGCGGCACCCGCCTGGGCGGACGACGACGAAGACTGCAAGGCGGGCGGCAGCCTCAGGCTCGTCAACGGGAACATTCACACGATGGACAAGAAGGACTCCGTCGTGTCTTCGGTGCTGATCAAGAACGGCAAGTTCGCCGCCGTCGGCCATCGCCGCGGCGATGACGGCGACGACCAATGCGCGCGGACCATCAACCTGCACGGCCGCACGGTGGTGCCGGGCATCATCGACAGCCACAACCACATCCTGCTGCTCGGCCTGCGCCCGGGGCGAGACGCGCGCCTCGAGAACGCCAACTCGATCAAGGAGGCGCTCGATACGCTTTCGGCGCGCGCCGCAGAAGCGAAGCCCGGCGAGTGGGTGACGTCGATCGGCGGCTTCAACCGCAATCAGTTCTCCCCCGAGGTGCGCTTTCCGAACCTCGACGAGCTCACCACGGCAGTTCCGGACCATCCGGTATTCATCATGGAAAGCTTCAGCGGCCCGGGCTCGACCAATCAGCTCGGCAGGGATTTCTTCAGGGCGAAGGGCATCGCGGTGCGCGACGACGGGTTCATCGTCGGCGGCGGCTTGGTTGGCGCAACGCCCTGCACGATGGCGCTGTTCGAGCTGCGCAAGCTGCAGACGCGCGACTCGATGCTGCAGGGCCTGCAAGATGCCATGAGGTACGCCGCCGGCGTCGGCGTGACCACGCATCTTGACCAGGGCGGCTTTCCGGCGGCGGGCGACAACACGGACGGGGCGGCGCACTTCGATCGCTACCGGGCGCATGACTCGGTGCGCGCGCTCTTTAACGAAGGGAAAATGACCAACCGCATCTGGATCAATTTCCTGTACCTCGAGACCGATCCGCACACGCCCGAGCTGATGGCGAGGCTGCTCAACGCCTGGAACGACTTCGGCGACGACATGGTGAGAGTCGTGGGCATCGGCGAGTTCACCGCGGGTCCGTTCCTGGAACCCGGCACGCGCCAGTGGTTCAACGGCACGCGCCTCGCCGATGCCGGCTGGCGCCTCGAGAACCACTCGCTCAATTTCCCGGTGCCTTTCTTCCCGCCGGGGCCGCCCGACTGGAAGGTCATCATCGATGGCTGGCAGAAGGTGCACAACGACGTCGTCGCGGCCGGAAACCGCGACGGCATCACGCAGCTGCGCTGGGTCCTCGCCCACGTGCCTTTCATCGACGAGGAACACCTGACGAGACTGAAAAACCTCGGCGGCGGCATCAACGTGCTGGGCGGCTGGCGCTGGCTGAGCGGCACGGCCGCGCAGAACGGGCCGCAATTCAGGCTGCTTCTCGGCAGCGGAATCCCGCTGGGGATGAGCTCAGACGGAATGCAGATCTCGGTGATGAGCCCGTGGATCAACCTGTACTACGTCGTGACCGGGAAGAATGCCCTCGGCCAGGTGATCAACGGCGAGCAGACGCTTCCGCGCAACGATGCGCTGCGGCTCTACACGGCGAACAACGGCTGGTTCCTCAATGCGGAGGACAAGCTCGGCACGATCGAGGAAGGCAAGCTCGCCGATCTGGTCGTCCTGAGCGCGGACTACTTCAGCGTAAAAGAGGAAAGCATCAAGGACATCTATTCAGTGCTTACCGTCGTGGGCGGCACGGTAGTGCACGACGATCTCGACGGCAAATCAAAGGCCTACTGGAAAGCCGGGCTGCCGACTCCACCCTAGAGGAGGGAAAGAAATGTGCAAGCTGTGCGATGAAGGAAAACCGCAGGACCATGCTCGTTCGCAACTCGGGCGGCGCGATTTCCTGAAGGCTTCGACCGCGACCGCGGCTGCCGCGGCGGGGATGAATTTGTTCGCCGCGCGCCCTGTTGCAGCGCGCGACGACGACGATGATGCTCCCCGCGACAGTGGCCGCCCTGGGCGGCGCTACATCATTCGCGGCGGCTCCGTCATGTCGATGGATCCGCAGGTCGGCGATTTCGCGAAGGCCGACGTGCTGGTCGAGGGCAAGAAGATCCTCGCCGTCGGGACGAACCTGCAGGCGGGCGGCGCGGGAGAGATCGACGCGCGCGGCAAGATCGTCATGCCGGGCTTCGTCGACACGCACCACCACCAGTTCGAGACGGCGCTGCGCAGCTTTCTCGCCAACGGCATCCTGATCAACGACGGCTCGGGCTCGCCGAGCGCGAATCCCACGTATTACGAATTCATTCTCCTCACGTTCGCCCCCAAGTACCGTCCGGAAGACGTGTACATCAGCGAGCTGTTCGGCGGACTGGCGCAGCTCGACGACGGCGTCACC
>Ga0209154_1000244_pt1 | contig 38874 bp, 36 predicted proteins | sample GraSoiAngelo_121_FD_185878 | JGI IMG/M metagenome (GOLD analysis project Ga0209154, IMG submission 185878) | Grasslands soil microbial communities from the Angelo Coastal Reserve, California, USA - 14_0919_12_20cm (SPAdes) (version 2) | ecosystem: Environmental > Terrestrial > Soil > Grasslands ... | reverse complement strand
CGCGCAGGCGGCCACCGGGGAGATCGCGCGGTTCTGGACCCACCGGGCCGGGACCGCCGCGGCGCTGCTGACGGCGTTGCGGACATAAGGCACGCCTGTGAGATTCATGGTCCGCGTCCTCCTGACCGCCCTGCTGATCGCGGCGTGCCCCTGGACCACCGCCGAAGTCGCCACAGCCCAGACGATCACGTTTCCCGGCGGGATTCCCCCGGACACCTTCACGACGCGCGTGGACATCGAGGCCCCGCCGGCGCGGGTGTGGGCGGTGTTGACGGATTTCCGGGCGTATCCAATCTGGAATCCGTTTATCTATCCGGTGACAGGAGCGCCGCGCCCGGGCGGCATGCTGGAGATGACCATTCACCCTGGAACGCGATCCATCCCGTATCAGGCCACCGTCGCCGTCGTTCGGCCCAACCGTGAGTTGGCCTTGCGAATTCCTTCGGTCAAAATCGTCGAAATGACCATCGACTTCACCATTGAGCCGCTGCGGGTCGGACGAGCGCGCCTGACTGCGCGCGAAAGACATACGAGTGTCGCCGGTGTCGTGGCAGGGGGACTCTTGCGAGATATTCAGAGCGGGCTGGATGCCTTGGCAAAAGCCGCCAGGGATCGCGCCGAGCTGCTGCAACCGGTCCCATTCCGTGTCCCCATGCTTCGCTACACCTCGTGGACGACCTCGGCCATGCGCCGGAGCTTCGCCCGCCGGTCGCCGATTGGAGGAAGGCAGCGATGGCAAAACTGAGGTTCGCGGTGTGGCTTCCCACCTATGCCTGGGCCGATGCCGGCCCTGAGCACGTTCGACGACTGACACAATCCATCAGGACGTGCGAGCAGCATGGTCTCGATGTCTGGGTGATCGATCACCTCCTGGCCGCCCCCGGGCTCTACGGGGTGGCCTGGCTGGAGCCCCTGAGTGTCCTGGCCTATGCCGCCGCGCTCACGCAGAAGGTTCGGCTGGCCACCGGGATCCTTGTCCTCCCGGTCCGCCACCCCGTCGTCCTGGCGAAGGAGATCTCGACGCTCTGCCACATCTCCGGCAGCCGGTTTGTCCTGGGCATCGGCCCCGGCTGGTACACCCGCGAGTTCGACGTCACCGGCTCCCGGATCGAGGAGCGGGGCGGCCGCACGGACGAGATCCTGGAGGCCGTCACCCGGTTGCTGAGCCGGCCGAACGCGAGCTACCAGGGCCGCTACTACCAGTTTCAGGACGTGACCATTGACCCGAGGCCCCCGGCGCTTCCGGAGATCTGGGTCTCGGGAGGCTCGCGCGTCCCCGATCCGCACGAGCACGACGTCCCGTTCATCTCCAGAACGGTCCTCGACCGCATTGTGAAGTGCGGAAACTGGCTCTCACGCTGCTCGGGGAAGCAGGAGTGGGTCAAGCGCGACTGGGCGGAGATCCAACGGCATGCCGGGGCCACCGGGAAAAATCCCGCGGCGATCACCTTTGGGCACTGTAACTTTGTGCACCTCGTGGAGACGAACGACCACGCGAGAGCGCTGGCGGAGTCGCGGGAGCCCTTCCTCCGCGTCATGGGGACGCACCGCTCCTACGAGCACTTACAAGAGTGCTACATGATCGGGAGCATCGATCGGATCAAGGACCGGATCGCCGATCTCGTGGACGCCGGCCTCAGATACCTGGTGCTCGGCCCGGTGACCGACGACCCCGGGCAGATCGACCTCCTGGCCCGGCACCTGGTTCCGGATTTTGCGTAAGGCCTACTTCCAGACCTCCCGCGCGGTCTCGGCCACGAGCTTCAGCTTCGCCCACTGGTCGTCCTCGGTGAGGAGGTTGCCCTCCATCGTGGAGGCGAATCCGCACTGGGGGCTCAGCGCCAGATTCCCGAGCGGCACGACCTTCGACGCCTGCTCGATCCGGCGGATCAGGTCGGCTTTCGCCTCCAGTTGCGGCCGCTTGGTGCTGACCAATCCCAGGACCACGGTCGTCCCGCGCGGCACGAACCGCAGCGGCTCGAACGTGCCCGAGCGGTCGTCGTCGTACTCCAGCAGGAACCGGTCCACCCGCATCGTGCCGAACAGTTTCTCGGCGATCGGATCGTAGCCGCCCTCCGCGTACCAGTGGCTGCGGTTGTTGCCGCGGCACAGGTGCATCGCCAGCGTCGTCATCGCGCGGCGGGCGGGCTCCAGGCAGGCGTTGTCCGCGCGGATCGCCTCTTCCAGCGCCGCCTGGGGCTCCATCCCCATCTCGGTCTTGATGAAGTTGCGCCACTTCGGATCGATGTAGTAACTGTAGCGGGGGGCGTCGATCTGGATATACTGCACGCCGTCGGCGACGAGCGCTTCCACCTCGGTCCTGATGATCCCGACAACATCCCGGAGGAGGGCGGAGTGATTCGAGTAGACCTTGTCGGTCACCCCCTTTTTGTAGGCGATTGCCGGGAACTGGGTGGCGCTCGGGAGGGTCATCTTGAAGGCCCCGGGGCTGTGCGCCCGCAGAAACGGGACTTCGTGCGCGGTCAGGCGCCGGCGCTGCTTGAGCTTGCCGGTGACGATGCCGGCCACGCTGCTCACCTGCGTGTCGGTCGTGGCGCCCGCCTGCCACGTCCGCGGCAGCGCCTCCCCGAGATCGAAGCCTTCCACCGCGTCCGTGAAGTCGCTCATGAAATTGCGCCGCCGCAGCTCGCCGTCCGTGAAGACGTCGAACCCCAGCTCCTGCTGTTTGGCGAGCACGCGCAGGATGTGCTGGTCTTCCAGCGCCCGCAGACGCTCGGAGTCTTTCGCCGCGCCGGCGCGCGCTTCCAGCAGATCGGGCGGCCGCAGCAGGCTGCCCACCATGTCGGCTCGGAACCGCGTGCGCATTCGCACTCCTCCAGACGCCGCGCCGGACGCCCTACCGCAGGTCTGCCTTGACCGGCTCCACCACCGGCGTCCCGTAGGTAAAGAAGCTCTCGGGCAGCTCCCCGCCCCACCAGACGCGCAGATCCCGGTCCTCCTCCGTCCAGGTCACGGGCCGCCAATCCGGCGCAAAGATCAGATACCCGCCCGAGAACAGTTCCAGACGGTTGCCGCCCGGCTCGTACAGATACAGGAACAGGCCGTTGGTGATCGCATGCTTGGCGGGCCCCGCCTCGATGCGGGTCCCGGCCTCTCTTAGAATATCCGCCGCCCGGATCAGGTCGCTGAAGTCGTCCATCCAGAACGCGACGTGGTGGAACCGGCCGTCGGCGCCGGAGCCGTCACGCATATAGGCGATATCGTGCACGAGGGGGGTCACGCTCAGCCACGCGCCCATCTCGCGTCCGCTGTGCACGATCTGCTCGCGCAGCCTGAACCCCAGGGAGTCCTCGAGAAATTGCCGGTTGGCCCCCACGTCCGCCGCCAGCAGGTTGACGTGATCGATCCGCCGCGTCCCGATGCCGGAGCTGGGGCGCCGGTGGGGTTGGTTCTTGAGCCTCGTGCGCATCGCGACGGGCGCCTCGTGCCACTCCACCTCGTAGAAGATCTCCATCAGGTGCCCCGCCGGATCCGCGAACTGATAGGCCGGCCCGTGCCCCCGGTCTCCGTCGACCCACCCGCGACCGCATCCGCGCCCTTCGAGCGCACGAACGCGCCGGTCCAGCGCCTGGGGACTGGTCGCCCGCCAGGCCACGTGCCCCAGCCCCGGTTGGGCGGCGTCGGTGATCTTCAAGGTATGGTGATAGAAATCGCCCCAGGCCCGCAGGTACACGGACGGGCCCGCGCGGGCGCTCTCCCGGAGGCCAAAGACGGAGGTGAGGAAGGCGAGCGTTTCGTTGAGGCGAGGGGTCCGCAGTTCGACGTGCGCCAGGTGCGAGACGTCCTGGATGGGTTCCGCGGCCGCGCCGCTCATGGCCCAGCTCACCTCTTCGGCGCTTCCATACTATACGCGTGCGTTCGGCATCTTCGATTCGAATCCTTTCGCGCGCACGGCCTCCATGAACCCCCCGGGCAGCGCGACGACCACCGCGATGAAAAGGAGCCCGAACACCAGCAGGTGCAGCTCCCCCAGCCGGAGGGCCAGCGCCTCCCGCAGCGACAGGAAGAACACCGCGCCGATCAGGGGACCCCACACCGTGCCGACCCCCCCCAGGTAGGTGATCAGCAGCGGGTCAAATGTCCACAGCGGGCTGAAGGCGAAGCTCGGGTAGAAGCTGACGTGGTAGTACGCGAATACCCCGCCCACCAGTCCCGCAAAGCAGCCGCTGAGGACGAACGCGCCGAGCTTGTGCCGGAAGGCGTTCACGCCGATGGCCTCGGCCACCCCCTCGTCCTCGCGGACGGCGGCGATGCCGTATCCGACCCGGGACCGGACCAGCCACCACACCGCCGCGGTGATGCCGGCCGCAAGCGACAGCGCGAGGTAGTACCGCGGGACCAGCGTGTAGGTCGCGAGTGAGCGGGCCGGCAGCACGGAGACTTGAGGAAGCGCGTTGCCCACCGTGATCCGGAGAATCTCGGCCACCGCCAGGGTGCCGATCGCGAAGTAGGGCCCCCGCAGGCGCAGCGAAGGGACGCCCACAAGGACGCCCATCCCCGCCGAGGATAGGGTTCCGAGGAACAGCGCCGCTCCGAAGGGGAGGCCCTCGAGCCACAGCCTCCGCGTCACCAGCGCGCCGAGGCCGAAGAACGCGGCGTGTCCGAGATTCACCTGTCCGCCGAACCCGCCGAGCAGGTTCCAGCTCTGCGCCAGGGCGGCGTACAGCAGCACGAGGAACGCCCAGTTCAGGACCGCCTGATTGCCGCTCACCACCGGGAGCAGCGCCAGCGCCGCGATCGCGCCGACGAAGAGCAGACGAAACGCCGGCCTGCCGCGGACCGTCCTCACCCGGATCCGAACAGCCCCTGCGGCCGCAGGAGGAGCACGAGGAGGAACAACACCAGGCCCATCACCTCCCGATACGCGTTGCCCAGGACGAACCCGCTCATCGACTCCGCCACGCCCAGGAAGAGCCCGGCCACGAACGTCCCGACGACGCTTCCCATTCCTCCCAGCACCACGACGATCAACGCCTTGAGGGTCCAGCTCAACCCGATGGCCGGACTGATCGCGTCCGTCATCCCGACCAGGGTGCCGGCGACGCCGGCGAGCGCGCTCCCCAGACCAAAGGACGTGAGGAAGATCTTGGGGACCGGGATCCCCACGAGCGAGGCCGCTTCGACATCCTCCGCCGTGGCCCGGATGGCCTTGCCCGGAAGGGTCCGGTGGAGAAACAGGTGGAGCCCGCCGAGGACCAGGAACGCCGCCCCCAGCGCGCCGGCGCGCAGCAGGGGCACTACGACGCCGCCGATGGGGACGACACCGCCGGCGTAGGGCGTGGTGATCGCCCGTTCGTCCGCCGTCCACGCCAGGATGGCCAGCGTCTGCAGGACCAATGTCAGGCCGAAGCCGATGAGGATCGAGTTCTTGAGCTTCGTCTCATCGGACGCGTAGATGAGGCGGCGGAACAGCGCCTGATACAGGACCACGCCGGCCCCAAACAGCGCCAGCGCGCTGGGCAGGACCGCGATGAACGGGTCGACGCCCCAGAGGGTGAACAGCCAGAAACCGACGTAGCCGCCGAGCATGATCAGCTCGCCGTGAGCCACGTTCAGCATCTTGAGCACGCCGAAGACGAGCGAGAGGCCAACGGCGGCGAGCCCGTACAGCCCGCCGATCAACAACCCGAAGACCGCGTTCTGCGCGAAGATCGTCACGGGGTTCCCTCAAGCCGCCCGCAGAGGCGCGCGGTCACGCGCGCCCAAGATAGACCTGGACCACCTCGCCCCGGGCGAGTGCCTCCGCGGGCGCCCCCTCCGCGATCTTTCTCCCGGAATTGAGGACCACCACGCGATCGCACAGGACCCGGATGGCCCGGACGTTGTGCTCGACGACGACCAGCGTAATCCCCCAGCCCCGGATCCGGCGGAACAGCGAGAGGGCGGCGTCCACCTCGACCGGATTCAGCCCCGCGGCGGGTTCGTCGAGCAGCAGCAGGCGCGGCGATGTGGCGAGGGCGCGGGCGATCTCCAGCCGCTTCCGCTCGGCGAGCGTCAGCATCGAGGCGGGGGAGTCCCCCCGCTCGCCGACGCCGACCATGGCGAGGAGCCGCCGCGCGTCCGCCCGGGCGTGGGACAGCGACGGCGACCGCGCCCGCCCGTAGAGGCAGGCCACGAGCACGTTCTCGAGGGCGCTGAGATTCGGGAGCGTGCGGACGAGCTGGAACGTCCGGGCGATGCCGAGCGACGTCCGGAAGCTCGGCGACCGATCCGTCATCGGCCTGCCGGCGAAGCAGATGCGGCCGGCATCCGGGGGGCACGTCCCCGCGATCAGGTTGAAGACGGTGGTCTTCCCCGACCCGTTTGGGCCGAGCAGCCCCAGGATCTCCCCTTCCTGCACCGAAAACGACAGGTCGTCCACGGCGCGCAGGCCGCCGAACGCCTTCGAGAGGCCTCGGACCTCGAGCAGCGGCGCGGGCTGGCTAGCGGCCACGCCAGGGAGGCACGGGATACAGCAGGCGGACGGCTCCGAGGGCGTTGGGCCAGACCAGTTCCTGCTTCCCCTCCTGCCACTGCACGAAGACCGTCGGAACGATCCCGGTCCCGTCCGGGCGAAACCGCACCGGGCCGACCACGGTCGGCATGTTCGTCGCCGCCATGGCGTCGCGGATGGCGTCGTGATTCAGACGCCCCGCCCGTTCGATGGCGTCCGCCACGATCTGCACGCAGGCGTACGCGGGACCGACGATCACGTCGGCGGGCCGGCCGAAGCGCTGCTCATGTTTCGCGTTGAGCTCCGGGACTCCCGGAAACGGGACGGCGTGGTGCCACCCGGGAGCCAGCAGCACGCCGTCCCCATCCTTGCCCAGGGCCCGGGTCCAGCTCACGGCGTCCGCCGCGCGAATCATCAGGATGACCTTCGGGTTGAAATCCAGCTCCTTCATCTGGCGGATCAGGGTGATCCCGTCCGGAGGGGTCGGGACGGAAAAGACGGCGTCCGCGCCGGCGTCCTTCGCGCGGAGGATGATGTCCGAGAGGTCGCGGGCCAGCGGGGTGTAGTCGGCCCTCAGCACGATCTGGTAGCCGTTCTCGCGGGACCGGGCCGTCCAGAGGTCGCCCAGCTCACGGCCCCAATCGGTCCGCTCCTGGAAGATCGCCACGCGCCGCGGCCGCTCCCCGGCGGGAATCCCGGCGTTCAAGAACCGGTAGGTCTCGCTCGCGAGCTCCGGGGATTTCGGAAAGGGCGAGAAGAGATACCGGAATCCGTGCTCGTGGATCGTGTGCAGCGCGAACGCCACGCCGCAGTACGGGATCCGGTTCTTCTCCGCCACCGCCGCGGCGGCGGCGTGCAGGTCGCTGCCGAACCCGCCGAGCAGCGTGACCACGCCCTCCGAGGCCAGCGCCTCCAACCGGCTCACGGTCTTGGTGGGGTCGGACTCGTCGTCCAGGATCGTCGCCTCGAGCGGGACGCGCCGGCCCCCCACCGGGACCCCGCCCCGGCCGTTGATGTCCTGCAGCGCAAACTCGTAACCGACCTTGACCTGCGCCCCACCGCTCGCGTACCGGCCGGTGAGGGGCACGACCGCGCCGAGCCTGATGGTGGAGGGCGGGGCCGCGACGCCGCCGGCGAGCGGCAGGCCGGCGGTGAGCCACAGCACCGTGATGACGACCGCGACCGTTCGCATCCCCACGCACCTCCCGGGGCCTCGCGCCCACCGCAGTGTCCGTTCCTTTTGACAGGATACGGGAATCCCCTCCCGGGAAAGGAGGAACCCGTTCCGGCATGCGCGTAATGACGCGGCATGCGCAGGAGGGAGTTCGTCGCATCATCGCTGGGCGCGGCAGTCGGAGCCGCCGTCGAGAGGCTCGCGGGGGCCGGCCGGGCCGCACGGGTCCTGGCCGTCCAGAGCGATCGCGCCGCCCCGCTCGGTAAGTGGATCCATCTGGCCCCCTTCCCCGAGGCGCTCGAAGAAGTGGGCGGGGCCGCCGCGAACGGGAAGCTCTACGTGTTCGGCGGCCTGATCCCGATCTGGAAGCCCGCGGGGGTGGTGTACGAGTACGACCCGTCCGCGAACGCCTGGACGAAGCGCGCGCCGATGCCCCACCCGCTCCACCATCCGGCCATCGCCGAACTCGGCGGGAAGGTGTATCTATTCGGCGGGTTCGTGCTCCCGGACTCGGGACCGCCGGGGTGGGTCCCGATCAACGACGCCTGGGAGTACGATCCCGCGGCGGACGGCTGGCGCGCCCTCGCCCCCCTGCCGACGAAGCGCGGGGCCGCCGCGGCGGCGGCCTCCGGCGGGAAGTGCTACGTGATCGGCGGCGCGGCTCAGCTCCCCCCGTACGGCAACCTGCCGATCCGGCCGATCCAGCCGCACCGCTCCCTGGACACGGTCGAGGAGTACGATCCCGCCGCGAACACGTGGCGGACGCGCGCGCCGATGCCGACGGCCCGCAACCACATGGGGGCGGGGACGGTGAATGGGAAGATCTATGTGATCGGCGGACGCCTGACGGGAGCCTTCAGCATCGCCATGCCGGGGAACACCGACGTGGTCCAGGAATACGACCCGGCGGCGAACGCCTGGGCGACCCGAGCCCCGATGCCGACCGCGCGCAGCGGGGGCGGCACAGCGGTGCTCGACGGCCGCCTCTACGTGGGCGGCGGCGAACTGCAGACGTACCAGTTCCTTGCGGCCTTTCGCGCCTTCGAGGCCTACGATCCGGCCGCCGACACCTGGGCGCAGTTGCCCTACATGCCGTCCCCGAGGCACTCCTTCGCGATGGCCGCGGTGGGAACCCGGATCCATGTCGTCAGCGGCGACGTGCAGTCGGCGATCGTCCCGCCGCCCAAGGGCGTGAGTTTTCAAACCGATGCCCATGATGCCTTTGAGGTGGCGCCCTGACCGAAGGCGGTTCCGCGCAGGCGAGGGAGGGGGAACGCATGACGGAGTCCGGTCTGCGCTCAGATGAGGTGATGCCCGGCGGGCGCACCCTGAGCCGACGGGCCGTGCTCGGGGCCGGACTCGGCGTCGCGGGCCAGGCGCTCCTCGGCGCGGATGCCGGAGGGCGCCCGGCGGAGGGGGGCGTTCTGGCCCACGCCGTAGGCCCCGCCGCGCCCGCGGATGAAGCCGGCCTGTACGATGCGGCGAAGAAAGAAGGCAAGGTCGTCTGGTGGACGGCCCACTATCAGCTCGATGCGGCCGAGGCCGTCCGCGACGCGTTTGTGGCCAGGTACCCCGGCATCGAGGTCCAGTTCATTCGCCAAACCGCTCAGGTCATTTATCAGCGCCTGACCCAGAACCTCAAAGCCGGCGTGCGCGAGCTCGACGTCTTCGCCAGCACCGATGAGGCGCACTATACGGGGTTGAAGAGGCAGGGCGTCCTCGCCGCCTACCGTCCGCTCGGCCTCGGCAACCTGCCCCAGGCCTTCCAGAACGTCGACCCCGACGGCGCCTATCATGTCGGGGCATTGGGCCTTGTCATCATCAATTACCATACCAAGCTGACAATCCCGCCGCAGAAGTGGACCGATCTGCTGGATCCCCGATGGAAGGATCAGATCACGGTCGGCCATCCCGGGTTCTCCGGGTACGTCGGCAACTGGGTGGTCGCGATGTGGGACAAGTTCGGGTGGGACTACTTCGCGAAACTGGCCAAGAACAACCCCAAGATCGGCCGGTCGATCAACGACACCGTGACCGACATCGTCAGCGGCGAACGCCTGGTGGGGGCCGGCTCGGACGGCACCTCCCTGGACAGCAAGTCTCGCGGCAACCCCATCAACATTCAGTTTCCGGCCGACGACGCCATCCTGATCGTCTCGCCGGTGGCGGTGCTGAAAGACGCTCCTCATCCGAACGCCGCGCGCCTCCTGGAGAGCTTTTACTACACAAAAGAGTACTCGCTGGCCATGAGCAAGACATCCAACTACACGCTGCGCGCCGACGTGCCCGCGCCGAGCGGCGTCCCCATCGACCGGGTGAAATGGTACCGGAACAAGGTGGAGCGCCTCGAGAAGGGAGTCCCCGAAGCCATCGCCAAATGGCGGGAGACATTCGGGGTCTAGCGGGAGCCCAGCCCCGATGTCGGCGGCTGCTCCGACCCTGATCGCCCGGCGCGGGCCGGCAGACCTCAGCCTGGGCGTCTGGACGGTCGCGGCGGCGGTCCTGCTCTTCATGGTCGTGGTGCCGCTGGCGTGGATCCTCGTGGCCAGCGTGCACTCCGATCAGGACAACCGGCTCACCCCGGCCAACTACATCGAAGCGTTCACGACGTCGATCTATCTCCAGCCGGTCCGGAACTCGCTGATCCTCGCCGCCCTCGTGGCGGTCATCGCCGTCGTGTTTGGGACGGTGCTGGCCTGGGCGGTCAGCCGCACCGACATGCCGGGCCGCACCCTGATCCGGATGCTCACGTTCGCCTCCTTCGTGACGCCGTCGTTCCTGGGCGCCACCGCCTGGATCTTCCTCGCCGCCCCCCATTCCGGCTGGCTGAACCGGGCGTGGGTGGCGCTGACCGGCGCGCCCCGCGGATTCTTGAACATCTACTCGCTCGCCGGGGCCGTCTGCGTCATCGCGCTGTACAGCTATCCCTACGCCTTCGCCTTCGTCTCCAGCGCGCTCGAGCTCGTGCCCTCCGAGATGGAGCGCTCGGCCCAGCTGCTCGGGGCCAACTGGCTGCGGACGACCTGGCGCATCACCCTGCCCCTCGTCCGTCCGGCGATCATTGCCGGCGCCCTGATGTCGTTTCTCGAGGCGATCGCGGAGTTCGGGACACCGGCCTTTCTCCTGATCCCGGCGCGCCAGCAGGTCATCACCACCCAGCTCTACCTGTTCTTCCAGTACCCGTCCCGCCCCAACCTGGCGGCCGCGTACGCCTTGCCGCTCCTCGCCGTCACGGCGAGCCTCTTCCTCCTGCAGCAACGCCTCCTGCGGCGGGGCCGCTTCACCACGGTGAGCGGGAAGGGGGGCGTCCGGGTGCCGTTCCGTCTGGGGCCGTGGCGCTGGCCGGTGTTCGCGATCTGCATGGCGCCGCCGATCTTCTCGCTCATCCTGCCGTACACGGCGCTGCTCGCCACCTCCCTCTCCCACGCCTGGGGGAGAGGGCCGGTGCCCGGAAACCTGACCTTCGCCTGGTACCATTGGGCGCTGGTCGAAAACCAGGGCGCGCGCCGGGCCATTGCCCACAGCGTGTCCTACGCGGCGGCCGCAGCCACGATCGCCACGGTCCTCGCCGTCTTCTCCGCCTACGCGGTCGGCCGGCGCCTCCTCCCCGGCGCCCGGATCCTGGGCTACCTGGCCATGGCGCCGTTCGTCGTGCCGGGGATCGTCCTGGCCATCGGCTTCTTCGCCGCGTACGCCCGGCCCCCGCTCGTCCTCTACGGCACGGCCTGGATGCTGATCGTCGCGTTCGCCACCCGCTTCCTGCCGATCGCGTACGCCGGCAGCGAGTCGGCCCTCCGCAGCCTCGATCTCGAACTGGAGAACGCCGCGCGCACGCTGGGCTCTGGGCGGCTGCGCACGTTTGGGAGGATCACGATCCCGCTGCTGCGGCGCAGCATCCTCGCCAACTGGCTCATGGTCTTCATTCCGTCCTTGCGGGAGTTGAGCTCCGCGGTCTTCCTCTTCACCCCGGCCACGGCGGTCATCACCAACGTGATCTTCGACCTCTCCGACGAGGGCAACTTCGAGCCCCTCTCGGCGCTCGGCATCATCATGATGGGCCTCACCTTCGGCCTGGTCGCCGTGGCGTACCGCCTCTTCGGCGGGGCCGTCTTCGGCCAGCGGCAGCGCGCCTGAGGACGCCCGTGGCGGAGATCCGGCTGGCCGGGTTGGAGAAGCGGTACGGCGCGGTCGCCGCCCTCCGCGGCATCACCCTCACCGTGCAGGACGGCGAGCTCGTCGCGCTGCTCGGGCCGTCCGGATGCGGCAAAACGACGACGCTGCAGATCCTGGCGGGCTTCCTCATCCCGGACGGGGGAGAGGTCTGGGCCGGCGATCGCCTGATCTCTTCCCCCAAGGGCGCGGTGCCGCCGGAGCGCCGCCGGATGTCCCTGGTCTTCCAGAGCTACGCCCTGTGGCCCCACATGACGGTCTCCCAGAATGTCGGGTTTGGCCTGGAGATGCGCCGGCTGGCGCGCGAGGAGATCGCAGACCGGGTGCGGCGGATCCTCGGGGTGGCCGGCCTCGGCGGCTACGAGCAGCGCTACCCCCACGAGCTCTCGGGGGGCCAGCAGCAGCGGGTGGCCCTGGCGCGGGCGCTGGTCGTCCGGCCCGACACGCTCCTGCTCGACGAGCCGCTGTCCAACCTCGATGCCGCCCTGCGCGAGCAGATGCGGTTCGAAATCCGCCGGATCCACAAGGAAACCGGGATCACGACGGTCTACGTGACACACGACCAGGCGGAAGCGATGGTCATCGCCGACCGCATCGCGGTGGTGAATGCGGGGCAGATCGAGCAGGTCGGGACCCCACAGGAGATCTACGAGACGCCGCAGTCCCGCTTTGTCGCCTCCTTCATCGGCGGGGCGAACTGCCTGCCCGCCCGCGTGCTCGAGCCGGGACGCGTCCGGTGCGGCGACCTGGAGCTTCGCACCATGGATGACGGCCGGTTTCGTCCCGGGGACGACGTGGTGCTCTGCATCCGCCCGCACGCCGTGCGCGTGCGCGGAGCGGCCGGCGGCGATGCGGCCCGCGACAACGCCGCCCTCGGGCGGCTGGTGCAGCACGCGTACCTGGGCGACCTGCAGGATCTCCGCATCATGCTGGGAAACCTGCCGATCCGGGCGCTCACCTCGGGCCGGGCGCGCTACCGGCCCGACGATCAGCTGCTGGTGGAACTGCCCGCGGAGGCGTGCCGGCTCGTCCGGACCTGACGGCCGGGGATCTTGACCGGTAAAGTCACGAATCCGCGAAATGCGCCTCGCGGACGCCGCGCAACGATCACGCCGGGGGCGACACCGCGCCCGGCAGAGGAGGGGCAGATGCCCGCATTGCCCGCGCTGTTCCCGGTGAAGCACGTCGATCAGGTCGCGCTCGTCGTCCGCGACCTCGACCAGGCCATGCGGCGGTACTGGGAGCTGCTGGGGGTGGGCCCCTGGCGGGTCTATACCTACGGGCCGCCGCTGGTCCGCGACATGACCTACCGCGGCCGGAAGCAGGACTACCGGATGCGGCTCGCCCTGGCCCACGCCGGCGAGACCATGGTGGAATTGATCCAGCCGCTCGAAGGGCCGAACGTCTACGACGAGCATCTGGAGCGCAAGGGGGAGGGACTGCACCACATCGGCGTCTTCGTCCCGTCCTTCGATGAGGCGGTCGCGGAGGTGAAGCAGCGCGGCTATGCCGTCTTGCAAAGCGGCCGCGGGTACGGCCGGCTGGGCGATGGCGGGTTTGCGTACCTGGACACCGAACGCGAGCTCGGGCTCATCCTGGAGTTGATCGAGATCCCGAAGGAACGGATCCCGCCCGAAGCCGAATTCCCGCCGCGCTCGGGCTGAGGTGGCCGGGATGGACTTCGGCGTCGCACTTCCGCAAACCGGGATCCACGCGTCGCCCGAGGCGATCGTCCAGGCGGCGCAGACCGCCGAGCGCCTCGGCTACCGCACCGTCTGGGTGCTGGAACGGCTGCTGCGGCCGCTCCACCCGCGCGGCGCGGGGGGCGCCCCCGGGCGGCTGATGCCCGAGGCGTACGCCGTCGCCTACGATCCGATCGAGACGCTGACGTACGTGGCCGCCAGGACCGACCGCATCCGGCTGGGAACGAGCATCCTGGTGGCGCCGTTCCACGTGCCGGTGCTGCTGGCGAAGCGGCTGGCGACGCTCGACCGGTTCAGCGGCGGCCGCGTCGTCGCCGGCCTGGGCCTGGGGTGGGCGGAAGAGGAGTTCGACACGGCCGGCGTGGCGGCCCGGGGGCGCGGCGCGAGGCTGCCCGAGTTCATCGCGGCGATGCGGGCGGCGTGGGGACCGGACCCGGTGCGCTTCGAGGGCCGGCACTACCGGATTCCGGAGTCGCAGATCAATCCGAAGCCGGTGCAGCCGGGGGGGCCGCGCGTGATCATCGCGGCGCGGGAGCCGGCGGCCGTCGAGCGCGCGGCCAGGATCGGCGACGGCCTCAACGCCATCCCGGCGGACTGGGCGGAGTTCGAGCGCATCGTGGCCGGGTTCCGCGCCGCCGCCCGGACGGCCGGCCGCGATCCCGGCGCCCTGCCGGTCATTGTGCGCACCAACACGACGGTGACCGAGACGCCGGCGCGCGAGCCCCGGGGGCCGCTCACCGGATCGCAGCAGCAGGTGGTCGAGGACCTTCGCCGGCTCGAGCGCCTGGGCGTGGCCGAGGTGTTCTTCGACATGAATCGCTTCGGGCTCGCGGTCGACGGGCAGTTCCGGATCCTCGAACGCCTCCGCGACGCGCTGCGCGGCGGATGAACGGGAGGGGCCAGATGTCGATCGAGCGGGTCCGGCGGCATATCGACGAGCACCGCGAAGAGGCGCTGGACATGCTCAAGGACCTGGTGCGCCAGCCGAGCGTCAGCGCGCAGGACAAGGGGGTCAAAGAATGCGCGCAGGTCCTAGCGGACCTGCTCCGGCGCCTCGGGATTGCCGCCGAGATCCTTCCGACCGCCACGCAGCCGATCGTCTTCGGGGAGATCGTGCGCGATGCGGCGGCGTACACGCTCCTCTGCTACGGGCACTACGATGTCCAGCCCCCCGAGCCGCTCGACCTGTGGCAGACGCCGCCGTTCGAGCCCGCCGTGCGCGACGGACGGCTGTACGGCCGCGGGACCGGTGACAACAAGGGACAGCTCATCGCCCACGTGCTGGCCGCCCACGCCTGGTTGGAGGCGGCCGGCGGCCCGCCGATCAACCTCAAGTTCGTGTTCGAGGGAGAGGAGGAGTCCGGCTCGCCGAGCCTGGCGGGCTTCATCCGGGGGCAGAAGAGCAGGCTGGCGGCCGATCTCGTCTACATCTCCGACGGCGGCCTGCACCCGTCGGGGGCGCCCACCATCTCCCTCGGCAACCGCGGGATCCTGGGCCTGACGCTCGTCGCGAGAGGCGCGGACCGGGATAACCACTCGGGCAACAAAGGGGGCGTCGCCCCGAATCCGGTGTGGATGCTCGTGCACCTGCTGTCTTCCATGGTCGATCCCACCGGCCGGGTCCTGATCGAGGGATTCTACGACCACGTCCGGCCGATCGGCGCGACGGAGCAACGGCTGCTTGCGACGATGGACTACGACCCCAAGGCGTTCGCCGCGACGATGGGCCTCGAGACGCTTCCGATGGACGGCCCGACGTACTGGACGCGCATCATGCTGGAGCCGTACTGCAACATCAACGGCTTCCTGAGCGGCTATGTCGGGCCGGGCTCCAAGACGATCATCCCGTCCACCGCCGAATGCCGGCTCGACATCCGCCTCGTGGTCGACCAGACGACGGCGGACATTCTGGCGAAGGTGCGGCGGCACGTGGCGAAGGTGGACCCGCGGGTCCAGGTGCTCGCGCGGGGCTTCGGCACGATGGAGGCGAGCCGGACCGCGCCCGAGCATCCGGCGGTCGGCGTCATCGCGGACGCGATCCGGCGCTGCCGCGGCGTCGCCCCCGCCATCGATCTCGCCAGCGGCGGCAGCCTGCCGAACGCGGTCTGGCCGAGCGTCCTCGGCGTGGACCACATCGGCGTGCCCTACGCCAACGCCGACGAGAACAACCACAGCCCCAACGAGAACCTCAGGCTGGACCGATTCTACGACGGGATCCACGTGAGCGCCGAGGTGTTCCGGGCGCTGGGCGACGCGGCGGCCCGGGGAGCGCTTCCGCGGCGCGCGGCGCCTTGATGGCGCGCCGCCCCGGCCCTGCCGTCGTGGGGGCCGGGTGGGCGGTGTTCGTCATCGCCAACACCCAGCGCATCGACGTCGTTCCGTTCTTCAACGATCTGCGGTCCTATTACCACAGGGACTACACCGGCGTCGGGGCGCTGCTCTCCGCGTACCTGCTCGGGTACCTCCTGGCCCAGGTGCCGATGGGCCTGGCGGCGGACAACCTCCCCACCCGCCGCGTGACGCTCGCGGGCCTCGCGCTGATCGCGGCGACCTCCGGCGTGTTCGCGCTGGTCCGGCAGTACTGGCCGGCGATGCTGCTGCGGTTCCTGATGGGCGTGAGCGGGGCGGCGCTGTACTCCTCCACGGTGAAGCTCCTCCTCGGGATCGCGCCGAGCCGCGGGGCGGCGATGGGGGTGCTGCAGTCGGGCGCGGGGACGGGCATGATCGCGGGCCTCTTCGGACTTCCGTTGCTCGCCCAGGTGGTGGGAATCCGGCCGGCATTCCTGGCGGTCGCGGTGGCGTCCGCGGCGACCTTCGGGTACGGCGCCGCGTGCCTGCCCGGCGGACCGCCGCCCCGCGCCGCCGGAGGCACCATCGGGCACCAGGTCGGGACCATCGTCCGCGATCGGTCCTTTGTCTACCTCGCCTCGTGCACGTTCCTCGGCCTGTTCAGCGCGTACGGCATCACGGCCTGGCTGCCGACGTACCTGCGCAACGAGTTCCGCTTCACCAGCGCCGCCGCCGGGGCGATCGCGTCGCTGATCAACGTCGGGCTGGCCGCGGCATCACCCGTGACCGGCGCGCTCTCCGACCGGCTCGGTGTCCGCGGCCCGGTGATCGTCGGCGGCTTCGTCGCGCTGGCCCTCGCGTTCGCGGTGCTCCTGGGGGTCCACAGCGTGGCGGCCGTCGGGGGCGCCGCCGCGATCGCCGGCGTGGGCCTGGCGCTGACGCTGCCGATCCTGACGACGATGACGACGGAGATCTTCAGCGTCGAGCGCGCGGGCGTCGCCGTGTCCTTGAACCTGGCCGTGGGCCAGGTGGCGTCCACGATCTCTGGCGTGCTGTTCGGGATCGTGCTCGACGCGACGGGGAGTTTTCGCCTGGTCTGGAGCATCGGGACCGCGGTCGCCGCCGCCGGCATCGTCCCGGCGGCTCTGCTGCGCGCCAGGGAGCGTACCGCCCCGGCCGCGCGATCCGCCGGCGACCGCCGCGGGTCGTAGACGCGCGGCAGCATTCGGGCGGAGATCGCTTTGGCGATCTCCGCCCGGTAATAATGCGCCTCGGACGCCTTGAGACTTATTGCGCGAAGACGGCGATCCCTTCCGGAGTCGGCACGTACACGCGATTGTTCCCCGGGTCCACGGCGACGGAGTGCGCGCCGGTGCCCGTGGGGAGGTTCGCGATCCACTTGTTGGAGCCGGCGTCGATAACCCCCAGGACCGGGGTCTTCTTGCCGTCCTTCATGCCGTTGGAGGTCATGCTTCTCGCGGCGAGGTAGTACCGGTTATCCCCGGGATTGTACCAGACCTCGTCCGAGCCGCCGACCTCGGTGATCGTCGCGACGGTGTTCCCATCCGCATCCAGGATCAGCGTCTTCGCGTGGGCGCCCTCGTTGATCGCATCACCGCTGCAGCCCACCACGAAGTGCTGCTGCGGGCCGAGCGCCAGCCCGGCCGGGTTGCACTCGGTGACCGGGTAGGTCGCGGCGACCTTCATGGTCTTGGGGTCGATCTTGTCGACCTGGCCGCCGGGGTTCTCCTTCGTCGCCGGGACGTTCTGATAGAACATGCCGTTCTCCGGATCCCACACCGGCTGCTCCAGGCCGGCCGTGGCGGTCGGGTACGGAATCTTCCCGACGACCTTGCGGCCCGTCGTGGAGATGAACGAGAGGAACGGCGGGTCGTCCGCGTCGTTCGCGACCAGGATGAGATGGTCCCGCGGATCGTACGCCAGCTCGTCGGCGCGGTTCTTGCCGCCCGTGGAGATGCTGGCGACGATCGCGCCTGATCTCATGTCCACGGCCTTCACCAGGCTGGGAGCATCGCCGACCCAGAGCTGATGGTCGGCGGGCACCGCCAGAATCCCGTCGGGACCGGAGGTATCCGACTTGCCTGTATACCCCTTGAACTTGCCCTTGGCAAGCATTCCAACGAGGGTATTGCTCGTGGTGTCGACGACATCGATCGCGTTGTTGGTGCGGTCGGCCAGATAGTACCGGTGGCTTCCCGGATCAACCCAGCCGATGTCGTAGCTGAAACTGCCCTTCTGCGGAGGCACATTGGGCACGGTGATCAGCCTCACTTGATGGTAGGACTGGGCGAGCGCTCCCGTGAAGGGCAACACGGACAGGGACAGAACAAGCGTCCCGATCAGGGCGAACAGCACTTTCGGTCTCACATCACCACCCCCCTGTAGAATCTTCACCCGCCTTACGCAGACGGTTTCAGATGTGTTCTCCATCCCCTTCGTCTGGCGGCCAACGCGTCCCTGCCGTCTGCCGGGCCGGCGCCTTGTCCTCTCGGGTCCGCAAGGCCCGACGGCTCAGGCGGCTCCGGCCGCCTCAACGCTCCACGACCGGGTCCAGGGCATCCCGCAGGCCGTCTCCGACGAAGTTGAGGCTGAGCAGGGTCGCCGCCAGCGCCAGGCCGGGCGCGATCACCAGCCGCGGATACGACTCGATGGAATCGATGCCTTCGGCGATCATCGTCCCCCAGCTCGGGACGGGGGGCTGCACCCCCAGGCCGAGGAAGCTGAGCCCCGCCTCCGCGATGATGAACGTCGGAATAAGCACGGTCGCCATCACGATGATCGGCGCGGCGATGTTGGGCAGCAGGTGGGCCCCCATGACGTGGCCGTCGGCGGCCCCCAGGCTCTGCGCGGCGACCACGAACTCGCGGTGCCGCAGCGTCAGTACCTGCCCGCGGACGACGCGGGCGACGTCCAGCCAGCCCACCAGGGCGAGCGCCATGACGATCGCCGCGACGCCCGCCGTGTCGTGATTGAGCGCGTGCAGCCAGACCAGCGGGCCGTGGCGGATGGTCGGCAGGAACGCGGTGAAGAAGGTCTGGAGCAGGACGACGAGGAGCAGGTAGGGGATCGCGTACACGATGTCCACGAGGCGCATCAGCAGCAGGTCGAGCGTCCCCCCAAAATACGCCGCCGTCAGCCCGACCGGCACCCCGACGGCCAGGACGAGGGCGGCGGCCGCGAGCCCCACGCTGATCGACACCCGCGCGCCGTACATGAGCCGGCTGAACTCGTCGCGGCCGAGCGCGTCGGTGCCCGCCCAGTGCGCGCGGCCGGCGGCCTGGTAGGTGGCAAACAGGTCCTGCCGGTCGTACCGGTACGGGGCGGAGACGGGCGCGCTGATCGCCGCCAGCACGGCCACCGCGAGAAAGACCGCGCCGACCACGGCCATCCGGTGCTGCGCGAACCTCCGGCGGGCGCGGCTCCCCGCGCTGCGCGGCGCGCGGCGGCGCGGCGCCGCCGCGGCGGCCCGCGAGGCGCCCAGCGGGGAGGAGTCAACCGTAGCGCACCTGCGGGTCCAGGGCCGCGTAGGTGAGATCGACGAGGATGTTCATCGTAATGATCACCACGCCAAACAGGAGCGCCAGCGCCAGCAGCACCGGGTAATCGCGCCCGGTCGTGGCGGTCACGAAGTACCGGCCGATGCCGGGGACCCGGGTGATCGTTTCGACGAAGAACGATCCGGTGACGACGTCGGCCACGAGGATGCCGGAGACGGTGGCGATCGGCACCAGCGCGTTGCGGAGCGCGTGCCGGAGCACAACCCCGCGGCCCGAGAGCCCCTTCGCCCGAGCCGTCCGGATGTAGTCCTGGCCGAGCACCTCGAGCAGCGACGTCCGCAGGTAGCGGGCGAGCGTCGTGGCCGGGCGAAAGCCGATGGCGACCGCCGGGATGATCACGCGGGGATCCAGCACGCCCCCCCACCCCCCGGTGGGCAGCCAGTGCAGGAGGACGGCGACCACGGTGATGAGGATCGTCGCCATCACGTAATTCGGGATGGAGATGCCCAGGACCACAATCCCCATCGCCACGTAGTCCACCGGCGAGTTGCGGTAGACGGCGGCCAGCGTTCCCAGCGGGATCCCGACCACGATCGCGAACAGCATCGCCACGGCGCCCAATTGAATGGAGACCGGGAAGAAATCCGCGATGATCTCCGCGACGTCGCGTGAGGTATTCACGTAAGAGGGGCCGAGGGATCCGTGCGCGGCGTCCCGCAGGTAGAGGAGATACTGGTGCCAGAGCGGCTCGTTCAAATGGAACTTGAGCCTGATGTTTTCGATTACCTGCGGCGCCAGGGGCTTTTCCGCATTGTCCCAGGGCCCGCCCGGCGTCGCATGGACCAGGAAAAAGGCCACCGTATAGACGACGGCCATGGTGGGGAACGCGAGCAGCAGACGCCGGACGAGGTAGGATCCCACGCGCGCGCGCCGGGATCACGAGGGGCGCTGCGCGAGCAATCGCGCAGCGCCCCGAGAGCCCTCAGTGATCGAGGATCTTCACCCGGCCGAAGGTCCCGGACCAGGCGGCGGCAGCCGGCGGCAGGCGGAACCCCTGCACCCACGGCTTCACCGCGATGATCACCCCCAGGTGGTAAAGGGGAACGGCGGGCAGGTCCGTGTTCAGGATCTTCTCCGCCGACTCGTACAACTGCCTGCGCTTGGCCGGATCCGCCTCCCCCGCCCCCTTGCGGATCAGCGAGTCGAACTCCGCGTTGTGCCACCGTGTATGGAAGAAATCCTGGTCGGAGTCGAAGAGGATGTTCGCCCAGTTGGCCGGGTCCTCGAAATCGGACCCCCATCGATCGATGTAGGCGTCGTACGGCTGCTTGGCCCAGGAGTTGAACGCGGCGTTGTACTCCTTGCGCTCCATGCGCTGCAGGGTGACGTTGATTTTCAGGGTGTCGCGCCAGATCTGCTGCAGGGCCTGGGCGACCAGATCGTACGTGACGAGCTTGGCCCATGCCACCTTGATCTCCGGGAACCCCTTGCCGTCCGGGTAGCCGGCCTCGGCCAGCAGCTGCCGCGCCCGGTCCGGCCCGCCGGTGAGGGGCGGCGAGGCCAGGTAGCCGATCGTCCCAGGGGGCGTAATCGTCTGCGCAGGATCGTAGATGCCGCGCAGGACCTCGCTCGCCACCCGCTGGTGAGGGATCGCCAGATAGAGGGCCTGCCGCACCTTCGCCTTGCTGAGCGGCGAGTTGGTGTTGGTGGTGTCGCAGAACATCATCGCCGTCCCGGACCAGCGGTATTTCTGCAGCTGCTTGCTCAGCGCGGGATCCTTCCGCACCCGCTCGATGTCTCCCGGCTGGATCTGGTCCGTGGCGTCGAGCTCGTTGTTCTCGAACGCCGGCAGGCTGGTGCGGAACGGATCGTCGGTGAGCGTGAAGACGACCCGCTGCAGCGTCGGCTTGGCGCCCCAGTACCGGGGATTGGCCACGATCACCAGCTCCCGGTCGTGCTCCCACTTCTCGAGCCTGAACATCCCGTTGCCCACGTGGTTGCCGGCCTCGACCCACTTCTTGCCGTGCTTCTCGACCTGCCACCGCGGGACGGGCATATAATTCCAGGTCGACACGAGCCGGAGGAAGTACGCGGCCGGCTCGGTCAGGGTCGCCCGCAGCGTCAGCGTGTCCGTCGCTTTGACGGCGACCGTATTGGGATCCTTGGTCGTCCCCTTGTTGAAGTCGAGCGCTCCCCTGATCGGATAGAATGCGGAGGCGTAGTCGCTCGCGGTGTCCGGATCCACGACCCGCTTCCACGCATATTCGTAGTCCGCCGCGGTCACGGGGTGCCCATCGGACCACTGCATCCCCGACCTGAGATGAAAGGTATAAGTCAGCCCATCCCCGGAGACCTCCCATGCCCGGGCGGCCAGTGGGACCGGGCCCCCGGCGTCGTCGAAGGTGATCAAGGGATCAAACAGCGCCATCCCTACCAGGATCTCCGGGCGCGACTCAATGGTCGCGGGATCGAAGTGGAGCGGCTCGAAGTCGGGATAGCGGAGCACCTGCTTCGCGGCGGGCGCCAGCGCCCCGGCGGCGGTCTGGGGCTCGGAAAGGATCGACCCTGCCGCCACCGCGCCGCCGAAGAGCGCCGTCAGCCTGACGAACTGCCGCCGTGTCACCAGGCCGCGCTCATAGTACGCGCGCCAGGGAAACGCAATCTCATCCGCCATACGTCCCCCCTCCAATCTCCCTCGAGATCGATCTCCTCGGTCCCGTACTGTGCCGCCGCTGCTTCGGCGGGTGGCGAGGAAACTCCTGTCCCCGGCCGATCTCCGGGTGACGCGCCGGCGCGTCACCGCTTCACCGCCCCGAACGTCAGACCGGTCACGATGTGCCGCTGCACGAGCAGCGTGAGCACGATCACCGGCAGCGTGATCATCGTCGCCGCGGCGGCCAGCGGCCCCCAGTTGATCTCCTCGAAGCCGATCATGTTGAAGACCGCGATCGGCAGGGTCCGGGTGTTCCTGCCGGCCAGGATCACCGAGAACAGGAAGTTGTTCCAGGAGAAGATGAAGCTGAGGATGGCGGCGGCCACGATCCCCGGCCGGACCAGGGGGAGCGCCACCCGCAGGAAGGCGCCGTAGTGGGAGCAGCCGTCGATGCGGGCCGCGTCCTCGAGTTCCACCGGGATGTCCTCGAAGAACCCGATCATCACCCAGATGATCAGCGGCAGGCCGACCACCAGGTGGGCGAGGATGAGCGCCTGGTACGTGTCGACCATGTGCAGGCGCCGGAAGAGGATGTACCAGGGAATCAGGTAACTGATTCCGGGGACGATGCGGGCCACGAGGACGGTGAGGGCCAGAGCGCTCTGGCGCCAGCGCGCGATGCTGAACGCCGCCGGCAGCCCCACCGCCAGGCCGAGGAGGGTGCTGCCCGCCGCGACCACCAGGCTGTTCCCGATGTACAACAGAAACGGGTTCCGGGCGAAAACCTCCGGATAGTTCCTGAAGGTCAGGGCGAACCGGAAAAAGTGGGGCGGATACCCGGCCGCCTCCACCTGCGTCTTCAGGGAGAGCGTCACCATCCAGAAGAAGACGAAGACCGTCGGCAGCATCACCACGGCCACCAGCGCGTAGTACCCGGCCGTCCGGATCGTCCGAGCCGCGGCCCGCCGCCGCCTGGCGCCGGGGGCGGCGCGCAACCCCACGTGGCCGGCGCGCGCTACCATGCGGTCCTCCGGACCTTCATCAAGATCAGCGCGGCGCCCATGACGATGGCGAACAGCGCGACAGCAATCGCGGACGCGTAGCCCATGTCGAAATACGCGAACGCCTGATTGAACAGGTAGAGGTTGATGGTCTCGGTGGCGTTTGCGGGCCCCCCCTGGGTCATCACGAAGATGATGTCGAACGTCTTGATCGCATCGATGGCGCGGAAGAGGATGGCGACGACGATGATCGGGCGCAGGAGGGGCAGGGTGATGTGCCGGAGGGTCCCGAGCCCGGTGGCCCCGTCGATCACCGCCGATTCGTAGGGCTCTTTCGGCAGCGCCGCCAGTCCCGCGAGCGCGATCAGCATGATCAGCGGGGTCCACTCCCACACGTCCACGAGGGCCAGCGCGTAGAGCGCCGTCCGGCTGCTGTAGGTCCACGTGAACGGCCCCAACCCCACCCGGGTGACCAGGTAGTTCATCACCCCCAGCGTGGGGTGGTACATCATCACGAAGATCAGGGCGACGGCCGTCGGCGTCGCCACCATCGGCAGGATCGAGAGCGTCCGGATGAGGCCCCGTCCCCAGAACTCGCGGTTGAAGAGCAGGGCCATGGCCACGCCCAGGACCGTCTCCGCCGCCACGACCAGCGCCGCGAAGTACAGGGTCCGGAAGAACGCCTCCCGGAACCTCGCGTCGGCGGTGAGGATCTGCGCGTAGTTGGCGAGGCCGATGAAATGCGGCGGGGTCAGGCTCGACGCGAACCATTCCTGCAGGCTCATCCACCCGGTGTACAGCACCGGATAGACGATGATCAGCGCCACCACGGCGACCGCGGGGGCGGGGAAGATGACGGGGGCGTGCCGCTGCGCCAGCCGCGAGAGACGGTCCCCGAGCCCGGCGGACGGCGGCATCGGCGGAGGGCCGGGCTCTCCGGAGGGCGCCGCTAGCGTTCGGTCTTGTCCAGGAGGTCCTGGAACTGCTTGTCGGCCTCGGCGATCACGGCGGCCGGCGGAGCGCCTTCGATGGCCTTCTGAATGGCCACGCCGATGATGTCCCGGTACTGGGTGACGTCGACGATCTCGGGGAGCCCCGGGCGGCCGATCTTGAGGCTGTCCTGATAGGCCTGGTACCAGGCGAGCGGCATCCTCGGCCGGGCCTTGATCTCGGGGAGCCCCCAGGTCGAGGCGCGGCCGACCCCGACGCCGCCGAGGAGTTCCCGGTTGCAGCTCTGCTTGCTGGTGGCCCACTCGGAGAACAGGTAGGCGGCTTCCTTGTGGCGGCTCTGCGCGCTCACCGCCATGGCGTTGGTGAAGGTCGGCGCGAAGTGCCCGACGGGGCCCGCCGGCAGCGCGGCGTAGCCCACCTTGCCGGCGATCTTCGACTTGGTGGGGTCCTCGAACTGGTTGGCAAAGTTCACCCCATCGATGTACATGGCCACCTGCCCCTGCATGAACGCGGCGCTGCACTCGTACCAGTTGAAGTTGACCACGCCGGGAGGGGCGAACCGCCGGAGCATGCCCGCGTACCACTCCATGCTCTTGACCCACCCGGGCGTGTTGATCGCGGATTTCCGGTCCGGGGTGAGGTACTCGCCGCCCATGGCATAGAGCACATAGGCCCAGGGGGTGGCGTTCGCGTTCTTGAGGCCGCGCATGACGAACCCGTACATCGCCGGCGGGTTGTGGAGCGCCTTGGCCCGATCCTCCAGTTCCTCCATGGTCCGGGGCGGCCCCCACCCTTTTTGATCGAAGAGATCCTTCCGGTAGAAGAACACGAAGGGGTCGACGAAGGTGGGGAGGGCGCTGATCGTCTGATCCGGCTGCGTCACCGCCTGCTTGGCCCCGGCCGTCACGTCGTTCCAGGCGTAATCCTCCGCGGTCAAGGTCTTGTCTTGCAGGTAGGCGTTCAGGGGCTGGAACCAGCCCGACTTCCAGAACCGCCGCTTCTCCACGTGCATGCTGGCGTGCCAGGCGTCGATCCCTCCCGAGCCGGACGTCATCTCCACGACGAGCTTCTCGCGGCCCTGGACCTCGGGGATCACCTCGGACTGGAGCTTCATCCCGGTGAGCGACTCGAACTCGGGGAAATACTTCATGATCTGGTCGACCCAGGGGTGCTTGTAGAAGAGCAGGAACAGCGTCGTCCCTTTGTAGCGCTGCCAGTCGGCGGCCTCGGCTCGGGCCGGCGAGGCCCCAAACGGGCCGGCCACCGCTCCGGCGGCCGCGGCGGCTCCCAGCCGGAGCGCCTCTCTCCGGGTCATGGCGCGGGAACCGCTCCTCCCCTTCCGCTGCGCAACCATATACTCCCCCTCGGCGAGGCGTGGCGTGCGTCCGTCTTATCCGGCAAGACCTGGAACTCCTTGCGGCGAAGACCAGTATTGGATAGAGCAAGAGAACGTCATCTCGGGGAGGACAGATATGAGGGGCATTCTGGCCGCCGTTCTTGTCGTTGCGTGCGCGCTCGTGTATTCCGTGCCGTGGGCCGGCGCGGCGATGATGACCGGAGATATCAAGAAGGAGCTGCAGACGGCGATCTTCCATGCCAGCGAGCTGGCGCAGCGGGGCAACTCGGTCGCGGCTTCGAAGCTCCACCTGCAGCATACGATCAACTGCCTTGTGGGAGACACCGGCTCGAACTTCAAGATGGACGCCGGGTACCCGTGCCAGGGACAGGGCAACGGGATCATCCCCGATCTCAAGGCCGCGGCGGCCATGAACTGGCCCGGCGCCGCCAAGGCGCTCAAGGAGGCCTCGCTTGCCCTGGATCTCGCCGTGCAGGCGCAGGCGAAGACCGACGTCAACGAGGTGCAGCCGTGGGCGAAAGTGGTGGCGGACCACCTGAAGGCCGCGCTGGCAGCCCTGGGATCCTGACGGCCCGTATTTCCTGAGCGACGCCGGATCCTTGTCGGAGTCGCCCTATTTGCTCCTACGCGCCAGCGGAAGGAGTGACAGCGCGAGCCCAAGTCCCACGACGCCCGCGAGGGCGAAGACCCCGCCCCAGCCCACGCCGAGGTCGATGAGCCACCCGGCCGCCAGGGGCGCCGCGGCCGTGGCCCCAAACCCCAGGAACGCCTGAACGGCCTGGGCCGAGCCGATGCGGTCCCTGGGGGCCAGCTCGGTGACCGCGGTCGAGTAGATGGCCGAGTCGGCGGAGACGAGCACGCCGTAGACGCACCCGGCGGCCACCAACAGCGCCCACGGGGCCGTGCCCAGCAGGCCGAACCAGAGCGAGCAGAAGCCGCTCGCGAGCGCGATCCCCAGCGCCGCGCGCGAGCGGCCGAGGGAGTCCGAGAGCCATCCCCCCAGCCACACCCCCGGCGTGCCGAGGCCGGCCATGAGCGCCGCCCATTGGCTCCCGGCGGATGCCGCGGCAGTGGGGGAGAGCCCCCGCGCCGCCAGCACGCTCGTGACGAAGGCGGCCAGCCACCCGCGGGAGACGTACAGTTCCCAGGAGTGCCCGGTGTAGGCCAGGATCGTCCTGAGCACAGGCCCGTCGCGGAGCACGGAGAGGTCGAGGTGGGCTCGAGTGCCGGAGACCGGCGCGGTGTTCCTGGTGGCGAGGATCGCCAGGGGTAAGGCGGCGGCCGAGACCACCCCGAGCGCCAGCGCGGCGCCCCGCCAGCCCAAACTCGGAAGGAGCGCCCCGCTCAGCCAGAACGATGCCGCCGTCCCGAGGTAGAACGCCGAGACGTAGGCGCCCACGGCGGATCCTCGCCGCGGCGGCGCGGTGGCCGCCGCCACCACGCGGACCCCGGGCAGATAGATGCCGGCGAGCCCCAACCCGGCCAGCAGCCTCAACCCCGCCGCGCTCCAGACACCGTGCGCCAGAAACGGAAAGAGCACGAACGCCGTCGAGGACGCCACCGCGCAACCGGCCATCACCCTGCCGGCCGGCACCCGGTCGGTGAGCGGGAGCAGGAACAGCACCGCGATCAGGTACCCGACCTGGTAGGCTGCGAAGACCCAGGCGATGGCGAAGGCGCTGGCATGCCACTCGGCGCGCAGGATCAGCAGGGTGGCCGCGACGACGTTTGAGGGGAGCAGCGCAAGCGACAGGACCAGGCCGAGGAAGAAGGTGGTGTTCACCGACCGGTCCTTGAGACTGTGCTCGGCTCGGCCTGCGATGGGACCTCGCCGCCGCTACGCGCGCTCGCGCGGCGCGGCAACGGCCGCGGCGGCAGCCCCGGGCCCGAACTCGAAGCGGCGCAGCGCCTCCCAGGCAAACTCCACGCCGTGCCCGGCGGCGGCCGGAGGCAGGATGCTTCCCTGCTCCGCCCGGATTGGATTCCGGAGGACGCCGAGCTCGGTCAGGCTCCCCCCATCGACGTCTTCGAGCACCGTCGCATTGGTGACGGCGCAGTGCAGGTGGCAGGAAATCTCCACGACCAGGTGCGCCGAGACGGGGAGGTGATGCGCCTGGGCCAGGTGGGCGATCTTCAGCCACTCGGTGACGCCTCCCACCCGCGCCACATCCGGCTGGACGATATCGACCGCCGACCGGCGCAGGTATTCGGCGAACTGGTATGTGGAGTGCACGTTCTCCCCGAGCGCGACCGGCGTTCGCACCTGGGCCTTGACCCAGGCATTCCCCGGGACATCGTCCGCCAGCACCGGCTCCTCGATCCAGTAAAGGCCGAACGGCTCCAGCATCGCGATCCGCCCGACGGCCTCGGCGGCCCTCCACTTCTGATTGGCGTCGACCATCAGCCGGGCGCCCGGGCCGATCTTGGCGCGCACCGCTCGGACCCGCTCCACGTCCCTCTCGGGATCGTCGTCGCCGACCTTGATCTTGAACGCCTGGTAGCCGCGGCGCTGCCAGCGCTCCACCTGCGCCAGGAGCTCGGGCAGCGGCAGATGAAGGTTGACCCCGCTGCCGTACGCGGGCACCGGGGTGCGGAGTCCGCCCAGCAGCGCGCACAGCGGCTGCCCGGCGGCTTTGGCGCGGAGGTCCCACAGGGCGATATCCAGCGAGGCCAGCGCCAGGCGCGCGAGCCCGCCCCCGACGTCGTGGGTCTCGCGCCACAGCCGATCCCAGATCTGCTCGATGGGCGCGGGATCACCGCCCACGACCCTGGGCAGCAGGTAATCTGAGAGGAGCGCCGCGACCGCCGTGCCGCCGGCGCCGATCGTGTACGACCAGCCGACGCCCTCCAGCTTCGAGTCGGTCGCGAGGCGCGTGACGATCAGCTCGTGGTGCGTGATCCGGTGGGTCGCGCTCCCCCAGGGCGCCGGCAGCGGCACCCGGTAACAGCGGGCTTCGGCCGATGCGATTTTCATCGCCTACTGGTCCGAGAGGGTGTCACGCCGCAGTCCTCCCTGGAGGATCACACCTACCCGCTGCAGGCAGGTGATGTCCGCCAGCGGGTTGCCGTCCACGCTGATCACGTCGGCCAGCTTGCCGGGCTCGAGGCTGCCGGCCTCGCTCCCCATCCCGATGGCCTCCGCCGCCCGCCGGGTGCCCGCCAGGATCGCGTCGTGCGGATCCGCGCCCCACTCCACGACCTTGGCGATCTCCCACCACATCAGCCCGTGCATCGAATCGGTCCCGAGCGCCCACCGGACCCCGCTCTCGAGCACGGCCTGAAAGGTCTGCCGGGACCGCTCCCGCGATTCCTTGAGCTTCGCCATGATGGACGGCACGCCGCCGTCGCCCTTTTCGATGCCGTCGGGGTGCCCGCTCACGGCGTTGTTGGTCACCAGCCACGTGCCCCGCTCCCGCATCGCCGCGAAATCCTCGAACTCGCACAGCTTGCCGTGCTCGATCGTGTCCACCCCGGCGTCGATGCAGATCCGGACGCCCGGCCCGCCGTGCGCGTGGACGGCCACGGGCTTGTTGTTGCGGTGCGCTTCCTCCACGACCACCTGGACCTCCTGGGGAGAATAGGCGTACCACCGGGCGGCGGTGCCCTTGCTGGACGTGCCGCCGGTCATGAACAGCTTGATCAGGTCGGCCCCCATCGCCACGTTCTCCCGGATGTGGCGGCGGATCTCATCCTCGCCGTCGGAGAACGTCAGGGCGGCCCCGTGCCCGTTGCGTGCGGTGATCGGCCGCGTCGCCACGAGGAGGCGCGGGCCGGGGAGCCGCCCCTCTGCGATGGCCGCGCGCAGCTCGATATCGATGAAGTGCTCCTCCCCCACCACCCGCATCGTGGTCACGCCGGACCGGAGGTCCGCCCGGAGGTTCTGCACCGCGCGCAGCAGTTGGGGCGCCGGCCCCTGCCGGAGCTGGCCGATCTGGTCTCCCAGCCCGGGGATGATGGACGCGTGGGAGTGCGCGTCGACCAGGCCGGGCAGGAGCGTCTGCGCGCCGCAGTCGAGGACTTCGGTCCCCTCGGGGATGGAGATCTCCGCCTGGCGGCCGACCGCCGCGATGCGACCGCCCTCCACCAGCACAACCCCGCGCTCGATCGGGCGGCGACCGGTGCCGTCGATGACGAGCTGGGCCTTGACCGCAAGACGCGCAGGCTTCACCATGCCCCGCCTCCCTCTTTGTCCGTTCCCTCTCGCCCTCCCCCGCCTGCGGGACGGCTATTCGGGCGTGTGCTCGATCTCCATGAGGAGAGTGCCGTTCAGGACGATCCGGCCGCTGATCTTCGCCGCCCGCTTGAGCGTGTTGAGCACGTAGCAATGACGCTCCGCCTCTTCGACCAGCGCACGGATGCGCTCGGGCGTCTCGGGGCTCTGGATCCGGGTCTCGTAGCGGATCTCGTCGAATCCGTGGTTGGGCACCGCCGGAACGCGCCCCCCGCGGCGGTCGAAGTACCCTCGAATCGCAAACTCCAACGCATCGATGCGGAGGTCCCTGAGCGCCGCCACACGGGCGTACTGGACCTCCTCTCAGAACCCCAGCGAGGCCAGAAAGTAGTACAGGGGCGCGGGGCCCGCGCCGCCGCCGGCGCGGTCCTTGGGCTCGTCGCAGATCACCGTATGTCCCTCGAGCTCCGCTTCGGACCGGCAGTTCTCCACGAGCCGGGTGCCGGCCCGGATCACCCCCCGGGTGGACAGCGGATCCGCCGTGGCGAATTCCTCGTAGGTCTTGCGCACGTATTCCTTCAGCTCGTGGGACAGCGGCACGGACGCCATCGCGTTCCCTCCTCGCATCATTGTGGTTCCAGACTGCGGGCCCAGGCTGCAGCGGCCTTTCGCCGGGGCGGCGGCCCGTCCCTGTGAGGAGGCGGCGAACGCGCGCGGGGAGAAGAGTGGCGTATGGCGGACCGCACGCTCCGGGTCGGGGTGCTCGGCGCCGGGACCTGGGCGCGCGGCGCCCACATCCCGGGCTGGCTGCGCGATCCCCGATGCAAAGTCGTGGCGGTGTGCGACGTCGACCCGGCCAAGGCGCGGGACGCCGCCCGGCACTTCGACATCCCCGAGCCGGCGGACGATTGGAAGGCCGTGGTGTCGCGGCCCGATCTCGACGTCATCGATGTGGTCACCCCCTCCCACACCCACCACGAGCTGGCCGTCGCGGCGCTGGAGGCCGGCAAGCACGTCCTCTGCGAGAAGCCCGTGGCCTATGACTTCCGCGACACGTGGCGCGCCGCCGCGCTCGCCAGGCGCAAAGGGCTCCTGACGAAACTGGGCTTCACCTTCCGCTACAGCCCGGGCGTCGGGTACGCGAAATCGCTCATCGACGAAGGGTTCGTCGGCACGCCGTTCGTCTTCAACGGATACGAGCAAAATTCGCAGTGGCTCGATCCCCAGACCCCGCTCCGCCAGGTGGATCCTGCCGCCGACCCGTCGGTGCTCCAGGTGTCCTCCCTGGAAGGGTACGGCGCGCCGATCATCGACATCGGGCACTGGTGGGTCGGGGCCGCATACGCCCGCGTCGTCGGCACCATGCGCAACTTCATCCCGGACCGGATGGTGCGGGCCACGGGGCGGATGATGCGCATGAACATCGACGACGGCACGGTCTTCATCGGCGAGTACGCGAACGGCGCCATCGGATCCATCCAGACGAGCTACGTGACGATCGGCAACTATCCCGGGATCGAGGCGCGGATCTATGGGAGCAGGGGCGCGATCATCTGCCGTCTGGTCGAGGAAGGCGGGGTCGCCGAGACGATCAGGGTCGCCACCCCCTCGCAGGTGGAGTTTACCTCGCTCGAGATCCCGCAGCGGTTCTATCCGGCCGGCGGCCATCCCCGGGAGTCCTGGCGCTCCCTGTTCTACGCCAATCTCATCAAGGACTTCATCGGCGAGATCCTCGACGGCGGGGACCGCAACCAGGGCAACTTCGAGGACGGCGCGCGGGTGCAGGAAGTGATCAACGCGGTCGAGCGGTCCTTCCGCGAGCGCCGCTGGGTCGACCTTCCGCTCGAGCGCTAAACGGCCGTGACGCGCGCCCCGGCGTTGGCGGCCGTGCTCGACGATTTCTTCGCCGCGTACTACCGGCACAACCCGGTCACCGCGACCTTCATCGGTATTCACGACCATGACGACCGTCTGCCCGACTACTCGGCGCGCGGGATGGACGACGCCGGGTCGCAGTGGGCGGCGCTCCGGCGGCGCGTCCGCGCCCTCCCGGCCGAGCCGCTCACCGAGGCGGAAGCGCTGGACCGGGCGCTTCTCGACGGGGTCCTCGACATCCTGGCGTGGGAGGACGCGTCCGCGCACTTCCACCGCGGCAACCCGTGCCTCTACACCGGGGAGGCGGTGTTTGGGGTCATGGCCCTCTTCCTCCGAGACCTCCCGGCCCAGGCGGCGGCGCAGCGGGTCGAGGCGGCCATCGCCCGCATGCGCGCGGTGCCCCGTCTGCTGGCCGAGGGGACGGCAAACCTGCGCCGGGCCCCCCGTCCCTGGATCGAGCGCGCCGTCCGGGAGTGCATCGGGGCGCGCGCGTTCTTCGAGACCGGGGTGGAGATCCTGATCCGCGAACACGCGATCCGGGACCCGCGCTTTCGCGACGCAGCGGGAGCGGCCGCCGCGGCCTTCGCCGGGTTCCGCTCGCACCTGGATGGCACCCTCGCGCCTGTGGCGCATGAGGACTGCGGCTGCGGCGGGGAGGCCTTTGACCTGCTCCTGCGCCGCGGGCACTTCCTCGAGACGGACGCCGCCGCCGTGCGCGCGGCCGCCCGGGAAGAAATCGCCCGGTGTGAAGGCGATCTTGCGGCGGGCGCGGCGGAGTTCGGAGCGCGCACCTGGCGCGAGGCGCTGGCGCAGCTGGCCGGCCGGCATCCCACGGCCGCGCGCTACTATGCCCGCTACGCGGAGGTCTGGGAGGAGATGCGCCGGGCGGCGGTGGCGCAGCGGCTGCTGACCTGGCCCGACTATCCCATCCGGTTCGTCCCGCAGCCCGCCTGGGCCCGCGCCGCCGCGCCGTACCTCTACTTCCTCGCCTACCGCTCCCCCGCGCCCTTCGACCGTCTCCGCACCGTGGACTATCTGGTGCCGCCGGTCGACCCGGAGATGCCCCCCGACGAGCAGGCGCGCCGCCTGCGCGCGACCAACGACAGCGTCATCAAGCTCAACCACGTCATCCACCACGGAGGGATCGGCCACCACGTCCAGAACTGGCATGCGCAGAGGGCCGCCTCGCGGATCGGCCAGGTCGCGGCGGTCGACTGCGCGGGGCGGATCGCGCTGTTCTGCGGCGGCACGATGGCCGAGGGATGGGCCTGCTACGCGACCGATCTGATGGAGGAGATCGGCGTGCTCACCCCGCTGGAACGGTACGCGCAGATCCACGCGCGCCTGCGGATGGCGGTACGCGCGCTGGTGGACGTCGAATTGCACCACGGCGCGCTCACGGTCGACGCGGCCGCGGCCGTCTACCAGGAGCGGGCCGGCCTCGCCCCGGAGGCGGCCCGGGCAGAGGCGGTGAAGAACAGTATGTTCCCCGGGACCGCCATGATGTATTCGACGGGCAGGGACTCCATCCACCGGCTGCGGCGCGATCTCGCGGCCGGTCACCCCGGGAGGTTCGACCTGCGCGGCTTTCACGACCGCTTTCTGGCCCACGGGTCGGTCCCGGTGGCGCTCGTCGGAGCCGCCATGCGCAAGGCCGACGCGCGCGTCTAAGACCGCACGTTCAAGATCGGGAGGACCGGCTCGAGCCGGCACGGCCAAAGGGGGGACGAACATGGGCAGCAGCGGGCGTCACGACGGCGGCGGAGATGATGCGGAGCGATCACCCCGCCATCCGAGGGTGAGGCGGGCGGACCCGATGGGCCGCGTGACCCGCCGGGAGGTAATCGCGGCGGCCGGCGCCTGGATCGGGGCGGCGGGCCTCGCCGCGGGCGGGGTGCTGCGTCCCGCCGCGGCGGCGCCGGGCGGCGGCACGCTGGTCTATGGGCTCGGGTTCGACCTGGACGACACGATGGATCCGCAGGTCACCGATTTCGACTCCACGATCCGCGTCACCCTGAACGTGTGCGAGCCGCTTGTCTGGGAGCCCACCCCGGGGCATTTCGTGCCGGCGCTCGCCGAGTCGTGGGACGTGTCTCCCGACGCCAAAGTCTACACCTTCCGGTTGAGGAAGGGCGTCCGGTTCCACGACGGCACCCCGTTTGGGGCGGAGGCGGTCAAGTTCACGATGGACCGGGTGGTCGCCCCCGAGACCAAGGCGGGGCAGTCGCACGACCAGCTCGGGCCGTACGACCACACCGAGATCGTCGACGACTCCACGGTCAAGATCGTCATGAAGGATGGCTACGCACCTCTGCTGACCAACCTGAACGGGTACCTGGGGATCGTCTCGCCGGCCGCGGTCAAGAAGATGGGGCTCGCCGACTTCGCGCGGCACCCGGTGGGGACGGGCCCGTTCATGGTCAAGGAGTGGGTGCCCAAAGATCACATCACGCTCGTCCGGAACCCCGAGTACGCTTGGGGATCATCGCTCTTCAAGCACCAGGGACCGCCCTATCTCGACCAGGTGATGTTCAAGATCATCCCGGAGGGGTCCGTGCGGGCCGGGACGCTCAAGACCGGCGAAACACAATACATCGACGACCTGGATCCGCTCGAGTACGCCGGCCTCCGGAACGACCCGCGGTTCGTCGTGATCGGGCGGGGGCAGCCGGGATCGGGGTTCGTGCTGCTCCTCAACGTGACGAGCAAAGGCCCGATCGGCGCGCTGGCCGTCCGCAGGGCGATCGCCTTCGCGGTCGACCGGGAGGGGCTGAACAAGTCCGTCTTCCACGGCCTCAACAAGGTGGCCTGGAGTCCCCTGATGCGGCCGACGTTCGGGTACGATCCGTCCACCGAGCGGATCTACAGCTTCGACCCGGCCAAGGCCAGACAGATCCTCGAGGAAGCGGGCTGGAAGGCGGGGGGCGACGGCATCCGGGAGAAGGGCGGCCAGAAACTCGTGGTCGACTTCCCCATCATCGGCCGCCCGCGCGACAAGGCCATGGCGGAGTCGGTGCAGGCGAGCCTCCGCGACGTGGGGATCGACCTCAAGGTGACCCCGCTCGAGCGGGGGGCGTTCCGCGCGCTCGTCAGGCAGAACCGGTACGACGTCAACTTCATGTGGTTCTCCTACGGGGATCCGGACGTACTGCGGACGATCTTCCACTCGGCGAACGTGGAGGCGTTCAACCGGGGCCGGTACCAGGTCCCCGACGTCGACAAGATGCTGGAGGAGGCCGCCGCGACGACCAACCTCAACCGGCGCGCGGCGCTCTACTCGCGGATCCAGCAGCGGGTGCTTCGGGACGCGGTCGTCGTGCCGCTGGTCGACACGATCACCTACAACGCCAAACGCGCGGAGGTCCAGGGCGACATGATCGATGCGCTGGCTTCGTACGTGTGGCTGTACGACGTGCAGGTCAAGAAGTAGCGGCGGACGGGGCGGGGCGCCGAGCGCTCGCCGCTCCACGCGCCTTGGGCGGCCGGCGGGGGGCGCCGCCCCGCGCGGGGTGGGGGACCGGGACCGCGATGCTACGCTACATCATCCAACGCCTGCTGCAGCTGATCCCGATCCTCATCGGCATCTCGGTGCTGACGTTTCTCATGCTCCACCTCATCCCCGGCGACCCGGTGCTGATCTTCGCGGGCGACAAGCCGATGACCGAGGAACGAGCGGCGGAGATTCGCCACCAGCTCGGGCTGGACCGCCCGCTGTGGGTCCAGTACGGTGACTACGCGGCGCATGCGGTCCGCGGGGATCTCGGACGCGGGCTGCGCAGCCAGCGGCCCGTGCTCGACAGCATCCTCGAGGTGGCCCCGGGCACCACGCAGCTGACGCTGGCCGCGCTCGCGCTCGCCACCATCCTGGGGATGACGCTCGGCATCCTGGCCGCGCTGGCGCGCGGGACCTGGCTGGATACCGCGGCGATGACCTTCGCGATCCTCGGCGTGTCGATGCCGGTCTTTTACTCCAGCCTGCTGATGATCCTCCTCTTCTCCTTCACGCTGGGGTGGCTGCCGGCGACCGGACAGGGCGGGGTGGCGCGGCTGGTCATGCCCGCCACCGCGCTCGGGATGATCTCGGCCGCGGTCCTGGCGCGGCTGGTCCGGTCAGGCATGCTGGCGGTCCTCCGCCAGGAGTACGTCGTCACGGCCCGCGCGAAAGGTCTGGCGCCGCGGGTCGTCGTGCTGCGCCACGCCCTCAAGAACGCGCTCATCCCGACTATCACGATGCTGGGCCTGCAGCTGGGGGCGCTGCTCGGCGGCGCCGTCGTCACCGAGACGATTTTCTCGCGCCCGGGCGTGGGCCGGCTGGCCGTGGACGCGATCCTCAGCCGGGACTTCCCCCTGGTGCAGGGCACGGTGCTGTTCACGGCGGTCGCCTACGTCCTCGTGAACCTCCTGGTCGACATCTCGTACGCGGCCATCGACCCGCGTGTGCGCTATCAATAGAAATGCGTGAGCCCGCCGCGGTCCGCCTCCGGGGACGGCGCTGGCCGGCCCGGGGCGGCCGGTCCCCGGCCCGCGAGATCCTGCGGCGTCTGGGACGCAGCCGCAGCGCGCTGGTCGGCGGCGCCCTGCTGCTGGCGATCGCGCTCGCGGTGATCTTGGCGCCGGCGCTCTCGCCCTACAACCCGATCAAGGCCAATCAACGCTCGCCCCTCGATCCGCCGAGCGCCGCCCACCTGATGGGCACCGACCGGTTTGGCCGCGACATCCTCTCCCGCATCCTCTGGGGTGGCCGCCTGTCGATGTCGGTAGGGGTGGTCGCGGTCGGCATCGCCGCGTGCTCCGGGGTCGTCCTTGGCCTGGTCTCGGGCTACTACGGGCGGCGCACCGACGTCGTGATCATGCGGCTGGTGGACCTCCTCCTCGCGTTTCCCGGCATCCTGCTCGCGCTCGCGATCGTCGCGACGCTCGGCGCCACGCTCCCCAACCTGATGATCGCGGTGGGGATCTCCGCCATCCCCGAGTACGTGCGCGTCGCGCGCGGGACGGTGCTGAGCCTCAAGGAGCGGGAGTTTGTGCTCGCGGCGCGGGTGGTGGGGTGCAGCGATCAAACGATCATCTTCCGGCACATCCTGCCGAACATCACGGCACCGCTCACCGTGCTGGCGACGCTCGGGATCGCCGCGGCGATCATCACCGGATCGGCGCTGAGCTTTCTCGGCCTTGGGATCCGGCCCCCCACGCCGGAGTGGGGGAACATGCTGGCCGAGGGGCGGGAGTTCCTCCGGCACGCCTGGTGGGTCGCGTTCTTTCCCGGACTCGCCATCATGCTCGCGGTCCTGTCCATCAATCTCCTGGGCGACGGCCTGCGCGACGCGCTCGATCCCCGCCTGCGTCCGTGAGCGCCGGAGCCTCGACCGAGGGAGGATCTGTGCCCACCACCAGCCCACATCCCGTGCTGATCGCCTCGTACCTGGAACCCGAATACGTGGAGCGGGTGGCCCGCGTCGAGGGCGTCCACGTCATCTACGAGCCCGGCCTGCTGCCCGAGCCCCGGTACACCTGTGACCACCACGGGGCGCCCCTGCGCCGGGACGCCCAGCATGAGCGCCGGTGGCGGGACTGCCTCGCGCGGGCGGAGGTGATGTTCGACTTCGATTACACCAACATCGATCGCCTCAGGGAGCTGATCCCCAAGGTGCGCTGGATCCAGGCGACGAGCGCCGGGATCGGCCAGCTGCTGGTGCGCACCGGCCTGATCGACGCGCCGATCACGTTTACCACGGCCCGGGGCATCCACGGGGTCCCGCTCGCCGAGTTCGCCCTCATGGCCATGCTCTGGTTTGCCAAAGGAGGGCCCCGGATCGTCCGCGATCAGGCCGCCCACCGGTGGGAGCGGACCTGCGCCCGGGAGCTGCGCGGGGCGACCGTGGGGATCGTCGGTCTGGGAGGCGTCGGGGGCGAGGTCGGGCGGTCGTGCCGCGCCCTCGGCCTGCGGGTCATCGCGACGCGGCGGACGGGACCGGACGCCGGCGAGGGCGGCGCGGCGGATGTCGTCCTGCCGCCATCCGGGCTGCCCACCCTGCTCCGGGAGGCCGATGTCCTCGTCCTCTCCTGTCCCCACACTCCAGAGACCGAGGGCCTGATCGGCGCGGAGGAGCTCGCGATGCTGAAGCCCGGCGCGGTCCTGATCAACATCGCCCGCGGGGCCGTGGTCGACGAACCCGCCCTGATCGACGCCCTGCGGGCGGGCCGCCTCGGGGCCGCGGCCCTCGACGTTGCGGCCGACGAGCCGCTCCCGGCCACGAGCCCGCTGTGGGACCTCCCCAACGTCCTGGTGAGCCCGCACTCCGCCAGCACCGTCGTGACCGAGAACGCCAGGCTGACCGACCTGTTCTGCGAAAACCTGCGCCGGTACATCCGCGGAGACCCGCTGCTCAACGTCTTCGACAGGACACGGCTCTATTAACGAGAACACGCTGGGGGGAACCGCCCGCGCTCGGGGCGGACAGCGCTCCAGGGGGGAGAGGATGGCCGTGCAGACGACCACGTACGCACTGAGCGGACAGCGGGCTCTGGTGACCGGAGGAAGCCGGGGGATCGGCCGGAGCATCGCCCTCGGGCTGGCGCGGTGCGGCGCCAACGTGGCGGTCAACTACAGGGGCGCGGCGGAGGCCGCCGCGGAAGTGGTGGCCGCGATCAAGGACCACGACCGGACCGCGGTGGCGGTGCAGGCGGATGTGACCGATCCGAAATCGGTCGATCGCCTCTTGGACGCGGCCGAATCGGCCATCGGGCCGATCGACCTGCTGGTCAATAACGCCGGCATCGTCAGGCGGAGTCCGTTCCTCGACATCGCGAAGGAAGAGTGGGACGCGGTCCTTCACACCAACCTGGACGGACCCTTCCTGGTGGGGCAGGCGGTCGCGCGCCGGATGGTCCAGCGGGGGATCCGAGGCCGGATCATCAACGTGGCGTCGACCAGCTCCAAGGATGCCGGGCTGAATCTCACCCATTACTGCGTCTCGAAAGCGGGCGTCTCCATGCTGACGAAGATGATGGCGCTCGAACTGGCCGGGCACGGGATCAACGTCAACGAGGTCAACCCCGGGCTGATCGAGACGGACCTAACCCGGGGCTACCTCCAGAACGAGGCCAACCGGCAGTTCCGGCTGAGCCGCATCCCGATGAAGCGCATCGGCGACCCCGAGGAGATCGTCGGGGCCGTGCTGTTCCTGGCGTCGCACGACGCGCGGCTGATGACCGGGGCGAGCGTCTACGTCGACGGCGGGGTGACGATCTGGTAGGCCGCTAGACCTGCCGGTACCGGAAGCAGCGCACCACGTGGTCGTTGACCATGCCCACCGCCTGCATGAACGCGTAGCAGGTCGTCGGCCCGACAAACGCGAACCCGCGCTGCTTCATCTCCTTGCTCATCTGCCGGGACTCGCTGGTCTGGCTGGGGATCTCCCGGAGCGACGTCCAGGCATTCACGATCGGCGCGCCGCCGACGAATCGCCAGAGGTATGCGCTTAGGCTGCCGAACTCGTCCTGAACCCCGAGGATCGCTCTGGCGTTCCTGATCACCGAGTCGATCTTGAGCCGGTTC